>Ga0335085_10011954_pt1 | contig 12823 bp, 6 predicted proteins | sample Lox_Sample_45_FD_206712 | JGI IMG/M metagenome (GOLD analysis project Ga0335085, IMG submission 206712) | Soil microbial communities from Loxahatchee National Wildlife Refuge, Florida, United States - Lox_Sample_4.5 | ecosystem: Environmental > Terrestrial > Soil > Wetlands | place: USA: Florida...
TTTCCGGTCGCCCCGATCGCCCAGGCGATGGAGGACTCCTTCAACCCCGCCACCCAGTCCTGGCCGATGCCGGCCGCCGGGCTGCTGGTGGTGCTCGGCTGGAGCGCGGCCGCGATCGTGGTCATCGCGCTGGCATTCCGCTGGGAGCCAGGTCCCGCGCTGACCGCACGCGGGCTGGGCCGTTCCCGCCGCTGGCTGAGGCGCGAGCAGCACGCACCGTGACCCGCGCTCAGAGCGCGATCATCGGTGTCCCAGGTCTGGCCGGGCTGGGTACCCACCATCCCGGCGGCAAGGCAGCCTCAGCTGGGACGGCCCGGCCGGCTACGCTCCCACCGCCACCCTCGTCCTGGCCACCGGCCCCGCCGGCTGGCGCTGCCCGCCGCGGGCGCCGGCGGCGGGTCCTCACCTGGCCGGGCGGTAAAGCGCTTCGATATCTGCCGCGAAATCCCGGGCGACCACGTTCCTGCGGACCTTGGCCGAGGGCGTCAGCTGGCCGGAGGCCTCGGTGAAGTCTGTGCCGAGGATGCGGAACCTGCGGATCGACTCCGCGCGGGATACTGCCTTGTTCGCCTCGTCCACCGCCAGCTGGATCTCTGTTAGCAGCTGGGGATCATCAGCGAGGTCGCGGGGGGTGGCGCCGGCCGGACGCCGGTGCTGCCGCAGCCAGGACTGCAGCGTGCCGGGGTCCAGCGTTACCAGGCAGGCGATGTAGGGGCGGCCGTCGCCGACCACCATGCACTGGCTGACCAGCGGGTGTGCGCGGACCCGGTCCTCGAGTACGGCGGGCGCGACGTTCGTGCCGCCGGCCGTGACGATCAGGTCCTTGCGCCGGCCGGTCACCCGCAGGAAGCCCTCGTTGTCCAGCTCGCCGAGGTCGCCCGTGTGCAGCCAGCCATCCGGGTCCAGCACCCGGCGGGTTGCGGCGTCGTTGCGCCAGTAGCCGGGGAAGACGTTGGGCCCCTTGACCTGGATCTCGCCGCCATCGGCGATCCGGATACTGACGCCGGGCAGCGGCAGACCGACTGTGCCGATCTTGTTGCGGCCGGGCCTGTTCACCGTCGCGGCGGCGGTGGTCTCAGTCAGGCCATAGCCCTCGAGCACCGTGACGCCCACCCCGCGGAAGAAGTGGCCGAGCCGTTCGCTGAGCGGCGCGCCGCCGCTGATCGCGTACTGCAGGCTGCCGCCGACCGCCGCCCGCACCTGGGCGTACACGAGCCGGTCGAACAGCGCATGCCGCAGCCGGAGGGCAGGACCGGCCCCGCGGCCGGCTGCCGCGCCGCCGCTGGCCTTGCTCCACGCGATCGCCGCCTGCGCCGCGGCGGCGAAGACCCTGGCTTTGGCCTTGTTCACCGACGCTTGCCGCTCGGCGCTGTCGTAGGCCTTCTCGAACACCCTGGGCACCGCGAGCAGAAACGTCGGGTGGAACTCGGCGAGCCCGTCGGCCAGCGTGGTGATCTCCGGCCAGTGTCCCAGGATCACCCCCGCCTCCAGGACGCCAACCTCGATGATCCGCGCGAAAGCATGCGCCAGCGGCAGGAACAGCAGCGTCGAGCCTCCGGGCACCGTGAAGATCTCCGGTAGCGCGGCTACCGCGTTGCGCACATCGGCCAGCAGGTTGCCGTGTGTGAGCTGGCAGCCCTTCGGCCGGCCGGTCGTGCCTGACGTGTAGACGATGGTCGCCAGGTCCGCGGCCGTTCTCCTGGCCCGGCGCTGGCCGAGCTGCTCCTCGCTGATCCGCGCGCCGCCCGATGTCAGCGTGTCCAGGCCGTCGATCATCCACAGGTGCCCCAGGCCAGGCAGGCTTCCCCGGACGCTGCTGATGATCTGCTCGTGCGCGCCGGTCTCGGCGAAGACGGCCCGGGCAGCGGAGTCGCCCAGGATCCACCCGACCTGCTCGGCCGACGAGGTCTCATAAACCGGGACCGTAACGGCGCCCGCCGCCCAGATCGCGTAATCGATCAGCGTCCATTCGTAGCGGGTCCGTGACATCAGCCCGACCCGGTCGCCCGGCTCGATGCCCGCACCGATGATCCCCCTGGCCAGCGCCGCCACTTCGGCGCGGAACTGCCCCGCGGTCACATCCTCCCAGCCGCCCCGGGGCGTACGCCGGCGCAGCATCACCGCGCCCGGCTCCGCCCCCGCCCGGCGGAACACCACGTCATCCAGGCCGCCGGACGTGGGGATGTCCGCCAAAGCGGGCATGCCGCACTGACGCACCGTGCCTCCCTGGCAGCCGCCTGTCGGCCCGAATCTCCTGCACCGTACAACGCCAGGCTCCGTGACCGCGCAAACGCTATGGACCACCAGTGCAGGACCGCTGGGCCAGCCATCCGGCACGGTCCGCATGATGATCGCGTAGCGGCCCGAAGCCGCCCGCCCGCCCGCTCAGCTGCCGGCTCTCCCCGTCATATGCGGCGGTGGCAGCAAGAGAACAACACCGCCCGGTTTTAGGGCAGCAACACGTCGTGACGCTTGCCTCGGGGACCTGTGACGTTCGCCTCTGAGAATGGCTGCGTGCCTGCCCGGATGCTTGGAGAGTGAGAATCCGCCGCGGCCCGCCAAGGCCTGATGACGCCGTGCCATGAGCTAGGCGGCAGCCAATGCCAGCAACCACCCGGAACCGCTACGCAGACCTGCTGCGGGTCTGCGCGATTGCCGGAGTGGTATACGGTCACTGGCTGCTGACCGACGTCACCTACTCGGGCGGGCGGCTGTCCGGGCTTGACGCCCTCAAGTATGTGAGCTGGGGACGCTGGGTCACTCTGCTCTTCCAGGTCATGCCGGTGTTCTTCCTGGTGGGCGGGTACGCGAATGCGGTCTCGTGGACCGCTCACCAGGCCCGGGGCGAGGGCTGGGCGGTCTGGGTCCGTGGCCGGGCCATGCGGCTGCTGTGGCCGGCCACGGTCTATATCGCGGTGGCCGAACTCGCCGCCGCCGGGGCCAAGGCTGCTGGCGCCAACGCAGCAGAACTGGCCCAGGCCGGCTGGTTCACCGCCTTGCAGCTGTGGTTCCTGCCGGTCTACCTGCTGCTCATCGCGCTCACCCCGGTCATGCTGGCCGCCCACCGGCGCTGGGGGCTGGCCGTGCCCGCGGTGATGGCGCTGGGCGCCGCCGGAGTGGATGCAGCAGTGCTCGGCCCGCACGTGCGGCTCGTCGGCTTCGCCAACTACCTGCTGGTATGGGGATCGATCCACCAATGGGGGTTCGCCTGGCAGGACGGCAGCCTCACCCGCCCCAGGTGGCGGCCCTGGCTCCTGGCCTTCGCCGGTGCCGCGCTGCTGACGGTCCTGCTGGCCTGGGGACCCTTCCCGGTCGACATGATCGGCGCAGGCGAGCGGATCGGCAACACCACCCCGCCGTCGGTCGCCCTGCTGGCATTCGCGGCCGCCCAGGCCGGCCTGCTGCTGGCCGCCGAGCCCGCCGCTGCCCGGCTGGTCGCCCGCCCCCGCTGGTGGCGGACGGTCAGCCGGCTCAACACCACAGTCATGACCGTGTACCTGTGGCACATGGTCCCGGTGATCCTGGTGGCCGTGATTGTCTACCCGACCGGGGTGGTGCCGCAGCTGGCCATCGGAAGCACGCTGTGGTGGGTGCTGCGCCCGGCCTGGCTCGCCCTGCTTACCGCGGTGCTGGTGCCGCTGACGGTCGTGATCATGTGGGCGGAACGGCCATTGCGCCTGCTTCCCTCTGGGATGGGACCCCTGGGGCCCTGGTCACCAGTCATTCTCACCGCTGGCATCACCGCCGCCATGGCCGGACTCGCCCGGCTGGCAATCGCCGGATTCGCCCCGGCAGGCAGCCTGCCGGTGCTGGTCCTGGCGGGTTATGCCACTGGCCTGCTGCTAACCCTTCTCTCGGGCCGCCCTCCTCCCGCCAGCATCTCCGCTTTCAGGGCACCCCAGCCACACCTCGGCGGGTGACACCACCGCTGGCGCGCGTCTGATGGTCCCGAGCCCGGCCAAGCAACCGTTTCACCTGCGAGAGCGGGCCGTTGGCCTCTGCAGCCGGTTCCTGGGAGCTACTGCTCGGCCTGAAGCGGACCGCTGCGGCCGGGGTGCTGCTGCTGGCGGGCAGCATCATTCCTATCGCCATGTCCAGCCTGGGCAGCTTCCTGGGGTTTGCCTCGCTCTCGATTGTCAGCGCGGCCCCGGTTATCACGGGGGTTCTTTACCTGGTCTCAGCTCACATGGCGGGACGGTCAGCGCCACCTGCTGGCATGGGCACCGGGCCCGCGGAACGGCCGAGGGCAGCCTGAGCCCAGCGCACGGCAGGAAAACTGGCCACGGACGTCACTCAGTTAGTCACTGGGCCGGGCGGCCGCGCCGGGGGATGGCCGCCCGGCGGTTACCCAGTCGCCGCCGCCCAGCCCGCGACGGCGGCCACCACGAGAAGAAGGAGCACCACGATAAGCCGGTGCGGATGATCGACATTGCCGCCGACCGCGAAGAAGACAATGCCGCTGGCACCGACGCCGATGGCGGCACCCTTCAGCAGCGTGCGAAGGTCGTCCCGTTCGGCTGGCGGTGCTGGCTGGTGCATGCCCGCGAGGCGCTCACGTAGGCCCAATCGTAGGATGTGATCGCGTCTCCGAAGAACTTGCTGACGCCTGGCCCTGTATGGTGACCGGTCCTTGACCTCAAGCACCGGGCCGCTGTGGCGCCGTGACGGCAACTGCTTGCGGGAACACTTCTCAGCCCACGAGATGAACATATTTCCGGCGCATATGATCAAAAAGATCAAGTAGGCGACGGTGGCAATCTCGATCAGCACGGCTCCCACATGGGATCGTGATCCGGCCTGCCGCTGGGCAAGGCGAAACGCCACCGGCCACACGCCTGCATGCAGCGAAGTTGCCGCCGCGATCGCCAAGCCGGGTCGCGGAACTCAGGTTGACAAGTTTCTGCCGCCAACGATCGTTGGCTGTTGATGGGGCAGTTCGGGGACATCTGGAGACATCCCCCGCTTCCCTTCAACGCATGACCCCCTGCGCATGGCCGCCAGCTACGTCGAACTGGCGAAGCGCTATGCCAATCGTCAAAGTAAAGGTAAAGTAAATCAAAGCCCAAGCTAGTATCAAAGGGAGCGCTTCCCGTCACTCATCGGGCACTCGATGCCCGCCTGAACGCGGCGGAGGCAACTCCTGGAACAAGCTAGGTAGGGCCGCCCTGGATGTGGTGGTCGCGAGCTGGGCAATGGGGAGCGCGAGGAAGGCGGCACGAGCAGCACCGGTCTGCGGAGCCGGTGGGTCAGGCTGATCCGGGGTGACTGCAGGCGTGGCCCGGCGCTAGTGCCGGGCCAGTGGCGCGCCACCTTGTGGGGGACATCTCGGAGACATTTCAGCCGTTTGAGCAGCGCGGAGGGAGAGATCGCATGCCCGTTAGGCCGATTGGTGATGATCAAGGTCCGCTGATTAGCAACTTGACGGTGCCAGCCGCCGACGAGCGGCGACCGATCGAGGTCGACTTCACCTTCGACGGGCGCGGTCGTCCGGTCGTATCGCTCGAGGTCTCGCTCGCGACGCCCCACGGAGTCGTCCAGCAGACGATCCCGGCGGCGGTCGTCGGCATGGATGGCACTGAGGGGGCTGGGCGCCTGCTCATCGACCTGAGTACGCTGCCGGTCGGCGCCTACGAGCTCACGCTCGCGCCAATCGGCGCCGGCGAGCGCCGAGGCCCGCCTGCGAACGCGCCATTCGAGGTTGGTGGCCTCGGCGGCGCCGGCCCGACGCTGGTCCGGATGGGCCCCGTATCGAAGCGGATTACGCGTCCACGAGGAGACCACGACGTGGTGCTGGCGCGGCTGGCCCTTGACGGAAGACCCGGCGAGTCCGCGCTTACAGCAGTCTGGATCCGGCTACGCACTCCCGCCGGGGCTGAATCGGTGACGGCTGTCGCCCCGCCACACGAGAGAGAGCGCGAGGTAACGCTGGCCGCCTTCCGATCCGGCGACGAGCTCGGCAAATACGCGGTCGGCGCGACGCTCGTCGACGCGGCGGGAAATCTCAGCACGACCGTCGAGGCTGCCGTGGAGCTCGTCTCGGAGGGAGGTTCGACCGGACCTTCTATCGACGGTTTCTCCCCGAAGACAGCGAGCGCAGGTGACGAGGTAGTGGTGCACGGGCAGGGCCTCGATGCGGACGGCCTCGGAGTGGAGGTCGCCGGCGTCCCCGTCGCCGTCCTCGCAGCCGCGGGCGAAACGCTGCGGATCCGCATGCCCGATGTCGACCGGCCGGGGCTCATCGCCGTCGCCGGCCGTGCCGGTGCGGGCCTGAGCGCAGACGCACTGACACCTCGCGTCGCAGTGCGCGTCTTCCCGGAGGAGCTCCAGGTTGCGGAAGGCGTGCCGACCGCGCTGACAGCGCTCGTCACCGGCACCACAGACGGCGGCGTCGAATGGCGCGCCGAAGCGGGCGACGGCGAGGCTGGCTCGATCTCTCCCGACGGGATCTACACGCCGCCGCTCGGCTGGGAGAACGGCTCGATCACGATCTCGGCGGTGAGCACGGCCGACTCTTCCGCATCCGGGCGCGCCAGGGTCCGCGTCGTGCCGCATCCGCCCGCGCGCGGACCGCTGCCGCTCGGCCCACTCGGTGGGACAGTGCTTTCGCAGGACGACCGCTGTGCGCTCACGTTCCCCCGGGGCGCGATCCGCGAGCTGACGACGATCGGCGTGGAGACTACCCAGTTCGACCCCGAGGAGAGCGGGCCCGAGGGGCGGCTGATCGTCGGCGGTGCACAGATCTTCGGCGCGGTCGGCCCGCTGGCAGCGCCGGGCGAGCTCATCGTGCCGCTTCGCTTCCCGCTCGAGCCGGGCTCGGAGGTCAAGATCGAGGTGCGGGACGACCCGCGCGGGCCGTGGAACGACTTTCCGGACTTGGGGATCGTGATCCCAGGCGACGAGCTGCTGAAAATCAGGCTCGAGAGCCTTCATCCCTTCTACCGGGGATCGATCGCGCACTACCCCCCGCCGCCGCCCTCGTTCCTCCCCTCGATTCAAAGCATCAGCCCGACCGCGCTGAACGAAGGCGAGACGGCGGCGGTGCACGTCGTGGGCAAGAACTTCGTGCCTGGCGTCACGTCTGTCACGGTCTTGAAGCAGGTCGGCGGGATCGAGCAACGAGTCGACGTGCGCACGGTCTTTGTGACGGCAGATGGCATGAACCTCGGCGTGACGCTCAAGGCGGGCGTCATGACAGATCTCGACGAGGGCCAGACCCGGCAGCTCCGGCTTCGCTTGACGACACCGGCGGGCTCCGCCGAGCGGACGCTCGGGATCATCGGGCACGACGAGATCGACTTCAGCAGCGGGCTCCGTACGCAGGCGACCTCCGCGACGTTCTCGACCATCCGCGTCGGGCCCGGCGGCACGCTGCGGCTCGCGCATACGACACCGCCTGTGCGGATCGCCGCCTACGAGACGATCGTGGTCGGCGGCGCCCCGGGGCAGGGCCGCGGCGTCGTGGACGTGACCGCTGGAGCCGGCGCTTCCGGCACACGTGGAGACGCGCCCGCAGGCGGCGGAGCGGGTGGAGCGGGTGGCGCAACTGTGCCGTCCGGGGCCGTGCCTGGCGGCGGTGGTAGTGGCGGAGCAGGCGGATTCAGTGCGAGCGGCAACGGAAGCCCTGGGGGCTCGGGTGGCGCAGCGCCGGGAAGCGTGCCGGGGGCAAGCGGAGGCGGGGGCTTCGGCAGCTTCGGCGCTGGCCGCGATGGTGCCAGCGGAACAGCCGCGCCGCTCCCTGGCCTGCCGTCGGCCAGCTTCGCACCACAGTCGCTGGTTCTCGGCTCCGGTGGGGGCGGCGGAGGCGGCGGCGGCGGCGAAGGCGTGATCTTCAAGTCGACAGCCGGCGGTGGCGGCGGAGGCGGAGCCGGAGGTGGCGCGCTCGAGCTCGCAGCGGGCGAGGAGATCCGCATTCGTGGCCGCATTGCTGCGAACGCCGGCGATGGCGGGGATGGCGCTTTCCCATTCCCGGTTGGAAACCCGCCCTCGGCTCCGCTCTTCCACGCCGGGTGCGGTGGCGGAGGAGGCGGCGGCGGCGGCGGGACCGTGTTCCTTCGTGGAGTTCGCCTGCTCGAAGGGGAGGTCCTGGCCGTCGGAGGCACAAATGGTCGCGCAGCCCGCTTCGCCGACGCTGTCGTCACCGTGTCGGGCACGCTCACCGAGCTGCAGCGCCTGCTCGCCAACCCGCAGAGCGGGTTGATCCTCGTCGAAGGATCGATCCCCGGAGCGGCTACGATCGCGCCGGCGGCGTTCTTCGCCCCCGATCTCGACTTTTTCCCCAACCTCGTCTCGGGCACAGCTCAGATCGCGGTCACCGGGCATTCGAGCGGCGGTTTCGTCCGCGTGCGCAATGCCGGCGGCGAGCAGTTCGTTCCGGTGACCGGAGCCCCATTCACAGCGATCGTGTCGCTCGCGCCGGGCTTCAACGACCTCGATGGCGTCACCGGCTTCGTCAACATTCCTGGTGACCCACTAATCGTCGTCACCGCATCTCATCCGGTGCGAGTTCGCAGGATCCTGCACCTGCCGGGAGTCGCGCCGGTCTTCGCCTTCGCGTGCACGATCTCACCGCCGACACCGACGGTCGTTACAGAACGGACGGTCAGGCTCACCGCAACGGTCACGGGGACGACGTTGAGCGCGGTGACGTGGTCGGTCGACGGCGGCGCCGGCAACGGGGCCGTCGACCAGCAGGGAACGTACAAGGCTCCGTGCGCAGCCCCGGCAACACCGGCGACGGTGCGCGCGAGATCGGCGTTCGACCCCAGCAGGTCCGGGACGGCAACCGTGACGGTGATCCCGGGAATCGCGGTGACAGCCCAGGCAGCGCAAGGAACACCGGCCGACGCAGCGGTGCCGTCCGCGAACGTTGGTCAGACAATAACGATTGCGATCCCCGCGGCCGCATACGCGCTCGCGAGCGAGGACTTCGCGGCCGGCCAGGTCACGGAGTTTCAGACGATCGAGCGCGACGCGTCCGGTACATGCACGACCGGGGTGACGAGCGTAGTCGGCACGGTCGCGGCCGGCTTGACGTCACTGCAAGTCGCCGTACCGGCGTGTGCCACGCCGAACCAGCAGCTGAGGATTGCCGGACACGGCTGCGCTCGGCTGCAGGTAGTCCCTCGCATCTCCGCGCTCGATCGCAGCCCGTCACTCGGCCAGGGCATGGCCGTGAACGGAGACGGCTTCTCCTGCGCCGCCACCGATGTGTTCTTCGGGGCCAGCCAGGTGCCCGCCGCGCAGGTCCTGTCGGTGTCCTGTGACGTAATCCTGCTGGGGACGAGGCCGGCCGCGGGCCAACCGGTGACCGTGCGCACCGCCGGCGGCACGAGCAACGCCCTGACCTGAGCCGCCGACCGCGTGTCACAGGAATGAGATCGAGCGCGCTCCCACGCTGGTCGGCGACAACGTCTGGCGCCGAATGACCGCGTCGCGCCCCTTGGCACCGTCGGGGACGCGGCGCTGTGCTGTGTGTCATGCGCGTACGCTCCTGGCATGAACCCCACCGTGACTGGAGCCCTCGTCGGTGCTGGCGGCGCAGTCATAGTCGCCGTGGCTGGATTCATTGCTAACGTCAGGAATACAAGAGCGACCACTGCAGTGTCGCAACACGCTGTCGAAGCGGCACAGCGCACTGTCGAGCGCACCGAGCAGGCGCGGGTGGCCGACCGCTACACCAAGGCAATCGATCAACTCGGCTCCGATCAGCTCGACGTGCGCATCGGGGGCATTTATGCCCTGGAACGCATCGCCCGCGATTACGAGCGAGACCGCCCAACCGTGATGGAAGTCTTGGCCGCGTTCAGCCGAGAACACTCACTCGAGCAGTGGCCACCCCCTGAGCGCGCCGATGTCCTTGTGCCCGAGCGCATGACGCGACCCGACGTTCAAGCGGCCCTTACTGTCATTGGGCGCCGGGATGCTATTCACGGCAAACAGCGGATCGACCTCCACAGCGCGAACCTCACTCGCGCGCGCCTCCATAGGGCAAACCTCACCCGCACGAACCTCACCAAGACAGACCTCACCAGCGCGAACCTCACCAAGACAGACCTCACCGGCGCGGACCTCATTGGAGCGAACCTCAGCCGCGCGGACCTGACCGGCGCGGACCTCACCGGCGCGGACCTCACCGGCGCGGACCTCACCGGCGCAAACCTCACCCGTGCTGCCATGACTACTGCAAAGCTCATCGGTGCGACGCTCACCAGCATGAACCTCACCGGTGCGTCCCTCGCCGACGCGGACCTCACCAATACCGACCTCACTCGCGTGGATCTCACCGGAGCGAACCTCACCTACGCGCACCTCATCGGGGTAAACCTCACCAACAAGGAACTCACTGGCGTGGACCTCAGCGGCCCGGACCTCAGCCACGCGGACCTCACCGGCGCGCAATGGTCTGAAGGCGTGCAACCTCCTAGCGGATGGGTCCAAGACCCTGAACCGGGCCGAGAGTTATAGTCGCTGACTACCCCACACGCTAACACCCGTACCCGCGACGGGGGGAGCCGCCAGCAACGCCGCCTGCCTGGGGCATGTTGCCGGTGGACGGCCGCAGGTGCCGCCAGTTTGCCCCTGCCACACCTGCCGTGGGCGCGTGGTGGACGCTTTGTCCCTCCGGCGCGCAAGCCCGCCTCGGCGCGGCTGGAGCAGTGCCGGCGCCTGTCAACCCAGACGCGCAGCCCAGGGCCGATCGATGCCTCACCGTGCAGGCGGCGGGCGCTGTCACTGACCGCCTGCAGTGTCCTGCCGCTCAGCCTGGCCGCTGGGCTGCCCCCGCTTTGCGTGCGGTCCGGGAACCACGGGCAGCCCGCCGGGGTTATCCGGCTGGCCTGTCTAACCGGAGGGGCTGGCTGGTGTTGCTGGCGGGGTTTCGCAGAAGGTGAGCTGCCCGCCGGTGGGCGGGCTGGCGGTGCGCAGCTGGGCGATGGCGGCTGGCTCGCCGTGGATGGTCACGGCCACACCGTCGCCGGCGAGGTAGCCCAGGCTGGCCAGCGCTCTGCGGCCCCGGATGGTGGCGGCGGCCAGGTCGATCAGCACGCCGGTGCGCGGCGGTGAGACGGCCAGGGCTAGCCGCAGCTGGTCCACGGTCAGCGAGTCGATCTCGCCCTCGATGCACAGGTCACCGGTGTCGGCGAACAGGCGGAACTGGGGGACCGGGCTGCCGGCCGCCGACAGCGGGTGCAAGGTGGCCAGGTGCCGCAGCCGGTCCACCTCGACCCGGTCGCGGTCGAAGGCGCACAGGCCGGTGACCAGGTTTTCGGACATGAACCGGTCGGCGGTGATCTCCCACTCGATCCACGCCTTCAGCCGCGTCTGGCCGGTGACCAGCGGGGTGTTGTCGGCGGCGACCCGGATCCCGGTGAAACCTTCCGCCAGCGCGCCCGCGAGCGCGGCGGCGAAGGTGGCCCGCTGGCGGGCCGCATCCACGATTCCCGAGGCCCCGTAAACGTCCGCGATGCTCGCCACCTCGAGCACGGGCGGCCCCGCCAGGCCGGCCAGCCCAGCCACCCCCACCGGGCTGGAGTCGGCGGCCACGTACATGAGCTTTTCCCCCCGCGCCAGCCCCTCCGCCAAAAACGGCCTGGCCAGCTCGGCGAACCCGTCCGGGCCAGCGAAAACCCAGCAGATATGGTCACCCGGGCGCACCCGCAGGCATTCAAACCGTGTGCCGTGACTCCGCATGACCGCCACCGCCCTCAGCAATCCCGGCCCAGCCGCCACCAGCATCATATTCGGCCGGGATGGCTGTCCAGCCGTCCCGCACTGCGGGTGGCTGGCTCAAGCAGACAGCCCGCTGGTGGGCTATGGCGCACGGGTATCCGGCGGCCACGAGCTTGCTAAGCGGGGGTTAGCGCGGGCTGGGCCGATGGCGCCAGGCGGCGCCCGGGTCAGGGGCTGGGCGAGCCGAGTGGCACCCGCCAGTCCAGTTCGGTGCCGCCGCCGTCGGCCGGTCCGACGGTGAGGGTGCCGCCGTGCTGCCCGGCGCGGCGGGCGAGGTTGGCCAGCCCGCTGCGACGGGAGGTGTCCTTGATGCCGGTGCCGTCGTCGCGGACGAGCAGGGCAAGATCGCTGCCGGCCTCGACGGTCACCTCGACCCGGCCCGCCTGGCCGTGCCGGGCCGCATTCGACAGGGCCTCGCGCAGGGCGTGCAGCAAGTCCTCGCCGACGCCGAAGGGAATGTGGCTGTCCAGCCGGCCATCCAGCTGCAGCGCTGCGGTCATGCCCAGCGGCCCCGTCATCTCCTCAACTATCTCGGTGATCTGGGCGCGCAGGCTGCGCGGGTCCTTGGTGGTGCGGGCCTGCAGGCTGAAGATCGTGGTCCGGATGTCCCTGATCGTCGCGTCCAAGTCATCGACCACGCTGCCGGCGCGTTCAGCGGCGTCGGGCCGGTTAATCAGCGGCAGAGTACCCTGCAGCTTCATCCCGCTGGCATACAGTCGCTGCATCACCACATCGTGCAGGTCCCGCGCGATCCGGTCCCGGTCCTCAAACACCGCCAGCCGCTCGGCGTCGCGCCGGTGCTCGGCCAGCTCCAGCGCGATCCCGGCCTGCGCCGCGAACGACGTCACCAGCTCCACCGCCGCCCGGGGCAGCGGCATCGACCGTGGGTGGCGGCCGACCGTCAGCACACCGCGCACATTGCCCGGTGCGCCGAGCGGCAACACGACCGCCGGACCAAGGTCCATAGTGTCCCGGGCGGCCCTGGCCGCCCGCTCATCGTGGCAGAAGTCCTCGACCATGACTGGCTGGCCGGTGGCCAGCACCTGCCCCGACAGCGACGCCCCGGCAGGTAGTTCCACACCCAGTGCCTGCTGCG
>Ga0335085_10011956_pt1 | contig 12819 bp, 6 predicted proteins | sample Lox_Sample_45_FD_206712 | JGI IMG/M metagenome (GOLD analysis project Ga0335085, IMG submission 206712) | Soil microbial communities from Loxahatchee National Wildlife Refuge, Florida, United States - Lox_Sample_4.5 | ecosystem: Environmental > Terrestrial > Soil > Wetlands | place: USA: Florida...
CGGGCGGTGGCCACCGTGCTCCCGTTCCGGACGAACTCGTACGTGGTCGATCACCTGATCGACTGGGACGCGGCCCCGGACGACCCGATCTACCGGCTCGTCTTCCCGCAGCCGGACATGCTGCCCGAGGCGGACGTGCGGCGGCTCGCGGACCTGATCGACGGCGGCGCGCCCGAGGCCAGCGTGCGTTCCGCCGCCCACGAGATCCGGATGCGGCTGAACCCCCATCCGGCCGGCCAGCTGCTGCTGAACGGGCCCAGCCTGCACGGCAGGCCGCTGCCTGGCCTGCAGCACAAGTACCCGGAGACCGTGCTGTTCTTCCCAAGGCAGGGCCAGACCTGCCACGCGTACTGCACCTACTGCTTCCGCTGGGCCCAGTTCGTGGACGAGCCCGAGCTCAAGATGGCCACCGACGACATCAGCACCCTGGTGGCCTACCTCGCCGAGCACCGCGAGGTGACCAGCGTCCTGATCACCGGCGGGGACCCGATGATCATGGGCGAGCCGGTGCTCCGCCGGTACCTGGAGCCGCTCATCGACCCGCGGAACGGCCTGGACCACATCGAGTCGGTCAGGATCGGCACCAAGTCGCTGGCCTACTGGCCGCAGCGGTTCGTCACCGACCCGGACGCCGACGCCACCCTGCGGCTGTTCGCGGAGGTGACCGCCTCGGGGCGGAACCTCGCGGTGATGGCGCACTTCTCGCACCCGCGCGAGCTCGAGCCCGCCATGCTCGCCGAGGCGGTGCGCCGGATCTCGGGGACCGGCGCGACGATCCGCACCCAGGCGCCGCTGATCCGGTCGATCAACGACGACCCGCGGACCTGGCAGGCCATGTGGCGGACGCAGGTCCGGATGGGCATGATCCCGTACTACATGTTCGTCGAGCGGGACACCGGACCGCAGGACTACTTCGCGGTGCCGCTGGCCCGCGCCTACGAGACCTTCCGCGACGCCTACCAGGGCGTCTCCGGGCTGGCCCGGACGGTACGGGGGCCGTCCATGTCGGCCACGCCGGGGAAGGTCTGCGTCGACGGCGTGACCGAGGTGGCAGGCATCAAGGTGTTCGTCCTGCACATGATCCAGGCCCGTGACCCGGGGCTGGTCGGCAAGCCGTTCTTCGCCAGGTTCGACCCGGCGGCCTGCTGGCTCACCGACCTGGAGCCGGTGTTCGCGGACCGGTTCCCGTTCGACCCGGAGCGCTACGAGGCCGTCCCTGACGAGCTGCCCGGGCTCTGGCCCAGCGAGCCCGACGAGCCGGGCGAGCTGATGGTCCCGGCCATCTGACCGGAGTCCGCGGCCGCCGCGGCGCCGCCCTGGCCGGCTGCCTTGCTCTTGAGGAGCAGGCAGCTGGCCGCGGCCAGGAGCACCACGGTGATGGGCAGGACCATGGTCCACCGCATCGCGTTCACGTAGCCCTGGGCGAAGACCTCGGCGCCGAGGCGGCGCAGCTGGGCCGCCAGGGTCGGCGAGGTTCCGGCCGGGGCGGCCGAACCCGCGGGCGCGCCGCCGATCAGGCCGCTGGACGCGGCCGTGCGGAAGCCGCGGACGAACGGGCCGCGGGCGGCCGGCGGCAGCGCGGCCGCGGCCGCCACGGCCTGGCTGGTCAGCGAGCTGACCAGCCGGTTCTGCAGCAGGGCGCCCACCGCGGCGGTGCCGATGACCGAGCCGACCTGGCGGGTCGTGTTGAGCACGCCCGAGGCCGCGCCCGCCATCCGCGGGTCGACGTCGCGCATGGCCGTCGTGGTCATCGGCGGGAACGTGCCGCCCATGCCGAGGCCGGCCACGATCATCGGGGCCAGGAAGTCGTACCAGGCGGAATGGGGGGTGGCGATCAGCACGGCCCAGCCCATGCCCACCGCGAACAAGGTCAGCCCGGTCAGCAGGATGTACTTGCCGCCGATCTTGTCGGTGAGCCGTCCGAGGAAGGGCGCGAGGATGATCATCACGACCGAGGAGGGCGCCATGGTCAGGCCCGCCTTCAGCGCGGAGAAGCCGAGCGCGGACTGCAGGTAGATGGTGAACGGCAGGAAGATGCCGAGCATCCCGATCGACAGGGTGCCCGACACCCAGTTCATCAGCGTGAAGTTCCTGCTCCGGAACAGGACGAAGGGGACCAGCGGCTCGCGGTCCTGACGCGCCTTCTGCACCAGGAGGAACACGCCGAGCAGGGCCACGCCGGCCGCGAGGATCAGCGGGATGGAGACGAACGAGGTGACCGTGCCCCAGTCGTAGCGCTGCCCTTCCACCAGCCCGTAGCAGAGGGCCAGCAGGGCCAGGCTGGCCAGCCCCACGCCGAGGATGTCGAACCGGTGCCGCCGGCCGGGCTGGAAGCCGGGGATGATGAAGAACGTCACGGCCAGGACGGCGGTCCCGATCGGCAGGTTGACGAAGAAGATCCAGCGCCAGTCGAACGCGGTGACCAGCAGCCCGCCCAGGGTGGGCCCGGCGATCGTGGCCAGCCCGGCCACCGCGCCCCAGATGCCGAACGCGGCCCCGCGCCGCTCTGGCGGGAATGTCATGGTCACGATGGCCAGCGTCTGCGGCATCAGCATGGCCGCGCCGATCCCCTGGACGGCCCGGAAGGCGATCAGCCAGGCTGGGCTGGGAGCGAACCCGCAGACCGCCGAGGCGGCGGTGAACACCGCGATCCCGGCCACGAACATGGTGCGCGTTCCCAGCAGGTCCCCGAGCCGCCCGGCCGTGATCACCAGGACGGCGAGCACCAGTGCGTAGGCGTTGAGCACCCACAGCACGTCGTCAAGCGAGGCGTGCAGCTTGAGGATCATGTTGGGGATGGCGATGTTCACGATCGTCAGGTCGAGCAGCGTCATGAAGAAGCCCAACGAGACGACAACCAGCACCGCCCACGGGTTGCCGCGCAGCTTGGTCATAGCCTGACCATAGCTTCTACCTCTGACAATCTTAAAAGTTAGATCTCAAAATAAACGGGGTTGGCAGTCCCTGACACTTCAGCCCTACCTGCCGGTAAGGCCGGCGCGCCGGCGGGCCGGTAGCGCAAAATCCGCGCCGGGTATGCTCGCGGTCATGGAGCTCAACGGTACTTCTGCCATCGTTTCCGGCGGCGCGAGCGGCCTCGGCGAGGCGACCGCGCGGGTCCTGGCCGCGGCCGGGGCCACCGTGCTGGTCGCCGACCTGAACGAGGAGCGCGGCAAGCAGATCGCGGACGAGATCGGCGGCCAGTTCGCCCGCACCGACGTGTCCGACGAGGCCTCGGTCCAGGCCGCGGTGGACGCCGCGGTGGCCCTCGGGTCCCCGCTGCGGACCGCCATCAGCTGCGCGGGCATCGGCTGGGCGTCGCGCACCGTCGGCCGCGACGGCACGCCGCACGACCTCGGCGCCTACCAGAAGGTCATCCAGGTCAACCTGGTCGGCACCTTCAACGTGATGCGCATCGCCGCCGCGGCCATGGCCAAGACCGAGCCCGCCGACGCCGACGGGCAGCGCGGCGTCGTCGTCAACACCTCCTCGGTGGCGGGGATCGAGGGCCAGACCGGCCAGATCGCCTACTCGGCCTCCAAGGGCGGCATCATCGGCATGACGCTGCCCGCCGCGCGCGACCTGAGCGCCATCGGGGTACGGGTGAACACCATCTGCCCCGGCATCATCGACACCCCGATCTACGGGTTCTCGCCGAGCTCCGACGAGTTCAAGGCGAAGCTGGTGGCCCCGGTGGTGTTCCCCAAGCGGATGGGGCGGGCGGACGAATTCGCCCACCTGGTCCGGTCCCTGATCGAGAACGACTACATGAATGCCGAGGTCATCCGGTTCGACGGCGGGATCAGGTTCCAGCCTAAGTAGCCAGCCGAAGTAATCTGGTCGGGGTACGTACGCAGGGACCCCGAGCGTCTGGCGGAACGCATGTCCGGAATCACCGGCTGCCTGGCACTGGCAGACGGGGCTGGCCCCGACACTGAGTGGGTCGGCCGTGCCGCCATGCGCATCGCTCACCGGGGTCCCGACGACGAGGCCTTCTTCGCCGACCACGACGTCGCCCTTGGCTTCCGGCGGCTGGCCGTCATCGACACCGCGCCGGCCGGCCGCCAGCCGATCCAGTCCGCGGACGGCCGGTTCGTGCTGGTCTTCGACGGCGAGATCTACAACTACGCCGAGCTGGCCCAGCGGCTGACCGCCCGCGGCGTCCGGCTGCGCTCCCGGGCGGCGGCCGAGGTCCTGGTGGAACTGTTCGCCTGGCAGGGCCGGGACGTGGTGCGCCACCTGCGCGGCATGTATGCCTTCGCCATCTGGGACCGCCGCAGCCGGGAGCTGTTCTGCGCGCGGGACCCGTTCGGCATCAAGCCGTTCTTCTATGCGCTGACCGCCGGCGGCCAGCGCCCCGGACCCCAAGGACCCCAAGGACCCCAGCTCAGGTTCGCCTCCGAGCGCAAGGCGCTGGCCGACTCGGGCGAGGTCACCACCATCGACCCGGACGCGCTGCGCCGGTACCTGTCGTTCCAGTACGTGCCCGCGCCGGCCACCATGGTGCCGCCCGCGCGGGCGCTGCCGCCCGGGCATGTGCTCATCGCCCGGCCGGGCGGGCGGGTCGACGTGTTCAGGTACTGGCGTCCCGAGCTGCGCCCGGCCCGGTCCCCGTCGTCGAGCTCGCCGGAGAAGATCCTGACCGCGCTGCGCGACTCGGTGGCCGTCCACCTGCGCAGCGACGTACCGGTCGGGGCGTTCCTGTCCGGCGGGGTGGACTCGGCCACGCTGTGCGCGCTCGCCGCCGAGGCCCTGCCCGACCTGCTCACCTTCACCGTCGGGTTCGAGCGGGCGGGCTACAGCGAGATCGACGAGGCGATGGCCACGGCGACGGCCCTCGGCGTGAAGTCGGTCCCCTACGTGATCGGCCCGGAGGAATTCCTGGCCAACCTGCCCCGGATCATCTGGCACCTGGACGACCCGATGGCGGACGCGGCCGCCGTCCCGCTGTGGTTCGCCGCCCGCGAGGCCCGCAAGCACGTCAAGGTGGTGCTGTCCGGCGAGGGCGCCGACGAGCTCTTCGGCGGCTACAACATCTACCACCAGCGGGGCGTGGTCCGGGCCGGCCAGGCCCTGCCCGGCTGGGGCCGCGCCACCCTCGGCCGGGTCGCCGCCGAGCTGCCGATCGCAGCCCGCGGCAAGGGCCTGCTCAACCGGACCTCGACGCCGCTCCAGCGGCGGTATATCGGGAACGCCTACGTGTTCCACGGTGACGAGGCCAGCGAGCTGACCCGGCTGGGGCGCGGCACCGAGTTCGACGTGACCGACCCGGTGTACCGGCAGGCGGCCGACGCCGGCCTGGACGACGTGGCCACCATGCAGCTGATCGACGTCAACACCTGGCTGCCCGGGGACATCCTGGTCAAGGCGGACCGGATGGCCATGGCCCACGGGCTCGAGCTGCGCTCGCCGTTCCTTGACCGCGAGGTGCTCGCGGTGGCGTCGCGGCTGGCCCGGGTGGAGAAGACCGCCGCCGGCACCACCAAGTTCGCGCTCAGGGAAGCCGTCACCGACCTGCTGCCCCAGGCCGCCGCGGAACGGGCGAAGCTCGGCTTCCCGGTGCCGCTCGGCCCGTGGCTGCGCGGCGGCATGTATGGTTTCGCGGAGCAGGCGGTCCACTCGGCGCAGACCGGCCAGTGGCTGAACAAGGGCGCCGCGCTGGATATCCTGCGCCGCTTCCGGGCCGACGATCCCGACGTGTCCTGGCGGCAGGTATGGCTGCTTGTCGTGTTCTCGCTCTGGCACCAGATCTATGTGGAGCGGGCCTACGACCCGGTGGCACTCGGCTGGGAGACCGTACGCGGCCCGGCCGCCCGATGACGAGCCCCGATGACGAGCCCTCGACGATGAGCCAAGGAACCAGCCCAGTGACCAGCCCCCGGATCAGCGTCGTCGTGGCGTTCTTCAACAACGCTGACGACCTCGCCGACTGCCTGGACTCGATCGCCGCCCAGTCGTATCCCGACCTGGAAGTGATCATGGTCGATGACGGCTCCACCGACCACAGCGCCGCGATCGCCCGGGCCAAGGCGGCCGCCGACCCGCGGTTCAAGCTGATCCAGCCGCCAGAGCACGGCGGTCCCGGCGGGGCGCGCAACCGTGGCATCGAGCATGCCCGCGGCGAGTACCTGGCCTTCGTCGACGGCGACGACGTGCTGCCGGCCAACGCCTACGAGCTGCTGCTGCACACGCTGGAGCGGTCGGGCTCGGACTTCATCAGCGGCGCGGTCGACCGGATCGGCCCCAAGGGCATCACCCCCTCGGCGCTGCACCAGCTGGCCATCAAGGGCCGGCTGACCGGCACGCACATCACCAAGACGCCCCGGCTGCTGTACGACGTGTCGGTCTGGAACAAGCTGTTCCGCCGGAGCTTCTGGGACGCCCACCAGCTGGTCTACCCGGAGGGCGTGGTCTGGGAGGACCTGCGCCTGATGGCCAGGGCGCACGTGCTGGCCAAGGCGGTGGACGTGATCCCTGACGTCATCTACTACTGGCGCGAGCGCGCGCAGGGCACGCTGTCCATCACGCAGAGCCGCACCAGCATCGCCAACCTGCGCGACCGGATGACCGCGCTGGACGAGATCGACTCGTTCATCGCCGCCCACTCGACCGCCAGCCTGCTCCGGGCTCACCAGCGCAAGGCGCTCAAGAACGACCTGTGGCTCTACGTCCAGGACCTGCACAAGGTGACCGAGGATTACCGGGCCGAGTTCGCCGAGCGGGTGAACGGCTACCTGGACAACGTCGGCGGCCGGGTGCTGCGCAGCCTGCCCGCGACCCACAAGCTGGCCTATTACCTGGTGCGGATCCGGGCCATGCCGCAGCTCGCCGAGCTGGCCGCCTGGCTGGTGGAGCAGCCGGTGCGCCAGGTGCCGATGGTCAGGCACCGGGGCCGGCTCCGCGCCGACCTGCCGTTCCGGACGAACTCTCCGGTGCGGGTACCGGAGAGGGTGTTCCGCCCGCACTGGCGGGACCTGGATCCGATCGTGTGGGTGGACGACATCGGCTGGGAGCGGGACCGGCTGGTGGTGACCGGGCGGGCCAACGTGCCGTCCATCGACATCCCCCGGCGCCGGAACACGACCAAGATCGTGGTGCTGCGCCCCCCTGGTCGCCGCCTGCCGGTCGTGCGGCCCGCCCGTTCGTTCCTCAACCCGGACGCGACGGCGCTGTCCGAGCAGGACCGGTACAACTACGACTGGTCGGGCTTCCGGTTCGCGGTCAGCCCCCGGCGGTTCCGCGGGACCGGGGAGTGGCAGTGCTACATGCTCGTCCGCAGCCACGGCGTGTGGCGCCCGGCCCGGGTGCACAGCCCGGTCCCCGGGCGGGCCGAGCGACCGCGGCCCCGCCAGGTCGCGCCCGGCCTGCGGTTCGGCGCCCGCTGGGCCGGCCTCGGCCTGAACCTGGCCACCTGGCGGCTCGGCGCGGTGGTGACCGCGGTGGGCTGGCCGGAGCCGCGGGCGGCGGAGATCGAGATCGAGACGACGAACGGGGTCGCTGTTACCGGCTCGTCCAGTGCGACGACCGCGGACGACGGCGCCCCGCTCCCGGCCGAGCTCGTCCTGGTGAGGAGCCGCGGCGCGGCCACCCGTTCGTTCCCCGCCCTTCCGCAGGCCACCTCCGGGCGGTTCCTCGCCCGCCTGCCGCTCGGTGAGCTGGCGGGCGCGACGGACGTGGTGGACAGGACCGGCCGGCTGGCCGGCGACGACGGGATGGCCTGGGACGCCTACCTCAAGCTGCCCGGCCGGCCCCGGGTCAGGGTGGCCTGGCCGGAGGAACTGCCGGAAACCAGGCACCGGTCAGGGGACCGGGAGGCCGTGGCCGGGCAGAGCCGCTACGGTGACCTTGTGATAGCAGAACGCACCCCCCGGCCGGTGATCGACGAGCACGAGTGGCAGCCTGACGGGCACCTGGTGCTGCGGGGCAGCTTCCTCGGTGCTGGTCTTCCCGGGGCCGGGTCCGGCGACCGGTACGAGACCGTGCTGCGCCGCCTCGGTTCGGCCGACTCGCACGTCATCGGCTTCGAGGTGCGGGACGAGCGCTTCACGATCGAGGCCGACCTGGACCGGATGCCGTTCTTCGGCTCGGCCATCCCGCTGCGGGACGGCGAGTGGACGCTGGCCGTGCGCCCGGTCGGCAGTGGCGCCGAGGCGCTGGCCGAGCTGAAGTACGACCACGGCCGGCTCGACGGCGTGACCGGCGAACCGGTTGCGGCCGGCCGCAAATGGTACCGGCTGCTCGTCACCGGCTACGACGACCCGCTGATCACCGCCGCGCCGCGGCTGCGCCGGGTGGAGCAGGGCAACTTCGGCGCCCGTGCGCTGCGGCGGGGGTTCTACCCCGCGCTGCTGCGCGGCACCCCGCTGCGGGACCAGGTCATGTTCGTCAGCTGGAAGGGCAAGAGCTGCGGGGACAACCCGCTCGGCATCGCCGAGGAACTGCGCCGCCGCGGCGACGACCGCGAGCACCTGTGGGCCGTCACCGACTACTCGGTGCCGGTACCCGAGGGCGGCACCGCGGTGCTCCGCGGCACCCAGGAGTACTTCGAGGCGCTGGCCCGGTCGACGTACATCATCGCCAACGACGACATGCAGGCCCCGTTCCGCAAGCGGGACGGCCAGACCTACCTGCAGACCTGGCACGGCACGCCGCTGAAGAAGATCGGCTTCGACATCGCGAACCCGCAGTTCATCAGCGGCACCGCCTACTTCGACCACCTCGCCAGGGACATCGCGCAGTGGGACCTGCTGCTCTCGCCGAACTCGTTCAGCACGCCGATCATGCGCGGCGCGTTCCGGTACGAGGGGGAGATCTGCGAGTCCGGTTACCCGCGCAACGACCTGCTCTGCCGGCCCGACGCGGCCGAGGTGGCCGCGCGGGTCCGGCACCGGCTCGGGCTGCCCGCCGGGAAGCGGGTCGTGCTCTACGCGCCCACCTGGCGGGACAACCAGGTGTACGCGAACGGCCGCCGGTACCGCTTCGACATGCGTCTCGACCTGGAGCGGGCCTGGTCAGAACTCGGCGAGGACTACGTGTTCCTCATCCGCGGGCACCACCACATGGCGGACGACGTCCCGGCCGGGATGCGGCCCGGGTTCGCCGTCAACGTCACCGCCTACCCCGACATCACCGAGCTCTACCTGGTGTCCGACATCCTGGTCACCGACTATTCCTCGACCATGTTCGACTATGCGGTCACCGGCCGGCCAATGCTGTTCTTCACCTACGACCTGGCCGACTACCGCGACAACCTGCGCGGCTTCTACTTCGACTTCGAGGCCGAGGCCCCCGGACCGCTGCTGGCCACCTCGGACGAGGTGATCGCGGCCGTCAGGGATACCAGTGCCGTAGCCGCCTCCTACCAGGACGCCTACGAGATCTTCAAGGCCAGGTTCGCGTCCCTGGACGACGGCAAGGCCGGAGCCCGGGTCTGCGACCGCCTCTTCTCCGACCTGGTCCGCCCGGCCGCGGCCGGGAACAACGCCGCCCTGCCGCCGCAGTAACCCGACCCGCCCGGGCACGCTGCCCCCTGGGGTTCGCCTCACCTGTCTTTTGCAGCCACTGTGCGGGCCTGGCGGTTACCGCAGCGGCAGCGGCGGCCGGAGCCGGGCAGCGGACTGGACCGCCGAGGCGGTTGCTCCCCTGGTTAACCGGCCGCGCTTGCGCGCCAGAAATTAAGAGAGGATGAACAGCGGCCGTCTTGCCTGCTCCGCCTGGATAGTGTGAGCAGCGAGGATGCTCGCGGCCTGGGCGGGCACCCGGGAAGGGATGGTTGTGTGGGAGACCGACCTCGGGCCCGAGGAGCCGTCGGCGGCGGTCGCGGCGGAGCCACACGGCCCGGTCACGCCGGTCACGCCGTCCGCGGCGGAGCCGCCCGCGCCGGAGCTTTCTGCGCCGGAGACACCTGAGCCGGAACCGTCTGAGCCGGAACTGTCTGAGCCGGGCGCGTGGGCGCGGGCCTGGCGGCGCTGGAGCCGGCCGCTGGTCATCGCGGTTCCCATGGCGGTCGCGGCGGCCACCGGCGGGTACCAGCTCGGCTCGCCCTCGCTGTGGCGGGACGAGGCCTACACCAAGGACGCGATCGGCCGGCCGACCGGGCAGCTCATCGCCCTGCTGGGGCACCAGGACGCCGTGCACGGCGCCTACTACCTGCTGATGCACGTCATCACGGGGGTGATCGGCACCTCGGCCACCGCGCTGCGGCTCCCCTCGCTGTGCGCGATGGTGGTCGCGACCGGGTTCACCGCGGCGATCGCCCGGCGGGCGGCCGGCTCGGCGCCTGGTGGTCAGCTGACCGGCCTGCTGACCGGCCTGCTGGCCGGGCTGCTGTTCGCGACCGCGCCCTACCTGACCTACTACGCGCAGATGGCCCGGTCCTACGCGCTCGAGACGATGTTCGCCACGATCGCCACCTACCTGCTGATCAGGGCCTGGCCCGACGGCCGCTGGCGGTGGTGGCTGGGCTACGGGGCGGCCGTGGCGCTGACCGGCCTGCTGAACATCTTCGGGCTGCTGATCCTGGCCGCGCACGGCGTGACGCTGCTGCTGACCCCCGCCCGGGGCCGGCTGCCGGCCGGCGGCCAGGCGGCGGCCGGGCGGGCCGGCGGCCAGGCGGCGGCCGGGCGCCTGATCGGCCGTTTCCCGTGGCGCTGGCTGGCCGTCTCGGCGGCCGCGCTGGCCGTGCTCTCCCCGCTGCTCGCTGTGGCCGGTCGCCAGCAGCAGCAGATCGCCTGGCTGTCCCGGCCGGACTACAAGGCGATCGAGCGGCTGCTCAGCACCATGGCGGGCTCGAAGGACCTGGTCCTTCCGCTAGCTCTGCTCGCGCTGGGCGGCCTGGCCGCGGCGTGGCTCGGCGACGGCTGGCGCCCGCTCAACCCCGCCGCGGTCGCCCTGCCCTGGCTGGTGATGCCGTCGTTCCTGCTGATCGCGGCGTCGTTCGTCAAGCCGGTCTACTACGTGCGGTACGTCGAGTTCTGCCTGCCGGCGCTGGCCATCGCGGCCGGCGCGGGGCTGGCCGGGCTGACCAGGCTGGCCGGCCGGATGCCGCTCGCGCAGCTGCGCCCGGCTGGCCTGAGCTGGGCCGGGCCCTGGCTGCCGGCCGCGCTGGTCCTCGCGGTGCTCGCCGCCCTGCTGGCCGGGCCGCAGCAGGCGATCAGGCAGACCGCCGCCCGCCCGGACAACCTGCGGGAGGCCTCCGCCATCGTGGCGGCCCGCGAGCGGCCCGGCGACATGGTCTTCTACATCCCGTTCACCATGCGCGTCCTCGGTACCGGGTATCCGGCGCCGTTCCTGCGGCTGCGGGACATCGCGCTAGGCCGGTCCGCGCTCGCCTCGGCCACCCTGACCGGCACCGAAATCACCAGCCTGGCCAAGCTTAAGAGCCGGTTCACCCACGTCACCCGAGTCTGGGTGGTCACCGGTGCCAGCAACGACAAGTTCCCCAAGCCGATCACCCGGATGGACAAGGAGAAGCTGGCCCTGCTGGCCGGGGCCGGGCTCCACGTCATCGGCCGCTGGCAGGCCAACGAGGTCATGCTCACCCTGTACGGGCCCTGACCGCGGGAGAAACCGCCAACCGCGCCGTGCCACCCCCTGGCCCCACAGTGCTAACAACACCGCCTCGCGACCGTATGCATGGTTGCCGCAATGTCTACCCTAGGACGTGCATGTTGTCACAATCATGCGCACGCCGCGTCCTCAGGCGCCCGGCGCCTCCGGCTGCGGCGTGCCGAAACCGCCAGCCAGCAGCTGCTCCCTGATCTTCTTGCGGCCGCGGTGCAGCCGGGACATGACGGTGCCGACCGGAGTCCCCATCATCTCGGCGATCTCGCGGTAGGGGTAGCCCTCGATGTCCGCCAGGTAGACCGCCGTGCGGAACTCGCCCGGCAGGTCGCGCAGCGCCCGGAGCAGGTCCGAGTCGGTGGTGCGGTCCAGCGCCTCGGCCTCGGCCGACGGCACCGGCGGCGTGAGCCGGTCCGCCGACATCTGCCATTCCTGAAGGTCGCCGCCGAGCGCCTGCTGCGGCTCCCGGCGCCGCTTGCGGTACACGTTGATGAACGTCGTGGTCAGGATGCGGTTGAGCCACGCCCGCAGGTTGGTACCCGGAGTGAACTGCTGGAACGCCGCGTAGGCCTTGACCGACGTCTCCTGGACGAGGTCCTCGGCGTCCGTCGGGTTCCTCGTCATCCGGAGCGCAGCCGGGTACAGCTGGCCAAGCTGCGGAATGACGTCGCGCTCGAATCGCGCGCGATCCTCGCTAGAGTGTTCGGCTCGGCTCATCTTCGCTCCGGTAGCTCGTCATCTCACTACATGTATATAGACGTACAACAGGCCCGGAAACGTACCCCGTGTTGCCTAAATCACGTCAGCCGTCGGCGATTTTCACTGCCCCGTCTGCTAACGGCGTAAACAATTATGCACACGCAGGCTGAGGGGAAGCTGAAAGCCACCTTCAGGGACGGCATGGAAGCGGCCGCCGACGTCGGCGGCTGGCGCGGGCGGGCCGCCGGCGCCGGCCCGCCCGCGTCGCTCAGATCCAGCCGCGGCCGATCCGGTACCACATGTGGCTCAGCCAGCTCTCGTACGGGATGACCTGGCCGGCCAGGACCGCGTAGAAATACCAGAACATCAGCAGCACGCACAGCACGTAGGTGCCGACGATGAGGGCCCCGGTGGCCCGGCGCAGCAGGGGGGCCGAGGCCGGGCCGAGGATCAGGCCCAGGCACAAGACGATGGCGAGGATGAGGAAGGGCTCGAACTCCAGGGCGTAGTAGTAGAACTTGGTCCTGGTGACCAGGGGGAACCAGGGGCCCCAGCCGG
>Ga0335085_10011958_pt1 | contig 12818 bp, 13 predicted proteins | sample Lox_Sample_45_FD_206712 | JGI IMG/M metagenome (GOLD analysis project Ga0335085, IMG submission 206712) | Soil microbial communities from Loxahatchee National Wildlife Refuge, Florida, United States - Lox_Sample_4.5 | ecosystem: Environmental > Terrestrial > Soil > Wetlands | place: USA...
GCGCTCGCGGCGGGGCTGATGGTCTACCCAATGGGGGGCACGATCGACGGCGCTCGCGGCGATCACATCCTGCTGGCGCCCCCTTTCATCCTCGAGGAGCATCAGCTCAACGAGCTGGTTGAAAAGCTTTCGCTGGCCCTGGATTCGGTCCTCAGGTCCCCCGTTGCCGCTTAGCCGAACCTCGCGCTAAGCTTTCAGCGTCAATTCCCGAGGAGTTCGCCATGCGCAAGTGGACCGCGCTCGCAGTCGCGCTGCTTGCCGTCGGATCGATCGCGCCGGCCGCCGAGGCGGACCCGAAATACATCACGATCGGCACCGGCGGCGTGACGGGCGTGTACTACCCCGCCGGGGGTGCAATCTGCCGCCTGGTGAACAAGGATCGCGCCAAGCACGGCATTCGCTGCTCGGTCGAGTCGACTGGCGGCTCGGTGTTCAACATCAACACGATCAAGGCTGGCGAGCTCGACATGGGCGTCGCGCAATCGGACGTGCAGTACAACGCCGTGCATGGCCTCGCGCAATTCAGAGATGGCGCCTTTACCGAGCTGCGCGCAGTGATGTCGCTGCATCCGGAGCCGTTCACGGTCGTCGCGCGCAAGGAAGCGAACGTGAGGACGTTCGAGGACTTCAAGGGCAAGCGCTTCAATGTCGGAAACCCGGGCTCGGGAACGCGCGCCTCGATGGAGGAGCTGCTCAATGCGATGGGCTGGAAGATGTCCGACTTCTCGCTCGCCTCTGAGCTCAAGGCCGACGAGCAGGGTCCCGCCCTGTGCGACGGCAAGATCGACGGATTCTTCTACGGCGTCGGGCATCCCTCGGCCAACATTCAGGATCCGACCACGGTTTGCGGCGCGAAGCTGATTTCTCTTACGGGCCCGGTGGTCGATCAACTGGTGAAGGCCAAGCCCTACTATGCCTATGCCACCATTCCGGGCGGCCTCTATCCGAACAATCCGCAGGACACGCATACCTATGGCGTGCTCGCGACGCTGGTGTCCTCGTCCAAGGTTCCTGCGGACACCGTGTATCAGGTCGTCAAAGCGGTCTTCGACAACTTTGCCGAGTTCAAGAAGCTTCACCCTGCTTTCCAAGTGCTGGACCCCAAACACATGATCAAGGACGGTCTGTCTGCTCCGTTGCACGACGGGGCAGTGCGCTACTACCGCGAAAAGGGCTGGATGTAGCGGCGGTGTAGGCTCGCGATCGGCAGGGGTCGGGGGCGGCGAAACGCGAGTTTCACCCCTTTTCTTGAGGGGGCCAGAACCATGGCGCGGCGGGCGGCGCGGTGGGCAAGGTCGTGTTCGCGGTGGCGGTGTCATGAACGACACCGAGGCGCGGTCCCTGCGCCTCGGCGTAGGACTGCTTCTCGCCTATCTCCGCTACCCCGTCATGCGCTCGGATGCGCAAAGGGCGCGCGTTCCTTCGTTCGACTTTGCCGCCTTCGCGTGCCTTGTCCCCGGACTCGGCGTGCCGACCACGGCGAACTACGTTCTGGTCGCGACATTATCAATGCCTACGGCGACGACGTGCGCGTTGCAGCGGTGCGCTCAGCGCTCGCGCGCTCGGCGCGGGCCGGCGCGCTAGCGGGGCGCTACGAGAAACACCCAGGCCAGCGTGCCCGCGACGGCGGCGACACCGCCGGCGCACACGAAGACGGCCGTGGACGATGCGCGCTCGAGCAACAGGCCGCCACCGGACAGGCCCAGCCCCACGCCGGTCAGCAGGCAGCTTGTCGACCATGTGAATGCTTCCGTCGCATGGCGTGACGGCGCGATCCTGGCGACCAGCATCGATTGCATGATGAGCGCAGGCGCCATCACGATTCCGGCGACGACGCCAAGTGCAGTAAAGAGCGCGACGTGCTTCGCGAGGCCGAGGACGGCGATCCCGGCACCCATGAGCAGCAACGCCCATCCGAATTGTCGGTCGAGCGAAAGGCGCCACGTACGACTGCCGTAGGCGAGCCCACCGAGCGCGCTGCCAACGCTCATCAGCGCGAGGATGAGTCCCGCGAGCGCCCGATGCCCGGATTCCGACGCGAAGGCCGTAACCCCGATCTCGAGCAGTCCGAAAGCCCCGGAATAGGCAAGGACGATCAGCAGCAACGGCATGAACCCCGGAACGGCCAACGGACCGAACAGCGTCGCGCGGTGTCGGTCCTCGATACGCCAGTGGCGAAGCGCGGGCGACCGCGCAAAGAGGAACGCCCCGAGCAGTCCGCAGGCGGCTGCAAACACGACAGCCGCGCTTGCGTTCAGGTAGGCGACGAAGACGGCGACTAACGCGGGTCCGACGATGAAGATCGTCTCGATGAGCACGGACTCGAGGGAGTACGCGGTGGAGAGCTGTGCTTCCTCCATCAAGCGCTGGCGCATGAACGTGCGCAGGGTCACGGTGATGGGCGGAAAGCTCGCGCCGGCGAGCGCGGCGAACACGAAAGCGGTCCAGGACGGGGCGTTCAGGCTGAGGCCGGCGACCAAAGCGAGCAGAGCGGCCGGGAAAAGGCCGGTGCAGACTGCCATCACGCGCGTCGGTCCATTGCGATCGATCAGGCGGCCGAGCACAGGCGCCATGGCGGCCAGTCCTGCGAGATAGCTGGCGGCGACTGCGCCAGCTACGCCGAATGAGCCGCTGGTGGCCTGGGTGGTCAGGAGGATGGCAAGCCCTAGAATTCCAATGGGAAGCCGACCAATCACCGACGCTACGAAGCTGCGTCTAAGGTCCGGCTGCGAAAGCAGATCAGCGTAGCGAGCTAGAGAAATCACGATCGAGGGCCAGGGGGGCCGCGATTGTCGCATGCGGCGTGTCGATGCTGCGATGCAGCAATTTGCCTAAGTCCCTCATGTTCCACGTGGAACAGGGTGTGGCTCGGAACTCCGCCTAGTTTCACGTGGAACATTCACGTATCATGCGCCCTCCTCCAAGTTGGCCGAGATGCAGTTCCCGACGGAATTCGATGTGATTGTGGTGGGCGGTGGCCACGCCGGCACCGAAGCCGCGCTCGCGGCGGCGCGCATGGGGTCTCGAACTCTCCTCCTGACTCAAAGCATCGAAACGCTGGGACAGATGTCGTGCAATCCATCGATTGGCGGCATTGGGAAGGGTCACCTGGTCAAGGAGATCGATGCCTTGGGTGGCGCAATGGCACTGGCTGCCGACGAGGCGGGGATTCAGTTCCGAATTCTCAATTCCTCCAAGGGCCCTGCGGTGCGCGCGACCCGCGCGCAGGCAGATCGAGTGCTCTATCGCCGCGCAATCCGCCGGAGGCTCGAAAACCAGCTCAACCTCGCAATCTTCCAGCAGTCGGTCGATGACATCGTCATCGAGGCCGGGGGGGTGGCGGGCGTCGTGACGCAGCTGGGAATTCGATTCGACTCCCGCAACGTCGTCCTGACGGCAGGGACGTTTTTGGCCGGCCGGATCCACGTGGGATTGCAGAACCATGAAGGCGGGCGCGCGGGCGATCCTGCGTCGACGACGCTGGCGGCTCGGCTTCGGGAGCTGAAGCTTCCGGTCGGGCGCCTGAAGACCGGTACGCCTCCGCGGCTTGACGGGCGTTCGATCGATTTCTCCGTCATGCAGCCGCAACCTGGGGACATGCCCGAGCCGGTCTTCTCGTTCATGGGTAACCGCGAGCTGCACCCGAAGCAGGTCCCGTGCTGGATCACACACACGAATTCGCGCACCCATGATCTGATCCGCGAGGGTCTCGACCGCTCGCCGATGTATACGGGTGTCATCCAGGGCGTAGGCCCTCGCTACTGTCCCTCGATCGAGGACAAGATCCATCGATTCGCCGGGAAGGAAAGTCATCAGATCTTTCTCGAGCCCGAGGGGCTCGATACCCAGGAGGTGTATCCGAACGGCATCTCCACAAGCTTGCCCTTCGATGTGCAGGTCGCGCTCGTACGATCGATCCGCGGCCTTGAAAATGCGCATCTGGTTCGCCCGGGCTACGCGATCGAGTACGACTACTTCGACCCAAGGCATCTGGCGTCATCGCTGGAGACCAAATCGATCGCGGGCCTGTTCTTCGCCGGCCAGATCAACGGCACGACTGGCTACGAGGAGGCCGCAGCCCAGGGACTGCTGGCGGGTATCAATGCCGCGCTGCGTTCGCGGGGCGAATCCCCTTGGTGCCCGAGGCGCGACGAAGCCTACCTTGGCGTGCTGGTGGATGACTTGGTGACGCGCGGTGTATCCGAGCCCTACCGCATGTTCACGTCGAGGGCCGAGTACCGCCTGCAGCTTCGCGAGGACAACGCCGACCTCCGCCTTTCCCCGACAGGGCGGCGACTCGGCGTGGTGGACGACGTACGCTGGGAGAAATTTGCCCGCAAGCAGGACGCGATCGAGCGCGCTCAGCAACGGCTTCGTAGGACGCGTCTTGGCGCAGCCACCCTCTCCGCCGCTGAAGCAGACCGGCTCCTGGGTGGTCCACTGGAAAGAGACCATTCGCTAGCGGAACTTCTGCGCCGGCCAAATGTGAGTTATCGCTCACTTATGTACATCGCTTTTCCAGGACTAGATGTCATGGAGAGTCCGGAGGTTGAGGTGGAGGTCGAAATACAGGCCAAGTACGAAGGCTACGTGACGCGCCAGCGCGCGGAGGTCGAACGCCGCGCCGCGCAGGACGACTTGCGCTTGCCCCGGGAGCTCGACTATCGCGAGGTTCGTGGACTCTCAAGGGAGGTGCAGCAGAAGTTGCACGCACAGCGGCCTGAAACACTCGGCCAGGCTTCCCGAATCTCCGGTGTCACGCCCGCGGCCATCGCCTTGCTGCTGGTGCATCTCAAACGGGGCGCGGCGCCGCGCAAGCGTAGCGCATGAGCCCGCGTGAACTGCTTGAACGTGGCACCGCGATGCTCGGGATGCCCGCTTCCGCGTCAGCGTGCGATCGGCTGCTCGACTACGTCGAATTGCTCGCGAAGTGGAACCAGACCTACAACCTGACCGCGATCCGCGATCCGCGCGACATGGTCAGTCACCACCTGCTCGATTCTCTCGCGGTCCGGCCGCACCTTCCCGAGGGCGCGCTGGCGGATGTCGGGTCCGGCCCGGGACTGCCCGGGATCCCGCTCGCGATCGTCGAACCCGAGCGGCGGGTGACCCTGAACGATGCGAGCCAGAAGAAGACCGCGTTCCTGCGGCAGGCGATCATCGAGCTGCGCTTGTCGAACGCCGTCGTGCACGAGGGCCGCGTCCAGTCGTGGCAGCCCGCGCCGCGGTTCGCGTGCGTAATCTCGCGGGGCTTTTCCGAACTCGCGCGCTTCATCGCGGCCTGCCGCCACCTCGTCGCCTCGGGCGGCGTACTCGCGGCAATGAAGGGAACGTTTCCCCGCCAGGAGGTCGACGGCCTGCACGGCGACGCAGACTGCGGCGATATCAGGCGCTTGACCGTGCCATTCCTGGACGCGGAGCGCCATCTCGTGCTTTGCCGTTGCGCCGAGTGAGCCGGGCGCGCATCTTCGCCGTCGTGAACCAGAAGGGCGGCGTCGGCAAGACGACCACCAGCGTCAATCTCGCCGCGGCGCTCGCAAATTCCGGGAAGCGCGTGCTTCTGGTCGACCTCGATCCGCAGGGCAACGCCACCATGGGAAGCGGCATCGACAAGCGCACTGCGGGGCGTACCGTCTATCACGCTCTGCTCGGCCTGGGCGAGGTCGCAAAGATCCGCGTGCAGGCCGAAAAGAGCGGCTACGATCTTCTGCCGGCCAATCGAGAGCTTGCCGGCGCGGAAGTCGAGTTGGTCGAACTCCAGAATCGCGAAACCCGGCTGCGAGCTGCGCTCGCTGCCGTCAGAGATGACTACGACATTATCCTGATCGACTGCCCGCCCTCGCTATCGTTGCTCACCCTCAACGGGCTGGTCGCCGCGCAAGCCGTGCTGATACCGATGCAATGCGAGTACTACGCGCTCGAAGGCTTGTCCGATCTGGTCGAGACGGTCAAGCGCGTGCGGCACGCGCTCAATCCGAAGCTCGAGATCGCCGGACTGGTCCGGACCATGTACGACGCTCGCAATACGCTCGCGCAGCAGGTGTCGGCGCAGCTCGAGGAGCATTTCGGCGACAAAGTCTTCCGCAACATCGTGCCTCGCAACGTTCGCCTTGCCGAGGCGCCGAGCTACGGGCTGCCGGCAGTGGTCTGGGATCCCGAATCGAAGGGCGCGCAGGCGTACACCGCACTCGCGCAGGAAATGCTCGAGCGCGAGCAAGGCGCGCTTTCCCAGGCGGCATGAACACGGCCGGAGCTCACGCGTGAACAATCGACGCAAGGGACTGGGCCGGGGACTCGAGGCGCTCCTGGGTGGCGACACGGAGACATCGCGCGATGCGCTGACGACGCTGCCGGTCGCGCGGATCCGGCCGGGCCGCTACCAGCCGCGTACCCGCATGGGCCAGGAGGCCCTCGCCGAGCTTGCGGCATCGATCAAGTCGCAGGGGTTGATGCAGCCGGTGCTCGTCCGCCCCGTCGACCGCGACCGCTACGAGCTGATCGCCGGCGAGCGCCGTTGGCGCGCCGCCCAGATGGCGGGGCTGCAGGAAATTCCAGCGCTGGTGCGCGAAGTCCCCGACGAATCGGCGCTCGCCATGTCGCTGATCGAGAATATCCAGCGCGAAAATCTCAACCCGATGGAAGAGGCGGCGGGGCTGCAGCGCCTGGTCGACGAATTCCGCATGACCCACGAGCAGGCGGCCGATGCCGTGGGGCGCTCGCGGAGCGCGACGACCAACCTGTTGCGATTGCTTCGTCTGGGCAAGCCCGTGCAGTCGATGGTCATGGAGGGTGTTCTGGAGATGGGGCACGCCCGGGCGCTGCTTTCGTTGGAGGGCGCGCGTCAGGTCGAGGCGGCGAATCGCATCGCTGCGCGGGGCCTGTCCGTGCGCGAGGCCGAAGCGCTGGTCGGCCAATGGCTGCGAGGCCACACGGGCCGGACCCGGCAGAAGAAGCTCGACCGCGACCTGGCGCGGCTGGAGGAGGAGACATCGTCCCGTCTGGGAACCACGGTCGAGATCCGGCCGGCGGCCAAGGGCCGCGGCAAGATCGTCGTGCACTACGCCAGCCTTGACCACCTCGATCAATTGCTAAAGAAGCTGAGGTGAGCCAAGTGCGGGTGGTGCAGCGCAACACGTTGACCTTCATTGGCACGAACCGCTAGAATCTCGCGGCTTTGCAGGGCTCGGGGCGGATGAACGCCGTGTTCGGAACGCTGCAAAGACCGATCCGCACCGTTCTGCAGTGGCAGGTGGCCGTTACGGCGGCATTTGCGCTAGCAGGGGCGGCGTTCGCCGGCGCAGCTGGTGCGTTGTCCGGAGCGCTCGGCGGAGCAATCAGCATCATTGCCGGCGGCTTGGCCGCCGTGGTGGCGTCGAAGGGAAGTACGCGGTCCGTAGGGGGGGTCCTCATCCGCGCGCTGGCGGCCGAGGGCGTGAAGGCCGGCCTCATCGTGCTCCTGCTGTGGGGGGTGCTGGCAACGTACGACGAAATCGTCATGCCCGCCTTCTTCGGTGCGTTCTTCGTGACGATCCTGATTTTCGGCATGGCGTTCTTTGTGCGTGAGTACGACTGAACAAATGGCAGCCGGACAAGAGTTCAACGCCTCGGAGTACATCCAGCACCACCTGACGTTCTTCCGTGCGCCTCACGGCGGGGGCGGTTTCTGGGCCTTGAATGTCGACACGGTCGTGACGTCCCTCCTGCTCGGCGTCATCGGGCTCGGGCTGATCTGGTGGGTGGTGCGCGGCGCGACCTCCGGCGTGCCCAACCGACGCCAGGCCTTGGTCGAGTTGCTGATCGAGTTCGTCGACGAGCAGACAAAGGGACTGTTCCAGCACGGCGACCGCAATAAGTTCATCGCACCGGCGGCGCTGACGGTGTTCGTCTGGGTCACGCTGATGAATGCGATGGACTGGCTCCCCGTAGACTGGGTCACCGGGGCGCTGGGACTGGTGGGCCTGCATTCGTGGCGCCCGGTTCCCACCGCCGACGTCAATGCGACCTTTGCGCTGTCCATCTCGGTGTTGCTGCTGTCGATCTATTTCGCCATCTCGGCCAAGGGCCTCGGCGGCTGGATTCACGAGCTTTTCTGCGCGCCGTTTGGCAGCAAAGCGGTGCTGTGGCCCGCCAATTTCCTGTTCAACATGGTCGAGTACGTCTCGAAGACGCTCTCGCACTCGCTGCGGCTGTTCGGCAACATCTACGCCGGGGAGATCCTGTTCTTCCTGTTGTGGCTTTGGGCCGCGACCGGCGTGGTCGGAACGTTCTTCGGCTTTGTGCTCGGCCTGGGCTGGGCAATCTTCCACATCCTGATCGTGCTGCTGCAGGCCTATATCTTCATGATGCTGACGGTCGTCTACATCGCGATGGCGCACGAGCATCATTGATTCCGCATCCCCAATTTCGCCAGTGAAAGGAAAATGAAATGGAAAAGCTCCAGCTGCTAGCAATGGTCCAGGCCTACACCGGCATCGGCATCGGGCTGATGATCGGCCTGGGCGCCGCCGGCGCCTGCATCGGCGTGGGCATCATGTGCAGCCGATTCCTCGAGGCCGCGGCGCGCCAGCCCGAGCTGACGAACTCGCTGCAGGGCAAGGTGTTCCTGCTGCTCGGCCTGATCGACGCCTCGTTCATCATCGGCCTGGGCATCGCGATGTTCTTCGCGTTCGCCAGCCCGCTCGCCACGCCTTTCCGCTAGGCCGGGGCGCGCCGACTCTTCCTGCGACGGGAGAAACGCATGGAATTCAATCTAACGCTGCTGGCGCAGATGCTCGCGTTTGCCGCCTTTATCCTATTCACGGTGAAATTCGTCTGGCCGCACCTGCTTCGCGCCATCGAAGCGCGTCAGAAGACGATCGCCGACGGATTGGCCGCTGCCGAGCAGGGACACAAGGCGCTCGAGGCGTCCAAGCGGCAAGCCGAGCAAGCGATCGAGCAGGCGCGCGGCCGTTCGAGCGACGTCCTCGCGACCGCTGAAAAGCGCGCGGCCCAGATCATCGAGGACGCCAAGCAGGCGGCCCGCGCGGAAGGCGATCGCGAGAAGGCAGCGGCAAAAGCCGAGATCCAGCAGGAAGTCGCCCGCGCGCGCGAGCAGCTGCGCGATCACGTGGCCGCCCTCGCGGTCGCCGGCGCGGAGAAGATCCTGCAGCGCGAGGTCGACGCCAAGGCGCACGCCGCGCTCCTCGACGGGATCAAGAAGCAGCTCTAATGGCCGAGCCCAGCACCATTGCGCGACCCTATGCCGAGGCGGTGTTCAAGCTCGCCGACGGCTCGGGCAAGCTCACCGACTGGTCGGCCGCGCTCGCCAACCTGGCGGCCGTGGCGGCGGATGCGCGCGTAAACGCTGCGACGGGCAATCCCGACCTGTCGGCCGACCAGGTGGCCGGCCTGTACATCGCCATCTTGGCGGGGAAGCTCCCGGCGAGCGGCGAAAATTTCGTGCGCGTGCTGGCCGAAAACGGCCGGCTCGACGTGCTGGACGAAATCCGCCAGCAGTTCGAAGCGCTCAAGAACGAGCGCGAAGGCGTGGTCGAGGCCGAGATCGTCTCCGCGTTCGACCTGGATCAGGGCCAGCTCGCCGACCTGGTGGCGAGGCTGGAGAAGCATACCGGGCGCAAGGTAAAGGCTAGCGTCAGCGTCGACCGAGAGCTTATCGGCGGCGTCAAGATCGTGCTCGGCGACAAGGTCATCGACGGGTCTGCGCGCGCGCAGCTCACCGCACTCGAGTACGCACTCAAGGCATAGAAGCAGCACGCTCAAGGAGCTGTCATGCAACTCAACCCCTCCGAAATCTCGGAACTGATCAAGGGCCGCATCCAGAATCTGGACGCCGGCGCGCAGATGCGCACGCAGGGCACGGTCGTGTCCGTGACCGACGGCATTTGCCGCGTCCACGGATTGTCAGACGTGATGCAGGGCGAAATGCTGGAGTTTCCGAAGAATACCTTCGGCCTGGCGCTCAACCTGGAGCGCGATTCGGTGGGCGCGGTGATCCTGGGCGAGTACGAGCACATCACCGAGGGCGACACCGTGAAATGCACGGGCAGGATCCTCTCGGTGCCCGTGGGCCCCGAGTTGCTCGGGCGGGTGGTGAACTCGCTGGGCCAGCCGATCGACGGCAAGGGCCCCATCAACGCGAAGATGACCGACGTCATCGAGAAGGTTGCGCCCGGTGTAATCGCAAGGCAATCGGTGTCCCAGCCGGTCCAGACCGGCCTGAAGGCGATCGACTCGATGGTGCCGGTGGGCCGCGGGCAGCGCGAGCTGATCATCGGCGACCGCCAGACCGGCAAGACCGCGGTGGCGGTCGACACGATCATCAACCAGAAGGGCAAGGATCTCTTCTGCGTGTACGTCGCGATCGGCCAGAAGGCCTCGACGATTGCCAACGTCGTGCGCAAGCTCGAGGAGCACGGCGCGATGGAGTACACGATCATCGTCGCGGCCTCGGCCTCGGAATCCGCGGCCATGCAGTACATCGCGCCTTATTCGGGCTGCACCATGGGCGAATACTTCCGCGATCGCGGCCAGGACGCACTCATCATCTACGACGACCTGACCAAGCAGGCCTGGGCGTACCGCCAGATCTCGCTGCTGCTGCGCCGCCCGCCAGGGCGCGAAGCATATCCCGGCGACGTGTTCTACCTACACTCGCGGCTGCTCGAGCGGGCGGCGCGCGTGAACCCGGAGTACGTCGAGAAGTTCACCAAGGGCGCGGTGAAGGGCAGGACCGGCTCGCTTACCGCCCTGCCGGTGATCGAGACGCAGGCCGGCGACGTTACGGCGTTCGTGCCGACCAACGTCATCTCGATCACCGACGGGCAGATCTTTCTGGAGACGGACCTGTTCAACGCGGGTATCCGTCCCGCCATCAACGCGGGCATTTCGGTGTCCCGCGTCGGCGGCGCCGCGCAGACCAAGATCATGAAGCGCAAGGATACCGGCGGCGGCGTGCGGCTGGCGCTCGCCCAGTACCGCGAGCTCGCGGCCTTCGCTCAGTTCGCGTCCGACCTGGACGAGGCGACGCGCAAGCAGCTCGAGCGCGGCCGCATGGTGACCGAGCTCATGAAGCAGCCGCAGTACCAGCCGCTGCAGGTGTGGGAAATGGCGCTGACGCTCTTCGCGGTCAACAACGGCTACTTCGACGACGTCGACGTCAAGAAGGCGCTCGCCGCGGAGCGCTCGATGCGCGACTACCTGAAGGGCAAGTACGCGCAGCTGCTCGATCGCATGCAGGACAAGAAGGATCTCTCGGCCGAAGACGAGAAGTCGCTGAAGGACGCGATCGCCGACTGGAAGAAGAACGGGACCTACTGAGTCAGGACGCCCCGTGCCCGGCACCAAAGAAATTCGGATGAAGATCCGGAGTGTGCAGAACACCCGGAAGATCACCAAGGCCATGGAGATGGTCGCGGCCTCGAAGATGCGCAAGGCGCAGGAGCGCATGCGCATGGCGCGGCCCTATGGCGAGAAGATTCGCAACGTCGCGGCCAACATCAGCCACGCCAATCCGGAGTACCGGCATCCGTTCATCGTGAACCGCGGCTCGGTCAAACGCATCGGCCTGATCGTGATCACCACCGACAAGGGCCTGTGCGGCGCGCTGAACACGAACCTGCTGCGCATGGTGCTGGGCCAGTACAAGTCGTGGCAGGCCCAGGGCGAGGAGATCGACGTCTGCTGCATCGGCAACAAGGGCCTGGGCTTCATGCAGCGGCTGGGCGCCAACGTCGTGGCGCAGGCGGTGCAGATCGGCGACCGGCCGCAGATGGACCGCCTGATCGGAACGATCAAGGTGATGCTCGACGGCTACACGGGCGATCGCTTCGATCGACTGATGTTCGGCTATACGCGCTTCATCAACACGATGAAGCAGGAGCCGGTGCTGGAGCAGCTGCTGCCGCTCTCGGGCGAGCGCATGGGATCGCCGGAATCACTGTGGGACTACATCTACGAGCCGGAAGCCAAGGCGGTCCTCGATCAGGTCATGACGCGCTACATCGAGGCGATCATCTTCCAGGCGGTCGCGGAAAGCATGGCCTCCGAGCAGTCGGCGCGCATGGTGGCGATGAAAGCCGCCTCCGACAACGCCGCGACGCTGATCGACGAGCTGACGCTGATCTACAACAAGAATCGCCAGGCCGGCATTACCAAGGAACTTTCGGAAATCGTGGGCGGCGCCGCCGCCGTTTGAGGAATCGAACCATGGCACAAGTTGAAGGCACCATCGTCCAATGCATCGGCGCGGTCACGGACATCGAGTTCCCGCGCGAGTCGATGCCCAAGGTCTACGACGCGCTTAGACTCGCCGACGCGGGAAAATCGAGCCTTGCCGAGGCCGGCCTGACGTTCGAAGTCGAGCAGCAGCTTGGCGACGGCATCGTGCGCTGCATCGCGCTGGGATCCTCGGACGGCCTGCAGCGCGGCATGAAGGTCACCGCGACCGGCGCTCCCATCTCGGTGCCGGTGGGCCTGGGCACGCTGGGCCGCATCATGGACGTGCTGGGCCGCCCGATCGACGAGCAGGGTCCGATCAAGGGTGATACTCGACGCGCGATTCACCAGCTGGCGCCCAAGTTCGACGAGCTGAGCCCGTCGGTCGAGCTGCTCGAAACCGGGATCAAGGTGATTGACCTCATCTGCCCGTTCGCCAAGGGCGGCAAGGTGGGCCTGTTCGGCGGCGCCGGCGTGGGCAAGACCGTCAACATGCTGGAGCTGATCAACAACATCGCGACGCAACACTCGGGCCTGTCGGTGTTCGCCGGCGTCGGCGAGCGCACGCGCGAGGGCAACGACTTCTATCACGAGATGATGGAAGC
>Ga0335085_10011959_pt1 | contig 12817 bp, 12 predicted proteins | sample Lox_Sample_45_FD_206712 | JGI IMG/M metagenome (GOLD analysis project Ga0335085, IMG submission 206712) | Soil microbial communities from Loxahatchee National Wildlife Refuge, Florida, United States - Lox_Sample_4.5 | ecosystem: Environmental > Terrestrial > Soil > Wetlands | place: USA...
GCGCATAGGGGTCGTTCCACGCCCAATCCTGAAAATCGATGCTGACTTGCGCTACGCGGTATCCCCGCTCCCGCAGGTAATTCCTTACCGCGTGTCTCTTCGCGAGAGTGTCGCCTTCGTTCAGGTAGGGATAGCGAAACCAATGCCAGTCCCGCCCGCGCATGAATCCTTCGAGCGTGCCTTCGTTCTCCACTATGTCCTCTTCGAACGCAGCGGCTGAGTTTGGCGTGATGTCCATGTGCGAGTAAGTGTGGTTGCCGAGCAGGAATCCGGCATCCGTCCAGATTTTCAGTACATTGGCTTTATCCCAATCGCGATCCAGCTTGTCTCCGTTCACAAATCCGTAGACCGGGCTGATGCCCTTGGCCTTGAGAGCGGCAATCATGTTTCGTGCGATTTCAGAACGCGTCATTCCAGGTGGCATCAGGCCGTGGGTTGGGAGATCATCCACCGTGATGGCTATCTGGCCGCGCTGCTGAGCCTGTGCAGCGAGGGGAGGCAAACAAATCGACAGCACGAGATGCAGCCAGCGTGCGAAAAGAACATATCTCTTCAAAATGACCGCTCGGAGCTTTCAGTTTACAAGGAGCTTTGCTGCAGACCTCATGGAAACAGGCCGCGAACCAGCGTAGCCTCTGCCACGCGCCCCACGGCCAGAATCATCGCCCCCGCTCGCGGCGGTACGTGGTGCTTTCGCATCGTCTCCACCATTTCGTGGAATGCCTTCACCATGCTCTTCTGCAAGCGCGCGTTCACTTCCTCGGCGTCCCACATGAGCCCTTCCATGTTCTGCACCCATTCGAAGTAGCTCACAGTCACACCGCCCGCGTTTGCCAAAATGTCCGGCAGCACGGTTATCCCACGCCGCGCCAGAATCTCGTCGGCGTGCGGAGTCGTTGGCCCGTTGGCGGCTTCCGCCACAATGCGCGCCTTGATGGCTTCCGCGTTATGCAACGTAATCACGTTTTCCAGCGCCGCGGGCACCAGGATGTCGCACTTCATCGTCAGCAGGTCGTCGTTCGACATGCGTGACGCGCCGGGCATTCCGACCACAGTTCCGGACCGCTCCTTGTAACGAATCGCTTTGATAGGATCGATCCCGCGCGAGTTCGTCACGCCGCCGCGTGTGTCGCTCAGCGCAATGATCTTCGCTTTTTTCTCCGCAAAGAGCCGCGCCGCCGTCGCGCCGGCATTGCCAAACCCCTGGATCGCCACGGTCGCGCCGCGCAGCGGAATTTTCTTCAGCTTGCATGCCTCTTCCACAACGAAGAGCAGTCCGCGCGCCGTCGCCTCGCTTCGTCCCTCCGATCCGCCGATCGACACCGGCTTCCCGGTCACCACTCCATGCACGGAATGCCCGACCGTCATCGAATACGTATCCATAATCCATGCCATAGTCTGCGCGTCCGTGTAGACGTCAGGCGCCGGAATATCCATCGCTGGCCCGATGATCGGCAAAATTTCGCTGGCGTAACGCCGTGTCATCCGTTCCAACTCGGTCTTCGACATTCGCTTGGGGTCGCAGATAACTCCGCCCTTCGCGCCGCCGAACGGCACGTTCAACACCGCCGTCTTCCACGTCATCCACGCCGCCAGAGCTTTCACTTCGTCCAGCGTTACGTTCGGGTGATAACGGATGCCGCCTTTGCCCGGCCCTCGCGAAATATTGTGCTGCACCCGGAAGCCCTGATGGACTTTCACCTGCCCGTTATCCATTTTCGTCGGGATCGAAACTTCCAGCACGCGTTTCGGCGTCCGCAGAATCTGCCGCAGTCCCGGCTCGAGTTTCAAAAACTCAGCCGCCATATCGAATTGAATCTGCGCGATCCGAAATGGATTCAAGTCCTCGCGTGGAGCGATGCGGGGCACCATCGGCGGTGCACCAATCTGTCTTAGCGGCCCTGTGGGCTTTGCGACCGTGGCCATCAGCGTTCGGTCCTTTCCTCTTCGGGTCTAATCTCTACTTCTGTTTTGAAAATTGGTGCAACTGCCCGGGGTTCGAAACTGAACTATCCGTTTGCTGCCATCCGTTGCGCGCTCTCCACATATTTCTCCCGGCAGGCCACGGAACAAAAATGCACCAGCTCTCCGCGCTCGCGGAGCGGAATCGAAAGTTCCTCCGCCACGTGCATCCCGCACACCGGATCGCGCACCAGCCGCCGTGCCGCCAAGCCAGTCTGCTCGTTGACTGCACCCGGCACCGCTCCGGCCCTACTTTCATTCACTTGGTCTGGCGCCGCCGAGCCTCCCAAAATCCATCGCGCCGCCCGCCGCAGGAGCGCCACGCTCCACGAAACGATCAGCATCCAAATCACAAACCTCAACACTCGGCCTAAAAAGTTCATCGATTCTTCTAGCTCATGGCTCCGGACTCGCCGAAACCAACTCCTCTATGCTCGCTCGTTCGGGATTACTTCTCTCGCTGCGACCCGTAAATCCCCCAGGGTCTACCATCTTGCTGCGCAATATAGTACTGAGGCGAGTGTATGCAAGGCGAAAAGGCAGGTCAAACGAAAAGCTGTACTTTCAATACTTTGCGCGGCGTAATCAATTGCAGGCGGTCTCGGTCAGACGCTCAAGTTTTATATAAGTCATTTATTTTCAATCAGATAAAAAGATTGAACGCCTATCCCGGCCAACCAACTCTTTGGTCACCTAATTTCCCTTGAATCCCTTTCCTTTACTTCCTTTACATCTCCTATTTCCCTAACTTCCGTGATTCGCCGCCTCAATCTTCTCAATCCCCATGTACGGCCGCAGCACTTCCGGCACCACTATCGACCCGTCTGCCTGCTGATAATTTTCCACAATCGCGATCCACGTCCGCCCTACAGGCAGCCCCGATCCGTTCAACGTATGCACGAATTCGCTCTTTGCTCCGCCTTTCGCCTTAAACCGTATCCCCGCGCGCCGCGCCTGGAAAGCTTCGCAATTCGAGCACGAAGAAATTTCCATGAATTCGCTGCTCGAAGGCACCCAAGCCTCGATGTCATACGTCATCGACGAAGCGAACCCCGTGTCCCCCGAACACAGCTTCATCACGCGGTAATGAATCCCGAGTTTTTGCAGGATGGCTTCCGCGTTGCCCACGAGCGTTTCCAGCTCCGCGTAACTATTCTCCGGCTGCGTGAACTTAAACATCTCGACCTTCTGAAACTGGTGTTGCCGCTTGATGCCGCGCGTATCTCTTCCCGCCGCCCCCGCCTCGCTGCGAAAGCACGAAGTCCACGCGCACACTTTAATCGGCAGCAGGCTAGCGTCCAGCGTTTCTTCGCGATAAAGATTCGTCAGCTCCGTCTCCGCCGTCGTCGTAAGCCACAAGTCCGTGCCTTCCAAATGAAACATGTCCCCGGCAAATTTCGGCAGCTTCCCGTCGGCCACCAGAGACGCCGTATTCACGATGTACGGCGGATAAATTTCCGTGTACCCGTGCTCCCGCGTGTGCATATCCAGAAAAAAGTTCGCCAGCGCCCGCTCCAGCCGCGCCCCTGCCCCTCGATAAAGCGCAAATCGCGTGCCCGCGATCTTCACGGCCCGCTCGAGATCCAAAATCCCCGCGCTCTCCCCGAGTTCCCAATGCGGTTTCGGCTTGAAATCAAACTTCGGCGGCGCTCCCCAACGGCGTACTTCGACATTCTCTTCGGCGCCCTTGCCCACCGGCACCGACGGGTGCAGCATGTTCGGTATCGTCAATAGCAATTCGCTTTGCGTGGCGTTCAACTGCGCGATCCGCTCGTCGTTTGTCTTGATCGTCTCCGAGACTTTCTTCATTTCGGCAATCAACGCATCCGCGTTCTCTTTCGCTTTCTTCAACCGCGCAATCTCGTCACTGGCCTTGTTCCTCTGCGCCTTCAACTGCTCCGTCGAAGTGATCAGCTCGCGCCTCTGCGCATCCAGAACCCGAAACGCATCCAGATGCAGCGGCGTGCCCCGCTTCGTCGCCATCTCCGCGAACAAATCCAGGTGGTCCCGAAAATAATTTAGGTCATGCATCACATTAGTCTAACAAAGTGTTTTGCTTTTTCCTTACCTGCAAAATATCATCGCCCGCCCTCGTAGGGACACAATACATCGTGCCCGTTTTTCTCTTCTCGGCGCCTCCGCGTCTCTGAGCGAAAAATTCCGCCTTTTTCTCTTTTTTCCCTTACTCCCTTCTCCTCCGCTTGACTCCTATATCCATCTGATCAACGATCCCGATCGATCAATGTGGCACAGACTTCAGTCTGTGCTCTGCCCCATGACTCCATCTCTTCCCGCTCCCGCCTTCAACGACGATGAGCACCACCTCCGCATCTACCAATCCGACTGCCTCGCCCTCCTCCCCCAGCTCCCCGCCTCCTCCGTCGACCTCATCTTCGCCGACCCGCCCTACTTCCTCTCCAACGGCGGCATCACCTGCCACGCCGGCAAAATGGTCTCCGTCAATAAAGGCTCCTGGGACGTCTCCAAAGGTGCCGACGCCAACCACGACTTCAACCGCTCCTGGCTCTCCGCCTGCCAGCGTCTCCTCAAGCCCAACGGCTCTATCTGGGTCTCCGGCACCGCCCACGTCATTCACTCCGTCGGCTTCGCCATGCAGCAGCTCGGCTTCAAGCTCCTCAACGACATCTCCTGGGTTAAGCCCAATCCTCCTCCCAATCTCTCCTGCCGCTATTTCACCCACGCCACCGAAACCATCATCTGGGCCGCCAGGGACAAAAAGTCCCGCCACACTTTCCATTACAAGCTCATGAAGGAAACCAATCGCGGCAAACAAATGAAGTCCGTCTGGACCGATATCCGTCCTCCCGAACCCTGGGAGAAAAAATTCGGCAAGCACCCCACCCAAAAACCCGTCGCCCTCCTCGAACGCGTCCTCCTCGCTTCCTCCAACGAAGGCGACCTCGTCCTCGACCCCTTCCTAGGCGGCGGCACGACTCTCCTAACCGCAATCCACCTTCGCCGCCACGCCATCGGCTGCGAACTATCAGCTGATTTCGTCAGCCTGACGCTCCGCCGCATCTGTTCCAATCTGGTACAGGTCGATCTTTCTGTCTACTGCCTCCACTTTTCAGTTGATCCGCCAACCGTTTCCGTGGATCGATCCTGTAGTGGCCGATCTTTAGATCGGCCCGCGAGCGCCCACCCGCGCCACCTCATTCCGAGCGAAGCGAGGAATCTCTCTTCTCTATGCGTGAATGCATCGCAGTCGGTTTCTGAGAGCAGGAACCCGTCTCCCTTGCCCAGCCAACTCCAACTCGTCCAACAAGAACTCCGCTTCTATTTCATCGGCCGCACCGACCGTCGTGTCATCTTCTCCGTCCTGGCCGCCTCCCTCGACGACGCCCGCCAACAATTCCGCGCCTCAGGCCACCCCGACTCCGACGCCCTCCTCATCATCAAAACCGAAACCTCCATCTACCTCGCCTAAGGCAGCGACCGATCTTTAGATCGGCCAGCGGTCTAATAATTCTCGCTATGCTATATTAATGTTCAGTATGCCATTCGATCGAAGGAAGATCCGTCTCTCCCCGGAAAACTACCTCGGCCCGCGCGCCCACTTTGTTACCATTTGCTGTGATAAGCGCCAAAACTATTTTGCAATTCCTCGCACTGCGGACCGCGTTATCGCGCTGCTGCAAGAATGCGCATCTCGCCAGTCCTTTGTACTCCACGCATATTGCCTCATGCCAGACCACCTTCACCTGCTAGCGGAGGGAACCGAGCCCCGCTCTGACTTGCTCGAACTTGTGCGCGTTTTCAAGCTGCGAACGGCCTTCGAGTTTCGGAAAGCGCAAGGTCTGCGTCTGTGGGAAATGAGCTACTACGACCATATTCTTCGGCCGAAGGACGTAATCGAGAATGTCGCCTGCTATATCTGGTGGAATCCGGTTCGCAAAGGCCTTTGTTCCTCGCCCGACGAATTTCCATACTCCGGCTCCCAAACCATTCCCTGGATGAGCCGCGCTTCACGTGCGCCCTCCTGGTCGGCGCCTTGGAAGCAGGACAGGCCAATCTAAAGATTGGCCACTACAACGCTATGAAGCCACCAACGCGCGCCCATCTCCCATGTAGTGGCCGATCTTTAGATCGGCCACTACTGGTCGGCCATTTCACACCGGCACCGGAAATCGCGACGGCCTTCCTTCCGGGGAACGCCCTGTGATCTAATTCATGCGTGGATGTGAAACTGCCCAGAGAGGGCCTCGGCCGCTACAAAAGCGCATCGCAACGGGCCCGCGTCGGAACAGAATCCTGGGGCGCAGCAAACTTTTTCTGTCCCGTTTGTGATTCGCCGCGCCTTCAAGTCACGCCCCAGGGAACCGCAACGCGCGACTACACCTGCCCGAAGTGCGATTCGCCCTTTCAATTGAAGAGCCAATCCAGACCTTTCGGCACACGAATCGTCGATGCCGCCTATTCCCAAATGAAGCGCGCCATTCTGACCGACCACACGCCAAATCTTTACGTCCTGCACTACGACCTGACCGCCTGGGCCGTTCGCACGGTCATCCTCATTCCGCACTTCGCCTTCGCGCTCTCAGCCATCGAACGCCGTCCGCCTCTCGCTCCCACCGCTCGTCGCGCCGGCTGGGTTGGCTGCAACATTCTTCTGGATAAGATTCCAGCGCATGCTCGCATCCCCGTCGTGAGCGAAGGGACTCCGCACACTCCGCGCGAAGTGCGCTCCTCCTACAACCGCCTCCGCCCCCTCGAAAAATTGCAGGCAGAAAAACGAGGCTGGACCCTCGACGTGCTCCAAATCGTGCAATCCCTGGGCAAACCCGAATTCACCCTCGCCGACGTCTACGCCCACTCCGCCCAACTCGCCAAGCTCCATCCCCACAACGCCCACATCCAACCCAAAATCCGCCAGCAGCTCCAAATCCTCCGCGACCTCGGCCTCCTCTCCTTCCTCTCCCCCGGCTCCTATCGTTTGAAGTGAGCCTTTGGTGGCACAGTCATTCCTGGCTGTGCTGCCTCACACTGTCATCCAGCCTAGCCGTACGCTCGTCAACTACATTTCGTTCCGCTAGAATCTTTTCCTTGATAGCCTTCCGTCAAAAAGAAACCCGCACAGGCAAGAATGCCTGTGCCACCAAGGCAATCCTCCCGATACGCTGATGACCTTCTACCGCCGCAACCTCCCGCACTGGCATCCCGAAGGCAAATCCATCTTCATCACTTGGAGGCTCTATCGCTCTTTGCCTGTCTCCGTCCTGCGAAAACTCGTCGCAATCCGGAACCGCAGCGCCCCTGATTCCTCAAATGCGGATCCCCAGGATTCGCCAGGCAAACAATTCCTCGAGTTCGATCGAGCCCTGGACGCCGCCAAGTCCGGCCCCGTTTGGCTGCTCGACCCGGAATTCGCCGAGTACGCCGAATATCCCATCCTCCGGGGCGCCGAGTTGGGCCGCTGTGAATTGCACGCCTACGCCATCATGCCCAATCATGTTCATGTCTTGCTGGATCCCCATGTGCCGCTCGCCAAAATCTCTGGCGTCATCAAGGGTGTCGCTGCCCGCGATATCAATGCCCGGCTGGGCCGCTCCGGCAAACCTCTCTGGCAGGATGAATCGTTCGACCACTGGGTCCGGAACTCCGCGGAGTTTGAGCGAATCCGCCACTACATCGAATGGAACCCGGTGCGCGCCCATCTCGTTCCCCAACCAGAACAATGGAAATGGTCCAGCGCTGGCAATCCTTATTTCAAGCGACTCGCCGCATCCACGGCTCCGCCAACCATTCATTAGCTCCCGCCAATCACAATCAGTCCACGTCCGCCCCGACCGGCTCAACCTGCCGTTCGATCTCCGAGACTTTGCCCGCCCGCTTCTCGCATTCGAGGTCGTAAAAATTCTGCAAATTCAGCCAGAACTCCGCGTTCGTCTTGAAATACCGCGCCAGCCGCAACGCCGTCTCTGCGGTAATCCGCCTTCGCTCGTGCACAATCTCCCCAATCCGCGTCGCTGGTACATGCAGTTCAAGCGCCAGCTTGTTCACCGACATTCCCAGCGGCCTCATGAAATCCTCGCGCAGAATTTCTCCCGGGTGCACCGGCCCCATCCGTTTTTCCCCTCGACTCATTTTCCTATCTTCCTCTCAGTGGTAGTCCACGATTTCCACGTCATAACTCTGCCCATGCCGCCACACAAAACAAATCCTCCATTGGTCGTTAATCCATATCGAGTACTGTCCCTTGCGATTGCCGCGTAACGCCTCCAGTTGGTTCCCCGGAGGGGAAGCGAGAAAGCGAAGTTCCGTCGCAGCATGTAACTGCAGCAATTTTCTCAGAGCCACTCGCTCGAACGCCCGGAATCGCCGTGAATGCTCGTAGTGAAAAAGCTCTTCGGTCTCCTTCGAGGCAAAGCTCTGAATCACTCGTCAAGAGTACAACGTGACGCGTTGTACGTCAATCGTGCGAGCGAGGCGTGGCGGAGCAGTAGGCTTCCACATAGGTCGTTCCCATACCCGCCGGCCGCCACCGGGTGCCACAGCCTTCGGTTTCAAGCCTGCGGGCTTTGACCCTTCTCCCACCAGCTCGCCAGCTATTTTTATCGCGGAATCCCCCTTGACAAATCCGTAATCTCTGCTAGTATATAAGGTAGGTAAAATCGCATTTTGACTCGTAGCGCCGACATTCTGTCGGCGTTTTTGCTTTCCGTACCACCGTTTTTCGGCCAAGTCCTTTATTCGTAACACTTACGAGCCAAGCCCCATTTTGCACAATTTTGGTGCAAATTCGGCCGTGCAACCCATTTAGAATCAACACTTCCGCAATCGCCCATAAGTGTTGATTCCATTAGGCTTACAAAAAAGTTAAGTCATTTAGAATCAACATTTAGAAAAATAGGGCATGGGGGTGGTGATTATGGTTAACTAGCCAGATGCCGCAGTTCACGCCTCAAAGACTACGGAGTTGACCTTCCTCCCGCCGTTTCGACGCCTTCGCGCCCTCGTCTTCCTTGGCTCCTGCTCCTACCATAATTCGTGACGTTTACTAAAACTCATCCGGCCACTTTCTCGTCGCATGCGTGACCGCGAGAAGCCTCGCCTCATTCCACTTGATCTGATAGGCAAAAATGGAGGATGGGCTGGGGCAGGCCATCGCACTTGAGGGGGTTGTGGCCTGCCCCGCCTTTGCTGGCGTCAAGAGTTTGACGTCAGAGGTGTTTTCATCGGCTCTCACTCTGGCGCATCCGCAAAATTCGCGCCGTGCTCTGCCGCACAGTTCTATGTGACATGCGTCACGTGTTTCGCGGTTTTCGACCTGAACAAATCGCGGATTGCGTGGCGCTCATTCGTGCTAATTCACCCCGCCTGGTCAGGAAGCCGTGCGCCGGACTTCGCTCATCAACTGGTGGATGTTTCCCTCGCTATCCTTGAATGCGGTCATCCACAAATCGTGATCCGGCATCGGCGCAATAAGCCGCGGCACCGAAATGATCTCGACTCCCTGGGCGACCAGCCGTTGATAGCCGGCTTGAATGTCCATAACACGGAAATAAAAGATCGAGCTGGGGTGGTCGTATTCGGGCGACGAAGCCGTCCCCAGCATCAGACGCACGCCGCCGCAATCGAAAAACGCCATGCTGGGCACGGTGAACAGCAGCTTCAGTCCCAGGACGTCGCGGTAAAAAGCCGTGGCGCGCTCCACGTCTTTCACGATGATGGAAATCTGCCCGATGTTTTGAATCGCCAGTCCCGCCGCTGCTGCGCTCATTTTGCTTTACCTCCGGGAAGGAATTAGTTAGCATAGCTAACTAAATTCCATGCCCACTGTCAAGAGCAAAAAACACCCTCCGAAAACCTTTCCCTCCGGCACGACCCCCAGCCTGCCACCAGCAACATTAGACCTCGCAGACCATCTCCACTCCGCCGCCATCCACTTGCTTCGGCGCTTGCGCATTCGCGACCGCGAATCCGGCGTTGGCCCCGCCCAGCTTTCCGCGCTCTCTGTCCTGGTCTTCGGCGGCCCCAGATCGCTGGGGGAACTGGCCGACGCCGAGCAAGTCCGCCCGCCTACCATGAGCCGTATCGTTGCCGGCCTTCAGCGGGCAGGCCTAATTCGCCGCCACGCCACCGCGGATGCCCGGCGCGTGCGTCTTGCCGCCACCGCCAAAGGGACAAGGATTTTATGGGAAGGACGCGGGCGCCGCGTGGAAACTCTTGCAAACGCACTCGCTACGTTGCGCGAAGAGGAAGGGCAGCTGCTGCGCGAAGCAATAGAGCTGCTGCAGCGGGTGATACGCAATCTCTAGTTGACCAAGCTCGATGGGGGATTTGCGAGGTGTTGCGACCCGGGCGTTTTCCTATGGTTGGAGATGAGTTGCGAAATTCGCCTGAGGTGAACTCGCACCCAAGTATGCTACGCCATAGCGGTGGATGTCGCTGCCAGGGATCGGTTCGACACGCCTGATCTGCGCGGGAACAAAAAGGGTAGCTTCGCCTGGAGAGTACGGCGCAGCGACTTCGATTTGCGAGCCGACGGCATATTGCGTCCGGCTGTGGAAACACAAGCCACCCTTCGAGATGTTTTCGCACTCGACGATTTCGTCGGAGTGGGCCGGATGGCGCACGCAGGCGCTGAAGTTTACCCGCACGCGCATATGCTTGCGCCGGTTTACGCGCCGTCCGTTCGCATCCATAGGCCGCAGGGACGAATCTTCACTTGCCGGGGCAGGCAGCGCTGGGGGAACCGCAACATGCCGCGGAGGCTCAATCACTGCGGCAGCTGTGAGCAATTCTTGGCTGAAGGAGCCGCTGTAGGCTGATGCCGAGGATACGGACGCAGCCGGCTGTAGGTGAGGAGTGGAATTCGCGCAATGAGCAGTATCCCTTACCTGGCCGGGTGGCCTCAGCAGCGGGAATTGGGGAACTAAGGGTTGAGCGAGATTCGCGTCGGACGGGGAGTCAGGTGGGGCAGAGGGAATTGAACCGACAGGGGAAGCAGCTTCACCAATGGCCTTTTTCCAGGGAGTGGATGTACAGCATCGTTGGCAATAGCGCAGGACGCTTCCGTTGACGGAATAGACGTCCTGTTCGATCGCGCTCTGTTCGACATTCTCGCGAGACTGGCAGAGGCTGCATTCGAGGGACATTCGCCGTACGGAAGGCTCATCCAGCTCGGGAGGCGGAAACTCGATGGGCCAGAATTCCAAGGCAGGATCGACAAACGCGACTCCATACACGTAACGGCCCGGCTCGCCGCCGATCTGGCCGACGAGGCGGACTTCCGCTTCCTTCGAAGAATCAGTGAGGCGCAGCGTCAGGACTTCGTCTGGCGCGAATGCGTAACGCGAAAGGATTCCCGCGCCATGACGGCTGAGGACTACGGTTTTTGTCTGTTCTGAAAAGACTTTGCCGGTCGTGTCCGTGCCGAGCAAGGAGATCGGAATTTCCTTGGCGATGCGTCCGCTTCTACGTTTTGGGTGCGCCATGGTCTGCCGCTCTTCAAGCAAGCACACACTCTCCCGATGCGGAGAGGTCTATCAGCTCTATCGGCGGCATTGGCTCTAATCTTTATTCGGTCCGGGGGGAGCAGCGAAAGGAAGGCGCAGGTACAGTGGTACTAAAGCGAGGGTGGATAGGGCGGAAGGAAGTACTGAGAAGAATGAACCCCTCGGGCTATCGACGGAAAAAAGGGTGGGGTGCAGAATTGCAATTGTAGTCGGGAGTTGGATTCGGCTTCCGGAGTAATAAGGTTTGGGCCTGATTGCTCCTGTAGGACGTTTTGCTGCTCGCGAGCGCAGCGGGACGCACGGAAGCATGGGACCAGCTTCAGATTACAAGACCCTCCATCCCCCACGCCCGAGCGGCCGGTCCCCCCACCGGCCGCTCTTTTTTTTGGCGGCGAAGTTCGCGGCCCGCAGCTAACGGTTCACAGATGACAGTCGGACCCGTGCGGAAAGCCGCGAGGGGGCAGTCGCGGTTTGGGCAGAATGAGCGTGGATCCAAGGAAAGTTCACGGCTTAGCAGGGGGAAGGCTTTGGCGCGCTCGAAAACTCAGACACAAGAAGAAGAGGGCCTGACAGAGTCAGGCCCTCTTCACTAAACCACTTCGACGGCACACTCGCGGGAATGGATGCTCCCGTACTGGCCAACCACCACTACCCAACGGCCGGAAATGAAAAAGGGGGCTGGTGCAAGCCCCCTTAGTCGAACTGACCCCCCAATAAACCGGAACCGAGTCGAGGTTCGGATCCGGCCACCCCGGGAAGCCAATCTTGTAAGTTGTAAAGAAAGAGAGCAATAGTCGTGCCAGCGGCGAGTGGAATCCCTATGAGGCTAGAGGTGTTTGATTCATAAGTATTTAGGAGAGTATGGAGGCCGAAAGGACCGCCAACGAGTGAAAAATTATACAAAATCTCACAGAACTGCAATCGGCACCTACATTCTTTGGGAGCATTGCGTTGAAAAATGGATGTAGCTGAGCGCGCGTAGAAAAGAAAACAGTGCTTGCCAGGAGCACCATGACGAGGTGCGTAGGCGCAGCGAAGGTGCACGGGACGTCTTGGGGACTCTCGAGTTATGACCAGGAGTAGCGATTAATCGGTAACGTTAACGCGAAAAATCCAAGTGTTGGACGCCACAGCAAAACAGTTGCGACATCCCTGTGACTTTAGATTGCAGCGGAAGCGTGACGCCAGCGACGCCATACGAACCAGCCGGGCGGCAGGAGCAAGAGAAACCAGAAGGCGAGGACTGGGCCATATTCGGCGAAGAGAAGAATCAGCGCGAGCAGCGTGTCCGCGACGTTGTGGTAACCGCTGACGGCCGCGTTGTGGATTAGCGTGGAGATCGCAGGTGCCGGGGAATCGAGCTTGGCTTTGTATTC
>Ga0335085_10011960_pt1 | contig 12817 bp, 10 predicted proteins | sample Lox_Sample_45_FD_206712 | JGI IMG/M metagenome (GOLD analysis project Ga0335085, IMG submission 206712) | Soil microbial communities from Loxahatchee National Wildlife Refuge, Florida, United States - Lox_Sample_4.5 | ecosystem: Environmental > Terrestrial > Soil > Wetlands | place: USA...
CAAAGCGAACTCCATCTTGCCCCCTTAGAGGGACGACTGGTCCGAGGTGACTCTCTAAAATATGCAGGAAGGACGCGCCGTCACCACTCATCAGATCACCGAAAACGTCGCCTCCCCAAACGAAACCGCGAACCTCATGGCGCCTACGTCAGGAACTGTCAGATGCCGATACCAGCATCCGCAATCACATCCACCAACATTCGGCACGGCTTTTTCATCCTCGCCGGTGTCGTGGCGCTGGTGTTGACCTGGCCACACGCATTTCGGTGGATGTCCGCCGGCGGGAACATCCTGAACCCGGTCGAGTTCTTCGGCGACGCGATGGCCCCGGGCGGCACGGCCGCGTTCCTCAGCATCGATATGGCTATCGCCTGGCTCGTGTTCATGGTGTGGGTCGTGTTCGACAGCAAGCGGATTGGACTCGGCTATAAGTGGGGATGGATCTTCGTGGCCTTGTCCTACATCGGCGTGTCGATGGCGTTCCCCGTGTATCTCGTCACCCGCGAGAGGTATCTCGACAAACGCGCTCGGACGCACGAATTGAGCACCAGCACGACCTGACGTTCGACCAACCTGCCTGTTCGAGAACACGCGGGTTCGCCGTCGGCCTGACTTGCGGGAGTACGATTAGCGGCTGCAACGAAGGCTTCGGTAATGAAAATGCTTACAGGTCGGATTCGATCCGCGGAACTGCAGCGCGCCAACGGACTCTGTGGAACCGGGCCATGACAGCCGGTCCCGATGCCACTCAGCGCGGCCCCGCGTTGGGGATTGTCGCCGAGCTGGAGGCAGAGGGCTACCACGACGCCGAACCGGTGGGCCGCGGCGGATTCGGAGTCGTGTATCGCTGCAGCGAACCGTCGCTGGACCGGGTCGTCGCGGTAAAGGTGCTCAGTTCCGATCAAGACGATGTCGACCTCGAACAGTTCGCGGGCGAGCAGCGGGCGATGGGGCGGGTCTCCGGGCACCCGAACATCGTGCCCGTGCTGCATAGCGGGATAACCTTCACCGGGCGCCCTTACATCGTGATGCAGTATCACCGCCGGAACACGCTCGGTGCCTGGATACGCGACAACGGACCGTTCGGCGTCCGTGAAGCGATGACGATAGGGGTGCGCCTGGCCGGCGCTCTGGAAACCGCCCACCGCGCGGGTGTTCTTCATCGTGATGTCAAGCCCGCCAACGTCCTTCTGACGGATTACGGGGAGCCGCAGCTCAGCGATTTCGGTATTGCGCGCATCACGGGTAGCCGCGAGACCTCCCCCAACACCTTGGTTGGATCCCTGTCGTACACCGCACCTGAGCTGTTCGAGGGTCGCCCCGCCTCCACGGCTGCGGACGTTTACGGTCTGGCGACCACTGTCTTCACCCTGCTCAACGGCGGCCCGCCTTTTCCTTTTGCAGCAGGCGAAAATCCCATTGCGTTTGTTCGGCGGGTACAGGCGGGCCCGATCCCCGATCTCCGCGCCAAGGGCGTCCCAGACCCGATCTGCTCGGCCTTGGAACTCGGGTTGGATATCGACCCGGCACGCCGCCCAAGCTCTGCGGCAGCATTCGGTGAGATCCTGCGGACGGCCGCCACCCAAGTCGGACTCGACATCGCCGACCTTCCACTGCAATTGCCACCACCGCCGGCCGACGTCGGTAGACCGTCAGATTCCACGGAAGCTGCTGTCGCAGAACCGCATTCGGCGGTTCTCGGATTGCGGTCGGACGGGTCGGCCTCCGTCCGGCGGGCGCACTATCCGCCGAGCTCGCCCACACGATTCCGCCCGCCGACATTCACTCGGCCCATGGTGCCTAGGCGACGAATCCTAGACCGGCTCGGGTCGGGGCCACGATCAAAACTGGTCCTGATCCACGCTCCCGCCGGATACGGCAAAAGCACCTTGGCAGCGCAGTGGGCCAATGTGCTCACGGGACGGGGCACACAGACCGCATGGTTGGCCATCGACGGCGACGACAACAACACGGCCTGGTTTCTGGCCCACCTGATCGAGGCGATTCGGCGCACCCTGCCAGACCTCGCGGACACCTTGCAACAAGAATTCGAAGGACACCTCGAAAACGCGCAACAATACGTCGTGAATGCCTTGATCAATCGCCTGCATTCGGACAAGCAGACTCTCGCGCTGGTGATGGAAGACTGGCATCGGGTAAGCAGCGCCGAAACCACGAACACGCTCGCCTATTTGCTGGAAAATGGTTGCCATCACCTGCATCTGATCGTGACAAGTCGTACGCGCGCCGGACTACCGCTGTCCACGATGGCGGTCCAGGGAGAACTCGTCGAAATCGACTCCTTGCTGCTCAAGTTCGATGCGGGCGAGTCCCAGGCCCTGCTGGTCGATCAGTGCGGCCTCGACCTCACCACAGGCAATATCGCCGAACTCGACGACTTCACCGACGGATGGGCAGCCGCCTTGCAGCTGGTGTCGTTATCGCTTCGTGGACATTCCGATCCCTCCACGCTGATCCAGAATCTGTCCGGGCGGCACAAAGCGATAGGCGAGTATCTGGCCTCCAACGTCCTGGACAGCCTGGAGCCCGATCTCCTCGATTTCCTGCTGTCGACCTGCATCACCAAACAGATCTGCAGCGGGCTGGCCACCGCGCTCACGGGTAACCGGGGTTGCCAAAGCATCCTCGAAGAGATCGAAACACGTGATCTCTTCCTGCGCAGCACCGACACCGAAGGGTCCTGGTTCCAATACCACCACCTGTTCGCCGACTACCTTCTGCACCGCCTCCAGCGTGACGCGGAAGATCGCATACCGGAACTACATCGCAAGGCCGCACAGTGGTTTTCGGAACACAAGATGCTCAGCCAGGCCGTGGATCACCTGAATCTGGCCGGAGACGCGCGGCAGGCAGCCGATGCGGTTGAACAAGCGGCCCCAGACCTGATTGAGCGATCCCAGATGAGCACGCTGATCGGGCTTGCGGCCAAGCTGCCAATGCAATTCGCCGATGCGCGCCCGAGGCTGCAAGTCGACCTCGCGTGGGCAAACGCCATCCTGCACCGCGTCACTGCGGTAACCGACGCGCTTCGGTCGGCTGAGGCCGCTATCGACTCGGTCCCGGCCGAGCAAGCCGGCGACCTGCGCGCCGAGATGGACCTGATTCGCTCAGTAGTCGCCGCTTTCCAGGACCGTCTGGACACCTCCGCCGCCGCCGATGTCGTGCAGGCATGTCTCGACAGGGCGGACACGCTGCACCCCTGGATACTCGGCCGGGCAGCCGATGTCGGCTCGTTTCGTGCCATCCAGGTGTTCGACTTCGACGACGCGCTGCGCTGGCAGAAGTGGGGACGCCAATACCACCAGCGCATCTCCGGGGCGCTCACCGTCGCCTACGGAGACTGTTTCTCGGCGATCGCCTCGAACGAGCAGCTCGACGTCGCCGGCGCCGAAGCGCACCTGCGACACGCGATACGCATCGCGCTGCTGCCGTCCGGACGTCCCACGTACGCCGCAAAGCTCGCTGGATCCCTGTTAGGTGAACTTCTCTACGAGCGCGGTCAACTCGACGAAGCGGAGGCATTGCTCGACGACGCCTACGAACTCGGTGCCGAAGGCGGCATCGTCGACTTCATGCTTGCCTCATTCGGCACCGGGGCTCGCCTGAAATTCGCCCGCGGCGACACGGCGGGTGCCGGCCGCCGACTTGCCGAAGGTCTGGATGTCGCCAGGACGCTGCAACTTCCGCGGCTAGAGGCTGGTTTGCTCGATGAAACTGCTCGACTTGCCGAGATGTCGACCGAGCCGATCGACGAGTCGACGGCACGACAAATCCGGAACCCAGGTTATCAATCGCTCGACGAAATCGCCGATGTCACAGCCGAACTTGCCGAGGATGCGCAAATCAGATTGCTCTTGATCGACGGGACGCCGGCAGCGCTGGCAGCGGCGTGCCAGCGCGCCCGCGCTCGTCTGGAGCATGTTGATCGGGACAGACGCCCGCGCGCGCAGCTACGCGCCACGCTCCAACTTGCACGCTGCCTAGCCGCGGCCGACGATACGGATGAAGCACGAGAAGTCCTGGCACCCGCGCTGAGAACCTGCGCCGCACTGGGATTAAGTCAGTTGCTCGTCGACGAAGGGCCCGGGCTGCTCCGTATTGCGAAGGATCTTGCTACGCAGAACGAAAGCAGTTCGGCCGATGACGCGCACTCCGCGAATATCCGGAATTTCACGCTGAGTCTTGGTGATAAGCAGGAGCAATAGCGCCGGCGGCTTTGTCGATGTGCGCCCCGGTACCAGTAGGTCTTGACCAAGGCCGCTCTCCTCGCTACGGTCTGACCATTAATATATTTAGTCAAGGCCGCGAATTGACCGTCACAGCTGATATCCGTTCCCTCCCCGACATGGCACGCGTCTGGTCGGCCAGGACGCCGAACAAGGCCGCATTGATCGACGGCGGACGTGTGGTCACATACACCCAGCTCAACGACCGATCGAACCGCATCGCCAATACGCTGGCCGCGGCGGGCCTACGGCCCAGCTCGCATGTGGGCTTCCTGGGCAAGAACTCCGCTGCGTTCTTCGAGGTCTGGTTGGGCGTCAGCAAGGCGGGGTGTGCGCTCACGCCGCTGAACTGGCGCAGCGCGCCAGCAGAACTTGTGGAAGTCGTGCAGGACGCGAAGATATCGCTGATCTTCGCGGGGCGTGACTTCACCGAGCTCGCCGAGCGGGTCCGCCAGGCGACGAGCCCGGCCGTACAGGTCGTCTCAGAAGACGAGTTAGAGCGGTGGTTTTCAGGTGGCAGCCGCGCGGACCCGGATGTCGTCGTGACCGACAGCGCGACCGCTCTGCTCGGCTATACGTCGGGCACCACCGCCGCCCCTAAGGGGGTGCCGATTACGCATGGCGCCCTGATGAATTGGTTCCGCGCCGCGGAGACGGAGCCGTCGGTGCGCTGGGACTCCACTGACGTCGGCCTGATGGTCATGCCGAACTTTCACCTCGCGGGCACCTTGGTGTCGCTCCCAGCGCTGTATCACGGCGCGACATTGGCGACGCTCTCGGCGTTCGAGCCAACCGCCTTCAAATTCGCCGTCGAGGCACACCGGCCCACCGTGACGTGCCTGGTCCCCACCGCCCTGCAGATGCTGTTGGACCACAAATCGGGACAGCCGACCGACTACTCGTCGTTGCGCCGAATTCTCTACGCCGGCTCGCCCATCGGACAGCACACCCTACAACGAGCGCTGGACACGTTCGGCTGCGAATTCGTCCAGTTCTACGGAACCACCGAGACATTCATCATCACGCTGCTGCGGCCCGAACAGCACCGACTCGACAATCCTGACCTGCTGAAATCATGCGGCCAACCAATGCGCGGAGTCGAACTGCGAATCGTGGACCCGAGCGGACGCGACCTAGCCGCCGGCGAAGCGGGCGAAGTGTTGGTGCGCTCCCCGTGGATGTTCAGCGGTTACCTGAACAAGCCCGACGCAACCGCCGCAGCGATCGTCGACGGCTGGTATCACACCGGCGATGCCGGCGTTCGCGACCAGAACGGCAACGTCTTTCTCGTCGACCGACTCAAGGACATGATCGTCAGTGGCGGCGAGAACATCTACTCAGCCGAGGTCGAGCGGGCGTTGGCGGCGCATCCGTCGGTTCGATCGGTCGCCGTGGTCGGCGCACCCGACGAAAAGTGGGGCGAACGGGTGGTGGCCTTCGTTGTCCGCTACCCTGACGCGCCCGGTGACGTCTCCGAGCTTGTGTCACATTGCCGCGGTCTGATCGCCGGATACAAGGTTCCCAAGGAGATCCACCTGATCGACTCGCTGCCCCAGACCGCCAGTGGAAAGGTGCAGAAAGCGACTCTACGCCAACAGCTTCGAGGAGAGTAGCCGTGACCTATCAGTCAGTGTTCAAGCAAGAAGTCTTCGCCGGCCAAACGGTGGTGATCACCGGCGGAGGCAGCGGAATCGGGCGATGCACCGCCCACGAACTCGCCGCGCTGGGCGCTGACGTGGCGATCGTCGGCCGCAACGCCGACAAACTCGGTGCCGTGCGATCCGAGATCGGCTCCGACGGCGGGCGAGTCTCCGTCCATACCGCCGACATCCGCGACGAAGCCGCCGTCGGCGACGTCGTCGACGCGATCCTCGCCGAGCACGGACGCATCGACGGGCTGTTCAACAACGCCGGCGGCCAATACCGGGCACCCCTGGAGACCATCACCACCAAGGGTTTCGAAGCGGTGGTGCGCAACAACCTGACCGGCGGGTTCATCGTGATGCGCGAGGTTTACACCAAGTGGATGCGGGAGCACGGCGGCGCCATCGTGAACATGATCGCCGACATCTGGCACGGCTGGCCACATTTCGCGCACTCGGCGGCGGCTCGGGGCGGCATGCTGACGCTGAGTGAGTCGGCCGCTACCGAGTGGGCCGCCGCGGGGGTGCGGGTGAACACGATCGCGCCCGGGTCCATCGCGTCGAGCGGGCTGGACACCTACGACAGCAAGGACACCGACTTCATCCGAAATCAGGTCGCACGCGAGATCCCGTTGCAGCGCTTTGGAACAGAGGCAGAGGTTTCCGCGACAGTGGTTTTCCTGCTTTCGCCGGCCGCCAGCTTCATCACCGGAACCTGTATCCGGGTCGACGGTGGCGCGCCGAACGCCAAACCGGGCTGGTGGGAACTGCAACCCGTCCAGCACAATGCACCGTTCGACGGTTTCCACCGCTCAGCCCTGCCCGCAATCCTCGACTCCAATCGGACGAGCTAGGAAGGTCCTGTCATGTCAGCAAAGGTGCTGTACGAGAAGCGTGATGAGGTTGCCTACATCACGCTCAACCGCCCAGAAGTAAAGAACGCCATCGACATCGAGGCCCACGAGCTGCTGTGTGGCATCTGGCGCGACTTTCGCGACGACCCAGCCCTGCGCGTCGCCGTGATCACCGGAACAGGCGATGCGTTCACCGCGGGCGCCGACCTGAAAACCCATGCGCCCGAGTGGCAGACCGTCGGGCCGATGGTCGGACGCGAACGTCTGGAGGACGGCCTGTGCGGGATCACAAGGGGACCGCTGTCGCGCATCACCAAGCCCATCGTCGCCGCGATCAACGGCTGGTGCGTCGGGCACGGCGTCGAGCTGGCGATGGCGTGTGACATACGTATTGCCTCGGAGCGCGCCCAGTTCGGCACCTTCGAGGTGCGCCGCGGAATGCATCCGGCTGACGGCGGCATTCCGCGCCTGGTCAACACCTGCGGTGTCGGGTTTGCAATGGAGATGCTACTGACCGGCGAGCCGGTCTCTGCCGAGCGCGCGCTGACGGCGAACATGGTCGCTCGAGTGGTGCCGCACGAGAAGCTGATGGACGAGACCGACGCGCTGGTACAGCGAATCCTGCGCTGCGATCAAGCCGCCATCGAATCGGCCAAGGAGACGGTGCTGGAAATCATCGGCCGCCCGTTGTACGACCAGCTGCGAGTCGAAGCGATGTGGGGGTATGCCCTGTGCGGCGGCAATGCAAGCGTGATGGACCGCTCCCAACAGTTCTTCGACAAGGTCGATCGTGGCCGAGCCGGGGCGACATCCACTCCCCTGTAACCACGCAGCGCAATCCGGTAGGGCGATATCCAGCGGGGCTACCCGGACGCCCGGACGACGCGGAAAAGTTTCACCTCGCTGCTGACACCTTTGAGGCGTCGTGCGCCCGCGGGCGACCAGTCGAATCCGGCGGTATTTCCGGCGGCGTCGCGGGTGGACTCGGCAACCATGACGGTTCCGGGACGCGCTTCGGCAGTGACGCGACTCGCCACGTTCACCGGACTGCCGAACCAGTCGCCGGCACGGCTGACCGCAAGTCCGGACGCGACGCCAATTCGCAGGCGGGGCAAGTCGTTTTCGGCTGCGGCGTCGATGAGGTCCAGGACGGCGTGCAGCAGCGGCACCGCGTCGAAACTGACGAGCATCACCGCATCGCCGATCGACTTGACGAACCGCACCGGCGGTCGCGCGACATCGTGGGCGACGTCGGCGAATCGGCTGGCGACCCGCTCCAGATCCTCGGGCGGAATGGCCTCACCCAGCCTCGTGAAGCCGGCCAGGTCGGCGAAACACACCGTTACAGTGCGCCCACCCGGGAGCGTCCCCGCCGCCCTCTCGGCGGCAGTGACGGCGTCCGTTTCGAACGAGCGGCGCAATTCCAGGCGTATCAGGTCTTCCATCACCGACCCCAGCATCGGGGCGGACCTGAGCGCGAGCTGCTCCGACGCTTGAGCCAGCTCGACCTCGCTGGCACCGGGCCGCAACAGCGTCTTCAGCCCTGCGTCACGCATGATCTCCGCGACGTGCCCCAGGTTCTCGATAACCACCCGCATCATGGCGACCGTGTCGTCGGGATCGAACCCCAGATCGAGAAAGAACTTCGCGCTCGCGGCGGCATCTCCGTCCGCGCGCAACAGGATGGCCGCGTCGGGATCACCGGTCTGCAAGCCGATCGCGCGTTGTAGACGTTCCAGCAGGTCCAGTTCAATCCCGTTCGCCTCGCACACCTCGCGGGCCGATACGTAGTGGTTGTCGTCACCGAGCACTTTGCTCGCCGGCAGCATCAGCGGGGCGGCGGCCGAGCCGCAGATGTGGTCGATACTGAAGCCCCGGTCGAGCAGCCAGTCGATCAGTTCGACGCGCTCCTTGCGCGCCTCGCCGTCGAGGCCGTCAAGCAGGCCTAATGCCTCGAAATCGAAGTCTGCTGCCACATTGCCAATCTAAAGCCCGTACGCCAATCTAAAGCCCGTACGCCAATCTGAGGCCCGTACGCCGATCTGACGCCCGTACACCTACTTCTGGGAGCGGTGCGCACGGTAGGGCCTCACTTCGGCCCCAATCGCGGAGCCTGGCGCCTTGACTGTTTCGGTCTGACCATTTTAATGTTTAGTGGTGATCTTAGCCCCGCCTCCCGACAGGCTCTCCTGGCGTTCCGCCGACGGCACGCAACTCGTCGGCTGTCGCTGGGCGCCTCAGGACGACCAGAGAGCGGCGGGCGTTGTCGTACTGATCCACGGCATGGGCGAGCACATCCGCCGATACGACCATGTTGCCGAGGCGCTCACCACCCAAGGGTTTGTGGTGTACGGGCACGACCACCGCGGCCACGGCGCGTCCCTGGCGGCCACGGACGAACCCGGCCACCTCGGGCCCAACGGGTGGCGGGCACTGGTCGAGGACCTGAATTTAGTGATTGCTCAGGCGCGATCGGACCATCCCCACTTACCGGTTGTGATGGTAGCTCACAGCATGGGTTCGTTTGCTACTCAACAGTTTCTGCTCGATCACGGCAGCACCGCGGATGCGGTCGCGCTGACCGGAACCGCGGCCTTGGACCTGCTGGAACCCGCCTTGGACCTGTCCGCTGATCTGGAGCTGTCCCTCTTCAACACCGCATTCCACCCTGCGCGTACGGATTTCGACTGGCTCTCCCGCGACGAGGCGATCGTAGACGCCTATATCGCAGATCCATTGTGCGGCTTCGGCCTCGACATCGCGTCGGTGAAAGACATGTTCGCCGGAGCCAGGCGACTCGCAGATCCCGCCGAGATGGCCCGGATTCCCGGCGACCTGCCGCTGTATGTGGCGGTGGGATCCCAGGACCCCGTCAATGCCGGGCTCGCTCTGCTGTGGCCACTCGTGGACCGTTACCGGGCCGCCGGTCTCGGCGATGTCACCGTCCGCGTCTACGACGAGGCCCGGCACGAGATTCTCAACGAAACCAACCGGGCAGAGGTGATCGACGACCTCTTGCAGTGGCTGCGGCGAGTGTCGACAACCGTAAGGAAAAACCGATGACAGACGACCAAAAGGCCGAAATGCCTGCACCCAAGGAGCTCAACGCATCGACTGCGCTGATCGTCGGCGGCACCGCCGGTATCGGCCTGGCCTCGGCCCGGGCGCTCGCGGCGGCCGGGGTACCACGGATCGTGATCGTCGGCCGCAACGCCGAACGGGGCGAACTCGCCGCGAAGTCGATCGCCGAACTCGGTGCGGCGGCGCACTTCGTCGCTGGGGACGCAACGGATCCCGATGGCGCAGCCACGGTTGCGGCAGAGGCCGATCAAATCCTGTCAGGTATCGACATCCTGATGTGCAGCACTGCCGCCGACGTCCGGCCCGAGCTGTTCATCAACATCCCGACGGGTGACATCGGCCGGATGCTCACCCAATTGGCTTTGCCGTCAATGCATATGGCCGGCGCTGTGCTGCCGGGCATGCGGAGTCGCCGGAGCGGCGTCGTCGTGAACGTGGCGTCCGACGCGGCCAAGACCGCAACGCCGGGCGAAGCGATTATCGGCGCCGCGAAGGCGGCCATCGTGATGTTCACCCGTACCATCGCCATCGAGGAAAAGCGGTACGGAATCCGCGCCAATGCACTTACGCCGTCGCTTGTCCACGGCACCGCTTCGACCGAACGGATCACGGCAGATGGGTTCAGCGCCAAACTCTTTGCCCGAGCGGCCCAGCAGGCTCAGCTCGGTGTCCCGACGGCCGACGATATCGCCGGGCTGACGGTGTTCCTGTGCAGCCCGGCAGCGGCGCGGCTGACCGGACAGGCGATCAGCGTCAACGGCGGCATCTCCGCGGCATAGACCCGGCGCCGGCGCTAGAAGTAACGCGGGAACGGCGTCCAGTCCGGGGCGCGCTTCTGCAGGAACGCGTCGCGGCCCTCGACCGCCTCATCGGTCATGTACGCCAGCCTGGTCGCCTCCCCGGCGAACAGCTGCTGGCCCACCAGCCCGTCATCGAGCAGGTTGAACGCGTATTTCAACATCCGTTGCGCTTGAGGCGATTTCGCGTTTATTTCGGCCGCCCACTGCAATCCCACCGTTTCCAGATCGGCGTGGTCGACGACCTCGTTGACCGCTCCCATACGATGCATCTGTTCGGCGGTGTAAGGCCGTCCCAGGAAGAAGATCTCCCGGGCGAACTTCTGGCCCACCTGGCGAGCCAGATACGCGCTGCCGTAGCTGCCGTCGAAACTTCCGACATCGGCATCGGTCTGCTTGAAGCGCGCGTGCTCGCGGCTGGCCAGAGTCAGGTCGCAGGTCGAGTGCAGACTGTGTCCGCCGCCCGCGGCCCACCCGCTGACGAGGCAGATCACCACCTTGGGCATGAACCGGATCAATCGCTGAACCTCGAGGATGTGCAATCTTCCGGCGCGTGCGACGTCAACCGTGTCCGCGGTGTCTCCGCTTGCGTACTGGTAACCGCTGCGGCCACGGATGCGCTGGTCGCCACCGGAGCAGAACGCCCAGCCACCGTCTTTCGGCGACGGCCCGTTGCCGGTCAGTAGCACCACCCCGACATCGGGAGACATCCGGGAGTGATCCAGCGCGCGATACAGCTCGTCGACGGTATGCGGCCGAAACGCGTTGCGCACCTCGGGCCGGTTGAACGCCACCCGCACCGTGGGCTGGGTGACATGGCGGTGATACGTGATGTCAGTCAGATCGGCGAATCCATCCACTGGGCACCATGCCGATGGGTGAAAAGGATTGTCGTTCACTGTGTCCGGTTGCGCCGCCGCGAGGCCGTCCTTGCCTCGTCCATGTAGAGGGCGATCGCCTCAGACCGGTTGATTGCCCCGATCTTGCGCAGGATCCGCTTTACATGTGTCTTGACCGTTTCGACTGTGATGACGAGTTCGTCGGCGATCTCGGCGTTGGAAGCTCCCAGGACCAGCCGTTCGAAGACTTGGCGTTCACGCTGCGACAGCGTGGCTGCGAGCCCGGAGTCGGCCGGTATGGCCGGGTTCTCGACGCGAGTGTCCTGTTCCACATCAAAGCTGATGGCTGCCGCGGCGATGCGGTCCGCTTCCTCGGTCAGCCGTGCCGCCGCACGCGCGATCGAAGTCCGTTGTTGTTGCACCCGTTCGGTATTCAGCATCCTTTCGTGAAGCAATGAATACGCGGAGGCGAACGCATCGAGCACATCGATATCGTCGGCGGAGACGCCGCTGTCGCCGCGACGGCCGACGTGGATGAGTGCGACCACCCGCGATTTCGCGATAACCGGGGCGACGAGATAGTGCGAGGAGCCGAGCAGCTCCTGATAACCGCGCGAAGCCGGCATGTCCGACTCATTCGTCCGGGTGGTGTCGCGCAGGCGAATACAGGCTCGCTCGGCTGCGCATTCACGACGCGGGATCGCGGTTGGCCCACCCAAACCGTGGTCGGATTCCTCGACGACGAAACCGTCGTCTTCGACGAATGACATCAAAGCGCTGTCGAAGCCGAGCACCTCGCAAAGTTCGGTACAAGCCTGGCGCCCAAGCCCTTGCAGTGATCCGGCCTTCTTCATGCGCCGAACGCCGGCGGTGAGCGACCGCACCACGTCGACGCGACCACCGACCCTCATCTGGCGCGCTTCGACCTGCGCTTGCAGGAAATCCGTCAGTAGGCTTTGTCCGATGACTGACCCGGAGTGGTCTTCGACGTCACGTCGGCGACTCATTAGACGCTCGGTGGTGGCAGCCGACATGGTGATGGCCTCGTCAAGAGTGCTCGCTTCATCCGATCGAGAGACGCCGAACTCGTCACAGAGCTGCTTATCGAGTTCGTTGAGCCGGGAAACGATTGTTCGGGTGTTCATTGCGACGTACGTCATCCAGCGATGCCCGCATAGGTCGCGACCGCCGCGGCCCTGCTGGACGTGTTGAGCTTCTTGGCAATGTGTTTCAGATGCGACTTCACTGTGCCTTCCGAGATCACCAGGCATCGGGCGATTTGGCTGTTGGTGGCTCCGGTTGCCACATGCGACATGATTTCGTGTTCGCGAGAGGTCAGTTCGGAAACGGGGCGTT
>Ga0335085_10011961_pt1 | contig 12817 bp, 11 predicted proteins | sample Lox_Sample_45_FD_206712 | JGI IMG/M metagenome (GOLD analysis project Ga0335085, IMG submission 206712) | Soil microbial communities from Loxahatchee National Wildlife Refuge, Florida, United States - Lox_Sample_4.5 | ecosystem: Environmental > Terrestrial > Soil > Wetlands | place: USA...
GCCGGCTTTGTGATGCAAGCGCAGAACATCGCAGGGCCGGGAGCGTCCGGCCAGCAGGGATTCCATGGCGTAGTCCACGCCGCGGTCGCTAAACTCACGCAGAAAGGAGTTGCCGGTGCCGAGAGGAAGAAAGGCGAGTGTAACCGGGTCGCCAACTTGTGCCTGCGGGAAGAGGCCGTTCACGATTTCGAATGAGGTTCCGTCTCCCCCGACGGCGATAAACCGCCGATATCCCCGGGTGTAAGCGTCACGGGCCAGTTCGCTGGCCTGGCCGGGAGCTGTCGTTTCGGCCAGGCCGATCGTCACCCCGCCTGCCCGCAACCGCTCCAGCGCGGGAGCAATCAGCTTGCGGACGCGCCCGCCGCCCGCCGCCGGATTCACCACCGCGAAGTACTCGTTGGTCACAGGGAAGCCACGGCGTCGCGATTCAGAGTTTTGCTGATCTCTTCCGCCAGCACGGCCCGCTTGATTTTCATGGAGGCGGTGCGTGGGAAGTCTTTTTCCCAGAGAATGTATCCGCCCACGCGCTTGAAGTCCGGCAGGCGGCGGTTGCGGGCGATCACGTCCGCTTTAAGCGTCTCGTCGAAAGTCTGGTTCGGCTCGAGGCGCAGCGCCAGCACCAGTGTTTCGCTGCCCAGTTCCTTCGCCGGCCATAGGTAATTCGCCGCAAAAATGCAGTATTCCTTCACGGCCAGACCTTCGAATGCATTTTCGATGTCTTCGGGATAGATATTCTTTCCGCCGGCGGTCACGATCATGTTTTTCTTGCGACCGAACAGCTGCAAATGGCCGTGGCGATCGAATCGCCCCAGGTCGCCGGTCAGAAGCCATCCGTCCACGATGGTTTGTGCCGTGAGTTCGGGGTCGTCAAGATAATGCGACATGACGGTTTTGCTGCGCACCGCGACTTCGCCGATGCCCTCGCCGTCGGGGCTGAGAATTCGCAACTCAACACCGGGCAATGGCTTGCCCACGGTATTCGCCCGGAAGGGCTTGAAGTCGTTCAGGGTGAGGGCGGTGCCGGCTTCCGTCAGCCCGTATCCGTTGGCCACGGGAATGCCCAGATCGTAGAAAAATTGCAGGGTAGAGGGCTCGACAAAGGCGCCGCCGGTAAACATGGCGCGCAAGTCTCCGCCAAACCCGCGGTGTACCTGCCCCAGCAGTTCCCGGCTGCGCTGTACGTTGGGCTGCGTGCGAGTGAACATCCGGTTCAACCAGATCATGCGCTTGAGCATGAATCGCTCGATCACCGAAGCGTCGTCAAACTTCGCCTTGAGCCCGCGCTCCAGGTTCTTGAGCACCATGGGGACCAGGCTCATGTAGGTGATTTTGTAGCGCACGAAAGCGTCGCGGACGAATTCCGGGCGCAGGGTGCGCAAGTGCACCACACACGCCCCGCAGACAAATGGCCCGATAAACCCCACCATGAAATCGATCGCGTGGTTGGTGGGCAGAATGCTCAGGTAGCGCACTCCCGGCCAGAAGGGGTACCAGGCGGTCAGGGCTTTGCACTGCTCGAGATAATTCTCATGGGTCAGCACACATCCCTTGGGCCGTCCGCCTGTGCCGGAGGAATATACGATGCAGGCAACATCTTCGGGCTGGCGGGGGACAAATAGCGGATCACCCTTGCGCCGGTAATCTTCCCACCGGAAAGCGCCGCCCAATTCCGCGCCCGGCGGTGCCTCCGTCACCAGCACCGTCTGGAAGGTGTGATTCTTGAACTCCGGCGATTGCAGGATCGCGCGCCAAAGGTAGTACTCGACCACCAGAACTTTCGCATGAGAATGTGCCAACAGTTGCAGGTGCTCAGCCGCGGTCAGCTTGTAGTCCAGGGGGACCAGCACGCCACCGCAGTAGAAGACGGCATAAGCGGAAATCAGCCATTTCGACTGATTCGTCATGATAATGGCGGTGCGGTCGCCGGGCTTGGAGCCCGCATCTTCAAAGGCGCGCGCCAGCGGAAGCGCCATTTCCTTGAAGTCCGAGTAGGTGAGCCGGACACGTTCCTTGTCGCGGTCGGCTTCGATCAGGCACAGTTCATTTGGCCAGCGTTCGAGTGCATCCCGCAGTGCAGCGCCCAGGCAGGTATATTGGTCGAGATCAAGCATGCATGAGTATCGAATCGATGATGGTTGATTTTAGATGGAATGTGACAGATTTTGGGGCCCGATTCACAACGCCGCCTCTGGTCAATCAACAACCGAAGTTTGCCGAGAGCTAGAGACGCGCTTGAATCCGCTCGGCCAATGTGCGGAAATCAGAAACGCCCTGTAACTCGTAGTCCGGCAGTTCGACGTGAAAGTGATGCTCCAGGCGGGTAAGCAGGTCGAGCGCCTGCAGGCTGTCAATGCCCAGCGTCTTGAAGAAATCGTCGTCGGGCGTCAGTTTTTCCCGGGGCACTTTGAAATGCGCCGCGGCCAGACTCAGAATTTCGTCCAGAGTTTGATCGGCAGTTTGCATATTCCAATTCTACAGCTTCGCGCTTGAGTGGCCGATCCGCATTTCGGCCGCCGCGCCTACGGCAGATACGGCTGCGCATCCGTGCTCTCGGCAAACTTTTTCAGCCCGGCCTCTACCGCCGGTTGCGCGAACAACTCGCAGAAGATGTCAATTTCCCGGCGCAACTCCTCGTACGGAATCGGCTTGATGAACTCCTTGGCTGCGATTGCGGTGCGCCGGTCAAATTTTCCGATCTGCGCCGCCGTGCCACGCGCCGCCCGCAATGCCTGGCCCTCGGCGACAACCTGGCTCACCAGGCCGATCTGTTGGGCTTTGGTCGCGTTGAAGCTTCGTCCGGTGAGCAACAGATCGCGCACCACGGCGTTGCCCAGGTCCCGCTTCAGGCGCGGAATGCCGCCAAATCCCGGGACCAACCCCAGGCGCAGCTCGGGAAAGCAGAAGCGCGCCATCTTATCTGCGATGATCAGATCGCAGACCAGAGCCAATTCGAACCCGCCGCCAAACGTAACCCCATGCACCGCGGCAATCGTTGTCAGGGGGGCCGCGTCAATGATGTTCATCACGCGGTGAATGCGTTCCAGAAAGTCACGGACTCCCGCGGTTGCCGCCGATTTTTCCATCCTCCGGGAGCTCTCGTAGAGTTCCCGCAAATCCGCGCCGGCGCAGAAGCCAGGCTTCTGGCGGCTGTAGACGATCAGCGAGTGAGATTCGTAGCGAAGATCTTGCAGTGCGGAAGCGAACTCTTCCAGTTCCTGCAGCGCCAGGGAGCCGATTTCATTGCAGGGTTCCCGGTGCAGCGCCAGTTCGATGACGCCGTCATTCCATTCCCACGAGAGCGCCTTGCCATGATGGTTGTTCATCCGCTCAGACTGCCTGCTCTACGGTGTACATCTCTTCCACCTGCCGGTTGAACCTTGCCGCAATGGCGTCCCGTTTCAATTTTCCGTTGGCGGTCAGCAGGCCGCTCTCAATAGAGAAGGGCTCGGCGTTCACGTGAAACGCGCGAATCTGTTTGTAGTGCGGCAGGCCGCGGTTCACCTGCTCGAGAGCTGACTGCACTTTTTCGCGGGTTAGGTCGCCGGTCACGATGATCGACAGGTAGCCTCTTCCATTTCCCATCAGCACGGCCTGCTGGGCTTCGGGCAGTTGCTGCAGGACTTTATCCTCGATCGGTTCGGGGGCGACGTTGTGGCCGGAGCCCAGAATAATCAGATTCTTGATTCGCCCGATTATGCGCCAGTTGTGGGCGGCATCCACCTCGCCCTGATCGCCGGTGTGAAACCAGCCGTCGCATAGCGATTGGGCGGTTTCCTGCGGCCGGTTCCAGTATCCAGGAAAGATGTTGGGGCCACGTACTACGATTTCGTCGCTTTCCCCCAACCTCATCTCGATGCCCTCGATCGCCGGCCCGACTTTTCCCGGCACTACGTGCCGGGGATCGTCCATGGTACAAATCGCGGTTGTTTCTGTGAGGCCGTATACCTGAAGGACGGGAATGCCCAGCATCAGGAAGTAATACTGGGTTTCGAGCGTGAGCGGCGCCGAGCCGCAGATCAAGGCTTTCAGTTTTGGGCCGATCATCTTTTTGCGAATCGCGGGAAAGATCAGGGCGCGGGCCTGCAGCAGCCAGAAGGCGTCTCCGACCTTCGATTTCCCTTCCTGTTTCCGCATCCAGGCCGCCTTGGCGTGGCTATAGATAGCCTGGGGCAGGCCGCCGGCCTTCCACAATTGCTCATCCACCGCCTTGCGCATGCGTTCGAGCAGGGCGGGCACGTTAAGGAAATAGTCGGCCTCCGAGGAGCGCATTTCATCCGCCAGTTTGTTCAGGTCCGTGTTGAGAATCAGCCGGCTGCGCCGCAGCAGGCAGGTCAGCAGCATGATCCAGGAGCCGGCAAAGCAAAAGGGCAGGTAATGGAACACCCGGTCTGGCTCATGCTCTTGCTTCGCCATCAGAAGGTCCAACCGCGCCGACGTGCTGCCCAGCATGAAGCTGGCGTTGCCCGCGGTCAGGACCACACCCTTCGCGTTCCCCGAAGTGCCCGAGGTATAGATGATGGTGACGGCATCCGTATCTTTCAGATCGGGGGCCCCAAAGACCTGCGTCGCGGTTTCGAAAATGTCTTCAAACAGGTGCCGGGGAGGGGCGTCCGGCCAGTTTTCTTCAATGCCATGAGCCAGACTGTCGCTGCCACAGCAGATCAGCGCAGGAGAGCAGTCTTTCATCATGGCCACCAGTTCGGCCGGAGCCTGGCGCGCATAGAGAGGCACGACGATCAGACCCTCCGCCATGATGGCCAGGTCCATCGCCACCCAGCGGATGCTGTTGTTGGCCAGCAGCGCGCAACGGTCGCCCTTCTTCAGGCCCTGTGTGACGAGGAACGCCCGCGCTTTGCTGACCATGTTCAGCAATTCGTGGCCGCTGACGCGCACGGTGTTGCGCTCGCCACGGCGCTGCAGGACCGGCGTATCGCCGGCCACGCGCAGTTGCGCAAAGATGTTTTCCAGGAAATTCATCGCTCAATCAGTTATATGCTTCGATCAGACCGCGCAGCCCAGGGCTCATCGGCGGCAAATAATCTTCCCAGCTCCACTCCCCGACGCGGGTTTCGAAATCCGGATACCGGCGTTGCACTTCTTCCTCAAAATACACGCCCATGCGCGCCATTACCTTCAAATTCCGCACCACAGTGCGGGCGATGCCGTCGGCGATGCGTTCCCCCTCGGTGGCCAGCTTCTCCAGAGCGGCGAGCAGCTTCGGTTCCAGGTCCATGTCGTCAACATTCATCAGCAAGTCCGGGTGTCCACGCTCCCGCATAAGATTACGGATGCGTTCATCCATGGTGATGCCCGCTGAAGGCACAAGCGCCGGCATGGAGGTCACAATCCCGTGATAGCGCGACGAGGCCATCATATGGCAGGCCCGCAGCACGCTGACCAGTTCGTACATGTTGTATTCGTCGGAGGTCAGCACCGGCACTCCGCCCAGCCGCTCCGAGATTCGCCGCGCTGGGCGAGCGTCCAGGCGCTCGGTAGCCGCCAGGATTACGAATACATTCCGCCGCTTGCGGAACGCATCCACCGCATTGCCGATGGAGGTCAGATAATGCGCCAAAGCGCGGTCCGCTGCCGGCCCGGAATTGTGGAAGTACACCGAGCGGTAGTGGCTCTCCTTGTAGGCCCCGGCGATGCCATGCAGCGCAAACTTGGCCACCGATGCCCGGACCGGCCACTCAAAGGGATTGATGGGGCAGACGACCAGAACCGGCGTCTTGCCGTCCCATCCGACTTTCTTCAAAACACTCTGCCCGTATTCCGGCGGGCGCGGTTCGAAGGTCCAGGCGGTATCGGTGCCTAGTTCAGTGGGCACGCCGAGGTCACGCAACAAAGTTCGCGATTCCACATTCCGGGTGATCACCAGCGAATTCTGGCAGAAACGCGCGCACATCTTTCGGATCAGCGGATCCATGTGCCCGGCCTCGGCTCCGTAGCCTACGGAAAGTTTGTTCTCCGCGGCGGCTAGTCCCAGTGCACCGATCATCATGGTCGCCAGCGCGTTGGCGAATTTGCTCTTGAACATGGAGCCTTCGCAGGCCACCACGCCGTGATGTTTGGGCACTTCGTTGGAGAGGAACGGGGGAAAGATATCGGGCAAGTGCACCTGGGCGGTTTCCGCAAAATATCCCCTGGTGAAGTCGAAATTCTGGCTCATCACGCTCAGCGCGACGTGCTCCGGGCCCAGGATGTGGCGTATCTGCCGCAGCATCTCTTCCACGCGCACATCGGAGCCCATATTGCGCGCCCCGTTGTAGCCGGCGAATAGCAACTTCAGCTTCTCGCCGGGCTGCCAACGCTGATGCCGCCCCAGCATCCAGCCCAGTTTCGTTGTCTCAATGCTGCTGCTCACCCACGCTTCCAGAAGGAGATCCATCATGCCGCCGACCCTCCTGCCGATGCCGGCCATTCCTGGTATTTGTAGGCGAAGTTGCCTTCCCGGCTGAACTTCAGCAAAGGATAGCTGTATTCGGAGAAGGGGATAGGCTTGCGTCCCATTTCCGTGGTGGCGCGGGTATTGTCGAACACCGTGTTCCACACCAGATAGGGCATGAAAACCTTCATCAAAGCGGCCCCGCGGCCGACCGAGTTTCTGCGGTTGGCCAGGCTGTTCACCACCGCGCCGAAGGGACGCTGCAGGAAGGGCAGAAACATGGGCCCACGCCTTTGCCGTGCTGCCGCCAGCGCCATCGTCAACTCGCGGAATGTCTGTGACTCTCGCCCGGAGGACAGATGATAAGTATCGTATTGCGGGTTTTCCTTCTGGTGCAAAGCCGCCACCGCATCGGCGACGAAGTCCACGTTCACGATGTCAATCTTGTCGTCGCCGCGAAAGGGCAGAAACGGCAAGCCGGCCAAAAAGACAAACGAGCGCACCATGTCGAACTGGGTGGTTTGCGGGTAGCGGCTGTCCCCCAGCACGATGCTGGGACGAAAAATCGTCTTCGGCACATCCGGTAGAAGCTGGCGGATCATATGCTCGCAGAATTTCTTGGTCCGTGCGTAGGGATCGTAGTCGGAGCGCTCCCAATCAATCGACTTGTCCTCGGTGACCACCTCGTTGTGACGCATGCCGGCAACAGCGACGGTGCTCACTTGGCTGAAACGCCGTAACCCGTGGTAGTAGTTGGAGTGCTGCGCCAGTTGAACCACCTCGAGCGTACCGCGCAGGTTGACATTCAGGCAGCTTTTCTCGGATTTGCGGTTGAGCGACGCAGCGCAATGGATCACCGAATCGGTGGTGTGAATCAGGCGATCATACTCGTCGCGGGAAAGTCCGAACTGCGGACTGGTCAGATCTCCGCGAAAAACCCGGACGCGTGTCTGCAGGCATTCGTAGAAGTGGGAGAAGTCCATGTGCAGCTGCAGCGCCCGCCACAGGCGGACTTCGGCTTCATGCGGGTCGCGGGCGCGCACCAGCAGGTTGAGCCCCGCTCCGTTGCCCTGCAGCAGATTGGCGGCGACATGCGCGCCGATGTATCCGGTTGAACCGGTCAGGAATATCGCCACGTTGCTCCGTTTGTTCCGGTGTGCAGGGTCTCGGCATTGGCCGGCGCCGCCAATTGCAGACTGCGCGCCGGGCGTGCCTCCAGCGGCCGCCCCTCGATCAGCGGATAGGTCCACCGGCGCAGCGCCGGAATGTGGATATTGATCCAGTATTCCCACCAGTCGAGCGAGCGCGCGTCATAGAAGAACTGCTCCCGCTCCTCCTCCACCAGCGAGTAGGAGAGCTTTTCCACATTGTCGGCGACGAAATCGTGCTCGTTCAGCAGGATGAAGGGTTCGAAGAGCTGAACCAGCTTTTCGACTCTCTCCAGGTTCCGCTCCGCCCGCGCCAGCGGCCGCTTGCGCAGCGGCAGGGGCGACATGATTCGCTGAATCGACTGGATGATCGCCCGTTGCGCCGGCGCCGACATGCGCTGATAGCGTTCCTTGGAGACCGGAATCGCATCCAGCCGCAACCGGAGCCAATACTCCAGGCCCTCTTGTGCACGGTAATGCTTGCGGTGCGCCAGCGACGTCAGCTCAATCGACCGGCCCATATCACAGGGATTGGTGACTGAAGTCGCCAGTTGATACAGCGGGTCATTACGGCGTTCCACGGTTGCAGCCGCAATCAAAGTCATTCCACGGCAGACCAGGTCCACGGGAATGATATCGAGCCGCTTGCGCTCGTTCGAGGGCAGCTGACGGAAGGACGTGCCCAGCAAGTACGACAGCGACGCAGACGTGTTGATTCCCTCATTCCAGCCCAGAAACGGTTTCTCGACCGAGGTTTCTACGATCGCGGGGCGAACCACGGCGATCGGCAGCCCGCTGCCATACTTGTGAATCAACGATTCGGCCAGGCTCTTGGTCAGCGTATACGTATTCGGCCATCCCAGTTCCTGCGCCCGGCGCGCCCCGGCTTCGGTCAAATAGGTCTTCAGCCAGCGGATGCGGTTTTTGCGGATTTGGTTCTCCAGCGCCGCCCCCTGCAGATCGCGGGCGGCGTGTTCTTTCCCGCGGGCTTGCTGCCGCAACTCCTTAGTGACCTCGGCGCTCTCCGCCTTCTCCTCGGAGTCCTTGATCAACTTGTGCAAGGCCTGCCATTCGCGTTCAGCATCGAATTCTGGCTCTTGCGCCGGGGTGTAATTCGGACGCAGTTTTTCGCTCACTCGTCCGTCACGTGCTCCGGCCACGTAACAGGTGGAAAGATGCAGCAGGCCGGCGTGCTGTGACTGCCGTACGAACTCCAGAATGTTCACGGCCGCGTCCACGTTGGTAGCGAGGGCGTCACGCAAGTCGGGATTAAAGTCGGTCAAGCCGGAGCTGTTGATGACCAGGTCGAGCTTCTGCTGCAGGCCGGCTGCTGCTTCGGGCGCCAGTCCCAGGGCCGGCTGCGAGACGTCGCCTTCCAGCACCTCCACTTTTTCGTTCAGGAAGCGCGCCAAACCCGCTCCGTAACGCTGGTACAACGGATCGAAAACCGGCGACTCCTCCACCAGCTTCTCAAATCGCTTCAACGCAGGATTAGACTTCTGCCGCCGGATCAACAGATAGATCCGGCCGACCTCGGGCAAATCCATGAGCGTGCTGGCCAGCCAGACCTTACCGATGAAGCCGGTGACCCCAATCAGCAGGATATGCTTGCCGCCCAGAGCTTTACGGACCGAAAGAGGGTGCTGCTGGTGAGTCCCGTCAAAATGAACGAGAGGGCGCTTCCACACGGGAGCCTGGCGCGCGGCGGGCACTACCGCGGCCCGCAACGGCTCCGTGCTCCAAAGCCCCAACTCGCGCGCCAACCGGGCCAGATCGCGGCGGCCATCGCGCCCGCGCCCGGTGATGCGGACGAACAAACCACGCGGGCGGATTACGGGATCCAGCAGCCGGCCGGTGGCGACGCCATCACGAAACTCCAGGCGATTGCACAATACCCATTTCACCCCCAGATGCTGCGCCAAGGGACGCATCATATTTTCCAGGCCATGGCTCACCAGTACGACATTGGCGCCGGATTCCACCAGTGCCCGGACCGTTCGCACCCCGTCTTCCTTCAACCTCGGCTTCAGTTTGTATTGGAAGTATTCCTCGCCCAGCAGATCCAGGCGATCTCGAGTAACTCCCCGAAGCACGGAATGCACCACCCGTGTGGCAAATTCGCGGTTGATCAAGTAGAGGAACGGGCGCAACAGGGCCATTAACAGCACCAGCCCGCGGCGCACCGAGCGCTCGGCGAAGGTGTGCGCGTTGGTGGTGAAGAACGCAATCGAGCGGACCGTGGTCAGCTCCAGCAGTGTTCCTTCTACCCGCCAGTACACTCTTGGGGAATGTTCGGAATTGAGCTTCGGTGGTTCCAAGTTCTTTTTGCCCCACAACTTGCGGGCCCAAGGCCTCCTTCGCGGCCGAGGCACCCTATTGTAGCAACGGCTTGCAAACCGGGAAGCCGACTATCCTGATTCTCAGATTGTAAGACCTTCCGGGAAGAGGTAGAGATAGATCGCTACTGAATCGGCGGCGTAGCGGGATTGGGCCGCGCGGACCAAAGCCAAGCTAGTTCGATGTTCAACTCATTGTCGTTCAATAGGTTAGGAGGAGAGCAGCGGAGAAGCCTGCCGGGAATCAGACTCCCAAACCCCTTTTCGCCTCCTGGGCACTTACCTCGGGGGAGCCACTGATTCCTACGATAATGGCGTCCTCCGGTTCCTCGAGATCGGCAAATTGACCGTCCAGGATGGCCTCTGTGGCAAAGTGTCCATGTCGCGCGTGCAATCGTTTGGCAATCAGTTCCCGACTCCCCTTGAGGTAGACAAACTTCACTTCCGGGTCAACCTGCAACTCGGTGCGATAACTCCGCTTCAGAGAAGAACAGGCCAGAATGACATTCCTGTGCTGCGCAATCCAGCCTTGTATGGCATCGCGAATCGCCCGCAGCCAGGGCGCGCGGTCGGCGTCGGTAAGCGGAATGCCCCGGCGCATTTTCTCAACATTAGCCGCGGGATGAAAATTGTCTCCATCCGCGAACTGCCATCCCAACTCCTGCGCGAGAAGACTCCCCACCGTGGTCTTGCCGGAGCCGGTCACTCCCATCACAATCACAATCATTTTGTGTAAGTCTTCTTAAATCCGTTCCGCAAGTTCACTACGGTAAAGGTTCCATCGGGCAGGGCTAGAACCTTCAGGGGATAACCTGCGTCCGACTTCTCGTCAGGATTAGCGATGAACTGCTCGGGGACGTTGTGGTCTTTGCCTCCGTCGACGGCATAGTGCAGTTGCCACAGGTCTTGCAGGCCTGGAGAATCGTGCACCATATTCCAGGCGTCCGGACTGCCGCCTTTGTGTGCGCCGTTGTTCATCACAGCTACTCGTGGATGAAGCGCCCAGACCAGTGACTTGCTGTTCGACTGGGTAATGCCGTGATGCGAAACCATGAATAAGTCCACGGTTCCCACCAGATTGTCGGGGCACATCAGCTGGATCTCTTTCCGCTTGGTCAGATCTCCCAGGTCGATGAAACGAAACTTATGATAGGTGACCAGAATCCCCATGGAGCGCGCATTCTCCGATTTATCCTCGGGCCACTGCGGTTCCGAAGAGCAGTAGGGATTTGCTTCTCCCGCGCCGGGTAGCGGCCCGGAGATCTGCTCTCCGGCGGCGGTCAGCACCTGAACCGTGATGTCCTTGAATGGCAAGCCATCGTCCGGCCTCAGGGTGACGTGCGGCACGTGCGCGATCACCTTCTGGTAGGCCGCGTAATCCTCGCGGGTAACGTCGGAGTCTTCCAGGTTGGGCCCATGGTCCACGAACTCGCCGATCTTGATTTTTCCGGCCAGCTGCGGAACCCCGCCCACATGATCGCGGTGGTAATGCGTGATGAGCACGTAGTCGATGCGCTTGAGATGAGCCGCCTTAGCGGCGGCAACGATGCGGTCGGCATCGCGCCCGTTGAAGCCCGGCCAGCCCGTGTCTACCAGCAGAGATTTCCCGGACGGGCTGACAATCAGCGTGGATTGCCCTCCCTCCACGTCAATGGAATAGATCAGCAGCGGCTGAACCCTGGCCATTGTGCCAGGCGCAAGCCACATGCTGAAGCAGAAGGTCACAGCCACGACACGCACCAGATGGCGCATGGAAGCGCTCCTCTCGAAAACTGGGCAAGAAAAAACGGAATTCAGATTATCACCCCCGCAGAAGGCCGTGAAATGAGGGCCTTTCCCGGTCGTGGCGCACATGGGTGTGTGAGCGTGGTCACATCCCCGGCGGTGCCGCCACGGGAAAATTACACTTGCAGAGATGGAAAACGGCAGTTAGAGGAACCAACATGTTTGAACAAGAAATGGAAATGGAAAAGCGCCAATCTTCCGTAGTGCCCTTGCTGCTTATCGTGGCACTTACGCTCGGTATCGTTGGAGTGGCCGCCTATTACATTATCGAGAGCCGCAAGGTCCTCACTATGCCAGAGGCCAGCAGTTTGAGTCTTCAGGTGATCGAATCCCAGGGACCGGCGACCCTCAGTTTCCATACCGGCATGGTTCATGAAAGTGTCAGCGAGAGGACTCAGGACCCGCACTATCGCCTGCTGGAAAAAATTGGAGTGTTGAAGCGTGGCAACGCGAAAGGATGGGTCACGCCCATCGCGCTGACGCCCAAGGGAGAGCAGCTACTGAGCCAGATTTCGGGCGTCCAGAAATCGAAGGAATCAGATGGCACGGAGGCCTATGTGGTTCCTTTGGCCGAACGCAAACTGATTGGCGTTTCCCGCGTCCTCATGACTGGAACCGGGCGGGCTACCGTGGAATTCAGCTGGCAGTGGCAGGCCAACCCACTCGGGGAGAGTTTCGAAGCCTCGGGGCCGACCGTGCAGTCCTTCAATACCTGGGATCGGGCGACCCTGATTCAGAAGTACGGAGCGAACTTCTACCATCAGGGTCCCAAGAAGGTAGCGTTTGCCGCAGTCAAGACCGATAAGAACGGCTGGCAGTTAGCCGCTGAGTAAGCAGCTCGGCACGTCATGCAAATTCCCGGTCCGTACAACCGCTACGCGTGCGGACGGTTCCCGCCAGAAGATCTTGGCCTGGGTGAAACACATTACTTTGTTGCTACGGCTCCCCCCTCGGACGCTTTGCGGATGAGGGCCTTCACATCTTCATACGGTTCAACCACATCCAGAGGCTCCTCGTCCGTAAACACCAACTGCGTGAACTTCTTCATCTGCTTGACACTCTGAATGGCAGATACGTTTATCAGTTCTTCCATACCGGCGGTGGTGTGCACTTCGATGAAGGATGTCATGACAGCCTCCCGCTGAAGCTGATTTGAGAAT
>Ga0335085_10011962_pt1 | contig 12816 bp, 9 predicted proteins | sample Lox_Sample_45_FD_206712 | JGI IMG/M metagenome (GOLD analysis project Ga0335085, IMG submission 206712) | Soil microbial communities from Loxahatchee National Wildlife Refuge, Florida, United States - Lox_Sample_4.5 | ecosystem: Environmental > Terrestrial > Soil > Wetlands | place: USA: Florida...
TCGTAGTCGGCGGCATGTGTGGTGTAATACTGCTGTAGCTCTTCCGGGCTTACCTTGGTTTGCTGATTGATCTCTTCAAAAGCAGCTTGCGCCTCAATCTGCTGCTTTTGGAAGGCCAACCTGCGAGCGAATATGGGCGTCTGGTCCAAATGATGGAGTCGCGCCTGCTGCGAAAGCATTATGATGAGCGCGTATTGATCCCCGAGCGGTTTCCTCCCCTTTGTGGTTATTGCCTGCTGCGTTTGCGGGGGTAAACTATCAATCAGGAAGTCCATGTCTGCTTTAGTGAATTGCTTATCCCCGACCTTTAGGACCACCTTGTTGGCCGCCTCCGGGGTCTCAGGCGTGGGGCCTGCAGGCTTGCTGGCGGCGGGGGTTGGGGTTGCGATCGGAGGGGGGCTTGCCGCGGGGGGGGTGGGCGCTTGGGCCCCAGCCACCCCTGCTACCAATCCGGACAACATAAGTGCCATAAGCAGTCTCGATGTATGCCGCGAGCAGGGCTGATCCATTGAACCTATTCCTTTGCACCCCGAATTTTCACGTCCAGAAAACCTTTTCATGGTAACACAGTTCGCGCGGCGGACGGGGTAAGAAGAGCGGCGGGGCTGCGCGCCACAGCGGGCGAGACGCCCGGGGGTTGGGATTTCACTCCTATCCCCTGCACCGGAGTGGCTGTCGGGCTCGATCTGGCGGCGCGAAAGCGCTGGGGCGTCCCGAGTTATAATGGTCTTTTGGCTTTCAGCCGCCGGAGTGAGTGTGGGTGATGGACTTTAAACTTGTTTCCGCTTATGAGCCGCGGGGCGACCAGGTCACGGCTATTCGCGACCTGATCCATGGAGCCGAAGACGGAAAGCAGCATCAAGTGCTGCTGGGGGTTACGGGTTCGGGTAAAACCTTCACCGTGGCCAAGGTGATGGAGGCCATCAACCGTCCCGCCCTCGTGCTGGCTCACAACAAAACCCTCGCAGCTCAGCTTTACAATGAGTTTCGCCACTTCTTTCCCCAGAATGCCGTGGAATACTTCGTTAGCTACTACGATTATTACCAGCCGGAAGCCTACATTCCCGCCGCTGACGTATACATCGAGAAGGAAGCGACGATCAACGATGAGCTCGACAAGCTGCGCATGTCCGCCACGCGCTCACTTTTCGAGCGGCGCGACGTATTGATTGTTGCCAGCGTCTCCTGCATTTACGGCATTGGCTCCCCGGAAGCTTATTATGGCATGTTAGTTTTGCTGGAAAAGGGCCAGAAGATCTCGCGGCAGGACATCCTGCGGCGGCTTGTGTCGATCCAGTACGAGCGCAACGATGTGGACTTTCGGCGCGGGACATTCCGCGTGCGGGGCGACGTAATCGAAGTTTATCCCACTTACGAAGACAACGCCTACAGGATCGAGATGTGGGGCGAGCAGGTGGAATCCTTGGCGCAAATCGATCCCCTCTTCGGCCAAGTCAAGCATACGCTCGAGCGCCTGCCGGTTTATCCGCGCACCCATTATGTCTTACCGGCCGACCGCAAAGAGGATGCCATCGAGCGTATCAAAAGCGAACTGGAGTGGTGGCGGGGCGAATTGGAGAAGCAGGGAAAGCTTGTGGAAGCCCAGCGCGTACACCAGCGCACCATGTTCGACCTGGAAATGATGAAGGAAATGGGTTACTGCCACGGGATCGAGAATTATTCGCGCCACCTCTCCGGCCGGCTGCCGGGAGAGCCGCCGCCGACGCTTCTCGATTATCTTCCCCAGGACGCCGTGATGTTCATCGATGAGAGCCACCAGACGGTTCCGCAGCTTCGCGGCATGTATGCCGGCGACCGCTCGCGCAAGCAGACGCTGGTGGATTACGGTTTCCGCTTGCCCTCAGCGCTCGACAATCGCCCACTTTCCTTTGAGGAGTTTGAGCACCGCGTCGGCCAATCAATTTACGTTTCGGCGACGCCCGGGCCCTATGAGCTGACCAAGACAGGCGGGGAAGTGGTGGAGCAAATCATCCGCCCCACGGGGTTGATCGACCCGGAAGTGGAAGTTCGGTCCACGCGCAACCAGATTGACGACTTGCTCGGTGAAATCCGCGAGCGCGCCGCGGCGGGCGAGCGCGTCCTGGTGACCACCCTCACCAAGCGCATGGCGGAAGACCTGGCGGAGTATTACGCGGAAGTGGGCGTGCGATGCCGCTACCTCCATTCTGAGATTGAGACACTTGAACGCGTCAATATCCTGCGCGATTTGCGGCGCGGTGAGTTTGACGTGCTGATTGGCATCAACCTTCTGCGCGAAGGATTGGACCTGCCGGAGGTTTCGCTGGTGGCCATTCTGGACGCTGACAAAGAAGGCTATTTACGTTCTGCCGGCGCGCTGATTCAAACCATGGGCCGTGCGGCGCGCCACTTGCGCGGTAAGGCTATTCTCTATGCTGACCGGCACACGGATTCAATGCAGCAGGCCATGGGTGAGACCAATCGCCGCCGCGCCAAGCAACTTCAATACAACCAGGAAAATGGCATCACGCCGGAGAGCATCATCAAGCCGGTGGATATGGCCCTGGCGTCCATTGTCGAGGCCGATTACGTGACCGTGCCGCTCGAAAGCGAGGAGGATGACACGGCCACCGGCGATCAACTCGAGGAATTGATTCGCACTCTTGAGACCCGCATGCGCGAGGCGGCTAAACAATTCGAGTTCGAAAAGGCCGCTCAGTTGCGCGACCGGATCAAAGGGCTGCGGGAGAAAGGAATTTGATTTTACATCCCTCGCCCCTTGGAGGCGAAGGAAGAAGAATGCTTGATTCTGTCGTTACCTCGGGCAGTCTTCGGTGAGGTTGGTTTGAATCCCAAAATGCCAAAACGGAAACAACATACACGCGTCGCCATCATCGGTCCGGGCCGCATCGGGCAGGCGATGGGCCGCCTCTTGGCGCGATCGGGCGTTCCTATTGCCTTCATCGCGGCGCGCAACCCTGCGGCCGCGCGCCGGGCTGTGCGGTTTATAGGCGCAGGAGCGCCCGTTGGATTGGCTGATCCCAGGTTGCAGAGCGCGTCGGTTTTACTGATCACGACTTCTGACTCTGCCGTCGTTGAGGTGGCGCGGGAGCTTGCCCAACGGGGGAAGGGCACAGAAGCCCGGCAAGGCAAGGTCGTGCTCCACACCTGCGGTTCGCTGCCCGCGGCTGCACTCCTACCCCTCAAATTGCGTGGCGCGGCCATCGGCTCGCTCCATCCCTACCAAACCGTGCCGAGTCCACAAGCTGGAGTGCGAAACCTGCGCGGTTGCTTTTGGGCTCTCGAGGGTGACCGCCGGGCCCTGCGTGTGGCGCGAGAATGGGTAAGGCGGTTGGACGGGGTCTCATTTTCCATACGGCCCCAGGAGAAAACGCTCTACCACCTTTCCGCGTTTATCGTCTGCCCGACAGTGGTCACTCTGATGGCGCAAGCAACGAGATTGCTCAAGCAGGCGGGAGTACCCTTGAGAATCTCTCGTCCCATGCTCAGGCAGTTTGTGACCGAGACCGCTAACAACTTCGCGGATTTGGGGGCGCGCAAGGCGTTGACGGGCCCCGCCGTTCGGGGTGATTGGGAAACCATCCGCCGGCACTTGACTGCGCTCAGAAGCTCGGCACCGGAATTTGAGCCGGTTTATCAGTCTCTGCTCCAGGCGATGCTTACACTGGCGGGAGCGGGAAGCACGGGGCGGCGGAGCCGGAAAAGCAAGTCAAAAGTCAAAGGGCAATACGCAAAAAGCAAAAGTGAGCCGCGCGAGGCGGTCTCCTGAATACAGTGCTGCGACCGAGAGGTTCCCCCTTTTCTCCCAAGGATGGAGGCAAGTAAGTCTTCAGTGGATAGCGCGTCCCGGCAGACGCGCAAAAGAAAATCATGATGCAAATGGCGAAAAGCCACCCGAATGCCTATCTGCCCCGACGCCCCAACAGCGATTGAAAGACCGCAAGGTTCTTGTTCCATCGCTCGGCAGCCCACAGGCAAAGTTCCCTTCGCCGTTCATCTTGTTTCATCGGAGACGCACGGAGCTTATCCAGACATTCTGCTTCGATTACCGAAGTATCGTAGGTAATGACCGCCTGTTCCGGAAACCCGTACAATTGCCGCAAGCGCTCGGGCATAACCATAATACAGTTCATATCGACACCGACGATGAGAGCGCCGGTAAACCTGCACACCATATAATCCGACTTTGGAACGAGTGGCAACCAAAGAAAGACTGGTTTTTTCTGTTGGGCAAGAGAAGCCATGAGCTGTACGCCATCGAGACCAACATGTGGTGTATAGAACCCTTCGTGGGCTGAGAAATCGTCACGCCGATAGCGTTCATAGTGCATCAGCTTCCCGCCTGCTTGCAGATAACCGAGAATGCCGGCAATATCCTTGCCTTCCAAGGCGCCAATGCATGTCAGAGTTGGGAGTTCCGGTGCATCGCCAGGGGACTGTGAAGCGTTCTTCAGCCCTGACTCCGGGGGGCCAGACGGTTTGGAATATAAGGGGAAAATCCACTTTTCTTGGCCGGCCGCGGGGGTCAAATAGACGGATGCCCCGTAGGGATTCAGTTCAATATCTTCAGGGTGGTGGTGCACTACAATAAGGCGTTGGTCGACATTCCATTCCTGTAGCCAAGGTTCTAAATCGAGCCATACATAAGAAGTATTGAGAAGGATCACCTCAAAGTGCGAATCGGGTCTGGAGATTTCGTACCAATGATGGATTTTTTCGGCTTCAATGGGTAGGCGCGTCCGGAAATACTCGATCATGTGGAATCGATCGGCGCTCTCAAAAAACAGGTGAGTGTCGTAACCCAGCTCTTGCGCCAATGAGGCAAAGCCACCCATCACTTCCGTATGACCGGGAAGTCGTTCCACAATGGCCAGGGTGCGTGTCATGCGGAATCTCCATCCTCCACACTTGTTCCATTTGAGCACGGATTCGCAGCCGACTCCAGGCCGCGGGGAGCAAGTGTAGCGCCTCCGTCTTTGAGGTCTCCGGTTCTTGCCGAGCCATTGGAGCGAATGTAGCGTGGCGGAGAGGCGGGCGTAGGTCTCCAGGATTTGTGGTTATTGAAAATAAAGAACCGCGGACCCCGAAGACGGGAGTCCGTGCTACCAGTTCGCTCTCCTTCCGACCCTCGACTTGTTTTTAGGCTGCGGGAAAAAAGCGGTGAATGAGAAAGAAACACAGGTAGGAGACGGCGCCGGAGATGGGGATGGTCAGCACCCAGGCCCACATGATGCTGCGAGCAACTTTCCAATGGACGGCGCTGAAGCGCTGCACGCTGCCCACGCCCATGATGCCGCCCGCGATCGTGTGGGTGGTGGAGACGGGGATGCCGGCCGTGGCGGTGCCCAGCAGACTTACGGCCGCCGCTGCTTCCGCGCAGAAGCCGCCCACCGGTTTCAGCCGGGTGATCTTCATCCCCATTGTTTTCACGATGCGCCAGCCACCTGCCATGGTTCCCAGCGCAATGGCTGCATGTGCCATCAGCACCACCCAGAAGGGAATGTAAAAGTTCCTAAGGATTCCAGCGGAAAAGAGAGTGCCAGCGATGATGCCCATGGTCTTCTGGGCGTCGTTGGTTCCGTGGCCAAAGCTGTAGGCGGCGGCAGAGAGGAGTTGCAGCTTGCGGAAATACTTATCCAGGCGCTGGGGCGACCAGGATTGAAAGGTCCAATAGACCAAGAGCATCAGTGTGCCGCCGAGAATGAATCCTATAGCCGGGGAAAGGATGATGAAAGCAAGCGTCTTGCTCCATCCGCTTAAGAGGATGACGCCCCACCCCGCCTTGGCGATCGCAGCTCCGGCGTACCCCCCGATGAGAGCGTGCGAGGAACTGACGGGCAAACCGTAGTACCAAGTCAGGATATCCCAGAAGATCGCCCCGATCAGGCCGGCGAAGATCACGTAAAGGTTGACAGCATCCAGGCGGATCATGCCTTTGCCCATCGTCTTGGCCACGGCGGTTCCGAAGGTGAAGGCAGCCACAAAATTAAAGAAAGCCGCCCAAAGGACTGCAATACGCGGCGACAGCACGCGCGTGGACACCACCGTGGCGATGGAATTAGCAGCATCGTGGAAGCCGTTGAGGAAATCGAAGCTGAGGGCAACGATTACGATGACGATTGCAAATGTTACCGTTGGGGTCATTGTAGCTGGTGACGAGTGACAAGTGACGCGTGACGAGCAGGCTTGTTACTCTTCACTCGTCACTGTCGGTAGCTTCAGGCCGCCTTCAATACCACGGATTCGAGAACGTCCGCGACGTCTTCCTCCTTATCCGTGGAGGCTTCCAGGACCTCGTAAATCTCTTTCCACTTAATAATCTCGATGGGATCGGTGGAATCCTCAAACAGGCGGGCAATGCATTCGCCTTTAATGCGGTCAGCTTCCTCTTCCAGCAAGGTGAGCTGCTCGCAGTACTCAAGCATATTCTGGGGATGGTTTAATTGCGCCACAGCATTCACGATGATCTCCGTTCCGTGCAAGATCACCTTCGAGAGTTGCTGCGCGCCGGGGGTTACTTTCTTGATTTTGTAGGTAATGAAGCGGCTGGCGGCAGCGTCCACGAGGTCGAGAACGTCATCCAAGGCTGAACCCAAGGCATGGATATCCTCCCGGTCGAAAGGCGTAATGAACGTGCGGTTCAGCTTCTTCATCAGGGCGTGGGTAATCTGATCGCCCTTGTGTTCCAGGAATTTGATTTCCGAGACCTGTTTTTCGACCTCCTGAAAGTTATCAAACAGGGCCACAAGCATCTTGGCAGCTTTGTGAATATTCTCAGCTTGTTCGTTAAAGAGGCCGTAAAACTTCTCATCGCGCGGTATCAGTTGCACTGGGCATCCTCAAAGCGTAGGTTCGAGCAGGGTATTGTTAACGAAATGTTAGAGAAACGCAAGCGGGTTGGGGGTGGTTTTCACGAACATCATTATAATCAATTAGTTGTGGATGCCCTTCGCCCGTTGAAGGGTCGCGACCAGATTGGTTTTTGTTCGCACCGCTTGGCGCCTGCCCCGCCGAGACGGGGGGGTCAAATTCGAATTCTCAGGACCTCTGTGCCCTCGGACCGCCTGATGGGTTCCGGGGCAGTTCGACCCCTACATCGGGTAGTTTTCCAGGCGGTCGGGTAAACCCTACGCCATCACTCGGGATTTTCCAGGCAGGATGGTCTTTCCGGAAGCGATGGAGCAGCGCAAGCTGGTAATCCACCCTCACGTAAGGCGGTTTTTCGAAAGCGGTAACTCTCTGATCCTTTTGCCGGTAGCGGCAAAGATGGCGTTGCACAGCGCCGGCGCAATAAGCGACACTCCCGGTTCCCCCACTCCTGCCGGGGCGGCGCTGCTGTCAACGACGTAAACGTTCGTCTGGTAGGGCGCTTCGTCGATGCGAGCTACGGGGTAGTCGTAAAAATTCGACTGGTCTATCACGCCTTTGGTTGCGGTAATCTCACCACTCCGGGCGATGCTGGTTCCAAACACCGCCGCACCCTCGAATTGTGCCTTAATGTTGGCGGGGTTGACTGCCGTGCCGGCGTCCACCACCGTATCAACGCGAGGAATCCGGATGTCACCTTTCTCGTTCACTTCCACTTCCACAACCGATGCGCAGTAATTGAAAGAATATCGCTGCGCGGCAATACCGAGGCCCATCCCTTTGCCCAGCTTGCGTCTGCCCCATCCCGCCTTGTCCGCCGCCATCTCTGTAACCCTCCGTAGACGCCCTATATCCAGAGGAAATCCCGGCTCCGCTGGGTAGTGGGGAATGTTGAGATTGAGGACGCGGGGCGGCCCGAAGAGGTCCAAGAGGTACTCCACCGAATCCCGGCCGGCGTGGTGCGCCAGTTCATCCACAAAAGATTGGACGGCAAAAGTATGGTAGTTGCTCGCCACCGCCCGCAACCATCCGAGACGAACGTGAGCTTGTGCGGGGCCACTCTCGACGCGAAGGTTGGGGACATCAAACGGTACCTCGATCCAATTTCCCTTAAGTTCCCAGCCGCCATAACGCGCCCCGCTGTCGAACGTGGAATTGATCGGAGGAAAGACGGAGCGTTGGAGCCAGGCGATGGGTTTGCCCGTGGAGTCGAGCGCCGCCTTTAGGAACACGGCCGCGACGGGGAGATAGTAATCAAACTTGATGTCATCCTCCCGGCTCCACACCACCTTGACAGGTTTTCCCAGTTTCTTCGACAAGACAACAGCTTCGACGGCAAAGTCAGAAAACGACTTGCGCCCGAATCCCCCACCCAGCAGAGTGACGTGGCACGTAACATCCTCCTTGCGAATAGCCAGAGCCTCGGCAATGACCTCCTGCACGCTCTGGGGATTCTGGGTGGGCGCCCAGACCGTCACTTTGCCATCTCGGAAATCTGCTACCGCTACCGGCGGCTCCATGGTGGCGTGGGCAAGGTGCGGGACGTAGTACTGGGCTTCAAAGGTCTTCCTGCCCTTGGTGAATTCCGCATCCACATCACCTTCATTGCGTATGACTTTGCCCGGGTGACGCGCCGTTTCCTGAAGTTCCTTCCTGAACTGCTCAGAGTTATAGGCAGCATTCGGCCCGTGGTCCCAGACCACGCTCAGCTTTTTGCGGCCTTGAAACGCCGCCCAGGTGTTGTCAGCGATCACCGCCACTCCACCCAGCGGCTGGTAGCCATGCGGAGGCTTGAAGGGTTCAATGAGTACGGTTTGCCGCACGCCCGTCACTCGCAATGCCTCCTTATCTTGGTAGGACTTGACTTTCCCTCCTAGAACCGGCGGACGCTCAACCGACGCGTAGACCATGCCTTCCAGGCGGGCGTCCATCCCATAGAATGCTTGCCCCGTGCAAATGTCCCTGAGATCGTAGAGACTTGCGTCCTTGCCAATATAGCGCCACGCCGTTCGAGGCTTGAGCTGCACGTCTTCTTTCTTCGGGACAGGCAGCCGGGAGGCGGCGAGCGCCAATTCCCCATAGGTCCATTGGCGGCGCGTCGGCATGTGCACAACCACGTGCAGACCGGATTCGCATTCCGATGCCGGAACAGACCATTGGGCAGCGCCGGCGAGGACAAGCATAAGCCGCGCCGTGGCCCCGGCTTCGCGCATCAGGTCAAAGAACTCGTGGATGGAGCGCGAGGCGTCGGTATCCTGAGACCCGTACCGCGGGTCCCCGACGGCTTGAATGATCTTGACCCGATTCCAGTCAGCGTCCATTTCATCCGCTAGGACACGAGGCAGAGCCGTGCGGCTCCCACTTCCCATTTCCGAGCGGTGCGCTATGATGTAAACCGTCCCATCCGTCTCGATACCCAGAAACACGTTGGGATGAAAAGCCGCCCGATCGGCGGGAGTGTCTGCTATCGGGGCCTCCTGCACGCCGTCCGGCGTAAGGTAAGCACCAAGGACAAAGGCTCCCCCTGAAAGCACCCCCTTCAGGAAGCCTCTGCGGCTGACATTTTGGATGGGGCTCATGACACCTCCGTCGCCATCGCAGCAGCTTTAATGGCGGCGCGGATTCGTTGAAATGACCGCTCAACTCCATTCACCTTTAGCTGGATCATCGAGTCACCTCCGTCCTCGCTGGCAAGAGTGCTACCATGCGTCTGCAAACGAATTCCTCCGTTGAGCGTGATCGCCCTGCTGACCATTTTACCGGAATTTCCATTCTGTCTCCCGGCTTCGTCGCATTCCGACCCGTATGAATACAGGTGACGATGGACCATCCAAAGGCTTGCTGGTGGATTTCACTTTGGAAATCCGGGTTGCGAGTTCTGTGGTGGGGAAATTCGTACCTCTCACTCCCATGCGCCACCTCAGATCATTTTACTGGCTGGGGGTAATTTGGAAGGCATGGAAGTTTCATTGGCGGGTAGCGCAGACGCAGGTGCCTTTTCCTTCGTCTGAGGCTCGTCATCTGGCGCCGCATACGGAACGTCTTTCGCACGGCAATCAGACGCGGGTGCTTTCAGGTGTGGCGTTGCAGGTCCGACATGGCGGCCATTATAGGCCTTGAGGCCGCGTCCCCAAGATTGCATTTCCCGAAGTCGAGCCGCAGGCGGAAGGCCAACTGCGCCTACCTCTGATACCTGCTCTTCCTTCCACTGTTTTCAATACAACTGCTCAAAGACCCGTGTTAAGCTACCTCACTGTGCATCGAGGACCGCATACCCAATCGGTGTTCCTGGCTTCGGATTTTGATTCTTTCAAACGGCAGGAAACGACCTTCATTGTCCTCAACCTGTTCATCCTCGCCACACTGCTCCTCGTTCACACCTTGTTCGCCTCACACTGGGGATTTCCCTCCATATCCTTGATCGCTATCCTGGCAGGGGCACTTTTTGCGCAAGTCGCCGAATTGTTCTGGTTGCTGGGGCGGACGCAGCCGTTGAGTGCGGACGGTATCACCATCCTGAGTTGGTCCTCGATTGTCTTGAATATCGTCCTGGCGTTGGTATTGGCAGACGTCACAAATCGTGAGGATACCCAATACTTCATCCTGATGGTCGTCCCCATTCTCGTGGCGGCCTTCCGGCTGGGCTTGCCTCCGACGCTGGTTGTGATAGGGGCGGTTGACTTCATCAATTTCTTCTGGGTTTGGTACTACGGGCAGCACCACCCGCGCGCGCGGGTAGGCGAATACTTTGAGGCTGGGACCATCTCCCTGATCTACGCCGTAGTGGGAGTGCTGGTCTGGCTTCTGGTCAATCACCTCCATCAGGAGGAGGCGCGGCTGGCGCAGAGTCTACGGGACCTGGAACAGGCGCGGGAACGGCTGCTGCAAGAGGAAAAGCTCGCGGCAGTGGGGCGTCTCTCCGGTGCGATTGCCCACGAGATCCGGAATCCAGTCGCGGCAATTGTTAGTGCTCTATCCACAGCACGCGGTAGTGCGCTGGCGGCTTCCGAGCGCGAGGAGATGTTCGAGATTGCAGCCAAGGAGTCGCGTCGCCTGGAGAGGCTGACCACAGATTTCCTTGCATACGCCCGGCCGCGCAACCCGCAAAAGGCGCCGTCCTCCCTCGACGATACGCTCGGCTATGTTGCGGATGCCTGCCGTCCCCGCGGTAATGAGAGGGGAGTGTCCATCCATGCCCACTCATCTGGTGGGTTGGTGGCCGAAATCGACGCCGGCTACCTGCAGCAGGCGTTGGTGGATTTGGTGATGAATGCCGTCGAAGCATCGTTTCCAGAGGGTTGGGTAGATTTGCGGGCTGGGGCAAGCCACGACGGTTCGGTGCGAATTGAAGTTGAGAATGCCGGCCCGAGCATCCCGCCGGCCTCCGTGGCACGAATCTTCGAGCCGTTCTTTACGACCAAAGCACAGGGAACCGGGCTGGGCCTTGCCATTGCACGCAACATTGCCCGCGCTCACGGTGGCGACTTAATTCTTTCGGCGAACGAACCGGGCCGCGTTTGCTTTGCCCTGATATTTCCAGCAGCGCGGGAGGATTCACAGCCTGCGTGAGGCTCGCTTAACACACGGTAGAGAGCACAGATGGCTTAAGGGTGGCCACTATGAATCGTGCCAGTTTGCGCACGGCATTTCGGACCGAGTTGTAGGTGGCGATGGTCACATTCAAACCGCAGCTGAGGAGACTATGGGCAGAGTGTTGATTGTGGATGACGAGCCTCATACGCGCCGCGTGCTGGGCCTGAACCTGCAACAGGATGGCCATGAGGTCTCGGAGTGCGCGGGAGTGCAGGCAGCCCGAAAGGCCCTTATGGCAGATGATATTGACGTCGTGCTCACGGACCAAAAGATGCCCGATGGAGATGGCTTGCAGGTGTTAGCGGCTGCGACCGAGGCCGATCCCGCCATTTCCGTGGTCGTCATCACGGCCTTTGCCACCGTCGATTTAGCGGTGGAGAGCATGCGCCAAGGAGCTTTTGACTTCATCACAAAACCGTTTCAGCCTGAGGTGGTGCGCGCGGCGGTCTCCCGCGCCTGCGAGCGCACGCGGCTGCGGCGTGAAAACGTCCTCCTGAAGGACACGGTGGTTCGTCTGGAAGGATCGCCGGAGATCTATGGCTCAAGCCGGGCGATGCAAGGCGTGCGGGATTTGATCACACGGGTGGCTCCGACTGATGCTACGGTCCTGATTACCGGCGAAACCGGCACGGGCAAGGAACTGGTGGCTCGCGCCATTCATAAGAACAGCCCGCGGGCCCCCAAACCTTTCGTGGCGGTGAACTGCGCAGCCTTTACGGAGACGCTCCTCGAGAGCGAGCTCTTTGGCCACGAAAGGGGAGCCTTTACCGGTGCCGACCGTCCCCATCAAGGCCTTTTCGAGGCTGCCCACCAGGGGACCCTCTTCCTTGACGAAGTGGCGGAGATGTCGTCGGCCGCGCAGGCCAAGCTATTGCGCGCAGTCACAGACGGACAAGTCTTGCGAGTCGGGAGTACGCAGCCGCGCAAGGTTGATGTGCGTCTGCTGGCTGCAACCCATCGCGACTTGCCGCAGCGGGTGCGTGACGGCCTATTCCGACAGGACCTTTACTATCGGTTGGCGGTAGTGCCGATTGCCATTCCTCCCCTGCGCGAAAGGGGGGAGGATATTGCTGTCCTTGCCGAACTCTTCGTGCGTCAGGCGTCAATTGAACTCAAGTTGCCGAGGAGAACTCTAATGCCGCAAGCCCTCGAGAAGCTGAGGTCCTACGATTTCCCCGGAAACGTCCGAGAGCTTCGAAATTTGATCGAGCGGGCCTCGATCCTCTCGGTGGGCAGCGAACTTAGTGCCGACAGTTTCCCTGTGCCGTTGAGCTCCGACCCGTTACAGGAATCGGGAGGATCCGCGCCCGCGAAATCGGCATCCCTTTCCGATGTCCTTCCAGAGGTCAATGACCT
>Ga0335085_10011963_pt1 | contig 12816 bp, 8 predicted proteins | sample Lox_Sample_45_FD_206712 | JGI IMG/M metagenome (GOLD analysis project Ga0335085, IMG submission 206712) | Soil microbial communities from Loxahatchee National Wildlife Refuge, Florida, United States - Lox_Sample_4.5 | ecosystem: Environmental > Terrestrial > Soil > Wetlands | place: USA: Florida...
ACACCAGGGGAGCCCCAACCAGATCAGCCTGGATCCGCTCTGGCGGTCGCCCTTCGGGGTAAACGTATACCTCTACAAGACGCTGCCTCTGCTTATGGGGCTCGCGGTGGTATTGCTGCTGCTGGCCTGTGCGAACGTGGCGAATTTGGTGCTGGTGCGTTCCGTGGGGCGGCGGCGGGAAATCGCGATTCGACTGGCCCTGGGCGCAAGCCGGAGCCAGGTGGTGCGACTGCTCCTGGTAGAGAGTCTCCTGTTGGCTCTGGCCGGGGGCGGAATCGCCATGCTGATGACGTCTTGGACGGCGGGGACTTTTGCGCATTTCGTCCCGCCCACCACCCTCCCGCTGACGCTGAACGGACACGCCAACCTTCGCGTGCTTCTCGTCACGGTGGCATTCTCACTCCTCACTGCGTTGTTGTTTGGCACACTGCCGGCCTTGCGCACGGCGTCGCTTAGACCGGTAGCGGTGATCAAGGAGGAGGCAGGCAGCTTTTCGGGTGGGTCCCACAAGTCGCGCCTTGCCGGGGGACTGGTCGTCGCGCAAATCTCGCTTTCGCTGCTCCTGCTGATCTGCGCAGGCCTTTTCATCCGCAGCCTCGAACTGGCACGACGCTCAGACATGGGCTTCGACCCCCAGCGAGTGGTGCTGGCATCCTACGAACCCGTGCCGCCCCACCACTTGAAATTTAATCGAGATTTGCTTGCCAAGCTCGGGAACATGCCCGGGGTCGAGTCTGTGACCCTGGCGGACTTCTCGCCGCTGAGCTTCACGGTTCACACCGACTACATTGAACCGGGCGGCTACGTGCCGCAGCCTCACGAGTCGATGGAAATAACCCGAGGCACCGTCGGACCCAAGTACTTCGGCATGATGAAAACGCCGATCATTTCCGGACGCGATTTCACCGACGCCGACAACCCCGACACTCAACGCGTGGCGATTGTAAATGAGGCCTTTGCGGACCGCTTTTGGCCGGGAGAGGATGCGCTCGGCAAACGAATTCGCTACGACGGCCAGTGGATCACGATTGTCGGCGTGGCTCGAAATGCCAAGTACCGGCGCATAATCTATGCTCCCGAACCGATTTTTTATCTGCCGCTCTTCCAGGATGACCGGAGCCCGGTGACCGTCCATGCGCGGGTCTCAGGCGATCCGCGGGCGTTCACACTCCGGATCGAGGAAGCTATCCATGAAATCGACGCCGGTTCGCCGGTATTTGATATGACAACTCTCGAGACCAGCATGCAGCTCGGCAGCATCTTTGAAAGAGTTGCCGCAACCTTTGCGGGTTCGTTCGGATTTCTGGCACTGGCTCTGGCTACCGTGGGCATCTATGGAGTGGTTGCCTACGCGACCCGCCAGCGCTCGCGCGAGATTGCCATTCGCATGGCATTGGGAGCAAAGCGCGGCGATGTCCTCGGGCTGGTCTTGGCCCAGGGTCTCCGGTTGACGGTTACCGGCTTGGGGATTGGCCTCGCAGTTTCCGCTACTCTCACGCGCTTCTTGCGGGGCCAGCTTTTTGGAGTAGCCACGACCGACCCGCTGACCTATGCCGGCGTTGGCGCCTTGCTGTGTCTGGTGACGCTGGTCGCTTGCTATATTCCCGCTCAGCGCGCCACCAAGGTCGATCCCAACGTAGCGCTGCGGTACGAATGAGCCACCGCGCTGTCGACTGCTTCTATCTTCTGCTTCCATCTTCGTGTCCTGCTGCCTTAGCCCGGATTTCTCGCCATGGTATTGGAAGGGTGGGGCTTTAGCCCTGCCGATACAAGTTGTGGGCGTCCCGCCGGGGGTACGCCACAACTTGCCCACCAGTTCTACAGCGTGTCAAATTCTATGTCGCGCACCCGCCCGCAGGAGGGGGCTGGAAAATAAATTGGCAGTTTGTTACCATCACCCTTCAGGGTGATCCATGAAGTTCCGTCCACGGATGCTCGTGGTGCTATTCGTCTTGGTGCTGAACACGGTCCTGGTGGCCTTCCAGTTCAACGACTCCCCACGCTGGCAGTTTGAAGAGGACGCTCCCACTGAAACCAATGAAAAAGCCGAGTTTACCTTTGGGCGCCTGCGTTTCGCATCCAGCGGAGGGTACTTCGGAGGTTGGCGCCGGGGCGGGTGGTCCGAGGATTTCCCCAAGGCCGACCGCCAGTTTGTGGAAGGGGTCCGGCGTCTCACGCGGCTTGACGCCCGGTCCACCGAAAAGGTGCTGGATCTGGATAGCGACGAAATCTTTAACTGGCCGTGGGTGTATGCGGTCAACGTTGGACGTTGGAACCTTACCGATGCCCAGGCCAAGCGGTTGCGCGAATATTTGCTGCGCGGCGGGTTCCTGCTGGCCGACAATTTCCACGGCGCCGCGGAATGGGAAACCTTCCTGGCGGGGATGCACAAGGTATTTCCCGATCGCTCTGCCGAGGATTTGAAGAATTCCGATGAGATTTTCCACGTGCTCTATGACCTGGACGAGCGCTTTCAGATTCCCGGCTATCAATACCTGTGGACGGGCAAAACCTACGAAAGGGATGGCATTGAGCCCCACTGGCGCGCCATCCGCGACGATAAAGGCCGCATTCTGGTGGCCATCTGCCACAACATGCACCTGGGAGATGCCTGGGAGCACGCCGACGACCCGCGCTATCCCGAGCGGTTTTCCTCGCTCGCCTATCGCACGGGAATCAACTACATTATTTATGGCATGACGCACTAACAGGCAGCGGAAAAATGAGTAGCGGCGGGTTTATCCCGCCATTCGCGCGTCGCATTAGCTCAAGTTGTGGCGACGTAAAGTTGCCGCTACCTCGCGAATCGGGGTTTTTCCGCAGCCTGCTAGGTGATGTCTCAGAAGTTGGTTCATGAGGTCAGCCCGCGCAGCGGGCGAAAGACCTTAGCCCATGGCGCGAGAAGCTGTGAAAAAATCGAATTCGCCATTTGTAGCGGCGGTCTACGACCGCCGAAGTTATTGATTTCAAAATCCGGCGGTCGTAGGCCGCCGCTACAATCACGGTTCTTTCACAGCTTCTGAGCCATGGCTAAGCGGCTCCCACTCCCCCATTCCCTCTCCCCCCCCGGCGGGAGAGGGGAGCCGAAGGCGGGGTGAGGGTATTTTCCCCCACGGCTTACGCCATGGGCTATGATCTTACGCCCCTGACGGGGTTGCGGAACGAGTGCCTCCGGGGCACGGCCTTCGACAGCGAACTGCTGAGACATGACGCAATCCCGAAAGTTAGCGCCTATTCTGGTAAGAAGGAAGAAACTTCAGGGTAAGCTTGCATCTCAACTCCGGGCCTTGGCGAGAAGTTCCCCGTTCATGGTCGGTGGGTTGGCGATATGAATCGTAGAGATTTCATCCAATACGGAACTGCGGCCTGGGCGGGGTTGGGGGCGGCCAGGCTATTGCACGCCCAGATGCAGATGCATCCCGAATCCGTGCCCGGGGCAAGTGGTGTGGACATTACGCTGAAAATCGCCCCCGTCATCGTGCAGCTTGATCCGAATCGCGCCATCAGCACCGTTGGCTATAACGGCATGTCGCCCGGGCCCGTCTTGCGGATGCGGGAGGGCAAGCCGGTCACCGTGGATGTGCTGAATGAAACCGATGTGCCGGAACTCGTCCACTGGCACGGACTGTTCATTCCGCCCGAGGTCGACGGCTCGGAAGAAGAAGGCACGCCCATGGTGCCCGCCCACGGCCGCCGGCGATATCAATTTACGCCGCGCCCCGCCGGCACGCGGTGGTATCACACCCACACAATGGCGGGTATCGACTTGCATCGTGGGACATACACGGGGCAATTCGGCTTCGTTCTGGTCGAGTCGGCCGACAATCCCGGGCGCTACGATCAGGAGGTTTTTCTGGCCCTGCGTGAATGGGAGCCTTTCCTGACCTCGGAGGATATGGACGAAACGGAGATGATGCCCGGCCCGCAGCCGGAGAAGCCCGCCCGTCCCGACACGCGACAGAATGGCTTGGAGGTGGGCTACCGGATTTTCTCAATTAATGACAAGGCGTTGGGGGCTGGCGAGCCGATTCGCGTCAAAGAGGGGCAGCGCCTGCTGGTTCACGTGCTCAACGCGAGCGCCACGGGGAACCGCAGCATCGCTTTTGCGGGCCACTTGTTCAACGTCACGGCTCTGGACGGCAACCCCGTGGCGGCGTCGAAGGCGGTGGAAGTTCTGACTCTGGGCCCGGGCGAAAGGGTCGATGCCATCGTGGAGATGAACCGTCCCGGCGTCTGGATTCTTGGCGCCACCAAGGATGACGACCGCAACGAAGGCATGGGAGTCATGGTGGAGTACGCGAACCAACACGGCGACCCGCAGTGGGCGGCGCCCTCCAGAATCCAATGGGACTATACGATTTTCGGGCCGCCTGCTCCGCGCCCCGCGCCTGACCAGACCATCGATATGGTCTTCGAAATAATTCCTGGCGGGCCCGGCAATTTCAACCACTGGCTGGTAAACGGCAAGGAGTACCCGCACGAAAACGAGTTCGTGCTGAAGGAAGGTGCGCGCTATCGCCTGGTGTTCCACAACCGCAGCGACGATGCCCACCCGGTGCACATGCACCGGCACGTCTTCGAACTGGTAGAGGTGAATGGAAAGAAAACTTCGGGCGTGATCAAGGACACGGTGGTAGTTCCGAACTACGGCCGCGTTTCCGTGGATCTGGTCGCCAGCCAGCCGGGTGTTACCCTATTTCATTGCCACAATCAGCAGCATATGGACTTTGGCTTCAAGGCGCTGTTTCACTACTCGTGAGGTTGCCGAGGGGCCGGCGGCGACCTGGCAACGGCAGGGCTAAACAGGCTGCGGAGAAACTCAAGGCACTTGGCATCCTGAGCGAGCGAAAAATCCCGTACGAAATTACGCAGTGAAAGTACGAGACCCTTCCTCGCGAGGGGCTCTGGGGATGGCAAGCCGGTTTATCCGCAGCCTGCGAGGCCCTGCCGTTTCCAAGACGCAGCGACCGGCCAGGGCCCGCTGCAGCGGCAGCCCTTGTTTACTGGCCCCCCAGGTTCTTGGGACGTCCTGCGCCCATGGTCATCCCCTGCCGTGCCACTCGTCGCCGGAACAGGAATGCCAAGGCTGCCAAACCCATCATGTCCCCCGCGAAGATCAAAAAGCTGGGAGACTCAGGAACGGAGATAAATAGCTTTTGTGAAACCTTGCCGGAATCGCCGGCCTGCGAACTGGCGGCGGACTTTACCGGCGCCGGAGCAAGGCTATGGGTCAAGGCTTTCCGGACGCCGCGGGGGGTCAGCGTGCTCGTACCATCCTGGGCGAAAGCCCCCGCCGCCAGGCAAAGAGCCGCAACCGCCGCCAGGCTCCAACACTTCCGAACCGAAATTCTCATTAAGAATCCTCCTGTTGTCTTCAGGGGGAAGAACCGGTCAGTTCTTCCGCCCCCCAGGCCCGCTTCCGTCGGGCCACCTCGGCGGCCTTCTTAACGAGCCTTTGCTGGGCATTACACGATGCGCCCGGTGTGGCGCTTTCTGGCTGGCTTCGCGGACCGCACAACCAAGTCGCCCCTTGCATAGTCAGTTTTACCACCTCTCCAGAAGCTGTCAATGCACCCAATGGGCAATCGGTTTGGCCTAGAGTACGTTAACAAGTTGAATAATGGGCTTGCCCCTTAGGGCCATAGGAGGCGCGCCTTCCCGGCTCGCCATATCTCGCCATTGGGTCGTGGTTCAGTTTAAAGTAGGGGCAGCTTTACGCGGGCATATGGCGAGGTAAACTCGCCGCTACAACAGCAAATTGGACCACTTGCCCGCCATTGCGCCGGGAGGCCACTTTCACCTATAATGATCCCGAGTGCCGAAGAACAGGGAATTGCGCTATGCCTTCATCTATTGTCCAAAAGCTCCAGGAGGAAATCTCGACCTTGGAGCGCGAGCTCAACTATGAACTGCCCAAGGAATTGATGCGGGCGCGTGCCTTGGGCGATCTGAGCGAGAATGCCGAATACAGCATGGCGAAGGAGCGGCAGGACTATGTCAGCGCCCGCTTGATGCAGCTCAAGCAGCGCATGGCGGACCTTTCGCTCATCAACATGAACAATATCCCCAAGGACCGCATCGCCTTTGGCTCGAATGTTACTCTCTATGATGTCGACCGCGATGTGGAGATCAAGTACCGCCTGGTGACAACCGAAGAGGCTGATGTCAGTAAGGGATTGATTTCCACCACCTCCCCGATTGGCCGGGGATTGATGGGCAAGAAATCGGGTGACTCGGTTAAGGTAACCACACCCAACGGCTCCCGCGAATTCGAAATCCGCGCTGTTCTTACCTTACACGAGCAAGCCTGAACCCTGAGTCCCGAGCATGGTAACGCGAAAAATTGGCGACACCCTAAAGCACGTCCTCGACGGCATCGTCCGGGGATTTGCGGCGAGCGGTATCAACCCTAACATTCTTACCTTCATCGGGTTTACCATCAATTGTCTGGCAGCGTATCTGTTCGCTTATGGCTATTTTCGCTGGGCGGGCGCTACGATTATCCTCGCCGGAATCTTTGACATGACCGACGGCCGGGTGGCGCGCCTCTCCAAGCGGGTGACCGCTTTTGGGGGCTTTTATGATTCGGTTATGGACCGCTACTCAGACCTTTGCCTCTTGATTGGATTGCTGATTTACTACGGCCGCATCAATCGCTATTCCTACGTCTGCCTGGTGGCGGTGGCCATGATCGGCTCGGTGATGGTCAGTTACGCCCGCGCCCGTGCCGAAACCCTGATTCCCAAATGCAAGGTGGGCTTCCTGGAAAGGCCGGAGCGCGTCGTACTGATTATCATCGGGGCGCTGTTTGACCGCATGGCCCCGGTGCTTTGGCTGATTGCCGTCCTCTCCAATGTTACGGTCATCCATCGCATCCTTTTCACCCGCCAAGAAGCGCGGAAAATGGCCTCGCACCCTGCGGCCTCCTGAAGGCTCCATGATTGCCCATCAGTTTGATCTGCAAGCGCGCGAAATGGTTGAAACCCAGATTCGCTACCGGGGCATCCGCGACGAGCGGGTTCTGGACGCCTTGCGCTCTGTGCCCCGCCACGAATTTGTTCCCGGGCGCCTGGCAAGTGCCGCCTACGATGACCGCCCTTTGCCCATTGGCGAGCGCGAGACGATTTCGCAACCCTACATTGTGGCTGTCACCACGGAGGCAGTGCGCGTGGCCCCCGGAGACAGGGCCTTGGAAATTGGCGCCGGGTGCGGCTATCAGGCAGCTATCCTGGCCCACCTGGGCGCCAAAGTTTATGCCGTGGAAATAAATCACCGGCTGGCGAATGAAACCCGCGAGCGCCTGGAGCGACTAGGCTATGATAATATCGAAGTGTTGGCGGGCGACGGAAGTGAAGGACTCCCCGCCCATGCGCCATATGACGTCGTCATCATCAGCGCCGCCACTCCGCGGGTCTCCCCCCGGCTGCTGGGTCAGTTGGCGGAAGGCGCGCGCCTGGTGGCTCCGGTAGGGAATCTGCACTATCAGGAACTCATGTTGCACTGCATGCATGCCGGGCAAATTTCCGCTCAGTCCCTCGGTCCATGCCAATATATCCCGCTCATCGGGAAGGGTGGTTGGCCGCAGGAGTTAGGATCTGGGATTTAGGGTCGGGGCGCCGGGTGCGGCCATCCCGCAATACAACGTCGTAAACGCTCCTTTCTTGACAAGGTTTAAGAAGGGACCCCTCATTCGGCCTCGTCCCTCAGCCACCTTCTCCCGTGGGGAGAGGATGTCCCGATGGGTCAGGACGGGTGAGGGGTTACGTTAATCGGGGCCTTTCCGCTCCGAGATCCTGAATCCTAACGCCTGAGTTCTGGTATATTCTCCCACCATGCCCGAACCCTTACTCAGCATCGTAATCCCTGCTTACAATGAGGCCGGCCGCATTGCCAGTTCGCTGGGGGCGATTCAGGCATACATTCGGGGCAAAAACTTCGCGGCCGAAATGATCGTGGTGGACGACGGCTCAACGGACAAAACCGTGGAGGTGGCTTCCGGCTACGACGGGGTTCGCGTAATGCGCAATGTCCGCAATCGCGGCAAGGGATATTCGGTTCGGCGAGGGGTGCTGGAAGCTCGCGGTGAGCTCGTCCTGTTTACCGATGCCGACCTTTCCGCTCCCATTGAAGAGGCGGACAGACTGCTGGTTGCGATGGAGAACTGCCACGCCGACGCAGTGGTGGGTTCGCGGGCGCTCGAACGCAAGTTGATTGGCATCCACCAATCACCCTTTCGCGAATGGGGCGGGCGTTTCTTCAACCTGTTGGTCCAAATTCTAACCGGCCTTAGAATTCTGGATACGCAGTGCGGATTCAAGCTCTTCCGGCGTGAAACTACCCGCCATGCTTTCGAACTCCAGCGCGTGGACCGATTCGGCTTCGACCCGGAAATCCTCTTCCTGATCCAACGCCAGGGGGGCAAGGTGCTGGAGGTTCCAGTGCGATGGAATCACAACCCGGCCACCAAGGTACACTACCTGCGGGATTCACTGCACATGACCATGGACCTGCTGGTTCTTCGTTGGCGAGCACTAACGGGACAGTATGAAAAAGCAGCAGTCAGAGCCAGCGATCCGGTAATCCGGTGATCGGGTCGGCCGCAAAAACCCCCAAGTTTGGCCTGTAGTTATCTGCTAACCACGAACCACCCGCCACTCTGAACTGCCATAAAATTTTTTCTTGACTCGCCGAAAATAGGGACTTAATATCGGCCCATCGCTAGAAAGGAGGTGATCCATGTCGATTGAAAGTGATTGTAACCTTAGCGAGGGTGCTGAGGCTTAGGCGCAAAGCATGCGTCCGTTCGTGGGTCCCTCTCTATAGCTAAGGAGAGGGTGTAGTGGCAAGGCGCTGCTGGGCGCCGTTCCTGTGTAAGACTGGTAATAGGAAATAGCCAAACCCATCAGTATCCCGGGCCCCTGGTTGTGCGGTCAGCGTACAACCAGGGGCTTTTGATTTTTTGGGGGAGGACGTAGTGGGCAGTCGGCAGAAACCATAAGGTGGCCCGATACAGCCGGGCGTGCCTATGGACTGTAGCGGCGGTCTCCGACCGCCGTCGTCGATCGGAGATCGACGCTACAAGCGAAGGCCCCGCGACCGGACTTGCCCCGCGAGGAACCCTGAAGGGAGAAATCGTGAACGATAACGATAACAACAATCCCGGCCCATCTCGCCGCGAATTTCTCTGGACGCTCGGAGCGGGTGCTCCGGGCGTCACCTTGCTCAACGCCGCAGCCCAGGTGGCCGTTCCGCCTACGCCCCCTTCCGAAGCAACGGGATTTAAAGAAGGCGGCGATCCCGCTTACCACCACCTCACCTTCGATGCCGTAACCCGCGACCACCACGAAGTGACCTACGAGGAGGTGGCGGACGCCTATGGCGGTCCCATGTCGCGCGGGCCGCTAGTCAGCGTAAAAGCCCATCCGGAACTGGTGTGGAGCCGTCCGGACATGGGAATCGGGATGGTGGCCAATCCCCTGGCTTTCGGAATCGGAACGTCTCCCCAGATGGTCCGTTGGCAGAGTGTCGAGCGCTCATTGCTGCACGGCTACCTGCCGATAGTGGTGAGCCGCTATAAGGACGGCGATCTGCGCTTTGAGCAGATGCTGTATGCCACGCTGCTCGACGGGGGCGATGTCAAGACGGGCCGCGAGAAGCAAGTGGCGATGATTCGCATGAGTGCCTTCAATGCCAGCCCCACAGAGCCTCAGCAGGCCGTGTGGTGGGCTTTTGCGCCGGCAGCGGTTGCCACCACGGATCCTCCGCCGTATTTCTGGAGCTACAAGCTTTTTGATGTAACCGGCGCGCTGCCTACCGTGACTGACCAACCCGCCCGCGAGCCGGATGGTGTATGGCGCGATGGGCAGGCATTGCTGGGGGCGTACGAGCCGGGACCTGGCGTCGCGCCTGTCGCATACGAAAAGGCCGTGCGCTTTGAAATGGACCTGCTGCCGGGCCAAAAGAAGAATGTCTGCTTGAAACTCAGCACCAACAAGCGGGGGTTAACCACCGAGGAACTCGTCCGTTTGCGGCGCCTCGATTTTACCACGGAGCGCGACCGGCGCGTGCTGGACCTTGATGCCGTGCTAAATCGCGGGGCGAAGATCCGCGTTCCCGAAGATGCCGTCAACAATATCTTCCGGGCGCAGATCTTGTACAACCAGACGCAAATGGTGCAAGCTGCCGACCGCGACTATTACATGCCGGTCCAGGCCTCCGCCGGCGTTTGGCCTTGGGAGCACATGCACCAACTTTCGGCACTCGATGGATTCGGGTACCACGACGACGTGCGAAAGTCCCTGGCTTATTTTCTGAAGCTTCAGGGCCGGCGTCCTCCCAACGCGCAGGTGAAAAGCTACGCGGGTTTCTTCCCCTCGTCAGGGACGTTCGAGGAGAGCGGGTGGGAAGATGACACGGATTCGACAATCTATGGCGTGATTGCCCATCGGCCAGAGTCCAAAGCGGGAACCTTCCCCAATTGGTTATGCAATACGGGCTGCGTGCTCCGCCTGCACGCTGCGCACTATTTCTACACCCGTGACCGGCAGTGGCTGATGAGCGTCGCGCCCGCCTTGATCAAAGGCTGCGACTGGATCATCGAATCCCGCCAGTCCACCATGCAGCGGGACGCCCAAGGCGAGAAGGTTCTTCAGTATGGCTTGATGCCTGCCGGCCAGCCTTATGACACCCCAGTGGGGAAGGGCGATGAGTTCTTCTACTGCTGGACGGATGGATATACGTACTTTGGCTTTGAACATATCGCCGAAGCCCTGGCAGACGCCGGCCACGCCGACGGACCGCGCCTGTTACGCGAGGCTGCAAGCTATCGGCACGACATCCTGGAGGCCATGCGAAGGGTGCGAAATACCGATCCCAACTTGCCGGTATATCCGGAGAAGATTCACGGGCCGGAGGGTTGGGGAAGCTTCGGCTCAGGAGCGCTCTCGCTTGTGCATGTTGGGCTGGTGGGCTCTTCGGACCCCGCCTTTGAAGCGATGGAGCACTACATGAAGGAACATTTCAACCTGAATGTCCTGGGATTGACCGCTCGCTGCCATCAGGACGATAAGGGTAATCGCGGAAGCTACTACGTGACGCTTACGGAAGACGTATGGCACGCGGCCTGGGCGGAGCGCGGCGAAGTAGAGAAGGCCCTTCTCTGCTTCTACTCCAACCTGGCTTACGGAGTGGATAAGGAAACCCGGGGCGCCATCGAGCGGTTCATGCTGCATGACCGGCGGTATGCGCCCTTCTTCATGGATGCCTCGGGCGGCATGCGTATTTGCAACATGATTCGCCGCACCCTAATGCTGGAGCAGGGCAGGGAATTGCGATTGCTCCCGGCTACGCCCCGGCGATGGCTCGAAGCAGGGAAGAAAATCGAGGTCGAAGACGTCCGGACGTATTTCGGAAGTGTTAGCTTGCGGGTCGATTCGCAAGTCCAGCGGCAAAGAATCGTGGCGGAATTGGAGATGAAGGTGACTTCGCCCGAGCGCCTGAAGAAGGTCTCGCTACGCGTCCCCCATCCCGCCCGCGAGCAGATGAAAAAAGTCACCCTCGACGGGCGGCCGTGGAGCGAGTTTCAGGCGGAGACCGAGACCATCCAATTCGCCCCCACACCGCGCCAGCGCCAGGTTGTAGTTGAATATTGAGATGACCAAAAATTCGCAGTCGCTCTCGTGCCGCGCGCGCCCCCCGTGCCTTATCGCCACACGGCCAGGGATAATTCGGGTAAAATATCGAATTCAGTGCTTCCATGTGCAGAGAGATTCGCCGGTACTCCCACGGGTATGAACACGCATATGCCAACACCATTTTTAGGGGAAGGTCGGAACCACAGAGCAGGGAGGAGCGGAGAAACAATTTCCGCTTGCCTGATACTGGCTGCTATGGCCATCATCATTGGCGCCCCTCAATTCTGGGCGCAACAACCTTCGCCTTCGCCGGCGCCTCCTGTTTCTGTCCCGGCGGAGAATGCTCCGCAGGCCGGGGAGACTGCCCCCACCGCGAAAACGCCCACGATTCGTACCACTGTCGAACTCGTAAATGTCCCCGTGACCGCCATGACCAAGCGCGGCCAGCGTGTCATCGATCTGAGCATGGACGATTTGAAGGTCTATGAAGACGGTGTCGAGCAGAAGATCGTGCACTTCGAGAGAGAGACGCGCACGCCCCTCCACATCGGTTTGATCCTCGACACCAGCAATAGCGCACGGCCCAAACTCTCCTACGAAAAGGACGCGGCCCAACAGTTTGTCGATTTGCTCCTGAGTACCACCAGCACCAAGACCCAGATATTCCTTGAGACCTTCGACGCCTCCAGTTCCATCGTCCAGGATTTTACGCACGACCCGGATTTGCTGATTGAGAAGATTCAGGGGCTCAAATCCGGCGGCGGGAAAGCCCTCTATGATGCTATTTATCTTGCGTGCCGGGAGAAGTTGATGAAGTCGGGCCCGCCGGAGGAAATGCGGCGCATCCTCGTGGTGGTGAGCGACGGCTTGGATATTCAAAGCCAGCACACGCTGAACGAGGTGGTTTCCATGGCGCGCACTTCCGAGACCATGATTTATACCGTCGGCACCGCAGCCTATGGATTCTCGAATTCCGGTGACAAGATTCTGGAAGACCTCTCCACAGAAACCGGCGGCTACCCCTCCTTCCCGTTGCGTAATCCTCCCGGCACCGATGATGAGTCCGGTTACTTGTCCCACCAGCAAATCGGGGATACTTCCCAAAACAAAGGCGAAGGAGCGGAAACCGGCAGGTATTCAGCAGAACGATTGGCGAACCTGGTCCTTTCGCTGCAGGCCATCG
>Ga0335085_10011964_pt1 | contig 12816 bp, 11 predicted proteins | sample Lox_Sample_45_FD_206712 | JGI IMG/M metagenome (GOLD analysis project Ga0335085, IMG submission 206712) | Soil microbial communities from Loxahatchee National Wildlife Refuge, Florida, United States - Lox_Sample_4.5 | ecosystem: Environmental > Terrestrial > Soil > Wetlands | place: USA...
TCGGGTCGCCCGCCCAAATTCCCCCCCGCCCGCCCCCCCCCGGGTCCCGGGGCCCCCCCCGGTTGGGGGGGGGGGGGGGGCCCCCCCCGCCCCCCCCCCCCACGGCTGGGCGGCCGGAAATCAGCCGCGGCAGAGCTGGACGGCGCCGGACGTTAGGCCGCCCCTACATCGTCTGTCTGATGACGCCGCTCATCGTCCTCTGCGATCCGCCCGGCCCGGCTCCCCCCGGGTCCTGGCCGTAGCGCGGCGGTGACCGCGGCCGGGCTTACCGGGTGGCTGGTTCCCCTCGGATGCCAGCTGGTCCTTGATCTTGGCTAGTTCCTCTTCGACCGCAGCGCGGGTGGTGAGCGCGTCCAGCTGGGCCTGAACCTCGTCGTCGCCCGCCAGTACGGTCACGTCCGCAAGGGCGCCAGAGGTGATCAGATCGTCGAGAACGCTGGCACGTGCCTGCAGCCGCGCGATCGTGTCTTCGGCGCGGCGGGTGGCCAGGTCCACATCGCCCATCTGTTCCCAGATCCCGCCGAACGCCTGGCTTGCACCGGCGGCCGCCTGCGCCGCGGTGTACTGAGCCTTGAGCGCCTCCTTATGAGTGCCGAACCGGTTGATCTGGGCCTGCAGCCTGCCCGCGGCGGCCGATAGCCTTTCCTCATCGGCGCGCAACGCGGCCTGCTCGGCCCGCAGGTCACGGGCCTGGGCGAGGGTGGCCGTGCGCAAGGTCAGCGCCTGCCTGGCGAGTTCGTCCTGCCCAGCGGCCGCCGCTTGCCTCGCCTGGCGCTGCAGCCGGGCGGCGGCGCGCCGCAGCTGGTGTTCTTGCATCCCGGCCCGGGCGCGGGCGGCCGCCACTTCGGTCATGGCGCGGCGGATCCCCGGCAGCAGCTCCTGCTGCCGGGCATAGGAGTACTCGAGCACCTCGCGAGGATCCTCGGCCCGGTCCAGCAGCGCGTTGACCTTAACCTCATATAGCTGCGCGATGCGCCGCCCGATGCCCACGGTCACCCCTTCCTGCCCGCTAGGCCCCACGATCCGTGCCGACGCACTGGAACGGCAGGGGCTTTGGTCCCGGCGCCGGGTCCCCGGTGTCTGCCTGTGGCCAGCTGATCTTGTCCCGGACATTGACGACACCCTCTGTCTGACAGATGGCGTCGATCAATTCCACGGCGACAGGGGCCCTTCGGTCCATGTTCACGGCCAAAGCGCGCAGCGACGGGGCCGGTGCTCGCGTCTTTGCGGCCGCAGGCGGTGGTGGGTGGTGAAACGGGCGGCGCGCATCTCATCGAAGAACAGGGATCGCCCAGTACGACGGGCGGGACCTTGGCCTCTTGGATCGCCCCTCCCCCATCAGTAGCGTCCTGATTAGAAGCAGGGTGATCTCAATGCCTGGTTCGAGTTCACCGAGCGGCTGCAAGCCCTCGGATATTGGTCCTGAGTTCATCGAGCGGATTGAAGATGAGCTCTCTCGCCGGCTCGGGCAGCGGGTGAGCCTGGTGCTGGGATGCGGGATCGTCGCGGTGAGGGCTAGCCGGGGGTTCCCCGCCGGGGTGTCAACCGTTGTCATGAGCCTGGGCCTACTTCTGTGCCGACGGCAGCCGGCGGAGTGGGCTGATGCCTTCGAACAGAAGATCAGCCGGGTCTGTGCACGGGTGCAGGATGTCGAGCATCTCTTCGCCGAGATCCAGAAGTCACCAACCCCGGAGAAGACGGGTGCGATTGTCCTCGAACACCTCGAGGATTACGATGACGAGTTCTTCGAGGCGCTCGCAGAGGTGATCACCCGTGAAAAGGCGAACCTCCAGCTCAAGCGGGTGCACAACTTCGAGGCGCTTCGGGAATACGTGCGCATGGTGCGCAGGCGCGCCAAGGCCGGCGAAACATCCGATATGTGGAGAGAACTTGCCCAGGGCGCGGCACACGACAGGGATCTTGCCAGTTAGAAATGCCCGCGCCAGCCAGCCGATGCCGGGCGGCCAGACGGTGGCCGCCAGCCGGCCCGCTCCGCCGCCGGGACCGGGGCCACGTTTCACGCTGCTCGGGGTCGGTGCGATGAATTCACCGCGGTACGCGCCGGCTGGGCTGCTCGTCGAGCAGGCGGCGGCACGGGTGGCCATCGACGGGGGGCCCGGGGCCGCACCGGCCGGCCCGCTGGCGGCGTGGCTGGTCACCGACGAGCGGGCGGAGCTGATCCGCGAGCTGCGGCACCTGGCGGCCGGGCACGGGCTGGTTCCCCGGGTTGGCTACTACGCCGGCGGCGGGCTTGCGATCACCCCGCACCCGGTGGTGCACACCTCACATCCCACGTTCGGGTATCTGATCGAGGCGGCTGGCCGCAAGGTCGCCTGGTCTCCGGAGTTCCTCGAGTTCCCGCCGTGGGCAGCCGGTACGGACCTGATGTTCGCGGAGGCGGCCGGCTGGGCGCGCCCGATCCGGTTCGCCCACGGGACGGGCGGGCACGCCGCGGCCCTGGTGGTGGCGGAGCAGGCGGCCACGCACGGGGTGCGGCGGCTGGTCTTCGCCCACATTGGGCGGCCGACGATCGCGGCGCTCGACGCCGGCCGGGCGCCGCCTTTCGGCGAGTTCGGCGCCGACGGCGCCATTTACACCCTGAGCCCGGCGGCCAGCCATGACTAGCGAGCCGCGCCACGGAACGTCCCCGCCGGCCTGGGGGGCCGGAACCAGCATCACCGGCCGTGGCACAGCCTCCAGGGCGGCGAAGATCAGGCCGGTGGCGCCCGCCTCAGTCGGCTGGCGCGCCTTTCGGGCATCGCCTCGTCCCCGGCCGCTCCCGCCCCGGGACCAGTCATGTCAGAGCCTGAACTCGACGGTTTGCCCGTTGCTGAGTTCGCGCACCTGGCCGTGGCAGCCGACCCGGAGCGGTGCCAGCCTGCCCGGGCCGCTGCCGACGTGAACGGTGTGGTCGGCGACGGTCACGGTGACAGTGTGGCCACGGTAGGTGATGCCGAGCTTGAGGATGCCGAGCCGCTGGGGCCAGTAGGGGTCGAGCCGGAGCATGTCGCCGTGGGTTTCCACGCCTGCGAAGCACCGCTGCAGCACGTCAATGGTCCCCGCCATCGCAGCCAGATGAATGCCCTCGGCGGTGGTGCCGCCCTGCACGTCGGCCACGTCGCTGCGCAGTGCGTCGATGAACTCGTCGAACGCCTGCTCGCGGCTGACGCGGGCGAGTACCCAGGAGTGGACCACCGTGCTCAGTGCGGAGCCATTGGAGGTGCGGGCCAGGTAGTAGTTGATGGTGCCGGGGACGCGATCCGGCGACCAGCTGTAGCCCAGGCGGCGCAGCAGCGTGCCGAGTTCGCGGGGCGGCAGCAGGTAGAACAGCATGAGCACGTCTGCCTGCTTGGAAACCTGGTAACGGTTCGGGCTGTCCCCCTCGGCCTCGAGGATCCGGTCGAGCCGCCGGATGTTGCCGTACCTGGCGTAGTAGTCCTCCCAGTCGAGCTCTTCCAGCTTTTCGTAGCCTTCGAACTGGCTGATGATGCCGTTGCCGTGGAACGGGACGAACATGCGCCGCGAGATGTGCTCCCAGCGCTCTAGTTCGGTCGCGGTCAGGCCGAGCGTCTGGGTGAGTTCGCCGCGGCGGTGTTCGGGCAGGACGTCAAGGACGCCCGTGGTCCGCGTGAGCAGCCAGGCCGTCATCACGTTGGTGTAGGCGTTGTTGTCGATCCCGGCGCCGGGCGATTCCGGGTAGCCGGTATGGAACTCATCCGGTCCCACGACCCCGCGGATGACGTACCGGTCCAGCCCGCGGTCGTAGGCGGCCAGGCTCGCGAAGAACCGGGCGACCTCCAAGATGATCTCGGCGCCGTAGCGGGCGAGGAAGTCCAGATCACCGGTGCACTGGTGGTACTGCCAGACGTTGTGGGCGACCGCGAGGCCGACGTGGCGCTGCAGATAGGTCGTGTCCGCCAGCCACCGGCCCGATTGCGGGTTGAGATGTACCAGGGCGCTTTGCTCGGTGCCGTCGCTGCCGGACTGCCACGGGTACATGGCGCCGACGTGACCGGCCTCCGCCGCCGCTCGCCTGGCGGCGGGAAGACGGTAGTAGCGGTACTCCAGCAAAGACCGGCTCACCTCGGGCAGCCGCAGGTTGAGCACCGGGAGCACGAACAGCTCGTCCCAGAACACATGCCCGCGGTAGGCCTCACCGTGCAGGCCACGCGCGGGCACGCCGACATCGAGGCCCACGCTGTGGGGGCCGATCGTCTGCAGCAGGTGGAACATATGCAGCCGGACCACCGGCAGCACCCGGTCGTCCTCGGCACCGGCCAGCTCGACCGGACAGCGCGCCCACAGCTGCTCCCACGCCAGCACATGCTGGCGCAACAGCTCATCGAAGGAGCCAGCGCCCTCCAGCCACGCGACGGCGGCGGCGCCAGCGTCGGAGACGGCACGGTCCCGGGAGGTCGCGATCGCCACCGTCTTCTCGACCACGACCGTCTGACCCGCGGCGACGTCGATGGCGAACTCGCGGCCGATCCTGCCTGGCTGCTCGGCCACCGTACCTTCCCCGGCCGGCCATGTGCCGTCCCGGAACACCCGTGTCCGCGCCGCCTCGGCGATCCGGATGTGCGACTGGCTGGTCTCCACGACCAGCAGCATGCTGTCCGGGGCCGGGCAGCCCGTCTTGATGGGCACCAGGTGCCGGCTGGCCAGCTCCCGGTACCGCGGGACACCGCTGTTGGTGACCGTGCCATCAAGCTCGGAACAGATGCGCAGCCGCCCGGGCCACTGCGGCGTGATCGTCATCTCCAGCGCGGCCAGATGGGCCGACCCCATGTGGACGAACCGGCGGTGCGTGATCCGCGTGAGATGGCCGAGATTGTCGCGGACCAGCCGGCGCCGGGTGAGCACACCGCGGCGCAGGTCAAGGTCTTGGCAGTCCTCGAGCACCTCGACGCCTTCGAGGCCGAGCCACGGCCCGTCCCCGGCCGCGAACGTCAGGCAGAGCCAATTCGGCGCGTTCACCAGGCTCTCGTTCTCCGTGGTGCGGCCGGCGATCACCGTCTCCAGCTGGTTGAAGCAGCCGGCGATATAGGTGCCCGGGTAATGCATGCCATCTGCCCGGGACTCCGGCGCCGCTCCCCGGGTGGCGAAGTAGCCGTTGCCGAGCGTGCACAGCGCCTCGCGGAGGCCTTCCCAGCGCGGCGCCACATTCTCATAGCGCAGCGACCAGTTCGTCACCGGAACTGGTTTGCCCTCGTGGCCGATCATTTCCGGCACCTGCAAGTCATCACGATTCCTGCGCTGCGCGCAACGCGCCTGCACCGGGCGGCGCAGGGGGCCAGCGCGTCCTGTCCGGCGCCAGGCAGCCGGTGCCGTCAGGCCTATGCACAGGATCACGGCAACGGCCATGACCGCCCCAGAGGCCAAAGGCCCGCACTTTAGTCCCGGGCGCCGGAACCACGGCCGCTGGCGGCTCCACGAGCGGGACCAGGTCCCTAAGGACCTCGCCGGGGGAAAGGGAACATCCCCGAGCCGACCATCCCGGGGAGGGTCACGCCCGGCCGCCCGGGCGCCGCATGCGTATTCATCGGCGGTCGTTCGGCTGCGGCCGCTGGGACTTTCGGCCCTGCCTCCTGTTCGATGCGCGGCTCTACACAGGAGGAGAACGGAGGGCACGGAGGGCAGGTCATGGGCTGGGAATCGATCCGCAAGGACGACCGGAAAGATCGTCACAACCTCGCCGACTATGACTCCGCGGTGCGGGAGTTCTCGTGGCAGCGGGCCCGGTTCCGGCTCGACGGCCTGCCCGGCGGCCGGGGCCTCAACATCGCCTACGAAGCGGTGGACCGGCACGCGGCTGGCCTGCGCAGCAATGTGGTGGCCCTGCGCTGCGTGGCCAGGGACGGCAGCGTCAGCGAGCTCACCTATGCCGACCTCGCCCGCCAGACCGGGCGGTTCGCCAACCTGCTGCGGTACCTGGGGCTGGGCAAGGGGGACCGGGTCTTCACCCTGCTCGGCCGGGTGCCCGAGCTGTACATCGCGGTCCTGGGCACGCTGAAGAACACCAGCGTCGCCTCGCCGCTGTTCCCGGCCTTCGGCCCCGAGCCGATCCGGGAACGGCTCCGGCTCGGCGACGCCAAGGCGCTGGTGACCAGCCCCGAGGCGTACCGGCGCAAGATCGCGCCGATCCGCGGCTCGCTGCCCGGGCTGGAGCACGTGCTCATCGTGGGAGAGCCGCCGGATCCGGCCACGATCGGGCTGGCAGACGCGCTCGCCGCCTGCAGCGAGGATTTCGAGATCCCGGCCACCGACCCTGAGGACATGGCGCTGCTGCATTTCACCAGCGGCACCACCGGCAAGCCCAAGGGCGCCGTCCATGTGCACGATGCCGTCGTGGCTCACCACGCCACCGCGGCGTTCGCGCTCGACCTGCATCCCGATGACGTGTTCTGGTGCACGGCCGACCCGGGCTGGGTGACCGGCACCTCGTACGGGATCATCGCGCCGCTCACCCATGGGCTGACGATCCTGACCGACGCGGCGGACTTCGACGCCCACCGCTGGTACCGGCTGCTCGCCGAGCACAAGGTGACGGTCTGGTACACCGCGCCGACGGCGCTGCGGATGCTGATGCGCCATGGGCCCGGGCTGCCCGCCGCGTACGACCTGTCCGCGCTGCGCTTCATCGCCAGCGTCGGCGAGCCGCTCAACCCCGAGGCCGTCGTGTGGGGCGAGGAAACCCTCGGCCTGCCCATCCACGACAACTGGTGGCAGACCGAGACCGGCGCGATCATGATCAGCAACTTCGCGGCCATGGACATCCGGCCCGGGTCGATGGGGCGCCCGCTGCCCGGCGTGACGGCGACGGTGCTGCGGCGCGGCCCGGACGGGCGGGCGCGGGTGACCGACGGGAAGGTGTCGGAGATCACCGAGCCGGGCGCCGAGGGCGAGCTCGCGCTGCGGCCCGGCTGGCCGTCCATGTTCCGCGGCTACCTGCACGACCCCGAGCGTTACGCCCAGGCCTTCGCCGATGGCTGGTACCTGACCGGCGACGTGGTCCGCCGGGACGCCGACGGCTACTTCTGGTTCGTCGCCCGCGCCGACGACGTGATCAAGTCGGCCGGCCACCTCATCGGGCCGTTCGAGGTGGAAAGCGTGCTGATGGAGCACCCGGCGGTGGCCGAGGCCGGGGTGATCGGCAAGCCCGACCCGGTGGCCGGGGAGATCGTGAAGGCGTTCGTCGCGCTCAAGCCCGGCCGGGAGGCGAGCGACGACCTGCGCCGGGAGCTGGTGGCGTTCGGCCGCCGCCGGCTGGGCGCGGTCGCTCCGAAGGAGATCGAGTTCGACCAGCACCTGCCGCTGACCCGCAGTGGGAAGGTGATGCGCCGCCTGCTCAAGGCGCGGGAACTGGGCCTGGAGACGGGCGACACCTCGACCCTGGAGAGTGCCCGGTGAGCCCGCGCCGCAAGACCCCAGCCGCGACGGAGACGGCGGCCGCGCCGTCGCCCGAGGCGGCCCACCACGCCGGCCTGCTGCGCCAGATGCTGCTCATCCGGCGGTTCGAGGAGAGGTGCGTCGAGCTGTACAGCGCCGGGGAGATCCACGGCTTCGTCCACCTCTACATCGGCGAGGAAGCGGTGGCGGTGGGGGTCAACCAGGCGCTCACCCCCGACGACGCGATCGTGTCCACCTACCGCGAGCACGGCCACGCCCTCGTGCGCGGCATCCCGGTGACGGCGGTAATGGCCGAGATGTACGGCAAGACCACCGGGTGCAGCGGCGGCCGCGGCGGGTCGATGCACCTGTTCGACGCGAAGACCCGGTTCTACGGCGGGAACGCGATCGTGGGCGGCGGGCTGCCGCTGGCGGTCGGCGTCGCGCTCGCCGACAAGATGCGCGGCCGGTCCCGGGTCACCGCCTGCTTCTTCGGCGACGGAGCGGTGGCCGAGGGCGAGTTCCACGAGTGCCTCAACCTGACCGCCCTATGGCAGCTCCCGGTGCTGTTCTGCTGCGAGAACAACCTCTACGCCATGGGCACCGCGCTCGCCCGGGCGCAGGCGCAGACCGACCTGGCGGTGCGCGCCGCCAGCTACGGCATGCCCGCCTGGGCGGTGGACGGAATGGACGTGCTCGCGGTCGAGCAGGCCGCCCGCCACGCCGCCGACGCGGTCCGCGGCGGCGGCGGCCCGCACTTCCTGGAGCTGCGCACCTACCGGTTCCGCGCCCACTCGATGTACGACCCCGACCGGTACCGGGACAAGACCGAGATCGAGGAGTGGAAGCGGCACGACCCGATCGACGCGCTGGCCGCCCGGATGCGGGAGGCGGGTGAGCTGACCGGCGATGCGCTGGCCGCCATCGACGCCGACCTGGCCGCGGAGCTCGCCGTTGCGATTGACAAGGCCCGCGGCGACCCGCTGGAGCCGGTGACGGACCTCACCCGCTTCGTGTACAGCCCGAGGCGGCCATGACCAGCGCCGGGCCTGGCAAGACCAGCTACCGCGAGGCCCTGCGGGCGGCGCTGCGGGAGGCACTGCTGGCCGACGACCGGGTCTTCCTCATGGGCGAGGACGTCGGCCGGTACGGCGGCTGCTTCGCGGTCAGCCTCGGGCTGCTGGAGGAGTTCGGGCCGGAGCGGATCAGGGACACCCCGCTGTCGGAGTCGGCGTTCGTCGGCGCGGGCATCGGCGCCGCCCTCGGCGGGATGCGGCCAATCGTCGAGATCATGACGGTCAACTTCAGCCTGCTCGCCCTCGACCAGATCATGAACAACGCGGCCACCCTGCTGCACATGTCGGGCGGCCAGTTCGCCGTCCCGCTGGTGATCAGAATGACCACCGGCGCCGGGCGCCAGGTCGCGGCGCAGCATTCGCACAGCCTGGAGGGCTGGTACGCGCACATCCCGGGGCTGCGGATCGTCGCCCCGGCGACGCTGGAGGACGCCCGCGGCATGCTGTGGACCGCGCTGGAAGACCCGGACCCGGTGCTGATCTTCGAGCACGGCTCGCTGTACAACATGGCCGGCGTGCTCCCCCCCGACGCCGGGGCGGTGGACATCGACTCGGCGGCGATCCGCCGTCCCGGCACCGATGTCTCGCTCATCACCTATGGCGGCACGCTGGGCACGGCGCTGGACGCGGCGGAGGAACTGGCGGGCGGCGGGATCGAGGCGGAGGTCGTCGATCTGCGCACGCTCCGGCCGCTGGACGACGAGACGATCATGGCCTCGGTCCGGCGCACCCACCGCGTGGTGATCGTGGACGAGGGGTGGCGGTCGGGCAGCCTGGCCGCCGAGGTCAGCGCCCGGATCATGGAACAGGCGTTCTACGACCTCGACGCGCCGGTGGAGCGGGTGTGCAGCGCCGAGGTGCCCATGCCCTACCCGCGGCACCTGGAAGAGGCCGCGCTGCCGCGGGTGCCGGCGATCGTGGCGGCCGCCCGCCGGGCGGTGGGCTGAGGTGGCCGAGTTCCGGATGCCGGTACTCGGCGCCGACATGGACGAGGGAACCCTGGTCGAGTGGCTGGTCAAGCCCGGCGACCAGATCCACAAGGGCGACGTCATCGCGGTCGTCGACACCGCCAAGTCGGCCATCGAGGTCGAGTCGTTCCACACCGGGACCGTCGCGGAGCTGATCACCCCGGTCGGCGAGACCGTGCCCGTGGGCACCGTCCTCGCCACGATCACCGAGGCGGGAGAGGAGGCCGGTGAACCGGGCGCGGTGAAGCCGGGCGGCCCGGCGGCAGTTGGCCCGCCAGCGGCCGAGGGTGGCCGTCCGGCTGTGGCGGTAGCCGGGGAACTGGCCGCGCCGGCGGCGGGTGAGGCAGCCGCGGTGGAGGCGCCCGCTCCGGCCCGGGCCCGCCCGGGCAGGCGGCCCGCGCCGCAGGTCACCGGGCTGCCCGCGCACAGCACGCCGCTGGTCCGGCACGAGGCGGAGCAGCTCGGGGTCGATCTCGCGACGGTGCGCGGCAGCGGCCGGGGCGGGACGATCACCCGGGCCGACGTCGAGCACGCAGCGGCCTCCCGGCGGCGCCGGGTGACGCCGCTGGCCCGCCGTCTCGCCGACGAACTGGGCGTCGACCCCGGGGCCGTCACCGGCACCGGCCCGGACGGCGCCGTCCGGGCCGCCGACGTGCGCCGGGCGGTGGCCGCAGGCGCCCCCGCGGCCGGCCGGGCCACGGCCCGCCAGCCGGGGGATGCTGGCCGGCCGCCAGCGGCCGCGGGGGCCCAGGCCGGGCAGGCGGCTCAGGCCGCACAGCCCGGCCGGAGCCGGCGGGCCGAGTCCATGCGGCAGGCGATCGCCCGGCTGATGGCCCGGTCCAAGCGGGAGATCCCGCACTACTACGTGAGCAACACCGAGGACATGAGCGCCGCCCTGGCCTGGCTGCGCGGGCGCAACCGCAGCGTGGAGGTGTCCCGGCGGCTGGTGCCGGCCGCGCTGCTGCTGCGCGCCACCGCGCTGGCCGCCCGGCAGGTCCCCGAGCTCAACGGCTACTGGACGGAAGATCACTTCGTCCCGGGGACGGCCGTTCACCTTGGGGTGGCCATCTCGCTGCGCGGCGGCGGCCTGATCACCCCCGCCATCCACCACGCCGACGGCCTGGATCCCGGCGAGCTGATGGCCAAGCTGCGCGACCTGGTGAACCGGGCCCGCGCCGGGCGGCTGCGCAGCTCGGAGCTGACCGATGCCACGATCACCGTGACCAACCTCGGCGACCAGGGGGTCGAGTCGGTCACCGGGGTGATCTACCCGCCGCAGGTCGCGCTCGTCGGCTTCGGCAAGATCGCCGAGCGCCCCTGGGCGGTCGGCGGGCTGCTCGGCGTCCGGCCGGTGGTGGTCACCACCCTGGCCGCTGACCACCGCGCGACCGACGGCTACACCGGCGGCCGGTTTCTCACCGTCGTCGCTGACCTGCTGCAACGACCGGAGGAGCTGTGACACCCGAACAGGCATACCAAATGATCACGGACATCCTGCGGGAAATCGCGCCGGATGCCGACCCGGGCACGATCGGCGGCGACGCCGACATCCGCGACGCGCTCGAGCTCGACTCGCTGGATTTCCTCAACTTCGTCGAGGAGCTCAGCCAGCGGTCGGGCCGGCGCATCGACGAGGACGACTACCCACAGCTCGCCACCCTGGCGAGCGGCGCCAAGTTCCTGGCCGGGCCGTGAGCGCGACCCGCGACTTCCTTGACCGCTTCCGGCCGGCGGGGACGCCGGGCGCGGCGGGAGGCGCGGGCGTGCCCGCCGACCGCGCCAGAGAGCTTGGCGCTGAGATCGGGCCGGTGCTGGCCCTGCTGGATGACACGCACGCCGAGTGCGAGCGGATCATCGCGGCGGCGCGGCGGGAGGCGGACCGGATCGCGGCGGCGGCACAGGCCGAGACTGCCCGGATCGGCCAGCAAGCCGGCCGGCTGGCCCGGATCGCCAGGGATGACGCCGCCGCGGAGCTCCTGGCCCGGGCCAGGGCGGAGGCGTCCGCCGCCGAGGCGGACGCCGGCCGGCAGGCGGCCAAGATCAGGCGGCGGGCGAAACGCCGTCTGCCCGGGCTGGTGACCACCGCCACCGGCCTGGTCCTGGCGGCCGGCAGTGAGCGGGATGCGGGTGCTGAGCGGCCGTTATGAGCGCCGGGTGGGTCGCCGGGAGCGTACGGGCGAGGGCACTGGCCCGGCGCCGCATCGGCGCGGCGGCCGCCCGGCGGGTGGCGGCGTCCGGCTCGCTGGAGGACGCGCTGCGCCAGCTCGGGGCCACACCCTACGGTCGTGAGGTCCGTCCCGGGCAGACGCTCGCGCAGGCGCAGCACGGCGCCGCCGCCGCCATCCTGTGGGACCTGCGGGTGCTGGCGGGCTGGCTGCCGCCGGGCGGGGTCCCGCTGCTGCAGGCGCTGGCCGCCTGGTTCGAGATCGCCAACGTCGACGAGCTGCTGGCCGCCCTTGACGGCCGCCTGGCGGCCGTCAAGGGCGAGCTGTTCACGCTGGGCTCGCTGGCCACGGCCTGGCCCCGGCTGCGCAACGCGGGCAGCGTTGCCGGGCTGCGGGCGGCGCTGGCCGCCTCCGCCTGGGGTGACATGGGCGCCGACAGCGCCCCCGCGATGCGGTTCGGCCTGCGGGCCCGCTGGGCACTGCGGGTGGCCGGATTCGCCGAGCCGGCCCCGGCCTGGGCCGCCACCGGCGCCGCGCTGCTGGTGGCCGGGCAGCGGTTCGCGGCCGGCCGGCCGATCCCGGCGGCCGCGCTGCCGCCGCTGCGCGGGGTGCTCGGCACCGCCGTGGACGCGGCCACCCTGGCGGAGATGGCCGCCGCGCTGCCCAGCCGCGCCCGGTGGGCGCTGGCCGGCGTCACCGCCCCTGGCGACCTGTGGCGGGCGGAAGCGGCCTGGTGGGCCAGGGTCCAGCGGGACGGCTTCGCGCTGCTGCGGACCTCCTCCAGCAACGCCGCGCCGGTCCTCGGGGCCGCGGCCGTGCTCGCCGCTGACGCGTGGCGGGTCAGGGCCGCGCTGGAGATCGCGGCCCGCGGCGGCGGCCCGCTGGAGATCTACGATGCCGTGGCTTGAGGCCGCCGTGCCGGTGCGGATGGAGCGTGTCGCCCTGGTGGCGCCCGCGGCGTCGCTCCGGGACGTGCTGGTCGAGGTGGCGGACGCGGGTGCGGTGGAGATCGACCAGGGCGGCGGGGAGGCCGAGGTCGCCAGCCTGCCCGCGCGCCTGCTGCGCGCGGCGGGCCGGGAACGCCAGGCACCGGCGCTGTCCGCCCCCGCGCCCGACGCCGCCGAGCTGGGCCGGGCCGGGCGCTACGACCTGCTCGCCGGGGAGGCGCAGCTGGCGGCGTACGCGGACGCGGCACTGCGGCGGTCGGGCGCGGCGGGA
>Ga0335085_10011966_pt1 | contig 12814 bp, 15 predicted proteins | sample Lox_Sample_45_FD_206712 | JGI IMG/M metagenome (GOLD analysis project Ga0335085, IMG submission 206712) | Soil microbial communities from Loxahatchee National Wildlife Refuge, Florida, United States - Lox_Sample_4.5 | ecosystem: Environmental > Terrestrial > Soil > Wetlands | place: USA...
GGCGGTGGACTCACTCGATGACTGCGGAGTCTACTTCGGGACGACGGGCGGCCAGGTCTATGCGTCGGCCAACGGGGGCGACAGCTGGGCGCCGATCGTGCGCGACCTCCCGGCGGTGCTGTCGGTGGAGGTGCAGACCCTGCCGTGATCCGGGTGGTGCTCCCGTTCCACCTCCGCACCCTGGCGGGCGTCGCTGACGAGGTGACCTTCGACCTCGAGGGCCCCATCACGCAGCGCGCGGTCCTCGATGCGCTCGAGGCCCGCTATCCCGCCCTGCGCGGCACCATCCGCGACCACGTCACCCTGGCGCGGCGGCCGTTCCTGCGATTCTTCGCCTGCGCGCAGGATCTGTCGCACGAGTCGCCCGACGCCCCGCTGCCCGACGCCGTCCGGTCGGGCGCGGAGCCACTGCTCGTCATCGGAGCGATTGCGGGGGGCTAGTCAGTACCCCAGCGTCAGGGACGTGGAGGCCTCCCAGTTCACGAACAGAACTCCGCCGGGTGCGGCGAAGGCCGGCTCCCCTTTTGCCGGCGTCACCTGCAGCTGCAGCTCGTCGATCTTGTTGTTCGAGCAATCCCAGCATGCGAGGGCGAAGTCGCCCTCCCGCCGCGTGTGCGACAACAGCATCACGTGCACCATCGCGTTGTCGGTCACGAGCGCACCGTTCTTCGAGAGATGCCCGACGGCCCACACTGCGACGGCGCTCTTGATGGTGGGGACGAGCGGCGTATGCACCCCGGTGCTGCCGTGGTAATAGAGCCCCATGATGACGCCGCCGAAGCGGGGATGATGCGGGGTATCCTTCGTCTGCACCCGGTCCAGCACCAGGGTCCAGCGCGCTCCATCCTGGGAGGTGAACTCGGCGATCCCGTCCACCGAGTCACGCACGCTGCCGCGATCCCAGGCGGCGAAGGTGAAGGTGCCCGAGATCGTCGCGACGTTGTTCGAATAGGGGCCGTTGCGCGCCTGTGCCTCGAGACCGTGCTGCTCTTCGCCGAACAGCGGAAAAACGGCGGCAGCGCTGTCGGCGAAGGGGAAGGGGCCGGGGAGGATCTGAATGACCGGGCCACCGCCCGTCACCTGGATCCGCTGCGCGGACGAGTCGCGCACGAGCAGCAGGGCGCCGAGCAGTGCGGCGGCGAGTGCACGGAAACCCATTGTTGTCTCCTCTTGAGAAGCTCGGGTGGTGAAGCCTCGCACGATTCTCGCATCGGGTCCACCGGGACGGAAGGCTCGTTGCGGAATCGGGCGCCGGGAGCCGTGCTCAGCCGTTTGCCCTGGAGCGGTTCCCTGAGGCAGCTTTCCGGGGACGGTTGATTCACGCCAACGAAAGGGAGAGCATATGGCCCGCAAACCCGCCCGCCGCGCCCCGCGCGCTGCGACGCGCAGCGCCTCGGAAACGCGCTTTGATTCCTCGCAGCTGCAACCGACGAAGAACGACCTTCCGGCGGAGGCGCGCCTCCAGGTCGCGCGCCTGCTGAACCAGCGCCTCGCCGACGCCATCGACCTGCAGACCCAGTGCAAGCAGGCCCACTGGAACGTGAAGGGCCCGACCTTCATCGCCTTGCACAAGCTGTTCGACGAGATCAACGAGGCGGTCCTCGAATACGCCGACCTCCTCGCCGAGCGCGTGGTGCAGCTCGGCGGCATCGCCGAGGGTACGGTGGAAGTCGTCGCCGAGCGCTCGACGCTCGTAGACTACCCGCTCGCCGTGCTGACCGGTGCGGAGCATGTCGCGGCCCTCTCCGACGCGCTGGCGGGATTCGGGCGGGCGGTGCGGGTTGGCATCGAAGAGATGAACGACCTGCGGGATGCGGACAGCGCCGACATCCTCACCGAGGTCTCGCGCGGCGTCGACAAGTGGCTGTGGTTCGTCGAAGCGCACCAGCACGGCGACTAGCGCGAGCCGAGCCTCATGGCGCTCCTCACACCATCGGTCGGCTCGCGCGATCATGTCATGGGCGCCGCCGACGCCGTCGCGACGCTGGTCGAATACGGGGACTTCGAATGTCCGTTCTGCAGCCGTGCCTTTCCGGACCTGAAGCGCGTCCTGCGGCAGATCGGCCCCAAGGTGCGCTTCGTATTCCGGCACTTCCCGCTGATCGAGGAGCATCCACACGCGCAGCATGCCGCGGAGGTCGCCGAGGCGGCTGCCGCGCAGGGGAAGTTCTGGGAGATGCACGATCTCCTGTACCGGCGGCAGACGGCGCTCGCGGACGAGGAACTGATCGGCTACGCGCGCGATCTGGGGCTCGATGCGGAGCGCGTGCGCCACGAGCTGCGGGCCCACCTCCACGCCGCGCGGGTGCGGGACGACGTCGCGAGCGGCACCAAGAGCGGCGTGAGCGGCACGCCCCGGTTCTTCATCAACGGTCGTCCGCACGAAGCCCCGGGGGACGCGAAGACGCTCGCGGCGGCGCTCCGGCAGGTTCTGTAGAAGGCCGGTCGCGCCAGCGTTTCAGGACGCCACCGCGCGCGACGGCCGCCGGTCAATCGGCATCATCAGGGTACACGCCGTCTGACAGGAGGCTCAACATGACAGCGCGTCACATGCCGATAGGCGTGCTCTTAATGGCGTTCGGGCTCGCTCTGCCCGCCGCTCTCTCAGCCGGCCAACCGGCGGATCGCTTCGCTCTGGCCAAGGAGGCGTCGCTCCAGGTCGTCAACACGAACCCCCAGCCGGTCTATCTCGTGGTGATCGACGAGCAGCCCGATGGCTGGGCGCAGTGGCCCCTGGGCATGGTCGAACCGGGTGCCAGGGAGACCTTCTACTTGAGCGGGGACGTCCTGGCCCGGCCGCACATGCGGATCGTCGCCAGCGCGTTCTCCAATTGGAAGCAGTACTCGTCGAGACCGGTGACGTTCAGCCCGGGGCGCCAGCTCGATCTCACGCTCACCAATCCCGAACCCTCCTCGCGGCTCTTGGCGGCGAGATAGGCTCGGGCCCCGGCCGCGTCCTCCTCCCTCTCGCGACCGGGGTCGCCGTCACCCCCGCCCCGCCTACAACAGCAGGGCCTCGACGCGATACCCGCGCACGATGCCTGCCGACTCGCTCCACGCGAATACCGTGAACTGACCGTCCTGCGATGCCACGAGCGCGAGCGCGTCATGCTGTTCGTGGACGAACTGTGCGGCCGACAGGTGGCGCGTTCCGCCCAGCTCCGCCGGATGGACGGCGACCGGCGGCCGGCCCACGATCGGCTCGATCAGTGTGAGCCGCTCCACCGGGACGCTTCCCGCGCGCCGCCCGATTTTCGCGCCGAATGCGAGGACGTGCCATTCATCGCTCAGCACCGTCGCCCCGTCCACGGCGGTGAGCCCGCCGATCGCTTCGATCGCGGCGCGGAACCCCGGGGTCTCGCCTCCGGGCGACCGGCCCGCCGGCACCGCCTGCAACAGCTCGGCCAGCCCCCAGAACGGCGGTGCCACCGCGTACATCACCGGCCACAGGATCGACTCGCGCCACTCCTCCGACCCGTGCGGCACCACGAGCAGCGATCCACCGTGATGGTGCGCCCGCATCGACAGCGCGAGCTGCAAGAGTACGCTCTCGCGGCGCCCTGTAGGCGCCTCGAACGCGACGAGCGATGACACGAAATCGGGGCAGGGCAGCGACAGTACTCCTTGGGCGTCCACGACCTTGACGTCGTCGCCCTCGAGCACGGCCACGTTGCCGAACTTGCCGCCGCCGTCCGCGGGATCGGCACGCCGGTGCTTGATGACGAGGAGACCCGCCTGGACCACCTCGAGCACGAAGCAGAACGGCGGCAGAGTGCGCGTCGCGCCCCAGACATAGGGCTCGCCGCCGTCGGACCACACGCCCAGATGGATCCCCGGGCGCTCCGCGGCCGGGGCGAGCCGCGTCAACGTCGCCGGATCGAGAGGGAGGCGCCGCTCGAGCACGAGGGCGCGGCCGGCGGCGCTGGGCGGCAGGTAGGCGAGGGAGATCTTCGGGGCCCGGCCTTCGTCGCGCCGCAGACTCGCCCAGAATGCCGCGTCCACGATCCGCTCCACGGCCTGGGCATCGGGCACGGGGCCGCCGCCGTTGTGGCGGCGGAAATGCTGCTCCACCGTCGCCGCAACCGAGTGGGCGGGAGGATACGCGCCTTGTGCCATCGTGGGCTGAAAGTCTGCGCCGGCCGTGCGACCGGAGGCGTGTGACTACGTGAAGATGACCTGGCTGCCCGCCGCCAGGCGGTAGAACTCGCCGACCGTGATGATGCTCTCCACCGGGTCGACGAAGTCTTGCTTCGTGAGGCCGAACATGTCCACCGACGCCTTGCAGGCGAACAGCCGCACGCCCGAATCGGCGCAGAGCTGGACGAATTCGGCGACCGGTGGGAAGTCGAGCGCCTCCATCTTCCTCGCCATCAACTTCGTCGCGAGCGCCCCCATGCCGGGCAGCGCGCCCACGAGGGTGGGAATCCCGAGGGCTGGATTGCCGACGGTGGCGATCTGGATTCTGGCCTGCTTCGCCTTCGTGATCGCATCCAACCCGAAGAACGTGAAGAACAGGCTCGCTTCGATCCCTTCCATGCGGGCGCCGTTCGCCATGATGAGCGGCGGGTAGATCCCCTCGAGCGAGCCGCGCGACACGATGATCGATACCTTCCGGATCGCCTCCCGCGGCGCCGCGGAGTCCGTCTGGAAGGAAGCGCCCGATAGGGCGGTCGTGGTGGTCATGATCCTCTCCTCAGATGCAGCCCTGGGGCTTTGGGATCCCGCCGATCTTCGCGGCGAGCTTCGCGGGGCCCGTGGGGAAGAGCTGGTACAGCTCCTTGACCGGCACGCCGGAATCCTTGCCGATGGTGCGGATCGAGGGTGCGGCTCCGGTCGTCAAGAAGGTACTACGCATGAACTGAATGACCAGCCAGTGCCGATCGTTCAGGTCCGGGATGCCGTTCTGTCGCGCGATCTCGAGCGCCAGCTCAGCACTCCATTGCGCCGGGTTCTCGAGGAAGCCATCTGCATCCACGTCGATGCGGGTGCCCAACATCATCACTGCAGGCATGCCGAGACTCCCTCCCCCGGGGATCGCGCAACTCGGCAAAAGTACCGTAGAGTCGGCCGAGCTGGCCAGGGGTGATGCAACCATTTACGCTGATCCTCTGTCTGTCAGTGGATGACTTCCCTTGTTCTTGCCTTCGTGCTGCATGCCCTGCCAGTCAGACGGGACAGCACCAGCGCGCGGCCGTGCGCCCCCGCCGACACAGGGCACGCTCCCGTCGCGTGGGGACCCGCGCTCGACGACGTCTTCGCGCTGCTCGCGGCCCGGCACCCGGACGCCTTCGCGCGGGTAGGCCGCCGGCAGTTCTCGATCGAGCTCGACGAGCTGCGGCGCGACCTGCCGCGCCTCGACGACGCGGGGGTCACGGTGCGCCTGATGCAGCTCGTGGCGTCCCTCCAAGACGGCCACACGCAGCTCGAGCCGGCGCACGATCCCGCCTTCGCCCGTTGGTTTCCGGTGCGGTTCTACGCGTTCCCGTCGGGGCTGTACGTCACCGCGGTGGACCGGCCACATCGGGCGATCGCCGGCGCCCGGGTCCTGCGCATCGGCGCCGTCTCGGCGGAACAAGCGCTCGATCGCGCGCGCAGCGTGATGGGTGCGGACAACGCCTGGGGGTCGCGCGAGAACAGCTTCGCGCTCTCGAACGCGACCATGCTCTGTGCCCTCGGCGTCACGGATGATCCAGGCGTGATGACGCTCGACGTGGACGCGGGCGGCCGCAGGCAGACGGTGCGCCTCGAGGCCGTGCATGCGGCGGACGGATCGTTCGATGGCCGGTTCCGCGGTGAGATGTTTCCGCCGTTCCGCGAGGATTCGATTGACTGGGTGACGGCGTTCGACGGGCGCGCCCCGCGCGCCTTCCGCATGCGCGACTCCCGGCTCCCGCTCCACCTGCGGTACCGGCTCCACTATTTCTTCGAGCGTGTGGACGGCGGACTCTATGCGCAGATCAACTTCATGGCGAACGCGGATTCGCTGTCGTTCGCGGGGTTCACCGACGGGCTCTTCGCAGCGTTCGACCGGCAACCCGCGCGCAAACTGATCATCGATTTGCGCTATAACAGCGGCGGGAACGGCGATCTCGCCGCCGGGTTCGCCGCTGCGCTGGCCGCGCGGGCGCGCCAGCCGCGCTGGGAGCAGGTGTACGTGCTGCTCGGCCCGAAGACGTTCAGCGCCGCGATCATGCTGGCGCACGCGATCGTCGCGGCCGTTCCGGAGGCCGTGACCGTAGGTGAGCCGAGCGGGGCGGGGTGGAACAGCTTCGGCGACCCGATGGAGTTCGCTATTGCCGGCACCGGGCTCCGCCTGTCGGTCTCGACGCTATACCATCAGCTCGCCCGCTTCGACGACGTGCGACCCTACATCCCGATCAATCTCCCCGTCGTAATGACGGCCGCGGACTACTTCGCGGGGCGCGATCCAGCGCTCGACCTCATTCTGGGAAGCGGAGACACGCGGGCGATCACAACGATACTCCGCGTTGCAGGCCCCGCCGCCGCTCGGCGCGTGTACGACGCGCGGCACGCGCGCTACGCGACCCTCCCGTGGTGGGAGCCGGTTTCAGAGCGAGATGTGAACCAGCTTGGGTACGATTTCCTGGCCCAGGGGGATCGAGACCGGGCCGTGGGTACGTTCGCGCTCAATGCCGATGCGTTTCCCGCGTCCTGGAACGCCTGGGATAGTCTCGGCGAGGCACTGGCCGCCGCCGGACGCGGGAGCGAGGCCCGAGCCGCTTATCAGCGGTCGGTCGTGCTGAACCCGGGCAACGAGTCGGCCCAGCGATATCTGGAGTCCCACCCGCCGCACTGACCCGCGCTCTTGGCGCCCTGGGGTGTGACGGTGATGCACACCGGCTCCGGGGGGCTAGGCTCCTGAACGGTATCGATGCATCCCGCCAGGGCGCCCGTGCAGGCACAGAGCGCCGCAATCATGAGGGTCCGAGTGATGCTGGTCATCGGTCCTCCTCGCTTCTTTCATCAGAAGCATCGCCTGCTCCGTCTGAGCCAGACGTGAAGCACGGGTGAACCCTCGCTCACGGTGCGAGAAACACGAGCTCGCGCAGCTCGCACTCACCTGCCCCGCCCACGACTTCCTTGGCCTCCGCGAATCGTCCGTCGGTCGCCGTCACCTTCCCGCGGGCGATCCGTACGCCACCAATCGCTGCCAGGCTTCCGACGAAGCAGGGCACTACGGCCGGCGCCACGCCCTGCGTGGCGACGGTGATCGCGACCGCGCCGATCATGATGACTGCGAGTCCCGCCGCGGCGGGCGGCATCGCCAGCTTGAACCCCCGGCGAAGAGGAACAGGGCGGCGAGTACTCCCTGGATCAGCCACAGCAACGCCTGTGTCGTTCTGGTCGAGTAACGCATCTTTGTCTCTCGTTCTGGAGGCATGACGCCGGGAGATCCGGCTCCTGCCTAGCGTCGAACGAGACATCCGCGGATCGACGAGACTGTTAAGTGCCGTAGCCGGTGATGCTTGACGCTCTACCCCCGCCCCTGCACGCGGCCTAGCTTCCGGCTGATTGGAGCGCGTGACCCACCCCTTCCCGAGGTGCACCATGCCCGCCACCAGCCCGAAGCAGCAGTTCCTCGATTCCTACGAACGAGAGCACGCCCTTACCATGAAGCTCCTTCGCGCCTTCCCCGCCGCCAAGGCGGACCTCAAGCCGCACGCCAAGCTCCGCAGCGCGCGTGACCTCGCCTGGGTGTTCGCGCAGGAGCGAGGGTTCGGGACCGTCGTGCTCAACGGCGAGTTCGGCTCGAAGCCCGGCGCGGCGGCGCCGCCTGCGCCGACATGGAACGACATGATCCCCGCGATCGACAAGGCGCACCAGGAATTCGGCAACCTGGTGCGCTCGATGTCCGACGCCAAGCTCGACGAGAAGGTGACGTTCTTCACCGGGCCGAAGCAAATGGGGGACGTGAAGCGCATGGACGTCCTCTGGTTCCTGCTCGCGGACCAGATCCATCACCGGGGCCAGCTCTCCGTGTATCTGCGGATGGCGGACGCGAAGATGCCGTCCATCTACGGGCCGAGCGGCGACGAGCCCTGGATGTGAAGGACGTCGGTCGCGCCGGGTGGCGTGTGCTTCTGCTCCTGGCGAGCACCGCGCTCGGCGCGTTGCTCACCGTTGTCGTTGGGTGGACGCTCTGGTTCGGGCTCGCGTGGGCCACCTATGGCCGTTCGGGGCCGGTGGGCGCTTCCGATCAGCTCGTTGATCGATTCATGCCGGCTTACGAAGTTGCGGAACGCCACGCGATCCGCGTAGCTGCGCCGGTCGCCCGGACTTTCGCGGCCGCCCGCGGCACAGACCTCTTGCGCGCCCCGATCGTGCGCGCAGTCCTCGAGGGCAGGCGCAGGCTCTTCAGAGAGCCCGAGGCGCCGGACAGGAGCCTCGGGCTGGGACAGCTCGAGGCCATGGGTTGGCGGCTGCTGGCGGAGGTGCCGGGCCGGGAGCTCGTGTTCGGCGCTGTGACGCAACCGTGGCAGGGCAATCCCGGGTTTCGGCCGCTCCCTCCCGAGACGTTCGCCGCATTCGACAGCGCCGGATACGCGAAGATCGTCTGGACACTCGCGGCCGATTCCCTCGGCGCAAACGTGTCGCGGTTCCGCACCGAGACGCGCGTGACGACGACCGACGCCGTGTCCCGCGCGCTGTTCCGGCGCTACTGGTCGCTGCTGTCGCCCGGCATCGTTCTGATCCGCTGGCAGGCGATCCGCCTCGTTCGTGCCGACGCCGAGCGGTTGATCGGAACGGCTCCATGATGTACACGCCCCGGCAGTGGCGCGTCGCGTTCCCGATCGTCTTCGTCGCCCTGCTCGCGCTCGTGGGGGCGTTGATCCTCGCGTTGCAGCGGGGATCGCTTGGGGCGGGGGCACTCGCCGGTGGCGCAATCGGGGGGGTGCTCGTCGCGATTGCGTGGGCGCTGCGCCACTTCGCGCCGAACACGTCCGCAGCGCTCGTCGGAGCCGCCGCGGTGCCCCTGGCAGTGCTCTCGCTCATGACCCTTGAGGCGGGGATGGGCGCCGCAGCCGTGGCAGCGGGGGTCTTCGCCGTGTGGTTCGGTATCTACGACCTGGGCGTCACAGCGAGGGCCAACCGGGCGGTCGAATCGGAGGTCGCCACGATCGCCGGGACCGGAGGGGCGCGTGCGCTCATCGTTTACCACTCCACCCATGGCGGATTTCAGCCCCACGTGCTCCGTGCTTTCGCGGGCGGGCTCACCTCCCAGGGCTGGCGGGTAGACATGACAACCGCGAGCACCGCGACGCCGACGGACCTCTCGTCCTACGATCTCCTGGTGCTCGGCGCCCCGTCCTACAACTGGCAGCCCGCGCGGCCGCCGGTCGCCTACCTCGAGCGCCTGGGAGACCTGAAGGGGAAGCCGGTTGCGCTCGTGGTCTCGGGGGGCGGGATGACGACGCGCGCCGTCAAGATCCTATCCGACCGCGTGGTCCGCGCACACGGCCGAATCGTGGATGCGATCGAGATCTGGACGAGCAGGCCGAACATGGCGCGCAACGGCACGACCGATCCGCAGGCCATTCTGTACCATGCGGGCGCCCGCGTGGCGGCGGCGTCAGGCCGAGGATCGCTCGTGTGAGGCGGGTTCACACTCTGCATGTGGTGTCGATGCGCCGGCTCCACGCCACCCGTCCACGCAGCGCAGCTCTGCCTCGGGGCGCTCGCGCTCCACCGGCAGGATGCCGGAATAGACGGCCCCGCTATCGCCGTCCAGCGACAACGCATCGCCCTCGGTGAAGCGCCGGCCGCCCAGCGTGACGTGGGTACCGTCCGGGTCGATCAACAGTCCCGTGCAGCCCACCACGCAGACTTTGTCGAGCTGGCGGGCGATGACCGCGGCATGTGAGGTGCGGCCGCCCAGCGCGGTGAGCACGCCGGCGGCGGCATTGATGCCTACGATATCGGCGGTGGTAATGTCGCGCCGTACGAGGATCACGGATGTGCCCGCGGCCGCAACGTCGCGCGCACGACCGGCCGAGAGGGCAATGACACCGGTGGCCGCGCCGAGGCCGGCCGGCGTGCCGCGGGCCAACGGCCCAACGCCAGGCTCCGGCCTCAACCTGCGTCGCTCGAGCGCTGACAGGTCGAGCCCGCCCAACCGCCGCAGGGCCTCCGTCGGGGTGATGAGTCCCTCGGTCACCATGTCCACCGCGATCCGCAGAGCCGCCCAGGGGGTTCGCTTCCCGATCCGCGTCTGCAACAGGTAGAGACGCCCCTCCTCGATCGTGAACTCGAAGTCCTGCGCATCGCCGAATTCGGCTTCGAGCGCTGGGAGAGCAGCGACGATCTCGTCCCGCACGGCGGGCAAGACCAGTCCCAACGCTTCGCTGCCCGAGATCGCCTGGCGACCCGAGACGACGTCCTCGCCCTGGGCACCGAACAGGAAGTCCACGTAGAGGCGGTTCTCGCCCGTCGCCGGATCACGGGTGAAGCCCACCCCCGAGCCCGAGGTCCCGCCGGCGTTGCCGAACACCATCATCTGAATCGCGACGGCGGTTCCCGCGACGCCGGCGACGTGACTCATCTCGCGGAAGACGACCGCCTTGGGGGCGTTCCACGAACGGAACACCGCGGCCGTCGCTTCCTCGAGCTGCTCCCAGGGGTCTTGTGGAAACGGCGCGCCGGCGAGGGAGCGGTACAGGGTCAGGAATTCGGCGGCGAGCCGCGCGAGGGCGGTCGCGTCGAGGTCGCGTGCGCGCTCCGCTCCCTCCGCCGCCAGCCGCTGCTGGAGGGCGCGCTCGAACGGCTCGGAGGGGCAGCGCCGTACGACTTCCGCGTAGGTCTGGACCAGACGGCGGTAGCAATCCCAGGCCAGGCGGGGATTGCCATGCAGACGCAGCAGGCCCCGGAGGGTCGTCTCGGTCAAGCCGACGTTGAGCACGCTCTCGAGCGCACCCGGCATCGATGCCGCTGCGCCTGATCGCACGGAAACGAGCAGGGGGCGGCGCGGGCTGCCGAACGCGAGGCCCGACGCGGCCTCGAGGCCGCGCATGTGGCTGCGGAGCAGAGCGCCGAGGCGCTGGCCGTCTCCGGACAGATAGTCGACGCACAGGTCCACCCCCAACACGAGCGCCGGGGGCACGGGCAGGCCCAGCCGCGCCATCCGCATGAGGTTGTGCGCCTTCAGCCCCACCTGTTCCGGTGGTGGTATGGCGGTGCCCCGGGCGGTGGAATCGATCAGCCACACCGGGTCGCTGGCTCGTGACGTGCCCGTCGCCGGACCGTTCACGCGGTGATCACGTCGTTGAGGACATGGTCGCGCAACATCAGTCCGGCCCGCATCAAGGCATCGGTCGCGTGTTCCAGGAGGCCCGCGAGAGTCGTGAAGACGTGGAGCTGGCGGAAATCCTGGGCGTGGAGCAGTAGCGCCGCCGTGGTCGCGCGTTCCGACAGGTCGCCCTCGTGCTCGAGGCTGGCGACGCGGTCGACCGCGGCCAGGAAATCCTGCAGATCCTCGCGGGGACCGCCGCGGTGGACGTGGCGGGCGCTCTCCACTGCCTTGACCCATTCCGAGCACGCCGCCACCAGGAGTCCCGCTAACTGGTGCTGGGTGCGGCACAGGGACTCCGCGGTTGCAACGGGCGGCAGGGTCAACAGAAACGTGGCTTCCTCGACGTCGTCGATCGCATTGTCGGCCTCCTCGAGCACGCGGCGCAGGGCGTCGCTCGTCCCGGCGCGCTTGACGAGCTCACGCGCCTGGGTGACGAGCTGGTCGGCGCGACTTTCCCAATCCTTGGCGCGACGCGCCGTGCGCTCGGCCAAGGCGCGTCCCTCGCCGGCAGGCCCCTGCATCAGTAGGTCGCGCAGCGCCATGGCACTCTCGACGACGAGCGCGGCATGTTCGGCCACGAGCGTCATGACCTGCGTCTCGGCCGAGTTGAAGCGCGTGACGAGTTCGGCCTTGGCCTCTTCCCGGATCAAGTTCTCCGACTTCCCGGCCAGGAGTCCCTGGGCGGCCGCGCGGAAGAGGAACTGTAGGTAGTCCACCGCTTCCGCCTCCCCCAGCAGCTCGTCCAATTGCGCGCCGTAGCGCAGCGGCGTCTTCGCGGCGAAGGTCAGGGTGTCGAAGACCAGGCGATCGCCACCGAGCATGAGGAACGCGCGGTGCCCGTAGTTGTTGGCAGCCGCCCACTGCAGCAGCTCGAGCGCCGCCTTCTTGGGGACGAGTAGGCGCAGCCGCTTGCGAGCGCGGTTCCAATCGATGAGGAAGACGATGCGGGAGCCGAGGTGCGTGAGGTACCGCTCGAGCGTCGGCCGGTCCGTTGCCGCCAGTGTGCCGGTGAGGATATGGAACAGCTCGCCTTCGCCCACGCCGTCCGCCTGCCCGCTTCGCACCGTCTGCCACGCGACGCCGAAGGCGTCGGACAAGGCGCGGAAGAAGTTCAGCCGTTCCAGATGGACGTCCGTGCATGTGACGGTGACGGTGAGTCCCTCTATATGGACCACCAGCACGTGTGCGTCCGTCGTGCCGATATCGTTCTGGATCACCAGACGGCCGCCGAACCGAGTGGCCGTAGTGTCGAGGCCTGGATGGTCGAACTTGAGTGGCGCCGTGGCGTTCACGCCGCGCATGAAGGCGCGCACCAGCGGGACGTCACTGGGGTCGAGCCCATAGACGGCGGCGCCATCGATACGCTCGAGCGAGATGCTCGCCTGTAGCTGATTCAGCGCCTTGTGGAGGTCCATGACCAGCCGATGCAGGCTGTCGCCATCGGCCGTGTCCACGCGCGTGAAGGCATCCACCAGGGACGCGGCGACGTGCGTGTCGTCGACGGCG
>Ga0335085_10011967_pt1 | contig 12814 bp, 3 predicted proteins | sample Lox_Sample_45_FD_206712 | JGI IMG/M metagenome (GOLD analysis project Ga0335085, IMG submission 206712) | Soil microbial communities from Loxahatchee National Wildlife Refuge, Florida, United States - Lox_Sample_4.5 | ecosystem: Environmental > Terrestrial > Soil > Wetlands | place: USA: Florida...
CATCCCGCCGAAACGACACGGAGTTCCTAGCGCGAGGATGGCGCTTTGGACGGAACCCTGGCGGTGAGTAGCCGCGTCGCAGCGCATGGTCGCGCCGCGTGTTGCACGCAGTATCTTCGGGACGCGCGGCCAGCAGCCAACCCACCGGCATCGATCGAGTAGCGTGCGGCGTTAGAGTCGTTGATGGCGCCGCTACCGCTTCAGGCTCTCTCGGACGGATTGCGGCACAAGGGTCCAATCGACTTCCGCATGATACTTGTTGAAATACGATATGAGTTCGACGTCGACATGGATGTTCACCTTTCTGGCGCGCCAGAAAACGCAGAAATTCGCCTCCACCACGGGCCGGGTGAAATCCTTTTCCCACTTGGCCTGAGGGCGTCCCCCTCCAGGAACGTGGAAATTCGTCAGCACTCCGGAGCTGCCTACCGATCTCCAAGTCGAGATCGCCGCCTCTACCTCGCCCAGCGAATGAGTGCCGGGGATGGAGCCGTTTGCGGGCGACTCCGTGCGCCTGGCCTTCACCGCTTTCCATATCTCTTTGAGCATGCCGGAAACAAAGCGGCCGTCACCGTAGGAAGTTGCCGCGTTGTCTTCGTTTTCAGTCTGGTTCAGGGCAGACTCAAAAGCTTCGTTCTGCAGTTTCAGGGCCGCGGCTTTCTGTGCATTTTGCGCGAATACTTTGTCGAGGTGCTTTTTGATGTCCTTCTGGAGCTGAGTGGCCGAGTTCAGGACGCCGTTCCAGTTGCCGGCTTTCTCCAAATCCTCCACGGTTTTCAGCCTTTGTTTAAAGCCGCCTTGCATTTGTTGTTGGATATCGTACTGGTTGTTGAAATAGTAGACTCTCGCCTTCGAGGCTACTTCTTCGGCCAGTTTCTTATCGCGACGAGCATTGGCGAGCCGCTCCGTCTCCTTTTCGTAGTCATCAAGAGCTTTGTTCGCCGCCGCGAAGTTCTTGTTCTTGAGTTGTGCTTCCACCTCCTTCTCGACCTTACCCAGGGCTTCGGTCTCGGTTGGGACGGGGTGGTCGAGGAGTTGTTGTGCTTGCAGCTTCAATTCCGCCAGACGTTCGCGTCCGGCCTGCATCGTTCTGGCCAGGACCTCCGCGATCAATTTCTGGATGTCCTTCAACTTCTCTATGGCGGCTCCATACGAATGCTTGTCGGTAGCCTGCTTTGCCTGCGCCCATGCCACGGTTAGCTTTTTCTGGTCATCCGGACTCGCCGTATCGTAGGCCTTGTCAGACTCGATCTCAACCGGTCCCCGTTTGTCTTCGAACTCCTTCTGTTGCCTTTCACGCTCGGCGATGCGAGCCCTTACGCCATCGAAGTCTTTGTGGATGGAGGGCAGCATCGCTTTGACCTGGACATAGTCGCCGTCTTTAAACTCCCGCTCCAGTTTCGCCTTCCAGTCCTTCACCTTCTCTTCGTCGTCGATGCCGCCAAGCTTTTTCAGGGCCACATCAAACTGCTGGAGAAGCAATTTGTACTCAGCCTCGATCACTTGCCTGGCTTTCAACTGCATCGCGCCGGCGGCGTCAGATGCGGGAGCTTTGCCCTGGGTTTGAACCACCCCTTTGGCAAGTTTCTCGAGATCCTCGTTTGCCGCGAGCGTCCGCACGTTGAGAGAGATCTTGGCGATTTTCAGAGCCTGCTCGATAACTTGCTTAGTCAGATCAGAGCTGCCTTTGACCAGGAATTGGCCATCGGCGGTGCATGTGCATCTGCCCCCGCCTTTCTTTTTGGCGCCTTTTTCCAGGACCGTCTTTGCCAGCGGGCCCTCCAGCACTCCCACTACCAGGAGAGGTGCCGTTTGTTCCTTGAACGGAAATTTCTCATAGAGAGTGATCGTCTGGATCTTTGCCTTGGCAAGCCCCAGAGCTGTTTTCAAGGTCTTTTGATAGTTGGGGAATGGGTCGATATCAGAAAGAGCCTTATAAGGCATATATTCTCCTTTTCAGCGTGTTGGATCGTGACTAATGGCGGTAACAGACGCTTACTCGTCCTAGAATCGTTGTCGAATTATATCGCAGGCGGCGGGCAGGCGCGCTCGGCTCCCCGAGTATTTAGGAGCGGAAGAACTACCGGAAATCAGGCTAGCTCGGAACATGACGGCACCCGGAAATCGGCCAGACAGGCACGCGAAAAAGTCGCCGCAGAACGCGCCGCTGGCGCATGGGTGGCCCTCACGATGAGGGAATGGCAAGTGCCATGCCGGAAAGTTCGCCGCGGCCGGATGGCTGCAAACCGATCCACATCCGGTGCCTTCGGGTGCGCGTCGAATTCCGCCTGCTTACTTCACTTCCCAACTGAGCGAGAACGACGAGAGTGCGTTGGGTGAGGTATTCCGGACGCGCAGGCGGCTGAAGTGATCGCCGGCGGAAGGGGGCTCGATGGAGATTTCGGGGGTGAGCTTGGTAACGTTGATTTCGCAGCCGGGAATGGCCTGGCCGCTCCAGGTGCCGCCGGCGCCGTTGATGGTTTTGAGTTCGCGGCCCAGCAGGACGAAGCCGCCGGGAGGCAGATCGCCGGACCAGCGCAGGCGGCCGCGATCGACTCCGAACCATTTCGAAGACTTGCAATCGACGGCCTGTTCGGTGACCGGCGGGTCGGGCTGCGGACGCAGCGGCGTGTTGGTGTTCGTGTCGTTCTTGGGCGGCACGACCTTGGGCGGAGGCTGCTGAACAACCGGCGGATTGCCTCGCCCGGTGTCGGCCGGTTTCGGTTCGGGCTGCACCGCGATCTTGACGACCACGTGCTGGGTGTCGCTGCCGGCCTGCACGAGCAGCAGTCCGGAGTATTCGCCGGGCGCGAGCTTTCCTGTGTCCACCGAAATTTCGGCAGTGTGGGTGGGATCGGCAGTGGCGGGCTTGGCGATCACCCAGGCGTCGCTGGTGGAGAGCTTCCAGGCGGGGCCGCTGACCTTCACGACGCGGGCGGCGGGCGCGGGGCCGCCTTGTGTCCAGGCGCCGAAATCGACTTGTCCGGGATCAACGGAGAGCGGCGCGGCGGGTACCACCGGCGGGTTCGAATTCGTAGTCGTGTCAGCGGGCGGGCGGTGCGAATTCCAGAAGAAGAATCCGCCGATGGCCAGGACCGCCGCGCCGGCAATCGCCACGATTGGCACAAGGCGCGATTTCGGCGGCGGCGGGGCAGGCTCGAGATCGGGCCTCGGAATGGCCTGCGTCTGACGTTTCTGAATGCCTTCGGCCCACTCGAGCAATTCGCGCGCGCGCGGATTTTCGCTTTCGGCCAGCAGGCGCGCGGCGCCTTCCCTCACGCCGGATGCATCGCCTTTGCGGTAAAGCTTTTCGAGTGCATCGAGCTGCTTATCGATGCGCAGGCGCTCTTCACGCAGCTTCTGCGCGGCGGCCAACGACTGGCGGTCTTCTTCCAGCACGCGGTCGTGCGGGAACTGGGAAAGCAGTTCGTCGAGCTTGCGGATGGCGGCATCGAATTTGAACTCGCGGCCCAGGCGGTCGGCTTCGGCGCGGCCCTGGTCGTACACCTGTTTGCGCTCGGCGCCGCTTTTGGCGGCGGTCACGGCGGCCAGCCCTTCTTCGAGCGCGCGGTCGCCCGGGAAGTCGGTGAGCAGGGCGCGGTAACGTTTGATGGCGGCGTCGTAGGAGCGGGCGCCGGCGAGCTTTTCGGCCTCGGCGCGTCCATGCTGATAGGCTTGGCGGCGTTCCTCGGAGGCGCGCGCTTCCTTCACCGCATTGAGGCCTTCCATCAATATGCGGTCGCCGGGATACTCCTTCAGCAGATCTTCATAGCGGCGGATGGCGGCTTCGTAGGAGCGCTCGGCCACGAGTCTCTCCGCCGCCATGCGGCCCGTGTTGAGCGCTTGCGTGCGCTGGGTCTGGTTGCGGAATTCAATGGCGGCGCGGAGATCGTCGGCGAGGGCCAGGTCTTCGGGGAACTTCTGCACCAGCGATTCGAGCAGGGCGACGGCCTCGCCGAGCTTGCGTTCGCGCATGAGCCGTTCGACTTCGCCGCGGCCCTGGGCGGCTTCGCGTTTCCGGCGGTATTGTTCACCGGCGGCGATGGCGGATTTGAGCGAATCCTGCAAAAACGGATCGTTGGGAAATTGTTTTTCGAGCGCCTGGTATTTGGCGATGGCTCCAGCGAAATCGCGCGCCGCCAGGAGGCGCTCGGCTTCGGCGCTCTCTTCGGCGTAGGCCTGCTTGCGTTCATAATCCTGCTTGAGGCCGAGGACCATTTTGAGATCGTCCACCACCGCAGGCTCGTCGGGGCAGCGCTTGCGCAGACTTTCCAGTAGCTGCAACGCTTCGGCGAAGTTTTTGGAGCGCAGCGCATCGTCTACGGCTTTGCGGCCGAGGTTATACACGCGGCGGCGCTCAGCGGCATCGCGGGCGGAAGTGACGGAAGCCAAGCCATCGAGCAGCGCGGTGTCATTGGGAAACTGGTCGAGCAGGGTGCGATAGCGCTCGGCGGCGGCATCGAAGGAGCGCTCGGCGGCGAGCTTTTCGGCCTCGGCGCGCCCGCGGGAATAGGTCTGCTTGCGCGCATCGGCGGACTGCTGGTTGCGCGCGGCGGCCAGGCCATCGACCAGCGTCCGGTCGCCGGGATACTGTTTGAGCAGTTCCTCGTAGCGGCGGATGGCAGCATCGTAATTCAAATCCGCCGCGAGCTTTTCGGCCTCGGCGCGTCCGGCGATGAGGGCGCGATTGCGCTGGGTATCTTCGGCGGCGCGCAGCATGTCGGCGAGCGCCAGGTCTTCGGGGAACTTTTCGACCAGCGAATGCAGCAGGCGAATCGCCTCGGGGACGCGGTCGCGCATCAGGCGCTGGGCTTCGGCGCGTCCTTCGGCGGCTTCCTGCTGGCGGCGGCGCTGCTCCTGTGCGGCCAAGGCCGATTGCAAAGCGTCACGCAAAAGGGGATCGCTGGGGAACTGCTGCTGCAACGTCTGATACAAGTTGACGGCGCCGGCGAAGTCGCGCGCGGCCAGCAGGCGCTCGGCTTCCGCGCGTCCGGCGGCAGAAGCCTGTTTGCGTTCGTAATCTTCTTTGGCCGCGCGCGCGGATTTGATTTCGTCGGCAATGGAGAATTCGTCGGGGAAGCGGCGCTGCAGTTCTTCGAGCACCCACACGGCCTTCGCAAAATCCTTGTTGCGAAGCAGTTCTTCGGCGGCGGCGCGCGCTTTGGCGATGGTTTCACCGCGGACGCTGCGGTCGCGGGCTTCGCGGGCGGAACGCAGATCTTCCTGCAGCAGCGGATCGGCGGGGTGCTCGGGCAGCAGCGATTCGAGCAGCCGGATGGCCGGATCGAACTGGCGCTCGCGCAGCAGGCGGGCGGCCTCGAAACGAGTGCTGTCGTATTTCTGCTTGCGTTCTTCGGCGGCGCGCTGGGCGGTGCGCTGGGACTCCTGGCGCTGCACGGCCTGCTGCATTTGCGTTTCGAGCGCATCGAACTTCGGGTCAGGGCGGCACTCGCGGCGGGCGCGAGCCAGGCGGTCGCGGGCGGCATCCAACTGGCCGGCGTTCAGTGAGCGCTGGATCTCGCCGCAGGCCGAATCGACGTACATCTGGCTTTCGACTTCGCTCTTCTTGCGCCGCATGTAGTCGGCGGCTTCCTTGAGCTTGGGCGCGTTGGGGTAGCGGCGGTGGGCTTCTTCGGCGGTGGCCAGCGCGCCAGTCCAATCGCCGGCATCGGCCTTACGAGTGGCCTCCGCGATGGCGGCGGCGATTTCACGCTGGGCAGTGGCCTCGCGCTCGGCGGCGGCGCGCTGATCTTCCATCCGGCGCTGGTCACGCTGAATCTCCTCGCGGAGTTTGGCGACTTCGGCGTCGGCGGGGCGATCGCGCGAGAGAGTGCCGGTCAGATTGAGCGCTTCGGAGAGTGATCCCTGTTCGCGCAAGCGGCGCGCGCGGGAGAGGCCGTCGTCGAAGGCGCGCCGCTTCTCGTCTTCGGCCTTGGCGGAGAGGACCGCCTGCATCAGGCGCATCAGGCTTTCATCGCCGGGGTAGGTGGTGAGGCCTTCCTCCACCGCGCGCAGGGCGGCATCAAAATCGCGATTCTGGGTCAGCGCACGTGCCTGCCGGATGAGGCGATCGATGGCGGCGGCGCGTTCTTCGTTGGTTTTCTCGTCGCGGGCGAAGGTCAGCAGTCCGGCCAGTTCGCCATCGGCGGGGAATTCGCGATGCAGTCCTTCGAGCAGGGTGATGGCTTCGGCGAAGGCGCGCCTTTTGACCAGGGCGCGAGCCTGGGCCACGGCGGCGGCGATGCGCTCGCGAGCGTCGCGTTCGGCCTTCTGGCGCTGCGTCTGGCGCAGCAGGTCCTCGATGCGCTCCGAGCCGGGGCTCTCTTCGGCCGCCTTTCGCAGGATTTCGAGCGCTTCATCGAACAGCTCCATCACCAGCAGGCCCTTCGCCCGGTTGATGGCGCGCATGACGTTGCGCTCGCGGTCGCGCTCGGCCATCTCGCGCTGGATGCTGTCGAGCAGTTGGGATGCTTCGGGGGCGCCGGGGTCCAGATTGACTGCGGTGGAGACTTGCTTGAACGCCTCGGTGAGATTTTGCAGTTCCAACTGCTGGCGGGCTTCGATGAGGCATCGCTGGGCGGCTTCGGTCTGTTGATGGCGGCTCTTCAGGATGTCCAGGCGCTTGGAGAGCGACGGATCGCCAGGGTCGAGCGCGCGAGCCTTTTCGAGGGTTTGAATGGCAGCGACGTAGTTGCGGGCCGCCGTTTGGTTTTCGACGGTCTCGAGCAACTGGTCGACCTTGGGGCGAATGGTCTGTCGCTTAAGGGCTTGCGTGACGCGCTCGCGCAGGCGGGCGCCGTCGGAGTTGCCGGGGTCGAGATCGAGGATCGAGCGCACCATGGATTGGGCTTCGTCGAAGCGGCCGCCTTCGACCAATCCGGCGGCCTGGTTGACGAGGTTGGAGGCCTGCTGGCGCTTGAGGTCGCGCAGCAGGGGCACGGTGTCGTACTGCAGCTCGGCGAAGCTCTGATAGCGGAATTCGCGTTGTTTGGCGAGCAGCTTGGCAACGATGCGGTCGAGCGATTCGGGACACTCGGGCGCGACAGCGGAGACGCGCTCTGGGTCGTTGTTCATGATGTGGTAGATCTGGGAGGCGGTATCGTGCGCGGGAAAAGGATGCCGGCGGGTGAGCAGTTCGTAATACATCACGCCGTAGGACCAGATGTCGGAAAGCGCATCCACCACACCATTACTGAGATGCTCCGGGGCCATGTAGAGGACCGTGCCGAGCAGAAAGCCGCTGCGCGTCAGGCGGGTGGCGTCGCGCTCGGTGAGGCGGGCGATGCCGAAATCCACGATCTTGACGGTGCCGTCGCGGAGGACGATCACGTTGGCCGGCTTGACATCGCGGTGGACCACACCGGACTGGTGGGCGCAGTAGAGGCCCTCGGCAATCTGGTTCATGATGTCCACCTTCTGCCACAGCGCCAGCGGTTCGGCGGAGCTCATGATTTTCTGCAGGTCGCGCCCGTCGAGAAATTCCATGACCAGAAAGTGGCGCTGCTGCTCTTCGCCGAAATCGTAAATGGTGACAATGTTGCGGTGGTGGAGATTGCCGGCGGCGATGGCCTCGGTGCGGAAGCGGGCGATGACGCTGGGGTCGCCGAGTTCGGTGAGAACCTTGATGGCCACCTGGCGATCCATGACAGGGTCTTGGGCGAGATACACCTGTCCGAACCCGCCTCTTCCGAGTTCGCGGACGATCCTGTATCTGCCGATCTGTTCGATCATGCCGCCAGCCGAATTTACATATCGCATTATAAGCGACAGATCGCCGCCCGGCAGAATCGTTAAATCAAGATTTAGCAGGAAGTTTCGAGGGCCTATTACCCTTTCGATAGACAATTCGCTCCGTCTATACCATCATGTGTTCCATGGTGATGCGTGCGCTGTTAGTAATTGGGGTAATGCATGCGGCTTTTGCTCAAGGGATTATTACCACGGTTGCGGGGACGGACCTGGTGTTTCAAGGGAACGGCGCGGCTGCGGCCAATGCGCCACTGGGGCGGGTATCGCGAGTGACGGTGGACCCCAACGGGCGCCCTGTTTTCGCGGATCCGAACTACCACCTGGTATTTCGCGTGGAGTCGAACGGCGCGATCACGGTGCTGGCGGGGAATAACGTGCAGGGCCTGGCGGGCGGCCAGACGTTATTCGGCGGCTCGGGTGGAGGCTTTTCGGGCGATGGCGGTCCGGCGATTTATGCGGCCCTGAACCGGCCCATCGGCGTGGCATACGATTCGAGCGGCAATCTCTACATTGCCGATACGGCCAACAATCGCATCCGCATGGTGACGCCGCAGGGCATCATCACGACGATCGCGGGAACGGGCACGGCGGGGATTTCGGCCGATGGGCCGGCGCTCACCTCGGAGCTGAATTATCCCACCGATATCGCGGTGGACGCGGCGGGCAACCTGTACGTGAACGACAACCAGAATTACCGCATCGTGAAGATCGCCCAGGGCAAGCTGACGACGCTGGCGGGTACCGGCAGGCCGGGCACCTCGAGCGACGGCGTACCGGCAGCGCAATCGCCGATCGGCGACGTGGAAGGCCTGGCGGTGGATCCGCAAGGCACGGTGTACTTTTCAGAATTTACGAATAGCCGTGTACGAAAGATAGCCGGCGGAACGCTGACGACGGTGGCTGGAACGGGAATCGCGGCCTTTGGGCAGGACGGTCCCGCGCTGGGCGTGTCGCTGAATGCGCCGAGCGGCCTGGCGCTGGATGCCAAGGGCAACCTGTGGATCTCCGACACGGGCAACCAGCGGATCATGAAGCTCTCGGGCGGCGCCTTGACGACAGTAGCGGGCAACCATCAGCCGGGATTCTCGGGCGATGGCGGCGCGGCGCTCTCGGCCATGCTGCATGACCCGTTCGGGCTGGCCATCGCGCCGACCGGCGAGGTCTATATCGCCGACCGCGATAATTTCCGCATTCGCCATTTGGATACGCAGAACGCCATTACCACCGTGGCGGGCAACGGCAAGTTGATCGCGGGGCAGGACGGCGTGCCCGCGGGGCTGGCGGCATTTCTCGATCCGTTCGGCGTGAGCTTCAACGCGCAAGGAGCCATGCTGATCGCCGATACGGACAACAACATCGTGCGGCAGATGACCGCGACGGGCACGCTCGCGACGATCGCGGGCACGGGCGCGCAGGAAACCTCGGGCGATGGCGGCAAGGCTACGGCCGCGGGCTTGTTTGGTCCGTTCAGCGCCACCGCCGATGCGGGCGGCAATCTCTATTTGGCGATGGCCGATTCGGGCAGCCTGCGCAAAGTGAACTCCGCGGGAACGATCTCGACGGTGCTGCCGGTAGCGGGCGTCGCCGGATCGAGCCTGAGCGTGCCGACGCAAGTAGTGGAGGATGGCGCCGGCAACCTGTACATCGCGGACTTCAACAACAATCGCCTGGTGAAGATGGCGGCCAACGGCGCGCTCTCGCAGTTCCCGACGGCGTTCGTGCAACCGGCCGGCCTGGCGTTGGACAACACCGGGAATCTCTATGTGACCGAGTTCGGCGGCGGGCGTGTGCAGCGCGTATCGCTGTCGTCGGGCGCGGCGACGGTCGTGGCGGGAGGAGGAAAGCTGGCCGGATCGGCGGCGGATGGCGGTCCGGCGACCGGCGCGCAACTGGCGCGTCCCACGGGCGTGGCTCTGGATAGCGCGGGCAACCTGTACTTTTCGGATTTCGGCGCGGCCACCGTGCGCAGGGTGACGCCCGGCGGAACCATCTCGACCGTGGCCGGCAACGGCCTGCCGCGGTTCTACGGCGATGGCGGCCTGGCGACCAACGCGTCGCTGAACGGGCCATGGGGGTTGGCGTTCGATTCGGCGGGCTCGCTGTACATTGCCGACGTGGTGAACAATCGTATCCGAAAGATACTGAGTTCGGCGCCGTCGTTCACCGCCGGGCCCTCGACGCTTTCGTTTACGGCGCCGGCGAGCGGGGCGGTTACCGATCCGCAACCATTGTCCTTTTCGAGTTCGCTGGCGGGACTGGTGTACACGATCTCGACGGATTCGCAGTGGCTCACCGTGACACCCGCGGCCGGGTCGATGCCGCAGCAGTTGCAAGTGACCGCCGATCCGACCGGGATGAAGGCGGGAAGTTACAGCGGCAAAATCATCATCAATGCGCCGGGCGCGAGTCCATCGGCGATGACGGTTTCGGTGAACTTCACGGTGCAGACCGCGGCTCCCGCGGCACTTTCGGTGGGATCGGGCAGCATGACTTTTTCGTTTGTGACCGGCGCCGCGGCAGTCAGCCAGCCATTGGCGATCGCCAACCTGGGCAGCGGCTCGATCGATTATTCGATCACCACGTGCGGCACGGGATCGTCGTGGTTGGCGATTTCGCCGGCGAGCGGCACGGCCACGGCAACCACGCCGGGAGCGGCAAGCCTCACGATCACACCGGGGCAACTTGCGCCGGGTACCTACATTTGCGCGCTGACCATCACCGGTCCCGCCGCGACCAACAGTCCGCTGACGGTGCCGCTTTCGGTGCTGGTCGCGTCGCCGGGCACCCAACTGGTGCTCTCGCAGGCAGGGCTGAGCTTCCAGAGCGTAGTGGGCGGAGGCGCTCCGCTGGCGCGGACGTTCGGCATTCTGAACGGGGGGCAGGGCGCCATGAACTGGAGCGCTTCGGCCTCCACGCTTTCGGGCGGTCCGTGGCTGAGCATCAGCCCATCGAAAGGATCGGTGAGCGCGCCGTTGACGGATGTTTCGCAAGTCAGCGTCAGCGCCAATCCGGCGGGACTCGCGGCGGGCACGTACTACGGAACTATCAGGGTGAATAACGCCACTGATACGAGTCAGCCGGCCCAGATCGTGACCGTGGCGCTGAATGTCTTGGCATCGTCGAGCGGCGCAAAGCCGGACGTGAATCCATCGGGGCTGGTGTTCACCGGGCAGACCGGCACCAATCCGGGGTCGCAGAGTTTTTCGCTGGCCAACCTGGGCACCCAGACATTGACGTTCACCTCGACGCGACAAGTGGCCGCGGGCGACCAGCCGTGGTTCGTGCACGTGCCCACGAGCGGAACGCTGCCGCCCAATCAACCGGTGAACATCGTGGTGCAGCCGGATTTTTCGAGCTTAACGGCCGGCACGCACCAGGCCGGCATTACGCTGGCATTTTCGGATGGATCCAGCTTGAATATCGTGGTGCTGGCGACCGTGAACGCGACGCCATCGGCGACGGGAGCCTTGTTGCCAGAGGCTTCGTGTACGCCGTCGTCGCTGAATTTCACGCCGACCGGATCGCAGCAATCGCTCACCGTGACACTGGGGCAATCCGCCAACATCCAGGTGGTGGTAACGGACAATTGCCAGAACTTCATCACCGGCGCGGGCAATACCGCATCGATGTCGGTAGGCTTCAGCAACCAGGATCCGCAAGTGAATCTGACGCCGCTGCCCACGCCGCAGGGCGCGTGGCAAGGTTCGTGGACACCGCATAACGCACCGGCCAACGGGTCAGTGACGCTGCACCTGGTCGGCCAGGTAACCACGCCGCGGTACTTCCTCGGCTCGGGATCGCTGACCGCGACTGTGGTATCGCCCTCGGCGCCGCAGCCGATCATCGCGCCGGGTGCAATCGTAAACTCGGCAAGCTTCCAACCCGGCGTGCCCGTGTCGCCGGGCGCCATCATCACCATCAAAGGCACCGGCCTCGCGGACGGCACGGGTGTAAATTTGACACCGCCGCTTCCACTTTCGCTCGCCAATACGCAAGTCATGTTGGGAGGCCACGCACTGCCGCTGCTGTACGCCAGCAGCGGGCAAGTGAACGCGCAGGTGCCGGTGGATCTGCCGGTGAATACACAGCAGCAAATCCAGGTAGTGCGCAGCGGGACGGTGCCTTCGGTGGCGGACCAGGTAGGCATCGCGCCCGCCTCGCCGGCCATCTTCACGGTGAGCCAGAATGGAGCGGGGCAAGGCGCCATCACGGACTCGTTCACCGGCGTTGTGAAAGACGCCACCTCGCCGGCCGCCATTGGCGATTTCCTTTCGATCTATTGCACGGGCCTCGGCGCAGTTACGCCGCCGGTACTGGACGGCCAACCGGCCGGGGCCAATCCGCCCTCGAGCACGAACAATACGGTCACCGTGACGGTCGGCGGAGTGAACGCGCCGGTGTCGTTCTCGGGCCTCTCGCCGGGGTATGCGGGGCTGTACCAGATCAATATCCAGGTGCCGCCCGGCGTCCCGCCGGGAAACCAACAGGTGATTGTGTCGGTCGCGGGACAGCAGAGTCCCGCGGGAGTCACCATTGCGGTGAAGTAGATCAAGGGGTTCGGCAGTACTAGGCCGACGCGCGAGCGTGCAGGAGTGCTTGCCTTGACTGCCGGACGCCAAAGTGATATTTAACCTAGGGCAACGTGGGGGTTCCCTCAGTCCTCCTTTGGTTCGCTTCTACGCTTACACAGCTAACAGGCGAAGTGTCGGAGGGGCGTGCGGGGGAACGGGGTAGCTCGAAGATTTGACTCAGGTCCTCTTCGGTTACGGGCGAGTACAGGAGATAGGGAAAGTGACGGGATCGAAGGTCAGGCTGGTTTTATTCATTCTCTTATTGTGGATGTCGATGGCGGGGTGGGGCGCACCAGCGCTGCCCATCGCGGAATACGCGGCGGCGCATGCGTTGCCGGGCGAGATTCCCGCCGCCATGGCCGTGGATACGCGGGGGTATGTCTACCTGACCGGGAGCGCCAATCCGGCAGCCGGCCGCGGCGCCCGGCGCGTGTTTGTCACGAAAATCGATCCGACCGGTGAGACGCGCCTCTACACCGCGTACCTGGGCGGCT
>Ga0335085_10011968_pt1 | contig 12813 bp, 13 predicted proteins | sample Lox_Sample_45_FD_206712 | JGI IMG/M metagenome (GOLD analysis project Ga0335085, IMG submission 206712) | Soil microbial communities from Loxahatchee National Wildlife Refuge, Florida, United States - Lox_Sample_4.5 | ecosystem: Environmental > Terrestrial > Soil > Wetlands | place: USA...
GAACCCGAACCACAACGTTAGAACCCATCAACCCGACACGCCACGGGCACCACCAACCGCGCCCGAAACACCTGACCGAGAACAGCCCTTGACACAAACAGGGTTCGCTCTGGAGCGTTTATGCACGCTTCGAAATGGGCGTGTTTAGCGAGCAGCTCCGGCGATGAACGTCGCGACGATGTAGGTGGCGTGGCGGTCAAGGCTGACTCGCGCCCGGTCGTAGCGCATGGTGGTTCTGGGGTCGGCGTGGCTGGCAGCTTCTTGCACGTCGCGCAGCGGAACGCCTGTGTCGAGTGCGGCGGTGATGAATGCGTGTCGCAGCGTGTGCGGTCCGACACGCTTGTTGAGTCCAGCGTGGCGGGCGATCCGGTGGACGATCCGCGACGCGGCGTGCCGGTCGAGCCGTTCACCGTCGTCACCGAGGAGGATCGGACCCTGGCTGCGATCCCCGACCGCGAGGTCGACTGCTCGGGCAGTGCGCGGTGCCAGAGGGACGGTCACGATCTTGCCGCCCTTGCGGACGATGCGAAGCGTCCGGTGTGCGCGTTCGAGGCCGAGGCGTTCGATGTCGGCACCGATCGCCTCCGAGACCCGCAGGCCGTTCAGGGCCAGCAGACTCAACAGCGCATGATCGCGGGCATTGCCGAGCCCAGCGGTGACGAGCATCGCGCCGACCTCGTTGCGGTCCAGGCCCGTCGCATGGGACTCGTAGTCCAGGCGCGGCCTGCGAACGTGCACCGCCGGTGAGGTCGAGATGAGGCCTTCTTGTTCGGCGTACCGGTAGAAGCACGCGATCGTGCAGAGCCGGCGAGCCATCGTCGTTCGGGCTCGACCCAAGGCTTCGAGATGACGGCCGAAGTTCTCGATGTCGGCCCGGCGCGCACAGAACAACGCCACCCGATGTTCTGCGCACCACCGCAGGTACTGGCGAAGATCCAGCTCGTATGCCTCACGGGTCAGACCGCTGTACCCCGCCAAGAACTCTGCGACAGCAGCCTGTTCCTCGGCGGTGAACCACTCCTCGCGCCGAACCGCTACCACTGCTGTCGTCGTCACCGGAACCAGCTGCATGTCGGAACTCCCACACCAGCCACGCCCTCTTGGACGCGGACCTGAAACCGGAGATCCGACCGTAGGAGCGCCTCGCATAAACGCTCCAGAGCGAACCCTGTTTGTGTCAAGGGCTGTTCTCGGTCAGGTGTTTCGGGCGCGGTTGGTGGTGCCCGTGGCGTGTCGGGTTGATGGGTTCTAACGTTGTGGTTCGGGTTCGGGAGTGACCGTTCCGAAGTGCCGGTTTCAGGGATCAGCCGGCCGCGCTGGATACAGAGTCGCCCCTGATTGTCCTCCCGGACCCGTTTTCGTTCAGCGGGTCGTGTCGGCCTGCAGTCGCGCGTAGACGACGTCGCTGATCCGTCGTTTTAGCGCGCGCATTGCTTCTTTCGGGTTTTGCGTTTCGGTGAGCTTGCGTTGGTAGTAGGCGCGTCCGGCGGTGTCGTGGGAGATCTGGGTGACCGCGGCGAGGTGGAGCGCATGGTTGAGTTGGCGGTTCCCTTTGAGGTTGAGCCGATGGCGCGGCTTGGGACCAGACGACGCTTCCAGCGGCGCGGTCGCGTTGTAGCGGGCGTAACGCTCCTTGGTCGCGAACCGGGTGACGTCACCGGTGTAGCCGATGAGGTACGCGGCGACGACCGGGCCGACGCCATACACGTTCGTCACGGTCGTGTCCGCGGCGCGCACCGCGGCAACGATGCGCGTGTGGAGCTCGCGTAGGTGACGGTCAGCGTTTCGGACCTCGCCGAGCAGCTCGTAGCAGGCTGCTCGGCGGGCACTCCCGACCGCGTCCGCGGCGCGGAGCTTGCGGAGTTCCCGGGCGGCCCGATCGGCCGAAAGCAGCCGGGGAAGGCCGCCCGGCGTCATCGTGGCCAACAAGGCGTGCAGCCGACAGACTGACTGCGTGCGCCGTGCCGTCAGGTCATGATGGCGTTTCGCGAGCATCCGCAGCACCATCGCATGGTTCTCCGGCGCAACTTTGACGAGCCGCCGGTTGTGCATCCCGACAATCGCGGCCGAACGCGCGTCGTGGCAGTCGTTCTTGTCTGAGCACTCGTTATCGAGCGAACGCACCCGCGCCGAGAGCTTCGCCGGCACATCCACCACGATCTCACCCGCGGCGACGAGCTGCTGGGCTAACAAGCTGCCGAGCCCACGCGCGCCTTCGATCGCCCACACGCGCGGCATGTACGGCGCGGCGAACTGCAACAGCCGTTCTCGTTGATGACGATCCGCGCGGACACGTAACTCTTCGACGAGCGTCTCATGCTCGTCGAGCACCGCGGCGAGGTGCGAGCCCTTATGGGGGTCGATCCCGATCATGAACACAACCAAACCTCCTGCCTTCGGATGAATCGGTGACGCTGCGGCGGGCAGACCTGAAGAGAGTCGAATGCCCGATCCTGTTTCGAGCCACACCGCAGCCGAGCACCGGCAGGCGATCAGTTCGCTCAAAGGCCAACCCGACAAGCAAGCGGCAGGGCATTCTCGAGACCACCCACCGGCACCCGACACCGTACGAGCACACCAACTCGCGCTCGCACGACCATCATCATTCAGGGCATTCTGTGCGCGGTCCGTGCACCTAGCACGGTTGCGCGTCTAGGGTTCGACTTCAACGGCAGGGCACCTCGCGGGGAGGCGGGATGTATCGGTCTCGGTTGTTCACGGTGGTGGCCATCGCGGGCGTGTTGGCGTTCGGAGCTGCTGCGGTCTCGACGTGTAGCGGTGGGATCAGTCCGGTTGATCCGCCGCCGCCTCCGACGACAACGACAACATCCACGACGGTGAAGCCGACCACGACTACTACGTCGACAACGACGACGACGTTGCCGCGGGTGGTTGGCGATCCGTTCGAGGAGATGATCTCGGTGACGCCGACCGGGGCGGCGGCGAGCTATTCCGACGGCTCGTGGGTACCGCCGGGGGAAGCTTCGATGACACCGGATGGCCGGTACGTCGCGTTTGCGTCGACGGCGACGAATCTTGTTCCTGACGACACGAACGGCTTGGGCGATGTCTTTGTGCGCGATCGTGTCGCGGGGACGACTGACCGTGTCAGTTTGAGGAGTGACGGGTCGCAAGTGACGAGCGCGGATGTGACCGGCACGATCCAGTCGGACGATGCCGGGAACCTTCCCAGGATCAGCGCGGACGGCCGTTACGTGGTGTTCGAGTCGTCCGCGCGTCTGGTTCCGGCCGATACCGATAATGGGATCGACGTGTATCGGTTCGATCGCGCGACCGGCACGACGGACCTGGTGAGCGTTTCGCCGACGGGCGGCGGGTCGAACTCCACCGACCGGTCGGGTTGGCCCCAGACGTCGATCAGCGGTGACGGTCGCTACGTCGTATTCCAATCCGACTCGACGCTGCTGGCACCGAACGACACCGACCCCGTGATTCCCGCCACCACTGGGACAACACTTCCCGGTTGGCCGCCACCTCCGCCGCCGAACACTCTGCCGGACGTATTCATGCGCGACATGGTCCTCGGAACGACAACCCTTGTGTCAGCAGGGGCAACTGGGTCGGGGGGCGCAGCCGGTTTCGGTCCGGTCATCACCCCCGACGGCCGCTACATCGCTTATCAGAGCTCGTACATCGCGCCGTCCGGCAACCCGCAAAACGATCTGGTCGTCTACGACCGCACTACAGGCACCTCTGAGGTGGACGCCCAGAATACGACCTCGAATATTGGTCCATACTTCGGCTCGACGATCAGTGCCGACGGCAACGTCGTTGCGTTCTTCAACGGCAGTCACCTCTATGTCCGAAACCGCAGCACGGGCATCACGGCGCAGGTCGACACGGACCGCCCAGATTTCACACAGGACCGGGAGATCGCCGGGAGCGGGGAAACGTCGCTCAGCGCTGACGGCCACTACCTCGCGTTCAGTTGTTGGTGCCAGCGCGTCTTTGACGGCCCGAGCGCAGGCCAGGGGCACCAGGGCGTCTACCGCGCTGACATCACGACCGGCGACATCATCGAAGTCGACGCCGATGCCAACGGCGTGGTTGCAAACGACCCTTCGCTCGCGGACAGCCCCTCGTTCGCTGAGAGTTCCCACGAGGGAATCACGAGTGACGGAACCTCGATCCTGTTTGGCAGCTTCGGAGACAACCTCGTCGGTGAAGACCTAAACAATCACAGCGATATCTTCGTCAGCACACCCCATTGACCGAGCCAGCCGCGACGCCATATCTGCCGATCGGCGCTTCCCTGGTAGTGCGGGATCCGGCATCATGCATGAGTGCGCCTGCGTGTCGTTCTGGTCCTCTGCGCCTCGCTCCTTGCGGCCTGTGGAAGCGCCGCGCGAGCAACGGAACCGTCGACACAGGCTGAGACGACAACGGCCACGACGCCTTCTCCATGGTGTGTGCCGATGTCCCGAGACGACGCCGTCTCCCGCGTAAGGCCGACGCCTGTATCGGACGACTCGGTAGAAGCGAAGCTCATCGACGGGAGCGAGCTTCACACGCTCACGCCCAACGCAACGCTGTACAACGGTCAGTTCGACGCGTCATCGATCTATTGGGCAGTCGAGATCAAGAGTCCCGATGGCAGCCAAACGATCCAGGCGACCATGGACGATGACAAGACCGCGTGGGCCATCTACTCGTTCCCAGCGCGTCCCCGCGCCAAGGGCGGGGGTGAAGAGGTGCAAGCGGGACCGGGATCGAACTCGGCCGCGTTCGATGCGCTACCCGACCACGCGGGCGAGTGCGCGTCGTGAACCGGCGCGCGCCATAACTGGCTCTCCTGTCACTTCCGTGGGTCGCTGATCGGCTCCGGTTGCGGGCAGTGCTTGCGCGGATTGGTGCCGACAGGCGTCCCCGAGAGCTCCATGACCGGGGTAACCGCGCCCGCCACGACGGCGCTATGGCATAGGTACAAGCAACGTGATCGGCCCGGCCGCGGTCACGACGGGACGCGCTCGTGGGCCGCGTCTGGCGGCTCGATAGGCCTGCTCGCGCAGCGTTGGTTTCCGCGCACGCGTCAGACCGGTGGAGACGCGTCGTCGATCGACACCAAACCTAGAAAACGACGCAATCAGAGCCGAGGAAGTGCGTCCCGAGCACCCACGGAAACGGCAGGAGAACCCCATAAACTGCCGATCGGGCGTGGTGCGCGACCCTGGTATCCGGTGGCCGACCTGTCGGTAAGGCTCGGCACGGGTTGTCCTCGCCTCGCGCGAGGTTCAAGAAGGGCAGGAAGTAGACCCCGGCCGTACGCCACCACGCCAGAACTGCCGATCGGCGTGAAGTCGGACCGGTTCAGCGGCACGCGTCAGACGCCGAAGAGGTGATCATGGAAGTGGTGCGCGGGATTGGTGTGCTCTGTCTGATCTTCGGCGTTGCAGGAGTTCTGGTCAGGTTCACCGGTCCGATCAGGATGCGACCGTCGCTCAACCCGCGAGCAGCCCGCGTGTGGCCTATCGCGGGCCGCGTCGGGTTGGTTCTCCTCGCAGTCGGGCTGCTCTTGTTGCTGGTGTCTCTCATCTAGCGGTCGGCGACGCGCCAGAACTGCCGATCGGTACTCGTCGCACGGGCGTGAGATCGGGCATGATGCGGGCATCGAGACCGACGCTCTGACCTCGGTACCGAACCGCCTGCGGGTCTTCATGTCCCGCCGATTCGTCGTCCCGTCCGCGATCGCAGTCCTGGTCGCGATGGTGGTCATCGGCGCGGCGATGTTCGTGTACGTGAAGGTCGATCACTTCCTGAACGACTTCGACGGTCCACGGTTGTCAGCCCCCGCTACGGCTCAGATCAACCGCGCCGACTGCGGCGAACTTCAGCAGCTTTACTACGACTACGCGCCGAACGCCGACTCCGTACGAGACGCACGGGAAGCGTGGGATCGCATCCTCCGACGCCTAACGCAGCTCCGCTGCTCCTGGAAGCCATAACTCTGCCGCTATGCGTTCGCCGTCGAGCGCGCGATCGGGCATTCTTGCGCGCCTTGAGGGGGGCGTTCATGGGTTGTTCGTTGACGACCGCGCCGCTGCGGCCTTGACTTGTGGGTTAACGGTCGGCGACTTGCTGGAGGGTGCCTGTGCTGGTGCGGTGGGCGGCGTGTGTCGGGGTCGTGGTCGTCGGGCTGGTGGGCGTCTCGGCCGGTGCTGCCGCGGCGAAGAACCCGGGACCGCCGCAGGTGTCGGCGTTGGTGGTGAAGGTGCAGGACGCGTGTACGCACAAGGCGGTTCCGGCCGTGCAGTTCTCCCTCACCGATGCAATCGAGCCAACCCGGCATTATTCGTGTCGATAGATGACTCGATTGCCGATGGCTCGCGAGATCTGAGCGCGGGCGAACTCCCAACGAGGTCGGCCAGCCGGTTCGACAAGGTGCGCGTTAGGACGACACGAGCGGAAGGGGCGGCTGCCGAGGCTCGTAGCGAAAGCGCTCGGCCACTCGCGCCGATGCGCGATCGAAAAAGCCTGGTGGGGCTTGTCCAATCGATGACATCATGCCTGGATATAGGCCAAATACCGAGTCCATGAAGATCCACGATCGACGGTGGATCGCCGACGGCCCGTACGCGGCCAGCGCGCACTTGTGCAACGGCGCCGGGTAGCCGCGATTCGATTCGAACCCGTACGCGGGGTAGTGCTCCGACTCCTCGACCATGATCGCGTCGCGTGTCGTCTTGGCGACGACCGACGCCGCCGCGACCGACAGCACCGTCTGGTCGCCCTTGACGACCGTCCGCACGACACGGGGCATCGACAGGTAGTCGAACTTGCCGTCCAACACGATGCGGTCGGGCTCGAAGCCCTGGGCCGCGAGCTGTTCGAGGGCACGGTATGCCGCGCGCCGCTGCGCCTCGGTCATCCCGACGAGGTCACACTCCTCGTACGACGCGTGCCCGACGCCGATCGCGCGCGCCCAACGGTGAACCTTCGCGGCGGCTTTCTCGCGTTCTGGCGGCGTCAGCATCTTCGAGTCGCGGATGCCGGTGAGGTGTTCCTCGCCCGGCACGACCGCGGCGACCGTGACCGGCCCTGCCCACGACCCGCGCCCCACCTCGTCCATACCGACCACGACCCGGTCGCCCGCGGCCCACAACGTTCGCTCCAGCCGCAGCGTCGGATACGGCGCGATCACGTTCGAGGACGCTACTCGCCCGTCGACGCGCGGTACGCGTTGTCCCACGTCACGACCACTGGACACGCGCCGTACGATGAATCGGTGAGACCCGGCACCCGCGTGGAGGTCCGGAACCGCTTCGAGGCGAAGTGGACACGTGGGTTCGAGGTCGCCGACCTCGTCGACGAAGGCGGCGGCCGGCGAGGCGAGCGCATGTACAAGGTGCGCCGTCGCTCGGACGGCTCCATCCTCCCGGTCACGTTCGCCGAGCGAGACCTACGCGAGGAGAACCGCCGCAGCACCTGGTGGATCTGAGCACGGCGCCGCGCGCTCAGCCGTCGGACTGCAGCCGCGAGATCAGCTGCGCGACGGGGATCGCGGGGAGCGTGGTCGTACGCATCGTGCCCCGTGCCGCGAGCATGATCGCCGCCTTCGCCATCGTCTCCTCGTCGGGAGCTTCGATGATGTTGAGGAAGTCGTACTGACCCATGAGCGCGTACTGCGCGTGCACGGTCAGGCCGAGCGCCTCGACTTCGGCCGTCACTTCGCGGATTCGCTCCGGTCGCTCCCGCAGCGTCTCCCACCCGCCCGGGCCGAGCGTCGACAGCATGGCGTACATCGGCATGGCTCGAGGGTAATCCGGCCCTTCCGAGCGGGCGCGGAACTATCTCGGCGCCCGTGATTCCTCGCCTCCGCGCCGATCCGTGCGATCGTTGCGCCCGAGATGCGGCTCCTCCGGCGACCCCTTGTCCAGATGACGATTGCCGTCATCGCGGTCGTGGCCGTCGTCGCGATCGCGTACGCCTTCGACGCCGATCTCACCGTCGCCGCGCTGTTGCTGCTCGTGACCGTGCTCGCGGTCGGCTCACTCGGGTTCCCGGCCGCACTGGCCGCGGCCGTCGTCGGGTTCCTCGCCCTGAACTGGCTGTTCACCGAGCCGACCGGTTCGCTGAAGATCGAACGCTCCGACGACGTCGTCGCCCTCATCGTGTTCGCGGCGTCGGCCGCCCTGATCGGCGTCACCGTGCAACGGCTGTCAACGTTGCGCCGTTCCGCGCAACGACGTGAGGACGAGGCGCGGATCCGGCTCGAGCTCACGAACCGGCTGCTCGCGGGGACCAACGTCGACGACGCGCTCCGAGGCGCGGCGGACGCGCTGGCGGAGCTGTTCGCCTTCGACGCGTGCGCTCTCACCACCGGTCCGACCGCCGCCGTTGCCGAGGGCGCGCTCGCGGCCGCGAACGTGCGCGTCGACGCGCCGGGCGTCACGCTGCTGGCGGTCGCGCGGGAACCGCTCGCGCCGGCGGACCGGCAGCTGCTCGAGGCGCTCGTCGCCGGACTCGCCGCCGGTGTCGACCGCCTGCGATTGCAGGAACAAGTGCGGCAGGTGCAGCTCGCGGCGGAGGTCGGGCGCCAGCGGGCGGGATTCCTGTCGGCGGTCAGCCACAACCTGCGCACTCCACTCACCGCGGTGAAAGCCGCGGCCGGCACGTTGTTGGCGTCGTGGTCGCGCATCGAACCCGAGGAGCGACGAGAGCTTCTGGAGACGATCTCCGACGAGGCGGAGCGTCTCGAACGGCTGGTGCGCAACACACTCGAGTTGAGCCGGATCCGCGCCGGCGCGCTCGAAGTCGAGCCCGAGCGCGTCGACATCGCCGATCTCGTGCAGCACGCGGTGCGCCGGTTGCGGCCGATCGCACGCGCCCACCGCGTGCGACTCGACGTCGACGAAGATCTGCCGCCGGTCTCCCTCGACGTGACGATGGCGGAGCAGATCCTGCTCAACCTGCTCGAGAACGCGCTGCGTTTCGCGCCGCCGGGATCGGAGATCGTCGTGGGCGCGCACGCGCGGCCCGCGGGCGACGAGATCGAACTTCGCGTCATCGACCACGGCCCCGGCGTCCCTGCCGACGCGCACGAACGGATCTTCGAGGAGTTCCAGAGCGTCGACACGCGACCCGACCGGGCCGGAACCGGACTCGGCCTCGCAATCGTGCGCGCGCTGGTCGTCGCCCACGGCGGATCCGTGCGTTACGAGAACACCCCCGGCGGCGGCGCGACGTTCGTATGTACGTTTCCACTGGAGGCCCGCGCCGCGTGATCACGATCCTGCTCGTCGAAGACGATCCCGCACTGCGGCGCGCATTGAGGACGATGATGCGCAGCCGCGATCTCGACGTGCTCGACGTCGCGACAGGCGAGGACGCGGTCGTCGTCGCGTCGAGCGGCATGCCCGACCTGCTCGTGCTCGACCTCGGACTCCCTGACATCGACGGTCTCGAAGTACTCCGGCGTGTGCGCGCGTTCTCGGCGATGCCGGTGATCGTGCTGACCGCACACCACCAGCAGTCGGAGAAGATCCGCGCGCTCGATGCCGGCGCCGACGACTACGTGACGAAGCCGTTCGACACCGAGGAGCTGCTCGCGCGCATCCGCGCGACCCTGCGGAGGGTGCCGCAGTCGAATCCCTCGCCGACGCTGGTGCGCATCGCGGGCCTGGAGATCGATCTCGCGCGCCGTCGCGTCACCCGGGACGGCGAGCCCGTGCACCTGACGCGCACCGAGCTCGCACTGCTGGAGCTGCTCGTGAGTCATCCCGGCAAGCTGCTCACGCAGGAATTCCTGCTGCGCGAGGTGTGGGGCCAGGGCTACGGCAGCGAGAGCAACTACCTCCGGGTGTACGTCGGGCAACTCCGCAAGAAACTCGGCGACAACGCGGCCCACCCGCGGCTCATCCTCACCGAACCCGGTATCGGCTACCGCTGGATCGCAGGCGAGGAGACGGTGACCGCCGCCGACTAGCGTCGAATCAATGACCACTCGCGTCGCCATCGTCCCGCACACACACTGGGACCGCGAGTGGTATTCGCCGTTCCAGACCTTCCGGCTCCGACTCGTCCGCCTGCTCGACGCACTGTTGCCGATGCTCGAGTCCGACCTCTCGTACGCGCGGTTCCTTCTCGACGGCCAGACCGCGGTGCTCGACGACTACCTCGAGGTCCGACCCGAAGCCGCGGGCGCGCTCGCCCGGCTCGCGGCGTCGGGACGGCTGGCCATCGGCCCGTGGATGGTGCTGATGGACGAGTTCATGGTCTCTGGGGAGACCATGGTGCGCGATCTCCAGTTCGGCATCGCGCGCGGTTCCGAGCTCGGCGGTGTCATGGATGTCGGCTACCTCCCCGACATGTTCGGTCATGTCGCGCAGATGCCGCAGCTGCTGGTGCTCGCCGGATTCGAGCACGCGGTCGTGTGGCGCGGGGTGCCCGCGGCGGTCGAACAGACGGCGTTCTGGTGGGAGGCACCCGACGGTTCGCGCGTGCGCGCCGAGTACCTGTACGGCTCCTACTCGAACGGGCGCGACATCCCCGACGACGGCAAGCGACTTGTCCTGCGCGCCCGCGACTACGAGCACGAGCTGGGTCCGGCGCGGCTGCAGGACATGCTCTTGATGAACGGCACCGATCATCAGATGCCGCAGCCCTGGCTCGGCCGGGTCGTCGCCGAAGCGAACGCGCAACAGGACGAGTACGAGTTCACGGTCACGTCGCTCCCGGAGTACCTCGCGCAGCAACCGTCCGACGGCCTCGTGACGGTCGCGGGCGAGCTCCGTTCCGGCGCCCGCGCGAACCTGCTGATGGGTGTCGGATCAAACCGCGTCGACGTGCACCGTGCGTGCGCGCGGGCCGAGCGCGCGCTCGAGAAGCGGGCGGAGCCCCTCGCGAGCCTGTTCCTCGCGCCCGACGAGTACCCCGAGGCGCTCACGCGCCTGGCCTGGCGCAAGCTCGTGCTGAACAGCGCGCACGACTCGTCGTGTGCGTGCAGCAGCGACGAGGTCGTCGACCAGGTGCTCGTCCGCTACGCCGAGGCCCGCCAGATCGGCGACGGTGTGACGCGCGACGCGATGAACGCGTTGGCCGCGCGCGTGAACGCGGCCGCGGGCGCGACCGTCGTCGTCAACCCGACGGCCCGGGCTCGATCGGGCCTGGTCGACGGGCACGTTCCCGGCCGCGGCCCGTGTCACTTCATCGGTCCCGACGGCCGAACCCACGCCGCGCAGATTCTCGGCGAGGTCGGCGGCGACGGGTTCCAGACGATGGTCATGGGTCAGAAGGTGCGGTGGGTGCTCGACATGATGCGCGGCACCGAATTCGCGGGACACCAGATCGGCGCGTTCGAGGTCCTCCCGGCCGGCGACCCCGCCGATCGCTACGAGATCGTGCTCCACGAAGCGCAGGGCGCCGATTCCACCGTCGACCTCGCCGAGCTGAAGGAGAAGATGCTCGCGCTGGGCGAGTCGGGGCACACGATGGCGGTGCGTCTGAACGTCGCGCCGGTCCGCCGGATCCTGTTCGACACGGGCGAGATCGAGGGCTTCGGCTGGTCGTGCTTCACCGTGACCGAGGGCGACGCCCCCGGGCTCGTGGCGACGACCGGCGCCGGCGACGCCGAGTTGTGGAACGAGCACGTGCGGGTCACGGTCGATCCCGCCGGCGGCACCTACACGATCCGCACCGCCGATGGACTGTCGCTCTCGGGGTGCGGCCGGATCGTCGACGACGGCGACGGCGGCGACACGTACAACTACTCGCCGCCCGCATCCGACGTCGTCGTCGAGCGGCCCGACACGGTCCGGGTGGAAACGGTCGAGTCGGGCCCGGTGCGCGCCCGGGTCTCGGTCGTGTCCGACTACACGGTCCCGGTCGAGGCGGTCGGCGACGAGCGCGCGTGCACGCGCCGCAGCGACGAGACGGCGACGCTGCGTATCTTGACCATCCTCGAGCTGCGCGCCGGCGAACGCTTCCTCCGCGTCGCGCACGAGATCGACAACCGGGCGCGCGATCACCGTTTGCGCGCGTACTTCCCTCTCCCGGCAACGGTCGGTGGTTCCGACGCCGAGTGCGCGTTCGCAGTCGTGCACCGCGGCCTCACCGCTGAGGGCGGGCTCCACGAATTCCCGCTGCCGACGTTCCCGTCACGGCGATTCGTCGACGCGTCCGACGGCGCTTCGGGCCTCGCGCTCGTACATAACGGACTGCTCGAGTACGAGGTCGTCGACGACGGACGCACGATCGCGCTCACGCTGCTGCGCGCGGTCGGATACCTCTCCCGCACCGAACCGCAGCTCCGGCCCAATCCGGCCGGCCCGCCGTCGCCGCTCGACGGCCCGCAGCTCGCGGGCCGCCAGCGCGCCGAGTACGCGGTGCTCCTGCACGCCGGCGACTGGAGAGCGGCGGGTTGCTACGAGGCGGCCGACGCGCTCCTCGTACCGTTCGAGCGGGCGCGGGTGGTGGCGCACACGAGCGCGAGCCGTCCGCCGGCCGGAACCGCGCTGCGCGTCGACGGCGCCGAGGTGTCGGCGATCCATCGCGTTCCCGGTGGCCTCGTCGTGCGCGTCTTCCGCACCGCGGCCGAGCCCGGACCGGTCGCGATCGAGCACGAAGGCGTTCCCGCGCGCGGCCACGTCGTCGACCTGCGCGGACGCCCGCTCGCGCCCTTCGAAGGTTCCGTCGAGCTCCGCCCGTTCCAGATCGCGACGCTCCGACTCGCCGGCGACCCCTAGCTGTGACAAGCGGGGACGTTGTCCCTGGCGGGATGGTGTTGGGTAGTCCACCAACGAATTGAGCCCTCCGACGAGGCTGTGGGTCTTCGACAACTCACGTCTCATCAGGAGG
>Ga0335085_10011969_pt1 | contig 12813 bp, 11 predicted proteins | sample Lox_Sample_45_FD_206712 | JGI IMG/M metagenome (GOLD analysis project Ga0335085, IMG submission 206712) | Soil microbial communities from Loxahatchee National Wildlife Refuge, Florida, United States - Lox_Sample_4.5 | ecosystem: Environmental > Terrestrial > Soil > Wetlands | place: USA...
TGATGAGAATCGCGGTCGTCGGCAGCGGCGTCTCGGGCCTCGGCGCGGCGTATCTCCTGGCGCAGGCGCACGACGTGCACGTCTTCGAGCGCGACGGACGCGCGGGTGGGCACGCGAACACGGTCGTCCACGACGGCCTCGCTCTCGATACCGGTTTCCTTGTCCACAACGAGCGGAACTATCCGCTGCTCGGCCGTCTCTTTCGCGAGTTAGGTGTTGCCACGCACGAGTCGGACATGTCGTTCTCGGTCAGCTGCTCGGGCTGTGGCCTCGAGTACTCCGGCCGGCGGCCGTTCGCGCAGCCCACGAACATGGCACGGCCGGGGTTCGTCGGGCTGTTGTGGGAGATCGGCCGCTGGCTGCGGACCGCGCGGCCCGGGGACGAGACGCAGTCGCTGGCCGAGTACCTCGACGAGCACGGCTATTCCCCGGGCTTCCGTCGCCACTTCCTCGTTCCGCTCACCTCGGCGCTCTGGTCGACGGCGCCGGGGCGCGCGCTCGAATTTCCGGCGGCGTACGCGATCCGCTTCTTCGACAATCACGGCATGCTCGGCGTGGGTCGCTTTCGCTGGCGCACGGTAAGCGGCGGCAGCCGCCGGTATGTCGATTCCATTGCGGAGCGGCTCGGTGATCGGCTGCGGCTCGGCAGCGGAGTCCGCTCCGTCCGCCGCACGCCGGACGGCGTCGAGTTGCGGGTCGGCGACGCGGTCGAGCGCTTCGACCACGTCGTGCTCGCGACCCACGCCGACCAGGCGCTCGGGCTGCTCGAGGACCCGACTTCCCACGAGCGGCGTGTGCTCGGCGGCTTCGCCTACACGACGAACGACGCGGTCCTGCACACCGACTCGTCCTACCTGCCGCGAACGTCGCAGGCCCGAGCCTCCTGGAACTACCGCCTCGGGGACGACGGCCAGCCGACGATCACCTATCACCTCAACCGGCTGCAGGCGCTCACGGCCGAGCGCGACTACTGCCTGACCCTGAACGAGCAGGTGCCGGAGGAGCACGTCCTCGAGCGGTTCACCTACGAGCACCCGCTGTTCACGGTCGAGACGTTGCGCGCACAGGCGGAGCTACCGCTGCTGGACCGCGGCCGCACGCACTACGCGGGCGCCTACTTCGGCAACGGCTTCCACGAGGACGGCCTCGCCAGCGGCGTCGCGGCAGCGCGCGCGCTGGGGGTGGAGTGGTGAGGTCGGCGCTCTACACCGGGACGCTCCTGCACGCGCGGCGGTCGCCGGCCCGGCACGTCTTCCGCTACCCGGTCTCATACTGGCTGTTCGACCTCGACGAGTTGGCCGAGCTGGAGCGGCGGCTGCGGCTCTTCTCCGTCAACCGACGCAACGTCGTCTCGCTGCGTGACCGCGACCACTTCGAGGGAGCCGCCCCACTGAAGCAAGCCGTACTCGAGCTCGCCGGCGACCCGTCGATCGAGCGCGTCCTCATGCTCACTCAGCCGCGCGTGCTCGGCTACGTCTTCAACCCGGTCAGCTTCTACTGGTGCTACCGCGGCGACGGCTCGCTCGCCTGTGTCGTCTCCGAGCTGAACAACACCTTCGGGGAGCGGCTGCCGGAGGTGCTGCGGGGGCCGGAGCTTCGCTACGAGCAGCGGAAGCGGCTCCACGTCTCTCCGTTCTTCGGGCTCGACCAGAGCTACGAGTACGCGTTCTCGCAGCCCGGGGAGGAGGTGTGGACGCGCATCCACGTTCGCGACGACGACGGCGCACGGCCGCTCACCGCTGTCTTGCACGGCCGTAGGCAGGAGCTGACCAATCGGTCGGTCGGCTCGCTTCTGTTGCGCTACCCGCTGCAGCCGCTGCAGGTGACCGCGCTCATCCACTTCGAGGCGCTGCGCCTCTGGTGCAAGTGCGTGCCGTTCCACCGCAAGCCGCCGTTCGTGCCGGGCGAGGGGAGCGTGCGCACGTAAGCGTCCGCGTCGAGCCCGTCGCGCGGCGAGGCCGCCCGCTCGAGCGCGCTGCGTCCGCGGTACTCGAGCGTGCGCTCGCCCGGCTCGAGGGTGGCACCCTCGAGGTCGAGCTCCCCGGCAACACCGTTCGCCGCTACGGCGTGGGCGCGCCGGTCCGGCTCACGATCCACGATGCTGCGTTCTTCCGGCGGCTCGCGACGCGCGGGAAGCTTGGCCTCGGCGAGTCGTACACCGCCGGCGAGTGGGACTCCGATGACCTTGTCGGGCTGTTCGAGCTGCTGCTCCGGAACGCGGACGCTGCCGGCCTGCGCCATGCCCGCGTGCGCAGGCTGCTCGAGCTGCGTCCGCGCCTGCACCGGCGCAACGGGCCTGCGCGCTCGCGCCGCAACATCGCCTACCACTACGACCTCGGCAACGACCTCTTCGCCCTCATGCTCGACGAGACGATGACCTACTCCTGTGCCGTATTCGAGCGGCCCGACATGTCGCTGGCCGACGCGCAGCGGGCGAAGTACGACCGCCTCTGCCGGCTGCTCGAGCTCGGCCCGGACGACCACGTGCTCGAGATCGGCTGCGGCTGGGGAGGCTTCGCGCGCCACGCAGCCGAGCGGCACGGCTGCCGCGTCACCGGCATCACGATCTCACACGAGCAGGCGGCCCTCGCGCGCGAGCGGACGCGCGGCCTGCCGGTCGAGATCCTCGAGCAGGACTACCGCGCCGCCGAGGGCAGCTTCACGAAGGTCGTCTCGATCGAGATGATCGAGGCGATCGGCGCCGACCAGTTCGGCACCTTCTTCGCGACGATCGACCGCGTTCTCGCTCCCGGCGGCCGCGCGGCAGTGCAGACGATCCTCGTTCCCGAGCAGCGCTGGGACCGCTACCGCCGGACGCCCGACTGGATCGAGCGCTACGTCTTCCCTGGCTGCCTGATTCCTTCGCTCGAGGCGCTCACGGCCGCCGCGGCAAGCAACTCGCGGCTCGGCATCTACGGCGTCGAGGAGATCGGCGAGTACTACGCCGAGACGCTCAGCCGCTGGCGCGCAAGCTTCCACCGACGGATCGAGGAGGTGCGCCGGCTGGGCTACGACGACCGCTTCGAGCGGACCTGGGACTTCTACCTCGCCTTCTGCGAAGCCGCGTTCCGGATGCGCGCGCTCCGCGACGCGCAGCTTCTGCTCGCACGACCGGGAAGCCGGGCATGAACGCGTACCGGTTCCTCAACTGGGTCGGCTTCCGTGAGCTCGTGCAGCGCCTCTACCGGATCGAGGTCGCCGGCGCCGAGCGGATCCCGACGAGCGGGGCGGCGATCCTGGTCGCGAACCACGAGTCGATCTGGGACCCGTTCGTGCTCGGCGTCGCGACTCGGCGCGAGATCCACTACATGGCGAAGGTAGAGCTCTTCCGCCGCCGGCCGGTCGCCGCAGTCCTCCGCTCATTGAACGCGTTTCCGGTGGAGCGCGGCGGTGGCGACCGGGCGGCGATCTCCGAGGCGGGCCGCCTGCTCGATCGCGGAGCGCTGCTCGGGATGTTCCCGCAGGGGACGTCGAAGCCGGAGCGGCAAGACGGCTGGCATCGCGGCGCCGCGCGGCTCGCGCTGGTGACCGGGGCGCCGCTCGTGCCCGTCCGGCTGAGCGGGACACGGCCGCTGCCAGGCCGAACACGGATCCGGATCGACGTCGGCGAACCGATCACTGTGCCGGTCGGCCGCCCCACCATTGCTGCAGCGCGCGCGCTGACCGAGCAAATGGAGCAGGCGGTGGCCGCGGCGTGATCGAGCATCGTTGGCAACTCTGGCTGCTCGGCTGGGTGGGCTCGGCCACGCTCCTCGCCGTCCTCTATCTCTGGCAGCGCCGGACGCGCGATGCGACCGCCGTCGACGCCGGCTGGGGAGCCTCCCTCGTCCTCTGCGCGATCCTCTACGCAACGCTCGCTCCGGGGTCGCTCACGCAGCGACTCGCGATCGCGCTGCCCGTCGGACTGGAGAATCTCCGCATCGCCTCGCTCGTGCGCAACCGGCTCGGCAAGGGCGAGGACTCGCGTTACCGGGAGCTCCGCCGCCGCTGGCGTGAGAAAGGACGCGAGCAGCTCACGTTCGGGGTCTTCTACCAGGCGCAGGCGCTACTGGCCGCGATCCTCTCCGTCCCCGCCCTGCTCGCGAGCTTCAATCGCGACAGCACGCTCGCACCCGTCCAGTGGATCGGAGTCGCGCTCTGGGTCGTGGCTGCGGGGCTCGAGGCAACAGCCGATCGGCAGCTTGCGGCGTTTCGCCTCGACCCCACGTACCGTGGCCGGGTGATGGACCGCGGCCTCTGGCGCTACACGCGCCATCCGAACTACTTCTTCCAGACGCTGACCTGGGTGGCCTACGCGCTAGTCGCTCTCCCTGCGCCGTGGGGGTGGCTCGCCTTCGTCGCACCCGCGCTCATCCTCTATCTCGTCCTCTTCGTCACCGGCGTGCCGCCGGCGGAGGAGTCTTCGCTGCGCTCGCGCGGCGAGGCCTACCGCCGCTACCAGGCACGGACGTCGGCCTTCGTGCCGTGGCCACCGAGACGCTCGTCGACCGTCTGATCGCGTCGGGCCGCGTGCCCGACCCGCTCCTGCGCGCCGGCGTCCGCGCTACCTGCGCGACGAGGCTGCGCCGCGAGCGACGCCGCGGGCCGGGCGCGAAGGAGGCGTTCGTCGAGCGCCTGCGCTTCTCGCCGATCGCCGAGCAGGTCGAGAAGCCCAACGAGCAGCACTACGAGGTGCCGCCCGAGTTTTTCCGGCTCGTGCTCGGGCCCCGCCTCAAGTACAGCTCCTGTCTCTGGCCCGACGGCGTCGAGACGCTCGCCGAGGCCGAGGAGGGAATGCTCGCGCTGACCTGCGAGCGGGCCGGGGTGGAAGACGGAATGACGCTGCTCGACTTCGGCTGCGGCTGGGGCTCACTGACCGGCTGGCTCTCGGAGCGCTATCCGAGCTCGCGGATCCTTGCCGTCTCCAACTCGCGGCCGCAGCGCGAGTGGATCGAGTCGCTGCGGCTGCCGAACGTCCGGGTGCTCACCGCCGACGTCAATCGGCTCGAGCTCGACGAGCGCTTCGACCGGATCCTCTCGGTCGAGATGCTCGAGCACATGCGGAACTACGAAGCGTTGCTGGCCCGCATCGCCTCGTGGCTCGAGCCGGACGGCCGCTTCTTCTGTCACGTCTTCTCGCACGATCGGTTCGCCTACGCGTACGAGGAGGGCTGGATGACGCGGCGGTTCTTCACTGCCGGGACGATGCCCTCCGACGACCTGCTGCCACGGTTCGACCGCGACCTCGTGCTCGATCGGCACTGGCGCGTCTCGGGTCGCCACTACGCGCGCACCGCCGAGGCGTGGCTGGGGCGTCTGGACCTGAACCGTTGCGAGGCCGAGCGGATCGTCGGCCGCGCCGGCGTTGCCGAGTGGCGTGCCTTTTTCCTCGCCTGCGCCGGGCTGTGGGGCTACCGCGGCGGCCGCGAATGGCTCGTCTCCCACTACCGCTTCGCGAAGCGCTCCGGCAACCAGCGCGAGACGTAGACGCCGTCGGGATCGTGAAGCCGCGCCTGCCGCTCGGGGTTGAAGCGGCGGTTCGGGCGCGTGTCGGCACCGGTGCCTGCGACCCATTGCCAGTTGCCACTGTTCGACGCGACGTCGCCGTCGATCAGATTCTCCTGGAAGTGCGCCGCGCCGACCCGCCAATCGATGCCGAGCTGCTTCGTCAGGTAGGACGCGGCGACCATCCGCTGCCGGTTCGGCATGTACCCCTCGGCGAGCAGCTGGCGCATCGCCGCGTCGACGAACTCGACGCCGGTTCGGCCCTGCTTCCAGGCCGCGGCTGCCTCCGGGTCGTCTCGCCAGGTGCGGCGGCCCGGGTGCAGGTCGCGCCACTCGAGCTCGGGCTCGGCGGCGAGGAGCTGGGCGAAGAAGTCGCGCCAGCAGAGCTTGCGCAGCCGCTCCTCGTCGCCGCTGCGCGCGATGTCCGCCGGTGACGCGATTCCGAGGTGCAAGAGCGCCGAGAGCGGCGCGTCCGGCTGGGGCAACCGCGGGCCGGAGGTCACGGGTGCAGGCAACGGTCGCGCGCGCCAGACGCGCCGGTACGGGGTGAAGACGCGATAGTGGCTCCGGCCCGCGGGCGCGAGCTCGCCGGGCCGCTCGACCGTGATCCCGGGGAACGTGCGCACCTCGAACCGCTCTCGCAGCCGGCGCTCTCGGCGCTGCGCGTAGCCGCTCACGTCCTCGCTCAGGTAGACGACGGCCGGCGCGAGGCGGGCGACCTCTTCCACTGGGTCGCCGTCGACGACGACGAGCCCGATCGCCTCCCGCAGCTGATCCAGCCGGCGGAGGAGGAGCGCTGTCCGCCGCCGCGAGATCGACAGCAGGCGTTCGTCGAGCACGAACAGCGGCACGAGGTCGCGGCACTCGCGCTGCGCGGCGGCGAGGGCGGGATGGTCGTGGGCGCGGAGGTCGCGCGTGAAGAGCACGACAGCGGTGCTCGTCATCCGAGCAGCTGGTCGAGCCGCCGCGACCGGTACGAGAAGAGGGTGCGCAGGAAGGCGCTGTGCAGCGGCTCGAGGAGGCGGGCCGCGGGGCCGCCGCGCAGCCGGTACTCGACAAAGTCTCGAACCTCTGTGCCGGCCGCGACCTCGGTCAGCTCGTGCCGGTGTCGCCAGACGCGGTAGGGGCCGCGCACCTGGACGTCTGCGAAGCCGGCAGGTGGATCCCAGTCGGCGATCTTGGCTACCCAGTCGACCGGGCCTACCCTGTAACGAAAGCGGGAGCCTTGCTCGATCCGCGCCGGCCGCTCGACGATCCGGAAGCCGAGCACGCGCGGGGTGAGCCGCGGGAGGTTCCCCGGATCGGAGAAGAAGGTGAACGTGTCCGCAATCCCGCGGCGTACGACGTGGCGGTACTCGAAGGAGCGCGTCTCTCCACCGGCGGCCTCGTCGGCGATGCCCGCGAGCATCCCCCGAAACACCAATCCGTGGACCGGCAGCAGCGCGTACCAGTAGACGAGCCCGGCGAGGCCGGAGGGGTCGAAGATCGCGGTCTGGCCGATGGTCGAGCCTTGTTCGTCGCCGTCCACTTCGAACTGGAGCCAGGCGCGGCCCGGCAGCCGCATCTCGGCGCGCAGACGCAAGAGCCGGTCCGGCTCGTAGGCCTCGACGCGCCAGAAGTCGAGCGTCGAGCCGACGGCCGGGGTCTCCGGGTCGCGGCGGCCGCGGCGGAGCCCGACGCCGCCTACGCACAGGTCGAGGAGACCACGCAGCTGCCAGAGCGAATTGCCGTAGTACCAGCCGCTCTGCCCGCCGATGCGGCGGATCGGCGCGAACGCACGAGCCGGCGTGACCGGCACCGTCCGCGTGCGTGAGTCGACCAGCCGCGCGCGCGTGCGTTGCGGGTGCCGCGGCGTACTCCGCTCGCCGGCGCTGACTGCGTCCGACCAGCGGGTCTCCGCGAAGGCTCGATCCTCGTTCAGGAGGGCCCGTGCGATCGCGGCTCGGTAGCCGAGCGGGCGGAGCGGGAACTGCTCGAGCGCACGCGGGTCGTGCACGACCGTCTCGTGTGGCAGGCTCTCCACCAGCTTGCGGCCGACCCGCGCGTAGACCGGGGTCACGAGCGCGAGCCAGAGGCTCGAGAGGCGGGGCGTCAGCACCGGAACGGGTACGAGCAACCGGCGCAGCCCGCGCTGCCGCGCGTACTCGTGCATCAGCTCGCCGTAGGTCACGACGTCGGCTCCCCCGATCTCAAACACCCCTCCCAGGCCCGGCTCGAGGTCGAGCGCCGCGACGAGGTAGGCGACGAGGTCCTCGACGGCGATCGGCTGCGTTCGTGTCCGCACCCAGCGAGGCGTGACCATGGCGGGCAGCCGCTCGGTGAGCGAGCGCACTAGCTCGAACGAGAGGCTGCCGGATCCGATCACGATCGAGGCCCGGAACTCGATTGTCTCCACACTCGTGGACGCGAGCAGGCGGCCCACCTCCTGGCGGCTTGCGAGATGCGAAGAGAGGTCGGGGCCTGAGCCGAGGCCACCGAGATAGACGATCCGCTGCACGCCGGCGTCGCGGGCCGCCTCGGCGAAGATCGTCGCTGCCTGTCGGTCGCGCTCCTCGAAGGCGTCGGTCGCGCCCATCGCGTGGATGAGGTAATAGGCGACGTCGATGCCGTCGAGCGCGCGCCGGACGGCGGCGCCGTCGAGCGCGTCACCGGCGACCACGTCGAGGCCCGTCCGCGGCGCGACCGCCTCTGGGCGGCGGGCCAGGCAGCGGACCTGCTCGCCGCGGTCGAGGAGCGCGGAGAGGAGCCGTCCGCCCACGTAGCCGGTGGCGCCGGTGACGAGGATCCTGCGTCCGGAGCTCACGTACGGGCGACGGTGTCGGCCGCGGCCACGAGGTCGCCGTCGAGACGGTCGACGCGCAGCCTTGCGCAGAGGTCATCTGATGCTCCGGCGCCCGAGAGAACGAGCGGCGTCGAGCGTGCCAGCCGCCGCAGCTCGCTGCCCACGCCTTCGAGCAGCGCACCGTCCATGCTCACGACGACGACCAGCTGCGGTCCGAACGCGGCCGCCGCCTTCGCGACCGTTTCGACGGGCGTGTCGGCGCCGAGGAAGAAGATCCGCCAGCCGTGCGAGCGGAGGACGAGACCGAACGCGATCAGGCCTATGTCGTGCCGTTCGCCCGGCGCGCAGGCGAGGATGACGAGCGGGCCGCCGCCACGGCTCCAGAGGCGAGACAGCGCGAGCAGCCGCTCGCGGATGACGGTGGTGGCGAAGTGCTCCTCCCCGACCTCGAGCTCGCCGCGCGCCCATTCGTCCCCTATGCCGCGCAGCACCGGGAGGATCAGCTCCCGAAGGACGGTCTCGAGCGCGAACCCCGCCAGCGCCTCATCGAGGATCGAGTGCATGGCACCTTCGTCGTATGTGTGCGCGGCGGCCAGGAGGCGCCCGCGCGCGTGCTCGAGTGCCGCCTCGTTCGGACGCCCCGACGCGAGGGCGCGGCGCGCCGCCTCGGCAGCGGAGAGTCCTTCCGCGAGGGCGCGTTTCATCTGCTCGACGCGTTCGGCATCCTCGCCGGTGTAGAGGCGAAAGCCTCCCTCGGTGCGGATCGGCTGGAGGAGCCCGTAACGACGCTCCCAGGCTCGGAGGAGCTCCGGATTCACGCCGACGCGCCGCGCGAATTCGCCGATCCGAAGAGCTCCGGGCGGAGTTGACACCGCGTCACTATACACAGTCTGGACAGAGATTTGACAGACCCGGATCGCGGGCAGACTGGCTACTCAGGAGAGCCCTGCAAACCATGAGCAGCAGATGCCAGGCTCGACCGAGGTTTAAGCGATTGTTCGCCGGCGCGTAAGCGTTGCAAGAGGGATTGATGCGACCGTCGAGGTGCGCGGGGAATCGGCCCCGCCAGTCTCCAGGAGGTCGAAGGAATGAGAGCGTTTCGTCTCGGTGGTCTGCTCGTGCTCGCGGCCGCGGCCGCGGTTGTAGGGGCGGGCGGCGCGGCCGCCTCGTCCGCCGCGCCGCATGGATCCCGTGTCGTCGGGCACGTCTACGTCAACGACAACAGCGCGCCCATCAACAGTGTTGCCGGCTTCGACCGTCACGCCGACGGAAGCCTGACCGCGATCCCAGGGTCACCGTTCGCGGTTGGCGGCTCGGGCACCGGCCATCCGGACGCGTCGCAGGGTTCGCTGCAGCTGAGCGGTGACGGCCGCTACCTGCTCGCCGTCAACGCCGGGAGCAACCAGATCTCGGTGCTGCGGATCAAGCACGACGGCTCGCTGCGGGCCGTCGCGGACTCCCCGGTTGCCTCGGGCGGTGTCGATCCGGTGAGCATCGGAGTCCACCGTGATCTCGTGTACGTCGCGAATGCGGGTCCCGGCAGCAGCACCGGCGACACCAACTACACGGGCTTCCGGCTCGATTGGGGTGGCCACTTGCGGCCGATTCCCGACTCGACCTACGTGCTGCCGAACGATTCGAAGCCGGGCCAGGTGCTCTTCAACCGTGACGGCACGAAGCTCGCCGGAACTCGCATCGCCACGTCCGAGATCGACAGCTTCACCGTCGGCCACGGCGGACGGCTGACTCCGGCCACGGGCTCGCCCTACCTTGCGCAGGCGTTCTCGCCGCCGCAGGGATGGGGACAGCTCGGCGCAGAGTTCAGCCCTACGCGCCCGGATCAGTTGTTCGTCTCCGACGCCCACACCGCAGCCGGAGGCGCCGCTTTCCCCGGTCTCGTCTCCAGCTTCATCGACGCCGCCGACGGCACCCTGACCCCGGTCGGAGCCCCGGTCGCCAATGACGGAGGCGCATCCTGCTGGGTCGAGATCAGCCATGACGGCCGCTTCCTCTTTGTCGTCAACACCGCTTCCGCCTCGGTCTCCAGCTACTGGATCGGTACCGGCGGCACGCTCAGCTTCCTCCAGAGCACAGGCCCCGGCCAGATTGGTGCCGGAGCCGAAGACGCGCGCCTCTCCCCCGACGGCCACACCCTCTGGGTCGTCGAGTCAGGCACGAACGCCGTTACCGGCTTCACCGTCGACGGCGGCACCCTCACGCCGCTCACATCCATCGCCGGCCCCGCCGGGGCGACTCCCTCCGGCATCGTCGTCAACTAACCCACGACCTCGCATGCGGTGAGGCGGAGCAGAACAACGCCCGCCTCACCGCCCCACTCCCGCCGGTCAGCTTCGGGCGGCCGGAAGGAATGTCGCCGTGTAGTAGTGACGCAGCCACGCTTCGTAACCGTCGTCATCGAGGCAGGCGTGTTGGCTGAGTGTGCGGTAGGTGGCCCAGTCGAGTGCGACCCAGAAGATCGGCTCGACCTGGCTTCGGGTCAGGCCGCGGCGTCGCCCTCGCTTCCCGAGGAGCGTCGTCGTCGCCCACGTGACGCCGAAGGCGCGGTTCTCATTCATCTCTCCCCAGAGCGCGGCGACGGCGGGGTCGGCGCTCGCGGCCTGCTCGACGACGGCGGCAATGCGGGCCGAGCGGCTGTTGATCCGGCGGAGGTGGGCAGCGTGCAGTCGCAGCATGGTCGACGCGTCCGGGGCGCGTTCCATCTCGAGGACACTCTCGCGCTGCGACACGGGGAGCGGCTCGAGGTCGCCGCGGATCGCGTAGTCGACCGCCGCCTGCAAGAGCGCCGCCTTGGTACCGAAGGCGGCTTCGACGAGCTTCTGCGAGACGCCCGCTGCTGCGCCGATCTCGCGCACGCGTGTTCCCGCCCAGCCGTGGCGCTCGAAAAGGTCGCGCGCAGCGGCGACGACAGCGAGCCGGCGCTCGGCCGCCTCCGCCCGCCGGCTCGTGGCGTCGTAGCGGCGTTTCTGCTGTTTGCCTCGCCCTCCGATATTTGATAGGTTAGACACCTATCGAATATAGTTGGCGCACCCGACGGACTCGAGCAGTACAGGAGTCTCAATCCCTCCCCGACTCCAGAGCAGCTCGCCACCGATTCCCACCGAGCAAGGGGGCAGTCATGCATCGACCTCATCGTCTTGCACGTCGAATCGTCACGGCACTCGTCGCGGTGGCGCTCGCGACCGGTTTCGTCGCGGCTTCCTCGGCAGCCGCGCTTAGAGTCGTCTCGGGCGAGGGCGCCTGGACGTCCAGTATGGTCGCGACCGGCCTCGACTCGCCGCGCGGCCTGCTGATGACGCCGAGCGGCCGTCTGCTCGTCGCCGAAGCGGGCCACGGCGGCGACGTCTGCAGTTCGATCCCGGCCGGTCCGCTGTGCATCGGGCTGAGCTCGGAGATCTCGACCGTCGACCCGGCCAACGGCACCCATACACCGCTCGTGACGGGTCTGTACTCGCGGTCGGTGCCGACGCAGGGCATCACCGGCGTCGACGGCATCTCCGCTGGCGGTGGACGCCTCGAAGGCGTCATCACCTCCTACCCGCAAGAGCTCGACGGGTTGAGCTGCAACGGGCAACCTGCGGACTGCACGAAGGTGCTCGCCGCCGCACGCGCCCAGGCCGGCCAGCTGATCACCTTCGCTCCCAGCGGGGCATTCCGGGCCGTCGCGGGCATCGGCAGCTACGACTACCGATGGGCCTCCAAGAACCCGCGCTACTCGAACGAGCCGCCGAACGCGAACCCCTACGGGATCTTCGCCCTTCCGGGCGGCGCCTTGGTTGCGGACTCCGGTGCCAACGCGTTGGACTTCGTCGCCGCCAACGGGTGGGTTTCCGTCCTGTCGGCGTTCACCCCGCCGCCGCCGGGCGCGTTCCCCGCGGACACGGTCCCCACCTGCGTCACGCTGCTCCATGGCCGCCTCTACGTCGCCTCCCTCTCGGGTCACCTCTGGGCGCTGAACGGCAGCTCCACGCCCACCGATGTCCCGGTCACCGACGGCGCCGGCCACAGCCTCATCCATCACGTGACCGGTTGCGTCTCCGATGACCGGACCGGGGCCATCTACCTCGTCGACATGTGGAGTGCACCCAGCCCACCGCTTCCGACCACGGCGGGTACCGGCTCGGTCGTGGAACTCAGGCGCGACGGCACCGCCTCCGTCATCGCGAGCGGGCTCACCTTCCCGAACGGAATCGCGCTCGGGACGGACGGCTCGCTCTACGTGACCGTCGACAGCACCTGCACTGCAAGCGGCTCGCCCCTGCCGTTCTGCGCAATGGGCGGCGGCATCGTCAGTCTCCATCACTGGCGCTGAGGAACCTGCCCGAGCACCAGCCCGGCCCCTCCAGTCGCGTGAAGCAGCGGTGGGAGGGGCCGGCTGGTCGAGAGCGCTCTCCCCGCAGCCGAACCAGCGGACTATCGAGCCCGTTCGCGGTCGACCCACCTGGCCCGCGAAACCTCGCCTAGCGCCGGCGGCGCCGTACCGGCCTCGATGCGGCGGGCGGAGTCTCGATTCCGGAGGCCGCGAAGGC
>Ga0335085_10011970_pt1 | contig 12813 bp, 9 predicted proteins | sample Lox_Sample_45_FD_206712 | JGI IMG/M metagenome (GOLD analysis project Ga0335085, IMG submission 206712) | Soil microbial communities from Loxahatchee National Wildlife Refuge, Florida, United States - Lox_Sample_4.5 | ecosystem: Environmental > Terrestrial > Soil > Wetlands | place: USA: Florida...
AAGCGCGCGCCGTTGTGCTACATCGCGGCTTAACGGTCCCGTAGCTCAGCAGGATAGAGCAGCGGTTTCCTAAACCGAAGGTCGGAGGTTCGACTCCTCTCGGGACCGCCATGAAATCAAATGAGAATTTCCAATTTGTAGCCAGAGCGTATCGTACTTTGTTCGCGAAATCGCCCTCTGGGGCGACACGGGGCTACGTGCGGTGCATCGGGCAGCCGGACACGTACGCAAGACATTCTGACAATCAGCTTCGACAATCAGCATGAAACGTCCGCAGCCACTTTCAATCACTAAGAAAAGCAGGCCCGTTTGCAAAAACGGACCTGCTGCTTGTCGCGGCGAATGGGTGTCTAAGGGCAACTGACCGCCGGGTTAGTGCTCCTTCCGGGCGGACGGCATTTGACCGCAGCTCAGATCCGAAAAATGCGCTATTGCATTGGCTCGATGACGGCGTCGGCGACGGGTCCGTATATTTCACCCGCACGTATTTTCTTGGTCGTTGCGTTAGGAAAAGGTCCGCCCGTCGGCGCCGATCGCGGCTACGCCGTTTCATGTTTTTACCTGTGAAGGCCAAGTCTGGCGTTGCGCACAGTTTTCGTAGGTGACCAACGTTGCCGCCGCGGCCAGCATGGCGATGCCTGTGACAGCGTAAGCTGTGGTTGGCCTCGGGTCAGCTGCGCGGCATTCGTGCGGTGGCGTCCCTAATTGCCCGGAAGTGGCGACACATGCCGACTTGCGCCTGGGCCCCTGCTGCGCGACCATGGTCAAAAGGCCGAAAATTCGGGGCCGCGGCGCGGCGATGTTTCACAAAGTGGAGGGGCTAATGATCAGGATTGGCAAGATTGCAGCCGTTGGGCTCGCGACAGCGATTTTGGCGCTCGCGGCGGCAACCGCCGACGCCAAGGACAAGGTGAAAGTAGGCTTCATCGGACCGCTCACGGGTGGCGTCTCGGTCAACGGCCTCGGCGGCCGCAATTCGGCGGATCTGGCCGTGAAGCTGCGCAATGCCGACGCCAAGGCGAAATACGAATATGAGCTGGTCGTGCTCGACGATGAGTGCAAGCCGAACGTCGCAGTGCAGGTCGCCACCAAGATGGCAGCCGACAAAGACATCATCGCCGGCGCCACGCATTATTGCTCGGCAGCGGCAATCGCAGCAGTCGACGTCTACCACAAGTTCGGTTTTCCGGTGATCGTGTGGGGCGCGGTGCTGCCCGACATCACCTATCGCAACAAGTATCCGGAAGTTCATCGCGTCAACGGCACAATGATCAACCAGAACGACGCCAATGCTGAACTGATTTCCAAGCTTGGCTTCAAGACCGTGGCGGTGATCCACGACACCACGGACTACGGTAAGGGACATAACGAATATTTCAGCAAGGCGCTGGCCAAGATCGGCAAAGCAAAGATCGTCGGCACCTTCGGCGTCACCGCCGACCAGCAGGATTTCACCGCCGAGCTCACCAAGATCAAGGCGCTCAACCCGGACGTGATCTATTTCGGCGGATTGACGCCCATCGGCGTGCGTATCCGCTCGCAGATGGACAAGCTCGGCATCAAGGCCGTGTTCGACGGCACCTCGGGCATCGTCTCTGATGCCTTCATCCAGGGCCTCGGGCCCCTGGCCGAAGGCACGCTCGCCTTCCGCGAGGGGGCGCCGACCGAGAAGCTGCCGGGCGGCAAGTTCTTCATGGAAAAATACAACGCCCAGAAATACGACAATCCGCCGGAGGCCTACGGCGCCTTCGCCTATGCAGCGATGAACATGATCCTCGATTCGATCGAGAAGGTTGGCCCCGACCGCAAGAAAGTCATCGCCGATCTCGGCAATGTGAGGGACCGCGATTCGATCGTTGGCAAGATTACGTTCGACGACCATGGTCAGAACACGGTCCCGGTGATCACCACATATGTCGTCCAGGACGGCAAGTTCGTGGAATGGAACGCGAGCGAATACGCCAGCGGCAAGCGCAAGCTGCCGGGGCAGAAGTAATTCGCAGAATCGATATCTCGTCATGGCCGGGCTTGTCCCGGCCATCCACGTCTTCCACGCCAATATGAGACGTGGATACCCGGCGCAGGGCCGGGCGTGGTGGCGGAGAATCTTGGGACATGGACCTGGGCCTGTTGGCGCAATTCGTCATGAACGGGCTGATGCTCGGCATGATGTATGCGCTGGTCGCCGTCGGCTTCACGCTGTTCTTCGGCGTCCTTGACGTCATCCAATTCTCGCACGGCGACGTGCTCACCGTCGGGGCCTTCGTGGCGCTGGCGGCTTACGTCGGCTTGCAGGCGCTCGGCCTCGTTTCGCCCTGGCTCGACCTCGTCATCATCCTGGCGCTGGCGACCGCGGCGATGGCCCTGCTGGGCATGCTGATCGCCCGTTATCTCGTCTTGCCCTTGCGCACGGCGCCGCCTCTCAACACCCTGCTGATCACGCTGATGCTCGGCACCGTACTGCGCGAAGGCGTGCGGCTGTTCTATCCGCAAGGCGCCAATCCGAAGCCGTTTCCGGCCCTGCTGCCGCGCGGCTCGGTCAATCTCGGCGATTTCAACCTGCGCTTCGACAATGTGCTGATGCTGGCGGCGGGCGTGCTGGTCATCGTCGGCCTGCAATTCCTGCTCAACCGCACCAAGCTCGGGCTGGCGATCCGCGCGGTCGCGCAGGATGAGGAAACCGCGCGCACCATGGGCATCAACTTCACCGCCATCGTGCTCATAACCTTCGCCATCGGCTCGGGGCTTGCCGCTTTTGCCGGCGTGATGAACGGCCTCTATTACAACGAGATCAATTTCGGTCTCGGTCTCTATCTCGGCGTGATCGGCTTTGCCGCCGCCATCATCGGCGGTCTTGGCAGCATCTACGGCGCCATTCTCGGCGGCTTACTGTTCGCCGCCTTGCAGACGATCGGGACGGTCATGCTGCCCTTCGCCAGCGCCTACAAGGACGTCTTCGCCTTCGCCGTCGTCATCGCCATCATGGCCTGGCGCCCGACCGGGTTGATCCGCGAAAAGATCAGCGAGCGGGTCTGAGCCGATGGCGGGGGAAGGCAGACGAGCGCAGACGAGTGTTTGGCCGGGCCTGATCGCGTTCGGCGTGGCGACCGCCTACATGATGGCGCTACTCGATGCCGAGAAGCAGGCGGTCATTATCGCGCTGTTGGCCTTCGGCATCGCCGCTGTCGTCGCCGCCGCCTGGTTCGGCCTGCTCGACAACGTCGGCGGCTCCTTCGCCGAGCACGAGGACGCCATGGGCGTCTTCGCCATCGTCGCGCTGCTAGCGCTCGCCGCGTTCTTTCATGAAGACCATTTCGTGCTGCTGCTGGTGCTCACGGTGATGCTCTACAGCGTGGCGACGCTCGGCCTGAACATCCAGTTCGGCTATGCCGGCGTGCTGAATTTCGCCGGCGCCTCTTTCTTCGGCATCGGCGCCTATACCTCGGCCGTGCTCAATACCTACACCGCCGTGCCGGCGCTGCTCGTCCTGCTGATCGGCGGCCTGCTGGCGGCGCTGATCGGCTCGGCCCTGCTGCTGCCGGTGCTGCGCACCCGTGGCCACTACGCCGCGGTGGTGACCATCGCCTTCGCCCTGCTGTTCAAGACCTTCCTTGAGGTCAACGACGTGGTCGGCGGCCCGCAGGGCATGCAGGTGCCGGCGATGAAGATGCTGGGCTGGTCGTTCAACGACAATATCGAGATCGGCGGCGTCACTCTGTCCTTCTATTTGAATTATTTCGCGGTCAGCCTGCTGCTGCTGATCGGCGCCTTCGTGCTGGTGCGGCGGCTGGAGCGCTCGTGGATCGGCCTCAACCTCGACGCCTTGCGGCTGGACGAAACCGCGGCGAGCTGCTTCGGCCTCGACGTCGCGCGCTGGAAGATCACCGCCTTCCTGATCGGCAATTTTCTCATCGGCATCGCCGGCGCGCTGTTCGGAATGGTCGGCGGCTTCGTCGGGCCGAACAACTACACCTTCGCCGACTCGCTCATTCTCGTTTCCATCCTGCTGCTCGGCGGCATCGGCAACCCATGGGGGCTCGTGGTCGCTACCTTTATCGTCGTGGTCGTGCCGGAGAAGCTGCAGACCATCCAGGAATACAGGTTCCTGCTTTATGCACTGATGGTGATCGGCGTGCTGCTGTTCCGGCCGGACGGGCTCTTGCCGCGTCCGGTGCGCCGCTATTTTCCCGGGTGGCGGCGATGAGTGCGCTGCTCGAAGCCCGTGGGGTAGCGCGGCGCTTTGGCGGCGTCGTCGCGCTCGACAGCCTCGATCTTTCCGTCGCCGCCAACGAGATCCTCGGCCTGATCGGCCCTAACGGTTCGGGCAAGACGACGTTCTTCAACGTCATCACCGGCATCTATGCCGCCGACGCCGGCAGCCTGGTGTTCGACGGCGTCGACATCACCAGGGCGTCGTCGCGTGCGGTCTACCAGTTGGGGGTATCGCGCACCTTCCAGCGCTCGCGCCTGTCGCTGCCGCTGTCGATCTTCGACAACATCATGATCGGCAACCACAAGCGGCTCAATCAGGGGCTGTGGTTCAATCTCATGCGCCGCGCCGCCCTCAAGCGCGAGTTCGAGGAAAGTTATCGCGCCGCGCATGCGCTGATCGAGGTGTTCGAGCCGGCGCTGGCCGACCGGATGCTCGAGCCGGTCGCCGGCCTGCCAATGATCGACCGCCGCCGCATCGAGATCTGCCGTGCGCTGATTAGCGCGCCGAAGCTGCTGCTGCTCGACGAGCCGTCCGCCGGCATGACGCATGACGAGACCGCCGAGTTGATGGACGACATCCTGCTGGTGCGCGAGCGCAACAGGGACTTGACGATCGTCATCGTCGAGCACGAAATGGGCGTGATCGAACGCATCACCGACCGCTGCGTCGTGCTCAATTTCGGCCGCAAGATCGCGGAGGGGCCGTACCGCGACGTCGCCGCCGACGCCCAGGTGCAGGAAGCCTATCTCGGGGTCGCATGATGGCAGCCTTGCTCGAAATCGAGGACGTCTACACGGCCTACGATAAGGCCGACGTGCTGCAGGGGGTCTCGCTCGCCGTCGCGCCCGGCAGCATCACCTGTCTGCTCGGCTCCAACGGCTCCGGCAAGACCACCCTGGTGCGCTCGATCCTCGGCCTCACCCCGGCGCACGCCGGGCGCATCGTGTTCAATGGCGCCGATATCACGCGGCTTCCGACCCATAAGATCATCGCGACCGGCATCGCCTGCATCCCGGAGGGCCGCAAGGTGTTCCCCAAGCTCAGCGTCGAGGAAAACCTGCGCGTCGGCGCCTACCAGGAGAGCTCGGACAAAGTGACGCTGGCGCGCGTTGCCGAAATTTTCGAGATTTTCCCGCGGCTGGCGGAGCGGCGCGGCCAGCTCGCCGGCACCATGTCCGGCGGCGAGCAGGCCATGGTATCGATCGGCCGCGGTCTGATGCGCGCGCCCAAGCTGCTCTTGGTCGACGAGCCGTCGCTGGGATTGTCGCCGCGGCTGGTGAAGGAGAACTTCAACATCATCCGGCAGATCAACGAGCGCGGCATCACCGTGCTCCTGGTCGAGCAGAACGTGCACCAGACGCTCGCCATCTCGCATTTCGGCTTCGTGCTGTCCAAGGGCCGCGTGACCACTAGCGGAACGCCGGCCGAGCTTGCCGAGCGCAAGGAAGTGCGCGAGGCTTATTTCGGCTAGCGCATGCAGACCGCAACCCAACTGACGCAGGAACTGATCCGCCACAACACCATCAATCCGCCCGGCGCCGAGCGCGCTTGCGCCGAATATCTGGCGGGATTGCTGGCGGCGGCGGGCTTTGCCGTCGAGCTCGTTCCGTTCGGCGAGGGACGGGCGCAACTGCTCGCCCGCATCGGCGGGTCAGCGGACCGGCTGCCACTGGCATTCACCGGCCACCTCGATACCGTGCCGCTTGGCGCGCAGCCATGGTCCGTCGACCCGTTTGCCGCCGATATCGCCGACGGCAAGCTTTACGGTCGCGGCGCTTCGGACATGAAAAGCGGCGTCGCCGCTTTCGTCATCGCATGCATCGCGTTCGCCGACCGGCTTGCAGGCTCGCCGGGTATCACGTTGCTGATCACGGCTGGCGAGGAAACCGGCTGTACCGGCGCCGAGGCGCTTGCGGCGGCCGGGCTCGACCCGGTAGGGGTGCTTATCGTGGCGGAGCCAACCGGTAACAAGCCGCTCGTCGGCCACAAGGGCGCGCTTTGGCTGGAGGCCGAAACGAAAGGCGTAACCGCTCACGGCTCAATGCCCGAGAAAGGAATTAATGCGGTCTATAAAGCCGCGCAGGCCGTTGCTAGGTTGGAAGAATTCGACTTCAACGTGGCCCGCCACGGCGTGCTCGGCGCGCCGACGCTCAACGTTGGAACGATCCAGGGTGGGCTCAACATCAATTCGGTTCCCGACCGGGCATTGATCGGCATCGATATCCGCACCATACCCGCACAAAACCACGGGCAACTCCGCGAGCAGTTATCAAGCTATCTTGGTGCGGGGGTTGCGTTGAAAACGCTGCTTGACGCCAGAAGTGTCCGGACTGACCCGGGAAATCCTTGGGTCGGGGAGGTCATTCGTGTGGCACGCGAGGTCGAAAGGGTCGACGACACGATTCGGGCCGCGCCCTATTTCACGGATGCGTCCGCGCTGACGGTGGCGCTCGGGTCGCCGCCGACCGTTATCATCGGACCGGGCGAACTGGAACTTGCCCATCAGACCGATGAATATTGCGTGGTATCACGCATTGAACGAGCGACAGAAATATACTCGCAGCTTGTCCGAAGTTGGTGTCAGATTTGAAGATCTGGCGATGGCTCTAACTTTGAGCCGGCGGCATTTTGTGCCACCGGCTCAACCTACGTCAGGAGACAATCGAGAGAAGGGGGTCTCTCGTCACGCAGCGGTCGGGGAGGGCGTTGCGTGGATCTGACGTAGAAAATTCGGTCTCGTTCGTGTCCCCCTAAAGGCAACGTTTGGCGATGGCATCATTAGTATGAGCAACATCAGCATCGAGGTGGTCGAGATCTTGGTCGCGTTCGGTACCAGCTTTGCAGAGTGCGGTCACAGCGCGCGCCTTTACCAGCTCAAGAGAATAGGGTCGCGTCACGGTGTATATATCCGACCGATCTGCGCCGCTGAGACTCTTGCGCCTCACCTGCATCGCCGCGACGAGGGTGCTCGCTTCCGCAAGGTAGCGGCCGCAACCCGGCAAGGGCTTCGCATCTGGACGTGCAAGCGGCGGCGCCAAAGCCGCCATTGCGAAAGTGGCCGGCACGGTCAGCCCAACAAACGCAATGAACGCGATTAAAAAACGCTTGAGCAAAGGGCTGCCCCGTTTTTGTTGTAGCTTCGGTGCATCAGCCATGAACGCATTGCGGCAAAGCCGTGAGCAGTAGCGCCGTTTGCTGAACCAGCCGCGTTGATAGGCAATAAGACCAATGCCCCGATCGCAGTTTGGATTTGAGCATTTCATGACACTTTCTTTCCACGATTTCTGACGACGCGGACCTCATGTGGCCCAATCTTTCGAAACACTGGGTATCGCGGTAGATGCGCATTGGTCATAGACGCGATTGCTGAAAATCTGTTTGCAGTCCTCTTGCTACGCCGCGCTGGAAAAGTGCTTGCATATATTGGGGATCGAATACGCCGCGTTCCTTTTGATCGAAGTCCGACTCGACGAGTGCGACCTTGAAGCCGATGCCGTCTCGCCGGGCCGCCCGCGCCAACAGGAAGAGCTCCGCGCGTGCACCTAGTTTCAAGGCAACCGAGAACGACCGGCCAAGAACACTTGCCATGGTTCGATCCGTCTGAGCGAACTCATTCGTCAGCTTTCCGTTGACGACGATATAAAGCTCGGACGCCGGCAGTCGACAGTCACCTGACGAGAACAGATAGGACGCGGGTGCGACATAGATCGGTCCGTTGACGCCGCCATCGACGTGCATTTCCTGAAAGCGGCGACCGTTTGCCTCCGCCTCGATTAAGACTGGAGGGAATACAGCGGGGATGCTCGACGACGCCAAGATGATCTTCCGGAATAGAGCGAGCGCGGGATCACCGCCTCGTGTGGCGACCGCGCCCATGTCCCAAACCACGGCCTGACCGGCATCAAGGTTGGTCGTGACGACAAATAGGCGGCGTCCTTGTCGATGTTGCGCGGCGATGTCGTCAAGCAGCTCGGCTGTGACGTGCTGCTGGATAAGCCGCGCCAGGGGCCAACTGTCGAGAATGCTTACCGGCGTGGTCCGCACCTCGAAGATGTCGGACGCGCGGACGCTCGTATAGGCCTTTCGAAGGGTGGCGTCGTATTTCGGTCCTGCAAAAGCGTAAACCGCGATAATCGCTCCGCTGCTGACACCGGTTACGACCGAAAAATCGGGACGTTTTCCCGACGCCGTCCAGCCGTTTAGAAGGCCGGCACCGTAGGCACCATCTTCGGCTCCGGTGGATAGCGCGAGCCAGGGTCCCAGCTGGCTCGGCACCGCGCGGGCATAGTCCTCTTCGGAATTCGCCCAGAAGCGAACCCCCGGGAAGCCGGGAATGATCGCGCTTTGCTGATCTTCGTTGGAGAAAACCGGGCGCGGCGACAACTGCGAGGCGCCGGCCGCTTTGGTGTTGTGCGTTAATTCGCTCGACTGGCTGACGCACCGCGATAATGCCACGCCGCCCCGCTTTCGCGTTGCAGCCAACGCCGACGAGCTCGCCAAAAGAGCCGGCAGGCCAACGATCAGTTTCCGTCTGTCGATGCCATTTTTCATAGTGCACCTTAGTCGCGGCGCTCGGCCATCCAGCGGCCGTCGCAGACGCCTGAATTTACGAGCGCCCGCCACACGCCTTGTCCGGACGTTCGTGACAAACGCCCAGTACCTTGCGCTTGCTGGTTTCCCATAGCCCCAGAGACACGGATTACACCCGCCGCGCTTACGTGTCCGTAGGGGCTGCCGTCGTAAGTTACCGTGCCGTCCACGATGTCCAAACCGACGCGGTACGAATCACACGCGCCGCGTTTGGTCTCGATCACTACGCTCCACCGACCGTCGAATGTCAGGTGGCGTGCGCGTCGGGCATGATGACCAGAATTGGAATCATGTGCATTAGCGATTGGAACGTAGGCCATCGCCGCGGCAACAGCGCATATAGCCGTGAACACCTTGAAAAAGCGGCGCTTGCGGAAAAATCGGGAGCGATCAGATGCAGAGAACGCGGGCGCTCCCCAGCGGTGCGAAATTGGTGGTGACTGTTGCCCCCGGGTTAGGGCGGAATCTGAAACTTGCGTGATCATTTGCTTCTCCTGGTGGTTGGCCAGCACAGTGTGATCGAGGATGCTGGCAAACAGTTCGTGTGATGATTTAGGTTGCGAGCCCGGCGAGAAATGCCTTCATCGCAGGGATTGGATCGGTCTGAATGCTCTGAACGGGCGAACGCGTGGAACTTCGGCGCCAGCGTCGCAGGTTTCTAATCAAGATGAGCGAAATCAACATTTCATGGCTCCCTAGTGGATCTGGTCGTGATTGCATGGGTGATCTATGGTCCCGGCACGGCCCATTTTCGGCGGCATCGAATGCGCGCCGCGCATTCCGACCCACTGGCATTCTACGCGCCCACCTTTGCCGATATTCCAGCGCGTGAGCGATGGACCATGGCCAATCACGGGGCATTCTCCAGATACGATCAGCGACAGCGTGTGCCGCGCGATCATCAGTTCCTCATTGGTAGAGATGACGTAGACGGGCAGTGCGCTGTCCTTGCGTGAGACCAACATCTTCCCGGCCGCATTGGCCGCCGGATCGAGCTTGGCGCCCAACCAGGTCAGTCTTTCGGCGATTCGAGCGCGCATCTGGACTGAATTTTCGCCGATGCCTGCGGTAAAGACGAACGCATCTAGTCCGCCGAGTGCAGCTGCGAGCATTCCGGCTTGGAGGCCGACGCGATAGGCAAGGTAGTCGAGCGCAAATCCGGCACGTTCGTCGGCGCTTGCTTCGAGATCGCGCACATCATTGCTGATGCCGGAGAGCCCTTTGAGCCCGCACTGATGATAGAGCAGGTCCTGCACCTGCGCGGCGGTCATGCCGCGCTCGGCAATGAGATGGAGCACGACGCCGGGATCGATATGACCCGGTCGGGTACCCATCGGTAAACCATCGAGCGCCGTGAAACTCATCGTGCTCTCGATGCTGCGGCCGCCGGCCAAGGCGCACATTGATGTGCCGCTGCCGAGATGGGCGACAATAACACGACCTTTGGCGGCCTTCGGCGCTACTCGGTGCAGCTGTTCCGCGACGTACTCGTAAGACAGACCGTGAAATCCGTATCGTCGAACGCCCTCCTCGTAGAACTGTTCGGGAAGCGCGAAATGGTCGGCGAGTTTGCCGTGACCGCGATGAAAGGCGGTATCAAAGCAGGCAACCTGGGGCAGCTCTGGACGGAGCGCGCGCAGCACGCGGATCGGGGCCAGATTGTTCGGCTGATGCAACGGCGCCAGCGCTTTGTAACCTTCGAGCCGCGCCAGCACGTGCTCGTTGATCAAGACCGGACCGGAATAGTCGGGTCCGCCGTGCACGACGCGATGCCCGGCGGCAATGAGATTAAATGGCTGGGTTTGCTGCAGCCATGTGCCGGCCGCGTGGATGGCGTCGGGCAGGTCCTTAACTTCGTCCTCCGGAAGGCTGCGATCGATCAGCGGGTTCTTGTCCGCCGCGACCGCGCGCAGCCGCGGCCGCGTGCCGATGCCGTCCACCTGGCCCTTGATCAGGCACTGCAAACTCATCGCGGCACCGACCGCGAAAACCTGGAATTTGAGGCTCGAGGAGCCTGCGTTGACGACGAGGATTGTGTCCATGACGTTACGCCGCCCGTAAGACTGGGGCGCGCCGCTGCGCGTCCGCGTAGAGCACGGCCACCGCGCATGAGGCCATGCGGGTTCGCACCGAATCCGCGCGCGAGGTCAGAACTATCGGCACGCGCGCTCCGAGCACGATGCCGGCCGCGTCGGCTTGCGCCAGGAACGACAGGTTCTTGGCGAGCATGTTGCCGGCTTCGAGGTCGGGGACGACGAGGATCTGCGCTCGGCCGGCGACGGGCGAATCGATGCCTTTGATTCGCGCTGCGCGCGCGTCGATGGCGTTGTCGAAGGCAAGCGGCCCATCGAGGATGCCGCCGACGATCTGACCGCGCTCGGCCATCTTGCACAGCGCCGCGGCCTCGATGGTCGATGGTATTTTCGAAGTGACCGTCTCGACGGCAGACAAAATAGCGACGCGCGGTATACCGAGTCCGACTTGGGTAAAGAGATCGATCGCGTTCTGGATGATGTCGCGTTTGGCGTCGAGATCGGGAAATATGTTAATCGCTGCATCAGTGATGAAGAGCGGTTCGTGATAGGTCGGCACGTCCATGATGAAGACGTGGCTGATCCGCCGCGCCGTACGCAGGCCCGTCGTCGATGCCGCTACCGCGTGCATCAGTTCATCGGTATGCAAACTGCCTTTCATCAAGAGTTCGCCTTTTCCCTCGCGGATCAATTTGACTCCGAGGGTTGCCGCATCATCGCTGTGCGCGGCCTCGACGATCTCGAAACCGCTGACATCGATTCCGTGCCGGCGCGCTGCATCGCCGATCTTGGCCTTTGGCCCGACCAGGACTGGGACAATGATGCCCGCTTCCGCGGCCTCGGAGGCGCCGCGCAACGAGGTCTCGTCGCACGGATGAACGACGATGGTGGTCGCGGGTGTCACCCGCTTGGCGTCGGCAATCAGGCGATCGTATTTGGCATGAGTCTGCACTGACGCAGCCGCGGTGGAATTTGCCATAGTGATATCTCCTCTTGTCTCCGGAAGTGCCCGACCTTGTCAGTGTCTCAGGCGGCCGCCCTCGCCGGAGCGTGCGCACCGTCGTCCGCATCGATTTGTAGAAGGTTTGCAATATGCTGCAGTCGTACGGCCACTTCGCCGCTGACACCTCCGTTTGCAGTCATCACTTCACGCACTACCGAGATAGCCCAGCGGCGCGACTCAGCGTCGGGTATGAGAACAGGAAGGGCGGCGACCGCCGCAACCGGATCAAGCAGCAGCAGGAAGCCCTGGTCACGCAGCATGGCCTTGAACTCGGCAAGCGTTACATGCTGCGCGCCGCAATGGTGCTCGCGCATCCGTCGAATGGCTTCGAATGCACGTTCGTCGATCGCCCCGTGCGGCCGGCCGACATAGATGAGCGCGCGAATAGCGCCTTCGATGGTGCTGCCGGTCGCCATGCGGGACTTCAGTTCGGCTATCCGAATGCTCACCAGCTCGTCGTGCAGTGGCGTCCGCCCCGCTTTGCGCAGTGATCGTGTGTCAACGGGATCGATGCCGACCGCCGCCTGCAGCCAAGGATTCCCGTAGATCGTCAGAAAGATCTGCTCGGCGACTGTTTCGTTGACCTTGCGCCAGGCATCGAGGCCCGCGACGACTCCGTCCGACAAAGTCTTTTGCAGCCTCAGCAGAGGATTGTCCGGCGACGCGGGCTGGCGCTTGTTGCGCACTGTGTCTGCCATCGCGCCGATGGGGGCAATCCAGGGATTTCTGTCCGAATACAGTGCGTATTGCAGCCGCAGCGGATGCCATTTTCGAAGCCATTCGGCCGCGGACTCCGAGGCGAAAGCGCGAACGATAGGCTGGGCGAATGTGCGGTAGAGCCCGAGGTTGATCTCGGACACACGCGCTGCGGTCGCGAAGCGGCGCTCGTCGGCCGCATCGTTCGCACCCAGGGCGCGGATGTCGTTCAGTGTCCTTTCCTCGCAGCGCATGACCCACTCGCCGGCGATGAGATC
>Ga0335085_10011971_pt1 | contig 12813 bp, 10 predicted proteins | sample Lox_Sample_45_FD_206712 | JGI IMG/M metagenome (GOLD analysis project Ga0335085, IMG submission 206712) | Soil microbial communities from Loxahatchee National Wildlife Refuge, Florida, United States - Lox_Sample_4.5 | ecosystem: Environmental > Terrestrial > Soil > Wetlands | place: USA...
ACCCGTGAGCTGCGCCGATGATAAATTCACCAGGCCTTCACTGAGCCTGTGATCGGGTTCGTTGATGTCACCACCGCACAGCTCAAGGCTGGCCTTAGCCACCCCAGTCAGTCACTCACGCCCAACCAGGTGTCCTCCCGTCTCGTTGATGGCGAGACATGGGGCGCCTAGGCGGACGCGGGAGTGTGGGATGGGCCGGGCAGGCCGGCCTGGTAAGCGAGGACGACGAGCTGGGCGCGGTCGCGGGCGCGCAGTTTGGTCATGGCGTGGTTGGCGTGCGTCTTGACGGTCAGCGGGCTGAGCGTGAGGTGCTCGGCGATCTCGGCGTTGGACATGCCTGTCGCTACCAGGCGGCACCAGTCACGCGCGGGACCATCGCGGACACCGCGAACGCCGCCCGCGGCGCGAACGCCCATGGCCAGGTCGCGAAGCCCCACACAGGGACTGTAAACAGCCCGCAGGCCGGACGACACCTGCGAACGCGGTAGCCAGCCGGAGGCCCTACCGCGATCGCGGTGCGTAAAAGACACCACGCCAGGCCGACGACGGGGCGCCCTCGATCGCGAACGATGGATGACGTCACGTCAGTCAATACGGGGAGATTCATGTCCGCCATCGCTAGGTGGTGTTTTCGCCACCGGTTCGTGGTCATCGCAGCCTGGGTGCTCGTGCTGGTCGGTCTCGGCGCGCTTTCCCAGGCCATCAAGAGCGACTACAACAACTCCTTCTCGCTGCCCGGTACGGGTTCCACCACGGCCCAGCAGCTGCTGGCCAAGGCTATCCCGGCCCAGGCCGGTGACTCCGACACGATCGTCTGGCAGGTCAGCCATGGCACGGTGCGTGATGCGACGGTCAGCACACGGATGAACAACGTCCTGAAGCAGATCGCGACGATGCCCGAGGTCGCCGCCGTGGTCAGCCCGTACGGACCGCACGGGGCCGCGCAGATCAGCCGGGACGGCCGCACCGCATACGCCACCGTCGGCTTCGCCAAGCAGGCCAACAACCTGGCCAAGGCGGACATTACCCGGGTCATAGACGCCGCCGAGGCGGCCCGTGCGCCCGGGCTGAACGTCCAGATCGGAGGCCAGGCCATCGAGCAGACCGAGCAGACGTCGCTGGGCGTCAGCTCGACGGTCGGCGTGCTCGCAGCCGCCGTGGTGCTGTTCATCGCGTTCGGCTCGCCACTGGCGATGCTGTTGCCGATAGTCACCGCCATCGCCGGGGTCGGCGGCGGCCTGATGGCGATCACGCCGCTGACCCATGCCATGAACGTCATCGACTTCGCGCCGATCCTCGGCGCCCTGATCGGCCTGGGCGTAGGTATCGACTACGCCCTGTTCATCGTTACCAGGCACCGTCGCGGCCTGCAGTCCGGGCTAACCCCCGAACAGGCGGCGGTCAAGGCCATCGACACCTCCGGCCGCGCCGTGCTGTTCGCGGGCAGCACGGTGTGCATCGCCCTGCTCGGCATCTTGGTCCTGGGCGTCAGCTTCCTGAATGGCCTGGCGGTCGCCTCCGCGCTCACCGTCGTCTTCACCGTGCTCGCAGCGGTCACCCTGCTCCCCGCGCTGCTCGGCGTCTTCGGGATGCGCGTGCTGAGCCGGCGGCAGCGGCGCCGGCTGGCCTCCGGGGCTCCGGCACCTGGCGCAGCGGGCATGTGGGCGCGCTGGGCGAGCACGGTCGAACGGAGGCCGGCGATCCTCGCCGTAGCGGCGGCAGCAGTCATGCTCGTCCTGGCCATCCCGGTGCTGAGCCTGAGGCTGGGCTCCTCCGACCAGGGCAACGACCCCTCCTCAACCACCACCCGGCAGGCGTATGACCTGCTCGCCGGCGGGTTCGGGCCGGGCTTCAACGGACCGCTGCTGCTGGTCGCGCAGACCAATTCGCCAGCCGATGTGGCCGCCCTCCGGGGGCTCGAAGCCGGCCTGCCCAAGGTGGCCGACGTGACAAGCGTGCGCCAGATCGCCGCCACGACCGGAACTGAGGTCATTCAGGTGACCCCAGGCACCTCGCCCGAGGCGAAGGCGACATCCGACCTCATCAGCACCTTGCGCAACGACACCATCCCGGCCGCCGAGCGCGGCACCACGCTGCGGGTGTACATCGGCGGCGTAACCGCCACATTCGCGGACTTCGCCACCGTCGTCGACGCCAAGCTGCCCTGGTTCATCCTCACCATCGTCGGACTCAGCTTCCTGCTGCTGGTGGTGGCGTTCCGCAGCCTGCTCATCCCGGGGACGGCGGCGGTGATGAACCTGCTCGCCGCCGCGGCCTCCTTCGGAGGTGGCCAATCCTGCCGAGGTCTTCGGCCCGGAGTACGTCGGCCACGATGAGCCGTCGAACGTCTTCTACTCCGACGTCCCCGGCGCAGGAAATCACATGACGTACTCGGTGCGCCTGCCCCGGGACCCGTCGCCCGCGAACCCCAACACGCCGGGCAAGTCCTACCAGTTCCAGCTGAATGGCGCGCTGTGGTTCGGGATGGCCCTGTGCGACACGCAGTCCTACCCGGAGCAGGTGTCCGCCTGTACGCCGGACAGCGACAAGAACATCGTCGACCCGGCGGTCTCGCCCAACCATCCGGGCACTGCGTTCCTGGAGCTCCAGTTCTACCCGCCGGGGTGGGTTCCCTGGCCGACGTGGCAGGTCGCCGTCGGAGCGAGCGCCTGCGACCCGACCAGGTGGTGCGCGGCGATGAACATCTTTAGCCTGGCCCAGGACCCGGTCAAGGGGACCGTCCTGAACCCGACCTGCGCGGCCAAGACCGGCCTTGAGTATGTCAACTTCGCGTTCCTGACCAAGGACGGCCGCCCCACGGCCACGCCGAACCCCGTGAATTCCACCACCGCCACGTTCACGCCGGATCCGGCCAGGGACCTGTTCATGAACTCCGGCGACAACCTGGGCGTGTCCCTGCGTGACACGCCCCACGGGCTCCGCGCCGTCATCCACGACCGCACGACCGGCCAGACCGGGTCCATGACGGCGAGCGCGGCCAACGGCTTCGGCCAGGTCCAATACGCCCCGGCGCCCAGCACCAGCTGCGTCAACATCCCGCATGACTTCCACCCGATGTACTCCACCTCTTCCCCGCAGACCCGGGTGATATGGGCGGCGCACACCTACAACATCGCCTTCTCCGACGAGATCGGGCACTTCGAGAACTGCGAGGGTCCGAACCCCATCCCGGCCACCCCGTTCGGCATCGACGCCAACGGCAACCCCATCACCTGCCCCGCGGGCAACACCGAAGGCTTCGGAAGGGATACCGAACCGACCGACGGGGATGACAACTTCTGTTTCCCCGGTTCGGAGGCGCTGCGGATACACATCAACGGCTGCACCGATACCAATACCGGGTTCGACGCTCTCTCCTACCAGCCGGTCTGGCCGGACGGCAACCGGGTCCTGCACCCCGAGCCGTTCCTGTTCTCCAGCCCTCGCACCGGGCCTGGTGACCGGGTCAACTACTCCCAGGTGGCGTTCGAGGCTAACCTGCCGAGAATCGAGGCCAACACCTGCGACCGGACCACCGGCGCGGGCTGCACCCTGATCCCGACAACGGACGACGGCACGCCCGCCGCCTTCTACCCCTTCTTCAGCACGTTCAAGTTCGGCGATCCGGTGGAGCATGTCGGCGGTTGCGTGTGGGGGTTCGGCAACAACCTGCCCGGCGCGACTAGCGACTTCGGCCGCAACGCGCAGTACGGGTCGCTGCTGAGCACCACCTACCTCGCCGTCGGCGGAGGCGGCGCGACGGTCCAGCGCATCAACAACTTCCGGCAGATCCTCTCGAACCCCTGCCCGGCGGGGAATCGCGACTAGGGCGGCATGACGGCAGGCGCCGGTCACCTGGGCTGGTCCCGGCGCCTACCGCTGCACGATGACCAGGGCACTGAAGCGGTGCCCTGGTGCGCAGGCCCCGGAACGGGTACACCTTGGGCAGCGGGAACGCCCGCTCGAGCTCGTCCTTGGCCGACCGGGACCACGACCCGGCATGGAGGCCGGACGGAGGTCACGATCACCCGCCCGGGCCGGATCGCGGCGACCGAGGCGCCGGTGACTCCCTCGTCCGTCGCGGCGCCCGGAACGGTACCACCGCGTCGCTGCTGACCACCGGCCGCAGCCACGGGCTGGAATCGGTGCCCCGCAGGTCCACCCGTAGCGTGTCGCCGACTCGGGCGCAGTAGGTCTTCCCGTTGCCGGCCAACGTGATCAGGAGGGTCCTGGCCACCGGCTCGGCCGAGGCAGGGCTCTGGCAGCCCGATGACGACCTGGCGCCAGCGGGGCGCAGTCGAGACGCCAGGCGGCGGCCCTGGCTCTTCGCCCTCGCCGGGACATCGCCTGAAATGGAGGAGATCAGCGGTGACCGATCCTCGCCCGCTGCACACCCGCCAGCCTGTCCCGTCCGGGCGCGACTCACCGCCGCCGGGAGGTAACCGGACAACGACGATCGTCGTCACCATCGTCATGGCGGCCCTCGTGATCGCCTTCATCGTGCTGCATCTCACCGGTGTCATGGGGTCAGGCTCGCACTAGCCGCCGGTCAGAACCGCCAGCGCCGCTCGAGCACGGCGGAACTGTGGACCTTTGGCTTGTGCCGTGCCGACCTACGCCTCTTGCCCATGGTGCTGGGCGCTGAAGAGTGAAATCGGGAACGTGGGTCCTCTCAGGACGATGGAGAAGGGGTCTGCGATGCGAAGGCACATTATGCGCGGATGTGCTGCGGCGGCTGCCACGGCCATGCTGGTGACGCCGGGATTTGCCGGGACTGGTACCGCGGCGGCGGGCCACCCGCAAACGGGCGGGCCCGCCCGTGCTCATGCGGGCGGAGCCGGCACGCAGCTGTGGGTGAGCCGCTACAACGGCGCGGGCAATGGCGGCGACGGCGCCACGTCGGTGGCTGTCAGCCCCGACGGGACCAAGCTATTCGTCACCGGGTCGAGCTACAGCGGAAAGGCCGCCGGCGAGGACTACGTCACGGTGGCCTATAGCGCCGCTACCGGAGCGAGGCTGTGGCTCAAGCGTTACAACGGCCCGGCCAGCAAGGCCGACCGCGCCGCCTCCGTGGCGGTGAGCCCGGGTGGGACCAGGGTGTTCGTCACCGGGTCCAGCAAGACGTCCACGCCGAGCGTGGAGCACCCGGGTTTCTATGATGACTACGCCACGGTCGCCTACGACGCCGCTACCGGGGCCCAGCTGTGGGTTAAGCGCTACAACGGCCCGGCCAAGCTGTGGGACGCCGCCGCTGGCGTGATGGTTGCCCGGGACGGGAGCACGGTGTTCGTGACCGGGACGAGCTGGGCTCACGAGTTCCCCGCCAAGGCGGGCTACGGTGATGACTGGGCCACGGTGGCCTACAGCGCGTCCACCGGGGCGCAGTTGTGGATCAAGCGCTACAACGGCCCGGCGAACCACCGGGACTTCGCGGCGTCGGTGGTGAGCCCGGGTAACGGCAAGGTCTACGTGACCGGGACCAGTACGGGCAAAGGCACCGAGTATGACTACGCCACGGTGGCCTACAGCACCGTCACCGGAGCACAGCTGTGGGTCAAGCGCTACCGCAGCCCGGGCATCCTTGCCGACGAGGCCACATCTCTGGCGGTAAACCCCGCTAGGACCAGGGTGTTCGTCACCGGGTCCAGCGGCGATGACTACGCCACGGTCGCCTACAACGCCGCCACTGGGGCCCAGTTGTGGGTCAAGCGCTACAACGGCCCGGCAAGGAGTGGTGACACTGCCAACTCGGTGGCCGTGGCCCGCGACGGCACCAAGGTGTTCGTGACGGGGTTCAGCAACGGCGGGACCGCGACTCGTAACGACTACGCCACGGTCGCCTATAGCGCTTTCACGGGGGCGCAGCTGTGGGTTAAGCGCTACAACGGCCCGGGGAACCTCCTCGACGTCGCCGGATGCTTGCGGGTCGGCAACGGCACCGTATACGTGACCGGGACCAGCGATGGCCCGTCCGAGATGCCGGACTACGCTACGGTCGCCTACAGCGCGTCCACCGGGTCGCAGCTGTGGGTCAAGCGCTACAACGGCCCGGGCAACAGCTACGACATGGCTGCCTCGCTCGCGGTGAACCCCAGCGGGACCAGGGTCTTCGTGACCGGAGCCAGCGAGGCCAGCAGGTATAACACCGACTACGGCACGATCGCCTACCAGGGCTGAGCCACCAGCTACCGAGTAGGCTCGGCGTCACCCCTGCCGTTCGTGGTCATGGTGACGAGGTCGTCGCGGATGCGGGCACGCGGGCGTTGCTCGATCGGATCCCGGACTGGATGGCGGGGGAAGGTTTCTCCGGCCATGACAGCCCGCAGTTCGCGCCGAACCTGGTCGGACTCTGTTCGACAGCGGCTGCCTGGTCAGGTACAACATGAGCGCCGAGGGCACGGTGATTCCCGATCGGCCTACCAGGGCTTCACCTCATTCTCGTTCGACGACCTCGCCGCCGACGCCGCCGCCGCCGACGTAGCCGCACTTCGCAGTTCACGGGGTGGCACGGGCACCGCGCTGCCGCCGGCCACATCCCGGCGATCCGGGCGCACGCCGGCCGCGACGCAATGTACGCCTCCCGAGTCGTTCAGCTGGTGGCCCGCTCCCGCGGCATCGGCGCGTTCACTGCGGGCAGCAGGTGCCTTTGGACTCATCGCCCGGGACCTTGGCCCTCTAGTGCCTGCCTGCCGCCCGCCGCACAGTGTGCCATCCGGCGGAACGGAAAGGAAAGGCGGGCCCATGCACATGCGCAGGACGAAGACGTCGCTGGCCATCGCGGCGGCGGGACTCACGATGGCCACGGTCGGGCTGGCGGGCGCGCTCCCGGCGGCCGCGTCACCGTCGACCGCAGATGCTCCGGCGGCCACGGTCATCGACACGAACTTCGCCGGCTACCTGACCGGCGGGAACTGGCGGTTCCGCTACGTCACCGCCGAGGTGCCCATGGCCGCCTGCCGGTCCGCCGCCAACCAGAACGCGGTGGCCAGCATCGCGCTGAAATCGAACATCTTCAGCGAGATCGCGCACATCGACCTGCGCTGCGGCGGCGGCCACGGCAGCGTCATGTTCGGCACCGCACCGAAGGCCGACGGCCACTTCCAGTTGTCGCCGAGCGTCGGTGACGTGCTGCGGCTCAGCATCTTCCGCAACGTGGCGGCATGCCGCGACGAGTTCACCGCCACCAATACCAGGACGAACAACACCAAGATGGCCACGGTCCGCACCCCCTGCCAGGTGGTATACCGCCACGCCCAGCCGGGCGCCACCCTGACCGACATCTCCGGGACCTGGTCACCGCCCGCCGCGAACGTCCGGCTGTGGGAATTCCGCAATGTCACCATCACCAGCTACAACGGCACCCGCGGCACGATCTGCGGCCCGTGGCCGACCGAAAAGCACCTGGCGGCACCGGTTATCACCGTGCGGATGATCCCCTCAGCTCCCTCGAACAGCTGCCGGACCTTCGGCGTCCTGGTGAGGGGAACTAGCTGACCGCCTGGGTGTGAGCGCCTGACCTCGGAGCTACGGCTTCAGGCTGAACGGGATGGAGTCGCTGTGACCGAACGGCCGCTCGGTGCGCCCGTTGCGGTCGTAGATCTTCACCCAGTGCACCGACCGGAACTGCTTCAGCGTCGGCATGATCTCATTCGCGATGGTAAACGTGGACCCTGGGTGAGGATGGGTACGGCAGGCGCCGCCGTTGGCTCCCCTTTTGACTCCCCGGGATTGGTTAGCATCGCTAATGGATTGGCGTTAGGATCTGAGACAGATACATGGCAACCACCGCTCATAACTGCTGCGCCGTCCCTCGATGGGCATGCCGACCGCGGCATTGCGTTTTGATCGCCGCGGCAGCCCGATAGGCAGCCGAACCTTCTCCCCCATCCTCGACCGCCCCGGGACTTCGAGCCAGTTCGGAGGCTGACGCGACACGACCCGGCGATGGTGTCGCGCTCTTCCTTCAGGCAAGGCACACTGAAGTCGTGACGGCTGACCAGCTAGAGATGATCTCCACCGACCCAGGGGTGATGCACGGCCAGGCCGCCGGCATGACAGCCGAGGAGATCAGCCACCGCGGCGGGACGGATCCTAGTCTCCCTGGACCGCGGGCTGGGTGACATCCGCGCCTACCCGCCCGGCAGTCATGCCGTCATTGTCGTGCTGCGCCTCACTGACCAGTCCGCCGCCTCAGCCATAAAGGCAGTCAGTGACCTGGCCACCCAGCCCATGACACTAAGGTCTTCCTCGTCATCCTCGGCCATCTCCAGGGGAGACTCGATGCACGTTGATCGCAGTCCGGAAAGTACGCGAGCCGACCGCACCGTTCGGGTCGATGATCCCTCACCGGGCGTTCGGGTCATCACCTTGGACCGGCCGCACCGGCTGAACGCCATGTCCGGGGAGCTGATCAGCGACCTGCACCGGGCCATCGACGACGCGGCCGCCGAGGAGGAGTGCCGGGTGGTAGTGATCACCGGGGCCGGGCGGGGTTTCTGCGCCGGCCTGGATCTGAAAGATCCGCCCTCGTTCCGCCGGGGGACGGCCAATGTCTCTCCCCAGGCGCGGATGCACGTCCAGCAGGCCATCGCGGCCCTGGTGCCGAAACTGCGCAACCTTCGGCAGCCCGTGATCGCCGCGGTCAACGGCCCGGCGTCCGGCGGCGGCCTCGCCCTCGCGCTGGCCTCCGACATCCGGATCGCGGCGGCCTCCGCGACGTTCAACGCGGCGTTCGTCCGCATCGGCCTGTCCGGCTGTGACATCGGGGTGAGCTGGCTGCTGCCGCGCCTGATCGGCGCGGGCCGCTCACACGAACTGCTGCTGACCGGCCGGCTGGTGGACGCGGCCGAGGCCGACCGGATCGGCCTGGTCAACCGCGTCGTCCCCGACGGCGCGGTGCTGGATGCGGCGCTGGCCACGGCCGCCGAGATCACGGCAAATAGCCCGATGGGCGTCTGGATGACCAAGGAGGTGGCCTGGAGCCAGCTCGAGGTCGGCAGCCTCCAGGCCGGGATCGACCTGGAGAACCGGACCCAGATCATGACCACGTTCACCCGAGACCACCACGAGCAGGTCACCGCCTTCCTCGAGAAGCGGCCCCCGCACTACACCAACGAGTAGGAACGATGAGGCGGGTCGCAAGATGGACACCGTAATGCCCCGTTTGGCTCCCTGAAATATGGTTAGCATGGCTAATGACGGATGTCAGATCGGGAAGGATGCATCCAAGCCCGTCATGGTCGGCGACATCAGTGACATGATCGGGCCGCAGAACGGTCCCCGCGGCCCCGGCCAGCAGGCCGGCCACCACCGCCGCGAGCGGGTCATCGGGTTCTTCCGAAGCCGCATGGCGGGTCTTCGTTCCTGATCAGGTCGCGAGCCAGGCCGGGCGGCCGCGACCAGCGTCTTAGTAGCTGCTACCGGGCTCCGATGCGGTCGCCAAGGTCGAGTTCGAGCGGGCCGCGGGTTTGCAGGCCCTGGGTGAACAGGGCGGCCGTGCGGGCCTGGGCCGGGTCGGATGCGACCAGCTGGCGGAACCGGACGGCGTCGGCGCGGATCACATCCGCGGCGGGCATGGTCAGCTCGTTCAGCACTCGCTTGGCCGTTCGCACCCCATCGGCGGGGAACGACGCAATGCGCCGGGCCAGCCGGGCCACGAACGCGTCCAGGTCGGCGTCGGGCAGGGCCCGGTTGATCCAGCCGTACCGTTCAGCCGTGTCGGCGTCGAAGTCGTCCGCGCCCAGGATCGCCTCCATGGCGCGGCCCCGGCCCAGCAGCCGGCCCAGGTGCCGCATGTCGCACGCCAGCGCCAGCTCGCTACCCGCCCCGCGGGCCCGGCCGCGGATCTTCGCGATCGTGACGGCCGGGGACTCGCTGAGCTTGTGCCACAGCATGCCCAGCGACGCATCGCCCGGCCCGCCCGCCTTGGCCGCCTCGGCGGTGTACTCCGCGACCTTGGTCAGGTCGACGTGCGGCACGAAGTACTCCGGATCGGCGCTCTCCAGCACCACCACCCTGGCCTGCTGGCCTGATTCCAGCTCGCCGAGCAGGCTCACCAGGTCGCGCACCAGTTCAGGTCCGATCAGGTTCATCGGCGGCGCGTCGATCACCACGCTCAGCACGCCCACGTCGCTCGGGGCGATCCGCAGCGTACGGTACTCCTGAGTCATCACTAGCTCCTCTGCAACTCTGCTTGTGACCCCGCGAGTTCGTTCGGTACGACGGTGGTCCGCTAGCAACGGTCACAGCGCGCCTTGCCGCATGGTCGCGCAGGCTCGATCGCGCCGGTCAAGTCCCTGGGCCGTTACAGCTGGCGTTTGCCGCACAGCTCGGGCGCAGTAGGACGTCGCTCGGTGTCGCCCGGCGCCCGCCTCGCGCGACGTCCGCCTCTGTCGGCTTCCGTTTGGCATCGGCACGAAGACCTCCGATTGTGCCGACGTCGGCGAGGGCTTGCCTCCACGATTTCTCCAGGTTCGCTCCAAGAGTTGTCGCTCCGATATCCCGACGATGGCCGTAATGGCCGAACGAAACCGGCCCGGACTCAGGAGCACTTCATGACCGAGCTCACGCTTCATCCCGCGGACGGCGCGACAGCAGTCCGCCCCCCTGCGCTGCCGGGGATCAAGAGAGCCGTTGGGGCTCGCATAGACGCGACCGGTGTAGGCCAGCACGCCGGGGGACGCCAAATCCTCCACGAGGTGTCGCTCACCATCGAGCCAGGTGAGCTGGTTGCTCTGGCGGGCGGCAGCGGAGCGGGAAAGACCACCCTGCTCGGGATTCTTGCGGGGTTGGGTGCGCCCTCGACCGGGCGGGTCATGCACGACGGTACTCAGATCGGTGCCGGTGCCATGCCCCGCTCGGGCGTCGGCTACGTGCCTCAGGATGACATCATCCATGACGAAATGCCGCTGCAGCGTACGCTCCAGTACGCGGCTCGACTCCGCCTGCCTGCGGGCACATCGTCCGAGCAGGCCGACCGGGTGGTTGACGAAATCATGCATGAGTTGGACCTGGTCGACCAGCGTGATGTTGCGGTCCGGGTGCTGTCTGGGGGTCAGCGCAAGCGCGCCAGCATCGCGGTCGAGTTGCTCACCCGGCCGGGCACCATTTTCCTGGATGAACCCACTTCGGGTCTTGACCCGTCGACGTCGGCGGAGGTCGTGCGGCTGCTGCGCCAACTCACTCGCCACGGTGTCACGGTGGTCCTCACCACCCACGAGCCGGCGACCATCCATCAGTGTGACCACGTTGTCTTCCTGACCCGGAACGGTCACCTGGCCTTCGCCGGTACACCCTCGCAGGCGCGGCGGTATTTCGGCGTCGACGACCTCGTCGAGATCTACCGCCGGCTCGCAATACAGGACACACCGCGCGCGTGGGCAGAGCGGTTCGCCGCCTGGCGACCGCCGGCCAAAGCCCCGGCCCAGCCAGCCAAGACCCCGGTCCAGGCGGCACGTCCCGACGGCCAGCATTCACCGGGCGTCCTGCTGCAGTGGTGGCTGCTCACCCGGCGCAATGCCGAGGTGCTGATCCGTAACCGGCTGACCGTCGCCATATTGCTCGGCTCGCCGGTGCTGGTCACGGCGATGATGGCGGTACTGTTCCAGCCCGGCGCATTCGATAGACACGGTACGGCCGATGTCGGCCCGGCCCAGATCGTCTTCTGGGTGGCGTTTGCCGGCTTCTTCTTCGGCCTCACCTACGGGCTGCTCCAGATCGTCGGGGAGCAAGCGATATTCAGGCGCGAGCATCGTTCCGGGCTGAGTGCCGGCGCCTACGTCGCTTCCAAGATCGGCGTGCTGGTGCCGGTGCTGGCCGTGGTGACCGCCGTTCTCCTCGGCGTGCTGCGCGCGCTCGACCGGCTTCCCGCCGTCAGCTGGGGCGTGTACACGTCACTGCTGGTCACCCTCATGGTGGAAGCGGTGTCGGCGCTGGCTCTCGGGCTGCTGGCCTCGGCGGCTGTCTCCAATGCCGCGCAGGCCGCGCTCGCCCTGCCGATGATCTGCTTCCCCCAGGTGCTCTTCGCCGGAGCGGTGGTCCCGGTCGACGACATGGCGGCTCCCGGGCGCTGGCTTAGCCTGGGGCTGGCCAACCGCTACTCGTTCGAGGCACTCGGGCGTGCCCTGGGGCTCGACCAGTTCACCGGCACGCTTCCGGCCATGCGCGCCTATGGTGACGCCTTCGCCGGATCCGCCGCATACCGGTGGCTGGTGCTCGCCGGGTTCGCCGGGGTCTTCGCGCTGGCCGCGGTGTGGGTGCTGCGCCGCCGTCAGGGGTCTGCGGAGTCCAGGCAGCGCTGAGCGTCGAGCGGCTGTCCGGCGAGTTCGAACAGCGTGGCCGCCTCGGCCAGGAGGCGGCTGGCGGCGGCATGGTCTCCCTCGGCCCGAACGAGGTGGGCCCGTGCCTCGGTGACCGCTCCCTGCCACGCCGTGCCCTGCCAGGTCGCCGCCGACCTCTCGGCCTGGACGAGCCAGGAGCGAGCCTGGTCCAGACGCCCTCCCTCGGTACACGCGATCGAGGCCGGCACCGCGATCATGACCTGGCAGAAAATGCACGAGAACGGCTCGTCCAGCCGTTCCGCCGCCTCGTCGACGACCGCGAGCGCGGCGTCGGTGTCCGGGGCGGCGGAGATAAGCGTCCCGTAAATGCGCTGAAGGAGATGGCGAGCCAGCGAGGACCAGCGTGCGAGCGGAAGTGCGCGCCGCAGCAGCCGTTCGGCCGCCGCGCGGTCGCCGACGGCCAGTTCGACCTCGGCCAGCCGCTGCAGCGCATGCGCCGTGCCGGTATCGGCTCCCATCTCCGCATGCAGGGCAA
>Ga0335085_10011972_pt1 | contig 12813 bp, 11 predicted proteins | sample Lox_Sample_45_FD_206712 | JGI IMG/M metagenome (GOLD analysis project Ga0335085, IMG submission 206712) | Soil microbial communities from Loxahatchee National Wildlife Refuge, Florida, United States - Lox_Sample_4.5 | ecosystem: Environmental > Terrestrial > Soil > Wetlands | place: USA...
TTTAGTTTCTCATCCACCATTCCCCATCGCTCGCCGTCGACCTTTCCCTTTAGATATTCCCATGTTTGTTTCATTAGCCGGACCTTCTCCACGCCGTTTCCATAGTGAGAAACGAGTTCCTCCCAGAGCGTATTTCCGCATGGCATCTTGCCGTCCCAAGGAATGGCGTCCCACGAAACATGGTGGAACCACAGGAGGTATGGCTCGGGACAGGTTTTGAAGTTGTTAAAACGGTCCGGCAGCGGCTTGTGGTATTGGTCCACCGCATCGCTTCCTGACCGGGTGCGGTCGAAGCCCAAGCCTTTGGCATCGGCCCGCGTGTAATAGGCCGCCGACCAGTCTTCCCGGCGGGGGTCCACCATGCCCGGGTCCGGCGCGTAATGCAGGTCTTTCTCGAAGACACCGTTCAAGCCCAACGGACAGGTATAGTCCACGTAGGCCTCCCGGGATCTCGTCATAAGGTCGACGATTGGGGCAACCACTTGATCGTTATTGCCCCAGGTGAGGCGGGCCCACTCCTGGGCGATAACTTGAGAGTCCAAAGAAGGGTCCCAAGCCAGGCGCCCGAAGGCGTACCAGTTGGCGGCGGCGAAGGGGTGGCCGCACCAATTGCGGTCGTCGCCCGTATTGGCCACACCCGCGATCAGGCTGTCCCCGTGGCCGTCCAATTCGCCGGTCACGACTTTTTCCACCTTGGAGCCCCGCCCCTTGGCGTAAGTGTCCGAGTCCAGGAACTCCTTCCACAGGGGTCCCAGGTAAACCAAATGGGTGGAATGGCCCAGGTATTCCTGCGTCACCTGCAGCTCGGCGGCCAGGGGCGTCTTGGGCATAGCGCCGAAAAGGGGGCTGAAGGGCTCGCGGGGCTGGAAGTCCAGCGGGCCGTTCTTGACCTGGATGAAAACATTGGGGTCGAATTTGCCGTCCAGGGGTGTGAATTCCTTGTAGGCGCGCTTGATTCGGTCCTTGTCCACCGAATCCTGGTAGACGAAAGCGCGCCACATGACGACGCCGCCGTGGGAGGCTAAGGCCCGGGCCAGCATGTTGGCGCCCTGGTCGTGGGAGCGTCCGTAGTCGTTAGGGCCGGGCTGGCCCTCGCTGTTGGCCTTGACCAGGAACCCGCCGAAGTCCGGGATGAGTTTGTAGATTTCATCCGCCTTCACCTTCCACCAGGCGATCACTTGCAGGTCGAGGGGGTCGGCGGTGGGAAGGTCACCTAGGGCTTTGGGCGAACCGAAATTGGCCGAAAGGTAGACCCTCATGCCGTAAGGGCGCAAGGCGTCGGCCAGCGCGGCGACCTTGACCAGGTAAGCCGAAGTCAGGATTTTGGGGTCGGCGTTCACGTTGTTGAGGACCGCGCCGTTGATGCCGATCGAGGCGCAGGCCCTGCCGTAATCCCGGATGCGGTCGTCCACATGGCCCGGAAGTTCCTGCCATTTCCAGAGGGACTTGCCCGCGTAACCCCTCTCGATGGTTCCATCCAGGTTGTCCCAGTGGTCCAGGACCCGCCGTTTGACCTTGGGGCCTTCCGATAGATCCAGGTTTTCCACCGGTTGGTGGGTGCCCAGGAGCCTCAATAGATGGAAGGCGCCGTAAAGGCATCCGACGGGGCTTTCGGAGGCGATGGCCGTCACGTGGCGGCCGTTCACCTCCATGGAACGGATTACATAGCTCCCCTCGCCCAGGTCCTGGAGTTCCTTTTCCCATCGGGGCGGGAAAAATTGGGGCGAGGATTGGGGCGTTTCCACAATCAGGGCGCCTTCTTGGGGCTGGTCGGAAGTGGGCAGGGACTTCCCTAGCAGGCCCTGGAAGCCCTCCTGGAGTTCCTTCAAAATCGCGCGGTCTGTTTCAGTCTTGCCCTGCACCACGACGGAAGAAAAAGTCGACTTATAAGTTTTTAAGAGAGCCGGGTCCTCGACCCGGGCATAGCGCAGCCAAAGGCGGTAGCCATCCTCCGCACCGGCATTTTGCACCCCCAAGAATCCCACGCTTAAAATCACCAAGGCCAGCCACCTTTTAGACATAGCTCCCCCATGATTTGGACTGGTTCCATGATATTTCAGGAGCCCCTCAAAAGTCGGGAAAGAAGGTAAAATCAGCCCACCTTAAACCAACAAGGAGCCTTCATGCGTCTGCCCGCAGCTGTCCTGGCCGTTTTGTTTCTCTCGGTTTCTTTCATCCCCGCGCAGGCCGCCAAGTTCGGCCCCGTGACCGACAATGGCACCGTAGGGAAATACGAGAAATTCGAGGCCACCTTTACCTTAGGAACGGCCTATTCCAACCCCTTTGATCCGGCACAAATCGACGTGACCGCCGTTTTCACCTCCCCTACCCGTGTCGTCCATACCGTGAAGGGATTTTACTTCCAGGATTTCCAGCGCACCCAGACCGGCAATTCCGAAACCCTCACACCCCTGGGCTCGCCGGTCTGGAAGGTTCGTTTCGCGCCCGACGAGGCCGGCGCCTGGACCTATGTGCTCAAGGCCGTAGACGCCAAGGGCAAAGCCGTGACCCGTGCCAAGGCCTTTGCCGTGACGGACTCCGCCAACCCGGGCTTCGTGCGCGTCTCCGCCAAGGACCCGGAATACTTCGCCTTCGACGACGGCCAACCCTATTTCCCCCTGGGCGAGAACATGGCTTGGGGCGGCGGGGGGCGCACCTATGACTTCGACCATTGGCTCCCGCCCCTGGCCAAGGCCGGCGGCAATTACATCCGCCTCTGGCAGGCGCCCTGGAGCACGGAAATCGATTGGGCCTATTCCTACGGCCCCGACACCAAGCTTCCCGGCGACTATTCGGACCGCATGAAGGAAGCCTGGGAATTGGACTACCTCCTAAGCCTTTGCGGGCAAAACAAGGTTTACGCCCTGCTCTGCCTGATCAACCACGGCAAGTTTTCCACCACCAACGATTCCAACTGGGACAGCAACCCCTACAACAAGAAGGCCAACCCCAAGGGCGGCTTCCTCGACCAACCGGACGAGTTCTGGACCAATCCCAAGGCCCTGACCCTGATCCAGCGCAACTGGCGCTACCTCATCGCGCGCTACGCCTATTCGACTTCGCTGGAGTCCTGGGAAATTTTCAACGAGATGGAATGGACCAACAACTACCAGACCCACCTGGGCGAATCCGTCACATTCCACCAGCAGATGGGCGATTGGCTGAAGGCCAACGACCCCTATCACCATCTCGTCACCACCAGCTACGCCAACGCCCTCAAATGGCCCACCGACGTCTGGAAAGCCGGCATGCAATTCACCCAGGAACATAATTACGGCGGGCTGGACATGGCCCAGGTGGTGGATTCCATCACCGGCCAGATGAGGGCGAAAAACCCGGGCAAACCCTTCGTAGTGGGGGAAATGGGCATCGGCGGCGCGGGCGGAGCCGAGGGCCAGAAGGACCCGACCGGCATCTTTATCCACAACACCAACTGGGGCTCCTTCACGGCCAAGGCCGCGGGCGGCGGATTCCCCTGGTGGTGGGACAACTACGTGGGCCCCAACAACCTTTATTGGCGCTGGACCGGTTTGGCCAGCTTCGTGGCGGGAGAGGACTTGGACGCGCGGGGTTACCAGCCCGTGGCCTTCCAGGTCACCACGCCGGGTTCTTCCGACCTTACTTTTTCTCCCGGCAACAACGGCTGGGGTGTGAAAGCCCCGGAGAACCAGTTCACCCTCACCTCCGACGGCGGGATAAGCCCTTCGGAAGGCAACCTGACGGGTTTTGTTTACAGTACCGCCAAGTCTGAATTCCGCAACCCGCCGACTTTCCACGTCACCCTGGCCAAGGACGCGGAGTTCCGGGTGGCCCTGAGCGGCGTTTCGTCCTGGGGAAGCCAAAAGCTCACGATTACCGTCGATGGCAAACCCACTTCGGTCAATAACCAGCCGGTCACGGCAGGCGGCGTTTACGGGGCCAAGATCCCCGCAGGCACCCATGATCTATTCGTGGATTCCACCGGTACCGACTGGGTTCAGGTGGGTTCCTATACCCTGACCCATTTCGTCGGGGCCCTGCGCTGCAAGGCCTTGAACGGCAAGGACCGGGTGCTGGGCCGGGTGCAGTCCCGCGCCTTTACCTTTAGCAGTCCTGCCACGCCCAAGGTCGAGGGAGGCAAGCTGATGCTCTCCGGCCTCAGCCACGATGGGGATTGGAACCTGGAATGGTGGGATACGGATAAGGGCGTGAAGACAGGGGAGATGAAGGTGAAGGTCGCCCAAGGCGCGGCGGAAGTGGTCCTGCCCGCCATCACGACCGACCTGGCCTTTAAGGCGTCTTACACGGGGGGACTTTAATTCGTCGGCTTCATGATGCGGAGTACCGGCCCGGAGCCTTGCTTGCGCAGGGGGAAATAAACGAAGTGGGTCTTGGAGTCCACCGCCACCGAATGGGCGTTGGAGCCCACCGGGAAGTCGCCGATCTTTTCCACCTTGTGGTCCCGCACCCTAAAGATGGAGACGATGCCCGCTTCCGAGGCCACGTAAAGGTAGCCCAGCTGGGTGTCGAAAGCCAGCACATCCGGCCCCTTTCCCACTTCCGACACGCCGATTTCAGTGAACTTGTCCATATCCACCACCACCAGCTTCTGGTCGCCGTCGCAGCCGATGAAGGCCAGCCGGGAGCCCGGATCCAGGCAAAGGCCGTGGGGGTGCTTGCCTTCCTGTAGGGAATAGCGCAGGACCACCTTATGGGTTTCGGGGTTGATGGCGACCAGTTCGTTGCGGCTCTGGACGTTGGCGAAAATACGCTTACTCTGGGGGTCGTAGCAAGTATTGCCTACCTCGCCTTCCATCTTGATATAGCCCAGCCGCTTGGCCTTGACCGCGTCGATCACGATTTCCTCGCCGCCCCGTTCGTCCGAAACGAAGATTTGGCGCAGGTCCGAATCGTAGGCGATGCCGTCGGGGAAATTGCCGGCGGGAACCCGGGCCAGGGTCTTCAGGGTCTGGGTATCGACGATGTCCACCTCATGCTGTCCGCTCACGCTGGCGAAAAGCCGGTGCAGTTCGGGCACCACCAAAAGCCCCGTCACCCCCGGAAACCCCGTGAGGACGGTTTGAACGGCGCCCTGCTGGGTGTTGAAAAGGATGATCTGGCCGTCGCCCATGTGGGCGATGTAAAGGATGCCGGCTTGGTCGTCATAGCTCAGGTAATCGAACCGGGAAGCGTCCCCCTTGAGGGGGACATCCTGCTGGAGTTGGAGGAAAGACTGGGGGTCGGCCCAGGCGGCTGAAGCACCCAGGAAAGCCGCGAGAAACGCCCATAACCATCGGGAGGGTCGATGCATAGGGGCCTATTCTACCCTTGGGAATCGATCAGGCGGTTGATGATCTTCCATTCCTCTTCGGTGACGGGCTGGACGGAAAGGCGCGAATACTTGAAAAGGGCCATATTCTTGAGGCCCGGGACTTTCTTGAGTACATCCAGAGGGAGGATTTGCTTGCAAGCCTTCACGAATTTCACGTCCACCATGTACCAGCTGGGTTTCTTCGGGTCGCTCTTCGGATCGAAGTGCACGTCCTTCGGGTCGAAGGCCGTGTGGTCGGGATAGCCTTCCTTCGCGATTTCCCCCACCCCCGCGATGCCGCTGGGCTTTCCGCCGGAGTAGTAGAAGAACATCCCCTGGCCCTTCTTCATCTTGTCGCGCATGAAGTTGCGGGCCGTGTAGTTGCGCACCCCGTCCCAGAAGGTCACCTTGTCCTTCTTCCACTGCTCGACCGGATAGACGTCCGGCTCAGCCTTCATCAGCCAATATTTGTAAGGTTTGTCCCACACACCCATGGTCTTACCTCGAATTAACTTTCAAAATCCTGCGTCCGCCGCCATTCCTCGAATCCACCCATCACGCTGTAGACTTCCTTGAAACCCTGGTCCATCAAATAAGCCGCCGCGCCCTGGCTGGTGTTGCCGTGGTAACAATAGCAAACGACCGGCTTGGACTTATCGGTCTTGGCGACGAAATCCTGGATACTGGTGTCGGTCAGGTGCAGCGCCCCCGGCACGCGGGCGGATTGGTAAGAACCGGCGTCCCGCACGTCCACGAATACGGCCTTGCCGGACTGGAGAATTTGGTGGGCTTCCTCCACCGAGATTTGTTTGAACCCGTCCATTCGTTTGCCGCTCCCCTCGTCTTTTCCTAAAAGCCCGGCCTGCCGCTTGAAAAAAGCCAGCGTCAGGAATCCGTAGGCGTTGATTACGATACCGAAAAGCAGGATGAAATGAAACGACCTTACGTAATGAAAGGCCAGGCCCCAGGGATAGAACAGGCCGGACAGGAAAACCAGTGACAAGGCCCACCCGCCGCGACGGTAAAAGCTTGGGAAGAAAAAGCTCAAAACGACAGCGGCCAGGGCCAGCCCCGTCACCCCCAGGGCCAGGTTGTGGATCAACTTCCAATTGAAGAGGAGGGAGTCGAAATTGAGTTCGTCCTCCCAGCCGGTCAGGGCGCGGAAGCGGACGAGCTTGAGGAACAATCCGTCCACCAGGCCGTCGACAGCGAGGATCGCCAGGAAAAGGAGAATCTGAAGATTCCGGAAGGTAAAGAACTTCTTAAAAAAAGAACTTTCGGGGAATGTCACGGCACCTCTCGCTTGGTCGCACCACACTTCCCCCTCTGAAAGAGGGGGATTGAGGGGAAGTTAGTCTTTTACTTTTTTCACCAAAGACTAATACCCCCTTTGATCCCCCTTTTTCAAAGGGGGAAGTAATACTTAAAACTTCTAACCTCTCATCCGTCCAAGCTTCCGGTATTTCACGTATTCATGGTAGGCCGAAAGCCCGCAGACCTGCAGGCCCCGCCAACCGTCCAGGAAGCCCAACTTGAAGAGATACATCTTGAGGAAAAGCCAGCCGGGCATGAAGGCCAGGTAGGCCCACCAGAACTTTCGCTTTTTGGCCGGGGCGCTCTGGCAAAAAAGGTCTGAATAGCGCTCCATCTTTTCCAGGTATTGCGCGATGGAGTGGTAAGTGTAATGGTTCATGGGCTCCTCAAGGGTGAGGGTTTGCCCCTTCACTTCCAGTCCCTCATGCACGGGCCGGTTGGAGAACTTGCCCCTGCCCCGCTGGATCAGCCTCAACTGGGCGTCGGGCCACCAGCCGCAGTGCTTGATCCACTTTCCCAGGAAAAAAGCCCTTCGCTTGATGAAGTATCCATCCGTTTCCTTCGGGGCTTCGGCCATGGTCTTTTCGATCTCCCGGGCCAGTTCCGGTGTCAGTTCCTCGTCCGCGTCCAGGGACAGGATCCAGTCACCCTTCACCTTGCCGAAGGCCCAGTTCTTCTGGTCCGCGTAACCTTTCCAGGAGCGGACGAGGACCTTGGCCCCCAGCTTGCGGGCGGCCTTCACCGTCCCGTCCTGGCTGCGGGCGTCCACCACGAGGACCTCGGTTTTTTTGGAAAAACGAAGGCTTTTCAGGCACTGGACAATATTCTTTTCCTCATTCAGTGTGATGATCACCACGGATAGATTAATTCTTTTCATTCAAAACCTTTTTGCCACAGATGCATGGGATTCACGGGATGAACCAAAGCCCAACAAATATTGATTTAAAAATGATTTCTCAAAAAAATATTTTGTCTTTTCTGTATCCCATTCATCCCATGCATCTGTGGCCAAATTTAGTTTTTTGTTTTGTGTGGTCTATGAAGCATCGAATTTTCCCGTCCATTTGCGGTAACGGTGGTAGAAGCCGCTGGTCTTCTTCCAGAAATCGAAAAGGGACGTCCCCGGGAACATGTGAACCCGCCGGATTTCCATGAGGTCTTTCCCGAAGCGGGTGAATCGCCCTTGGACCGCGACACCGAAGCTATAACCCGCCTCCGCGGTGATTTTCTTGATCCCGTCGTTGAGCAATCCGTAAGGATAGGCGAAGGAAACCACGGGCCTGCCCAAGAATTTCTCCAAGGCCTTTTTGGACCCTTCCACTTCCCTACGGATTTCGGCGGGTTTTAATTCCGTCAGCTTCACGTGGTTCATCGAATGGGCGCCGAATTCCACCAGGCCGCTTTGGGCCATCTCCCGGATCTGCTTCTCCTTCAAAAGCGCCGCACCGGGCTCGCCCTGGGGAATGTCCCAGAAGTTGTTCTTGTGCTTGCGGTCGCCCAAAAGATAGACCACCGCCTTTAGGCCGTATTTCTTCAAAAGGGGCAAAAGGTGGTGATAGTTGTCCTCATAACCGTCGTCGAAGGTGAGGATGACGGGCCGGGACGGGACGCGCCGGGTTAAAAGGTCCCCAAAGGTGATGGTTTCAAACCCCCCGCGCCTGAGGAACTGGAACTGCTCTTCCAAGCTTTCCTTCGTGACGTAGACGTTGTATTTGGAACCCACCGGCGGCTTATCCACCACGCGGTGGTACATCAACACGGGTATTTCATGGAAACGCGCGATGTTTTTTTCCAAAAGGACCTTTTGGTAGAGGGTTTCGGTTTGGCGGGCGATTTTTTCGAGGTCATACTCGCTTCGCACCAGGTCGAAACCCGCCTTGGCGGCCTCGGCCCGCTTCTTCGGGTTTTTCAGGAGTCCTACCAGGTCCGCTGCCATTCGCAGCCAATCAAAATCTTCCTTTTCCGAGCAGTCCCCGAAATTGGTGGCTTTGGCCGCCTCCACCTTTTCCGGCGAGAGGGGGCCCAGGTAAAGCCGCTCCCCGACAGCCACCACGGGTTTCTTCAAGGCCATGGCTTCCAGCGCCACCCGGCCCGCCCCTACCACCACCGTGGCCTTGAGGTAAAAAGGTTGGAGATTCTTTTGGTGCCCCTCGAATTTTAACCAGGCAAACTGTTTTTCCAGCTTCCGATGTTCCTCGGTGACCGGCCCCCCGACCACCTGGAAACGAACTCCGGGGATTTTTTGGGCAACGGCCGGCGCCACCGATCGCAAAAGTTGCAGGAGGACCTGGTTCTTGGGGCCAGAAAGCCGTCCGACGATGAGGACGATGGGCTTAGCCATGGTGCCCTTTTAACGGAATGCCGTTACGGATAACCGAAAGTTGTTCAGGCTGGAAGAGGGCCGTTTCTTGGAGGATCTGCTCGCGGATATTCTCGCAGACGGTGATACAGCGCGGGCCGTAAATGTTGAACCCCCGGCTGGAAAAATGAAGGTGCTGGCGGCCGTGGAGGGTGGAAAGGAAGGCCGTTCCCGTCAGCCGGCAGGCCCAATAAGCCACCCAACTGGACGCGCGGGAATGGGCGTGGGCAATATCGATATTTTCCTGCTCGATGATCCGCCGCAGCACCAGGACGTTCAAGATCCGGTGGACTGGGTCCCTTTTGTAAATGGGGACCTGGATGACCCGGGCCCGGGTGGGCTGGCTGAAGCTGCCCGCGGCGATGAAGACTTGGTGGCCTGCCTTGATCTGTTCCGCCGCCAGGGCGGCCGTGGAGGTTTCGGACCCCGAAACAAAATCGCCGCTTAAGACGTGGAGAATGTTCAACGTGGGTTTTTCCTTACGGCTATCCAACCCGTCTTCGGGCCGCTTGCCGCTACAAAAATGTTCCTCAAGTTTTTCGATTCTACAATAAAGCCCTGCCAAAAACGGTTTTTACCCCCGAAAAGGCCTTTTTCCCTGGCACTTCCCTTGCTTATCAGTGCTTGCGAAAGGAGTCCTTATGTTCTGGGAATTGGCTTTGTTTTATGGGCGTCTCTTGTTCCCCTATGTTTTCGGGCAGGCCCAACGGGCCGTGGAAAGAACGGCTCATCCCCGGTTGAGGGACTGAAGCTCCGCGTCCAGGGAAACTTTGGGAGTCCGGGCTTCGAACCGGATATGCGCGAAGGCCCAAAGCATCAAGAGCAAATGAAATGGGATCAGCGTCTTTAACTGCCACGAATTGAAGGAAGTTCCGTCTCCTCCGGTCATGACGGTCAGGATATTGATCGGAAGGGAAACGCTCCAGAGCAGCAGGATGCCGTAACAGGCTCCCCGGCGGGTCTTGGGGAAGATGAGCAGGGCCGCCAGAAAGATCTGGACCCCGCCCGATAAGAGAACCAGCCACCTGGCATGGGGGACAAAGAGGGGGATAAAGGCAAGGTAGTAGTCGGTCCGGAGGATATGGGCCAGCCCCGCGAAAAGGTAAGTGAACACCATGGCGCTGAGGCTGATTTTCTTGAGCATGCCCCCATCATATCGCCGTTAATTGAGGCTCGCCAGGGCCTCCGGCAGGTTGGGACGGCGGAACACGTAGCCTGATTTTAATCTACGAGGAGGCGGCCTTCCGTGCACAAGGGCTGGGCCTCAAGGAAATGGCCCGGGAGCTTCACGCCATGACCCTGACCGAGCGAGAGCATGAACGTTTCTTTATGAATAAGGTCGAGGGCCATCCCCTCCTGCCTCTGATCTAACTCGTTTTCCGTTGGGGCGCAGCGGAAAGGGGTGGTTAAAAAGATCTAAAAGAAGCTTATGATGACGTTCATGAATATCCTTCTGGGAGCGGCTTTGATAGTGGGATGGTTGGCCGCGGCTGTGGCCCTCTGGGGCCGTTACCGCACCCTTCCGGCCTTTTTGACCGGCCCCAACGTCTGCAAACTGGAAGCGGGCGGCTGCCAGGTGCTCTTCCGCACAAAGAATGCCGCCTTGCTCGGCCCACCCAATTCACTGCTGGGGGTGTTTTACTATCCCATGCTGGGTTTGGGACTCTTTCTCCATTGGCCATTCTTCCTGCTTTTCGCAGCCGCCACCTTCGCCTTCGGCCTCACGATTTGGCTGGCCTGGATCCTCGTCCGCGACAAGTTGGAATGCCGCGTCTGCTGGACGGGGCATGCCTGCAATACGTTGATCTGGCTGATGCTCCTGGCTCGTCTTTGCGGCCGTTAAAGCACTCAATCTTTCAAAAATACCCGATCCTCTGGGGAGGGAATTTCCCTTTTAGAAGAAGCTCTTCCTCCAGGGCTTCTTTGAGGGCGTCGGCCGGGCTGGGGTAGTTTTCCATGAACTCCTGGAATTCGAGCAGTTCAAAGGCGTGGTAGGTCTCGGCGTTCATCCCCGCGAGCAGAAACCTCCCCCCCTTTTCCACGATTTGCTTGCAGGCCGTCAGGAAGATCCCCCAGCCGGTGCTGCTTACGAAGGTCACCTCGGTTAAATCAAAAAGCACCTTCTTGCCCATGCAGACCGGATAGATGTTCTCCAGGTTTTGCTCGAGGGACTCCGCGCTCCCGATTCTCAATTCCCCCTTCAAACGCAGGTGAATGAAATCCGGGTATTGGTTGTCATAGGCGATGCTGACCGAAACTTGTTCCATGGCGGCCTCCTTTTGTTTTCGGGGCCGGATTTCATTTCGGCCCTGATGGAGGCGCATTCTGTCGGCAAAGGTCAAAATGGTCTTATACCTTTGGTATAAATCATGGCAATTATTTTTGGGGCGAAAAAGGCAGGAAAAAAGCCCTTCAGGGGCGGGAGGCTTAGGTGCCCTCGGCGACGCCGGAAGCCTCAGCGGGCCAGAGTTCCTCGGGATGGTCGCGCAGGTTCTTCAAGAGGTAACGGCGGCGCTGCTTGGCCTTCCCGCTATCGTTGCTTTCCTCGGAGGCCTCCGAAAGGATTTCCGAATCCACCGCCTCCACCTTGTCATAGATGCCCTGCCAGCGCTTTTTGACGGTGATGAGCGAAATACCCAGGGCCGCGGCGATTTCTTCATCCGTCTCCCCCAAGAGGGCGCGTTTGAGGATTTCCTGTTCAGGGGCCTGGAAGTTGAACCGGGGCGACCCTAAAAGGGCGATGGCCCCCGCGGCGGTGCCGGGCTTCTTGCGGGCGGCTTCGGCGGTGACGCCCATGAGAAAGGGGTGGCCCTTGTCCATGGCGGGCGGAAGGTATTTGGTGCCTAGGAATTCCTTGTAGTCCCGGTAGAGGTCCAAGCCCAGGTTGGCCATAAGCTCTTTTTCCTCGACCTCGTAGATTTCCTCCGCGAATTCCTTCACCCGGTAGCCCGCCACCAGGGTCAGGAAGGCCTGGGTGCAGAACTGCCGGATCTTGATGAAATTCTCCAGGTCATAGCGCATGAAATCCCAGCCGTAATGCAGGGCCACGACGCTCAGGCCCCGGCCCGTCTGGGCCGGGTGGACGTCGGCCTTTTTGAGGAAGGGACGGATGCCGCGTTTCCATTTTTCCAGCACCCGCAGGTGGACGAAGGGGGGGAGGTCGGTCTTAAGTTCCTCCATGAAACGGTCGGTGGCGAACATGCTGATGCCGAAACCCACGTGGCGTTTGTCGGCCGGCTGGTCCCGGTCCTCGATGACCTGGGAAATGCAGCAGCCGTCCTGTAAGAGGGTCGTCCAGAAGGCGATAATGTCTTTTTTGAGCCGCTCGTCGTAGTGGAAACGGTCGCGGATGAAGGGATAGCAGGCTTCCAGGTCGTCGGGGGTGGTGAGACGGTAGCTCAAGTACATGGGCCCACTTCCTTTTCGGTTGCATTCGGGGAAGGTGGAAATTGTAGCCGGGCTCCGGTTGCCTTTTCAAGATAGGCTTGGACGGAGTTTAATCTTGTTGTTAAAAGGGACAATTTTTTCGGGAAAAAGAAAAGCCCCGGTTGTAAGACCGGGGCTTTGATCGTTATTAAGACTACGAATTCGGGGTAGGGTGGGCTTTATTCATCCCCGCTTTGCAGGAAGGTGAACAGGTTGGTTCCGTCCCGCCAGAGGTAGAGCCGGACGCCGCCCTTGAGGTTGCTCTTCTTCAAAACCACCGCCAGCTGTTTGGCCGAGACGATGGCCGTGTTGCCGACCTTCAGGATGATGTCTCCGGGCTGGATGCCCGCCTGGGCCGCCGGTGACTGCTGGATGACGTTGGTCACCACCGGGCCCTTGGGAGCCCCGGCGGGCAGATGGCTTT
>Ga0335085_10011973_pt1 | contig 12812 bp, 11 predicted proteins | sample Lox_Sample_45_FD_206712 | JGI IMG/M metagenome (GOLD analysis project Ga0335085, IMG submission 206712) | Soil microbial communities from Loxahatchee National Wildlife Refuge, Florida, United States - Lox_Sample_4.5 | ecosystem: Environmental > Terrestrial > Soil > Wetlands | place: USA...
GCCATGTACGGATCGTATCGTCGTCCAGCAGCAGAACCTTGGCGACCGCCGCGTAACTCATTCCCTTGTCAAGCAAAACCAGCGCGCTCGCACGTCGAGCCAAGCGATGCGCTGCCGACCCATCCTGCGCCAACTCAATCAGATCGCGCCGCGATGCATCATCCAGGAACCCTTGCCGCTTCATGCCGCCAATAAGAATCAATCCCACGGTCGATGGCAAGTAGGCGGCGGATTTTCACAGAATCGGGGTATATCATAAAGAATTTTAAGCCGGATGTGGTTCACATCCACATGGTCGTGCAAAATGTGCTCGTACAGCCCTTCCGGTTGTTTGGCTTAAAAACAGTTACGACCATTCATAACGAGTTCGATCGTTCGGTATTTCTCATGAGGTTTGCCTCGAGGATCTTGAGCGTAAGCAAACATGGCGCCGAGGCTATGCACCGTCGCGGGTTTCCACTGTCCAAAATTCGCGTCGTGGTCAACGGGCCTGTCAATTCGCCGCGTCTACCGCGGGCGTTTGAGCCGGTATCCCTTCAGCATCCGGCCCTAGTGACGGTTTGTGGGATGCATCATCGTAAGGGCATCGCGGATCTACTTCATGCCTTCAAGTTGGTTCTTGCTGACCATCCCAAGACTTATCTTTATTTGGTTGGCGAAGGCCCATCACGGGCGGAATATGAATCCGTGGCTGCAAATCTTGGCCTTGGGGGGCGCGCAGTTTTTGTTGGCCATCTCATTGATCCGCGACCATATATGTTTGCGCCGATATTTTTGTATTGGCGTCGCACTTCGATCCTGCCCCCCTGGTCATCGCCGAGGCCCGACATGCCCGGTGTGCGATTGTCGCAATATCAGTCGATGGGATCCCTGAAATGCTGGATAATGGTCTTTCGCGGATCCTTGTGCCCCCACAACAGCCAGAGGTTCTGGCGCGAGCGCTCAAACAGTTGTTGCCGAACCCGCCATAAATAGAGAAATATGCGGCCCTCGCCAAAAGTAATTCCGAGCGATTTGCGATTGAACGGGTTTGCTGGGACATGTAACGTGTTTATGGCGAGATCTTGCGCTATATTGCTTCTTGAAGCCAAGGTCTTGGTGGCCGAAATTTCCAGCTACTTCATGTATCGTGAAATGTCGGAGGTATATTTTCGATGATCGGGCCTCTTTTACAACCAAAACGACTGTTATTCATCCGGTGGACGATAGGAGTCGGGCTGCTGATCCTGGTTGTCATTGTGATACGATCGGCGAATGGCCATCCGCCAAATGCCAGCGTAGACGGCGATACCATTGATCCGGCGAAATTCAGGCTGACTTTTGACGAGAACTTTAAGACACTTGATGTTTCAGCCTGGGGGCCTGGTACAAGATGGATCGCGCACACGCCCTGGAGTGGTGATTTTGGCGAGGCCAAATTTGATAATCCTGGCTCCGACGGTCCCTTTTCGATCACGTCGAATGAGCTGGAAATCACCGCACGGCAAGATGCTCAGGGTGGCTGGCATTCTGGCTTGCTCTCATCGATGGACTCAATTGGCCCGGAGCAAACCGGGTTTGCACAGCGTTACGGCTATTTTGAGATGTGTGCCAAGTTTCCTGACGGGCCAGGTGTTTGGCCCGCATTCTGGCTCATTGGTACGGACAGACGCTATGGCACGGCCGAATTCGACGTGGTTGAATTCTATGGCGCCTTCAACAACAAATTTCATACGACTATTCACTTTTGGGGTAACAACCATAACTCCTACGGAATGGGCCAGGTCGTCACCGTTCCACCCGGCATGCTATCACGCCAGTATAACACGTATGGGGTTTTAATTTTGCCGACAGTAATAAAGGCTTATTTTAACCGGCAAGAAATCTGGTCAATGCCAACGCCACCGGAATTCCGGACGCCCATGTATATTTTGGTCGATCTGGCACTGGGCGGCGGCTGGCCCATCAATCACTTGAAATCCCCACAGGTGATGGATATTCAATATATTCGAGCATATCAGACCAATTAGATATTGATCGTCATTCCCACCGGTACCGCTATGCTTGCTCCCGATGTGCTCTCGCGAGGATGGACAGCGTCATGCGATTTTCTCTTGTAGTTGCCACTATAAATCGAGTGGATGATGTCCGTGCCCTTCTCCAGTCCCTAGCGGAACAGACATTTACCGATTTTGAAGTGTTTCTTGTTGACCAAAACGAAGATGATCGGCTTGGGCCAGTTGTTGAAGCATTTTTGTTGCGGTTAAACCTCACGAGAATACACTCTACGATTAAAAAACTGTCGCATGCCCGCAACGTAGGGCTCGCGCTATGTCGCGGTGAACTCATTGCGTTTCCCGATGACGATTGTATTTATCCCGCGGATACGCTTGCACGAGTCGATCAGGCTTTCAAAGACAACCCGGATCTGGCCATGTTGACTGGTCCAGCGATGTCGCCCGAAGGACGGCTTGGCTCAGGACGCTGGGAACATAGAAGCGGCGCGATCACGATGCGGACCATCTGGACCTCTGTGATCGCCTTTAACCTTTTCATATCTGCGTCCTGGCTGCGCCAAGTTGGACGCTTTGACGAAACGCTTGGGGTCAATGCAAAATTTGGCTCAGCTGAAGAAACCGATCTTGTTATTCGTATCATTCGAGCCGGCGGAGAGGGATATTACGATTTTTCATTGCATGTCATTCACCCAGACAAAGCTCTGACAGAAATCTCTTTAAAACGTGCTTTTGCTTATGGAACCGGACTTGGCTATGTTCTACGCAAACATAAGGTGCGCCTAAAGACGACGTTAAATTTCCTCATTCGCCCCGTCGGAGGCATCGTCGTCAGCCTGCTTAAGGGCAATGTGCTGGCGAGGAACTATTATTGGGAGACGTTGCGCGGCCGCGTTGCCGGATACCTTGCCGGTCAGGGCTGATCTCCACCATACACTGTCACTGTACACCAATCTCCTTTAGCATGACGGCCCGGAGTTACCCCCTATCCGTTATGCTGCGGACCTTCCACGGAAATTTGGTTACCTTTCCGACAATCGACATGATCTCCGTTTCTGGACCTCTCGGGCGTCCGGCCAGCACCCACTGCAATGCCGTGACTCCAACATAAACAAAAGCGCCAAATGAAATGAGGATCAACATTTTCTCGAGGTTCGCGGAAGCATCAAACGAGGGCGGCAGCACGGTGCCGAGGACAGCAACTGCCATCGCCATGATGAACGAACTAGTAAGAGCACGAACGTTTGGAAGCATTTGTTGCACAAACGTTAGGTCAGTGATGCAAGTCACGATGCTGGTATTGAAAAATATGCTTGCTGTATCTGTGAACACCCGAGCATAGAGAATGCCGGGTAATCCATAGAAATACATTCCGGTAATGACAAAGGGCGCCCTGAACAAAAACACTTGCATGTTTCGTTTGAATAGCAATCGCGTATGTCCCGTGGCCATCGCCAATGGCCGAGCCATGATTCCCAGTGTTTGAAGCGCATATACCGAAGCCAGGGCTTGGATAATAAATACCGCCGGCAGCCATTTTTCTCCCATCGTTAGGCGGACGAGTGGATCGGCGATTAGCGCAACTCCCACGCCCATCGGCAGCGTAACTGCGGTGGTCAGTGCCTGGGCAGCATTATAGGCCAATGTCAGCCGCGATCGGTCTTCAGCGAGCCGCGAAAATGCCGGAAATACGGTGGCGGTTAACGGGGCAGTCGTTTCGCGGGTCGGGATAACTGCCACATTGTCCGCAACCACGTAGGCACCAAGTGCAGCTCTGCCTAAGAATGTGCCAATGAGCAACTGATCGAACGCCCAGTTGAGCGTATTCACAATTTGGCAAAACGTCAGCCACACCGAGAACGACATAAGGTCCCGCGCATGCACCAGGGTCAATCTCGGACGGAAGGGAAGAACGGTATATGAGCAAACGACACCCGCCAACTGTCCGGCCAGCGTCCCGATGAGGAGCGCCCAATAACTGCGATCGACGATCGCGATCCCCACCGAGACGACAACGGATGTCAATCGGAATGCCACCTGAAGCATAAATTGCTGCCAGAAGATTAGGTCCTTAGTCATCATGATCGCCCGAGGATTGCCAAGTCCGTTCAGGGCTACGCCGACCGCAAGAACAAGCATGACGTTAATCATGCGATGGTCTTTATAGATCAGCGCCGCCGGCCAAGCCAACGCTGCAAAGACCAACGAAATGATTAATCCGCGCGCCGCCGTCATCGTAAATGCCGTATGAAAATGGTCGGCGGAAGGATTCCGGTGCTGAACCAACGCTTCCGTAAGCGGAATGGACGTGATGGCGCCCACAATATATAGTAACGTGGTGCCAAGCGCTACCAAACCAAAATCATTTGGAACTAACAGCCGCGCGAGCACGATCGTGCTCACCAGCCCCAGAAGATTGTAAATAATCCGCCCAGCGGTAATCCAGGTCGCGCCCCTTAGCAGACGGCCACGCACGTCCATTGCAAAAAACCTTTCTTAAGCCTGAGCCAGAATACACCCTCTCACATTTACGAAATAGGGCGTAGTTTCCGAAGAACCTTTAATAACAATAGAACGAAATCTGGGGAATTGTAACATTACGATAGACCTCCAGAAAAACGGCCCGAAGCTTATTTAGCATTACTCATCGTGGCACAGCCCAGGACTGACATCATATAGACCAATCTGCACCGTTGAGCAGGCCATCTTGCCCCAGAGATCACAGATTCCCCGATCCGAGTACTGCGCCGGTCAGATCAGGAAGAATTCTACCAGTTGCGGACCCACACAGACAATGTCGACGTGGCGGTAACGCTCAGGCAGTGTGAGCACTACTATGATTTTTCCCGGCCACACGTCACATTCAAAACATAAATCGCGTTCCGCCGCAAAGCAGAAAGGACAGTAACGGAAATCATGGAACGTCTCACGACATCGGCTCTGTTACAGGCAATGGCGCTGGCATCGTCACTTGGCTCGCCTGTATCTGTCGGAGGTCGGCTGCATTGTTGCCGGCCGGGTTATCTGATGGCGTAGATGGTCGGCGGCGGTTTTCGTGCTATAATAGCGACAACTGCGCGGCGCGCTGGCAATGGTCGGTAGTGTCCCTGCTGGTGGTGTAGGCCTCTTGGCGGCCACTGCGGTGATTTTTGGTAGAATTGGGTTGCGAATCACAGTTCTAACCCAAGGAACCACCTCGATGACCGATGACAAGATCGTGCTTTCCTCGCTTTTGGAGAAGTCCTCCGAGGCCTGTTTTTTGCGTGAGATGATCGGCTTTGCCGCTTTGCGGCTGATGCAGCTGGAGACCGAGGCGATCTGCGACGCCGCTCCGGGTGAGCGCAGTGCCGATCGCCGTAACCAGCGCAACGGCTACCGCGACCGGGGCTGGGAGACCCGCGCTGGCACGGTCGAGCGGCGCATCCCCAAACTGCGCCGTTGCAGCTATTTTCCGGCCTTCCTGGCCCGCCGCCGGATGGCCGAGAAGGCGCTGACCGCCGTCATTCAGGAAGCCTTATCCAAGGCATTTCCATGCGGTCGGTCGATGACCTGGTCAAGGCGATGGGGATGGAAGGCATCAGCAAGAGCCCAGCTTCGCGCCTGTGCGGCGAGATCGACGAGCGCGTCGGCGCCTTCCTTGCCCAGCCCCTCGAGGGTGACTGGCCGTATGTCTGGCTGGACGCCACCTACATCAAGGTCCGGCGCGACCACCGTATCGTCTCGGTGGCCGTCATCGTCGCCGTCTGCGTCAACAGCGACGGCAGGCGCGAGGTGCTGGGCATGACCACCGGCCATAGCGAGGCCACGAGCCGTTCGGGGTGAAGTTTTTGCGTAGCCTGGCGCGGCGCGGCCTGCGTGGCGTGAAGCTTGTCATCTCCGACGCGCCCGAGGGGCTGAAGGCGGCGATCAGCAAAGTGCTCAGCGCCACCTGGCAACCTTGCCGCATGCACTTCATGCGCAATGCGCTCGCCTATGCGGGGAAAACCCAGCGCCGCGTGGTCTCCGCCTGGGTTGGTACCGCCTTTGCCCAGGATGATGCCGCCGCGGCACGAAAGCAATGGCGTGACGTCGCTGACCAGATGCGCCCACGCTTGCCAAAGCTCGCCAGTCTGCTCGATGACGCCGAGGCTGATGTCCTCGCGCACATGGACTTCCCGAGCCAGCACAGAGCCAAAATCCATTCGACAAATCCGCTCGAACGGCTCAACGGCGAGATCAAGCGCCGCGCCGATGTCATCGGCATCTTCCCAAACGGAGATGCCGTGACCAGGCTCATCGGTGCCCTGCTGCTCGAACAGAACGATGAGCGGCTACACAGCACGCCAGATACATGACCCTGGAAACCGTCGCCCCAATGAGCGATACTCCACTCGTCAGGATGCCAGAATTGGCAGCCTGACCGTGCAGCCAACGCTGCTCAGAACACTGCTCCTGCACCACGCGGTGGGGCACGATCCTCCCTAATTTGCCTTCGGTCAGTTGTAGAGCGAACCGCTCCGTGTTGCCGGAAGCTCCAACTGTCGATAGGATGGAGTTATGACGAGCAAGATGAGCAACGAATTTTCATCTGAGGTCCGTGAGCGCGCGGCCCGGATGGCGGCAGAGCGCAAGGGCGGGCACCCATTGGAACGGGCGGCGATGTCGGCGAAGATTGGCTGCACGGTGGAGACGCTGAGTCGCTGGGTGCGGCAGCCGGAACGGGATCAGGGGCTGCGGCCCTGCCCGAGGAGCGGGAGCGGATCAAGGCACTGGAGCGAGAGGTCCGGCAGTTGCGGCGGGCCAGTGAGCGAGCGCCGGGTGTGTACAGTGACTGGCTCGCCTTGACTGATCGACTTTAAGGTGGACGGCGCCAAAATGCCGGGCGTAAACAGACGAAGTGTTACATTGGCTATGAGCTGTTTTGATCAACCGCCTACCCCCGATGGACACCGGCTGCCGCGCGGGACAGCGTTGCGGATCATAATCCTGCTGTCATTGATAATATGGGCCGCGATTATCATTCTTCTCGTTTGGTGTTTTCGATAAGTGGAGGACTCAGTGGCTTGGGAGCGATCCCGGTAATCGTAAATTTGCCCGAATCGAATGCGTTAACGGTCCGCCATTTCGCAAGCAGAAACTCCAAGGCATAAAATCTATCGGCCAAGCAGGCTTCGATCAGGCGATCAATGGCTGCACACCGAAGCTCCTCTTCCGCCGTAATTTTCTTCTGCTTCATAAGCCAATCGTCCTTGACGCTCTTAGGAAGTTAATGCGTTGGGGGACCGCATATAAGCTCATACCATCAGCCCGCCCTAAGGAAAGTAGCCACGTCTGCGCTTGGCGCCGATTTTCAAAACGAATTTTTGCCAAAAAAGCCAACAAAAACCGTTTTGACTAAGATCAACAGATCAAAGCCCAATGACCAATTGTTAATATAGTAAAGATCGAACGCTACCCGGTTTTTAATCTGCTCGATCGCCTCGGTTGGCCCCCGCCAGCCATTAATCTGGGCCCATCCTGTAATGCCCGGTTTAACTCGGTGCCGTGATGCATATTCCGTTACGGCATCACAATACAACTGACCGGCCGCGCGGGCTTCAGGCATATGTGGCCTGGGTCCAACCAATGACATATCGCCTTTCAGGACATTAAAAATCTGAGGCAACTCGTCCAGGCTGAGACTTCGCATGATCTGCCCAAACCTAAACACCCGTGGGTCTCCCCTTTCCGTTAGCTTTCCGGTATTGCAGCAATTCACATGCATCGAACGGAATTTGTATACCTCGAATAACTCGTTACGGTATCCAATGCGTTTCTGCCGGAACAGAATGGGGCCCGGGCTGCTCAACTTTATCCCGATGGCGCAGACAAGCATAACCGGACCGAAGAGCACTAATGCAAATGCCCCAACGATACGGTCCATAAGGAATTTTGCGAAAATGCCGCAATTGCCAATCGGTCGATTGGCAACCGTTATCAGTTGGACGCCGGGAATGTCTCCGATAAGGGCATAACAACCAGATTCTGAACACGGTACGAGCGCCCCCGGGAAAATACGAATGTTAACCGGGTGCGCGATCAATTGTTGGATGAGATACCGCAAGCGCTCGCTATCATCCATGGGCAGCGTAATCACGATCGTGTCGATGTGATTTGACTTGTAGTATTGCGCAAGCGCATCGATCCCAGCTCCATGGGATAATGTGGCGCCGGATTCCGTATGGGTTTCCATCCACGCATCATCAAAAATCGCCCCGACCTTTACGCCAAACCGATTTTCCTTAATGTGGCCAGCAAATTTGTGCGCCAAGGCAGTAGAGCCTATTGTAACAACCCGATGCGCAACAACGCCTTTCTCGACACAACGCTGGAACAACCGCGAGAGCAAAAAACGCTCACCGAGTATGCCTAAAAGACCTGCGAAAAAAAAATACGCATAAATGAGGAACTCATGTGGCGGCCGCATCCTAGTCAGGAACGCAAACATCGCGGCTACCAATGAAGAGAAGATCCATATGCCGGAAATGGAAGCTCTTGATTTCTGAAAATTTTCAATCCTTTCAATTTTATAAAGATGGTTTCTCTCAAAAAGAATGAAAATGATCATTATGAAAAGGCATTCTTGGAAAACATTCCGCCCGGGCATGTAAGGGCCATCTATCGCAGCAGTCGAGCCAATGCCGCAGGCTGTCGCTAGAATTGCAATGATATCACAGGCGATCACCAAATACACAAAATAGGCGCAATAAACCGGCGTGCGAAATAAGGACGCAATAATCGTATTGGGCAGGGCAATCTTGGTGCTTACGTTGTCAGGCAGCAAGTTGTAGCCATCTTTCAACATCGGGATTGTCCTTAATGTCTCGCAGAACGGCGTCGGCTTTGACGAGTAGTAAAATATTTGCGAAACCGCAACGGAGTCAATTAATTTTTTAGATACTCGCGCCAGCATCTAGGTGTGTCGAAATAAAAACACCGCAGGTTGTGTTGTGGTCGTTATGACGATGCTAGCAGTGTGTAGATCGTATCGATTATAAGTGTAGTTATTGTTTAGCAACTATTGTTCTGTTCTGCATTGTCGCCAATTCGAGTTAACAATCAGTGTTTCGAGAACGTCTAATGTTTTCTGGTATTATTTCATGCTCATCTGACTTAAGTCTCCGCCAAAACATAACTCTTTGAATCGCAATGGTGCTGCATGGTATGTCCGGCCGCATCGGGAGCGGTGTCGCGTTAAGCTTTATTCCAACCGATCTTGCGTTATTCGTTACGGGACAAATATAGAGTTGTCAGTGGCTACAAAATTCGATAATGTATACCTATCCGCGTACCTCGCCTCGGATTGTCGCTTTCTGGCGCTTTTTACCGTTTTTATTGCCCTGAAGGCGCGCCCCTGTCGAATAGAGAGTGACGGCGCCTTGACTTAGGTCTTTGTTTAAAAGGAATTCGCCTGCTCGCGGGGAAGGGCGTAGTGGACCTGTCCTTAGCTCTGGTACATAGTGAGGAGTTGCCCGGATGGGTTCGAATGCGGAAATCTTGAATAGACGAACACATAAATACGGCGTTGCATCAATGCTTTTGGCTTCGCATAATGCGGCTTTGTGGATGCCCAGGCTTCTCGGATTTGTCGACCGGCAGGTATTCTTGGCTGCGTCTTTAATGATGCTAGCCGCGGTGGTCCGAGTTTTGGCGTTTTGGTGGCAGGGTTGGACGGAATCACCCTCGTTACAAGCAGCCTACGCTAGGATGGTTGCGGTCAGCGCTGGATTAATTGCAATGTACCGGATGAGCTTATTCCCACAGAAATATCCTAAAATTGACAGACGCCTCACCCACAGCTTTGCCCTGATAAGTCACGACGCGCAATCGATCCATATCGCCGAACGACTCAACGTCGAAGCTGAAAGAGGAATAAATCCTTTTGGGATTCTTTTTTGCCGCCGGCTCGTTGGCGTACAGGTCCGCTAACATGACAGATGATCGTCGCATCGTGCTCTATGATACAACCTTGCGCGACGGCGCCCAGACGCAAGGCGTCAACTTCTCAGCGATGGACAAACGTGTGATTGCTGCCGAACTCGACCGTCTCGGCGTCGATTACATAGAGGGAGGCTGGCCTGGGGCAAACCCCACCGACGATGCCTTTTTCGCGAGCCCGCTGCAGTTATCCAACGCCACGCTTACCGCCTTCGGCATGACGCGGCGCTCAGGGCGCAGCGCCGCCAATGACCCCGGCCTAAGCGCGGTGCTGCAGGCGGGCACGGCAGCGGTTTGTCTGGCGGGCAAGGCGTCGGATTGGGCCGCTAAAATCGCGTTGGGGGTGACGGCTGCAGAGAATCTCGATCTCATCGGCGAGACAGTGGCTGAGGCCGTGAGCCGGGGCTTCGAGGTGCTGTTCGATGCCGAGCATTTTTTCGATGGCTATCAGCGTAACCCCGATTACGCCATGTCCTGCCTGCGCCGGGCCCAGCATGAGGGGGCCTCATGGCTGGTGCTGTGCGATACCAATGGCGGCACGCTGCCTGATCAGATATTCGCAATCGTTGGCGCGGTCGTGACGGCGTTGCCGGGTGTGCCTATCGGCATCCACGCCCACAACGATACCGAGACGGCAGTTGCCGGTAGCCTTGCCGCGGTGGCCGCAGGAGCGCGAATGATCCAGGGCACATTAAATGGCCTGGGCGAGCGATGCGGCAATGCCAACCTCACCTCACTAATTCCGACCCTGATGGTCAAGCTAGGCTATCGTACCGGCGTCAGCGAAGAGGCTTTGCGCCGTCTGACCGAGGTAAGCCGGATGGTAGATGAGCGGCTAAATCGCGTCTCCAATCGTCACGCCGCCTATGTGGGCGAGAATGCCTTTGCCCACAAGGCCGGGCTACACGCAGCGGCCGTAGCCCGCGACAGCTCCACTTATGAACATATCGCGCCAGCCGTGGTTGGTAATCGCCGTCAAGTCATCGTTTCGAATCAGATCGGAAGGGCCAATCTGATTCTTCGCCTATCGGAGGTCGGCATCGCCGTGGCCAATGATGATCCGCGCATTCCGATGCTTGTGGAGATTATCAAGCGACGCGAATTCGAGGGATACACCTATGACGGTGCCGCTGCGAGCTTCGAGCTTCTCGCTCGCCAAGCCCTTGGTGAGATTAATCATTTTTTTCGAATCGCGTTGCTCCGTGTCGTCGACGAACGACGTTCAAATGCCACAGAGGAGCTTATTACCTCGTCCCAAGCCACGGTTAGTGTAGAGGTGGAGAGCCAGTTACATATCGCGATGGCGAACGGCAGCGACATAGTTGAAGCGCTGAGCGAAGCGCTCCGAACGGCATTGCTGCCTACATTTCCAGCACTGTTTGGTATGCGCCTGGTTGATTACCGGGTGCGTAGCCACATCCAGCAGGAGGCCGCCAAGGCGGTGACGAGAGTGATGGTGGACAGCCATGACGTCAGTGCGCCGTCGCTCGGACGCTGGTCCACCGTCGGCGTTGCGGGAAATCTGATAGACGCCTCGTTGAGCGCTCTGCACGACGCAATCACTTACCGCTTGTTCCACGCTCGGGTGGAAGCACTTGGGCGGGGCGTTGACGGGATTGCCTCTCCCCCGCCGACAACCGAGCACAAAGATGCCGGTGCCCACCAACCACTTCGCAATATCCTAACTTAATAACAAGGAGGCAGCTTTGATGGTTTCGAATAGCGGAATCGATACGGTTCGCGACCTGATTGATCGGATGGCCGCCTCGCAGCCTGACCGCGCTTTTCTGCTTGGCCCTGAAACGGGGCAAGTGATCACATTCAAGGGCCTACAGGAACAGGTCAATCGCTTGTGCGGGCTGTTTCAGCAAATGGGTTTGCAGTGCGGGGACAAGGTCGCATTTTTGATGGATAATGGACTGTTTACCGCGCAGTTCTTCCTCGGAACGATGTATGGCGGCTATGTGTCGGTACCACTCAATGTACGTGCTGGCGTGTCTCAATTGTCATATACGTTGGATCACTCTGATGCAAAAGCGGTATTTGTTGAACGCCAGTACGACGCGTTGATCAATGAAGTCTTGGCCGGTGTCGGAAGGCCGGTTGAGGTCGTTTCTGCCGATGTCGGCGATTGCCCAGCAGGGGGCGGGGCCCCATTAACAGGACGCGCATTGTCTCCAGTTCGGGCCGAGGACGCGGCTCTGCTGATGTACACTTCCGGCAGCACGGGGCAGCCTAAAGGCGCGCTCCATACTCATAAGTCGGTTCTTGCGCACGGACGAAATTCGATCGATGCCCACCAACTCACTTCTGCGGATCGTTCCCTTCTTGTGTTGCCATTATACCATATAAATGCTGAATGTGTGACCTTGATTCCCACACTGTTGAGTGGTGGTTCCGTGGTCGTGCCAAAGGGGTTCGCTGTCGGAGAATTTTGGAATTGGATAGACGACTACCAATGCACCTGGTCGGCCCTGGTGCCCACGATTATCTCGCAACTTCTTGATTGGCGCGACCCTAAGGCTGAAAACCGGACGGCCGCCTTCCAGCGCATCCGCTTCCTGCGCAGTTCTTCAGCGCCGCTCTCGCCGTCATTGCACCGCGAGTTCGTTGACAAATTCAATTTGCCGCTCATCCAGGCGATGGGCTCATCGGAAGCAGGGAATGTCTTCTCTAATCCTGTGCCTCCCGGTACAAACAAAATCGGATCTCCCGGCTTGCCGTGGGGGTTTGAAACCAAGATAATCAATCACAACGGCGCTGAATTGCCCGCAGGCGAGCCGGGGGAGGTTCTCCTGCGTGGCAACGGCATGATGCAAGGCTACTACAAGGATCCCAATGGAACGGGAGCGGCTCTGGACG
>Ga0335085_10011974_pt1 | contig 12812 bp, 8 predicted proteins | sample Lox_Sample_45_FD_206712 | JGI IMG/M metagenome (GOLD analysis project Ga0335085, IMG submission 206712) | Soil microbial communities from Loxahatchee National Wildlife Refuge, Florida, United States - Lox_Sample_4.5 | ecosystem: Environmental > Terrestrial > Soil > Wetlands | place: USA: Florida...
TGAGCCTGAAATCCTGGTTCGCCAGCCTCCCCCTCTCCAGCCGGCTCGGGCTGGCCATGGCGGGGCTCCTCGTTCTCGCCGCGCTCGCCGAGGCCCTCGTCTATCTCCGGACCCGGGACGAGACGCTCGAGGAGGCCGACGCCTCGTATCAGGCGCTCGCCAAGGCGATCGAGCTCGCGCAGACGCAGGTCGGCGAGAAGGGGTGGAAGGACGAGCAGGTCCTCTCGGACCTCCTGAAGACCCTCGAGGCCCGGGGCCTCCGGGACATCACGGTCTCCGACGAGAAAGGCCAGCCCTTCCCGGTGCCGTCGGCCGGGAAGAAGAAGACCCGGGCGCCGCGGTCCTTCCTCATCTCCGGCGTCGTCGGGGGGGGGCCCACCAACCGGACGCTGGAGATCCCCGTCGTCGTCGACGGAAAGTTCATGGGCCGCATCCATCTCGACTACAACCTGGAGAACATCCGGGCGCAGCTGGAGGACAACTTCCGGCGCCGTCTCTTCGCCCTCCTCGGCGTCTTCGCCATCGGCATCGCCGTGCTCCTCGTCCTGATCCGGAACGCCACGCAGCCGATCGAACGGCTGGCGGAGGGGGCGGGGCGCGTGGCCGAGGGGCGGCTCGACGTGAGGGTCGAGGTGAACCGCGACGACGAGATCGGCCGGCTCGCCGCGGCGTTCAACCACATGACGGAGCGGCTTCGCGAGCGGCATCTCCTCGAGGCGCGCCTCTCGGCGGCGGAAAAGCGCGCCGAGATCGGCCAGCTGGCCTCGGGTCTCGCCCACGAGATCAAGAACCCTCTCAACGCGCTCTCCCTCGGTCTCGACGTCCTGAAGCGCCGGCACCGGCCGGCCGAGGAGAAGGCCGGGAGCGAGTACGCCACCCGGATCGAATCGCTGCGCGAGGAGATCAACCGCCTCGCGACCCTCATCAACAACTTCCTCGCCTTCGGGCGGCCCCTCACGATCACGCCGGCGCCCGTGGACGTCGGCGCCCTGCTCGAGTCGACGCTCTCCGACCTGACGGAAACCGCCGGGCAGGCCGGCGTCACGATCGAGCGGCGGGGCGCGCCAGGCCTGCCGCCGGTCGGCGCCGACGCGTCGCTCCTGAAGTCCGCGCTCTGGAATCTCTTCCAGAACGCCGTCCAGGCCATGGAGAAGGGGGGCGGGACGCTTCGTGTCACGTCCGAGGCCGGTGCGGGGACCGCCGGGCCCGAGGTGACGATCACCGTCGAGGACACCGGGCCGGGCCTCCCCCCGGCCGACATCCCCCGCCTCTTCGAGCCCTATTTCTCGAAGCGCGAGGGGGGTGTCGGCCTGGGCCTCGCCATGGTGAAGCGGATCGTCGAGGAGCACGGCGGGCGGATCTCGGCCGGCAGCCGGACGGACGGATCCGCCGGCGCGCGTTTCTCGATCACGCTCCCGGCGTCGGCCTGAGCCGCCGGCACTGCGCTAGCATCGCCCCGTGCCCGACGCATCGATCCTCGTCGTCGACGACGAGAGACACCAGCGGGAGTCGCTGCAGGCCCTCCTGTCGGACGAGGGGTACCGCGTCACCGTGGCCGCGGACGGCCGCGAGGCGCTCACGAAGGCCGCCGCGGCCCGCCCCGAGGTCGTCCTGACCGACCTGAAGATGCCGGGGCTCTCCGGAATCGAGGTCGTGAAGGCCCTCCAGGAAGGCCCGCTCCCGCCGAAGGTCATCCTCGTCACGGCCCACGGCTCGGTGGAGCGGGCGCGCGAGGCGCACCAGCTCGGCGCGTTCGACTACATGTCGAAGCCGATCGTCGCCGACGAGCTCCTCTTCCGGGTCGAGCGGGCGCTCCAGGCCTTCCGCCTCGCCGAGAAGGCGTTGCGCCTCGAACGGCGCCTCAAGGACGACGGCCTCGAAGCGATCGTCGGAGACAGCGCGTCGATGCGCGAGGTCTTCCGCCTCGTGGAAAAGATCGCCCCGACGAACTCCACCATCCTGATCCGCGGAGAGTCCGGCACCGGCAAGGAGCTGGTCGCCCGCGCGGTCCACGCCCGCTCGGCGCGGGCTGCGAAGACCTTTCATGCCATCAACTGCGCGGCGATCCCGGAGAATCTTCTCGAGAGCGAACTCTTCGGGCACGAAAAGGGATCGTTCACGGGCGCGGACGCGCGGAAGATCGGCCTCTTCGAGGCCGCCTCGCTGTCGACGCTTTTTCTGGATGAGATCGGCGACCTCTCGCTTCCCCTCCAGGGAAAGATCCTCCGCACACTCCAGGAAAAGGAGGTCAAGCGCGTCGGCGGGACCGACACGATCCCGGTAGACGTCCGCGTCGTAGCCGCCACGAACCGCGACCTCGAGTCGATGATGAAGTCCGGCCAGTTCCGCGAGGACCTCTTCTACCGGCTCAACGTCATCCCGATCGTCCTCCCGCCGCTCCGCGAGCGGGCCACGGACGTTCCGGCGCTCGTCAAGCGCTTCCTGGACAAGGCGAACGCGGAGCACGCCACCTCGGTCACGGAGGTGTCGCCGGAAGCCCTCGACCTGCTCGCCCGCTCTCCCTGGCCGGGCAACGTCCGGCAGCTGGAAAGCGTCGTCGAGCGGGCCGTCCTTCTCTGCGAGGGACACGTCATCCGGCCCGAGGACCTCCCGGTGGAGATCCGCCTCCAGACGGCGCCCGCGGCGCGGCCTTACGGCTTCGAGATCCCGCACGACGGAATCGACATCGAGGAGTTCGAACGGCAGCTCATCGTTCAGGCGATGGAAAAATCGGGGTGGATCATCGCCAGGGCCGCGCGCCTTCTCGGGCTGACGTACCGGACGCTCCAGTACCGGCTCGAAAAATTCGGGATCCGGAAGCCGTCGTAACCCCCGGCACGCCTCCTGCGTCGAAGAGGGCGTGAGCCTGCGCTTCCTCCCGGCCCTCCTCGCCGCCGCCCTCCTCGCCGCAGTGGGAGCGCGCGACGTCCAAACGACTCCAGAGCCGGTGGTTGCGTCTCCGGCCACACCCCACCCCACCCGGTCCATCGCGGGAGAGGTGACCTACGTCGATCCGGCACTCCGGATCATGGCGGTGCGCGAAACCGTCGCTTCCGCATCCCAAAAGGGACAGAAGCCCGTGCGCCGGATCCTGCCGCTCGTCCTGACGCCCGACACGAAGCTTTTCCGCGGCCGGACGCCGGTCTCCCCGGAGGATCTGCGCGTGAGGGACTACGTCGTCGTCCGCTACACCGAGACGCCGCAGGCCTTCGTCGCCCTCTCGCTCCGCGCGGCCGACGTCGTCGCCCGGACGGCGCCGGCGTCCCCCGGAACGCCTCAACTTCCGGAGACGGTGGCCGGCGATCCGGGCCAACGTTGACTCCGGCCCCGACAATCCCGTTCCTCGACGCCACCGGAAGCGCGCTGACCCTCGCGGAGCTTCTCGCGATGACGGAGGGGCTTCCGCTTCTTCTCGCCTTCTTCAAGGTCGACTGCCCCACCAGCCGGCTGGCGTGGCCCTACGTCCAGAAGCTGCACGCCCTCTACGGCGGGACCGCCGTTCGCGTCACCGGGGTCTGTCAGGACACGGCCGCCGAAGGGGCGGCGTTCTATCGCGAGCACGGGAAGGCGACCTTCGACCTCCTCTTCGACCCGGAGCCCCGCTTCGCCGCATCGAACGCGTTCGACGTCGACTCGGTCCCTCATCTCGTCCTCTTGTCTCCCGGCGCCGAGGTCAAGAAGACCCTCACGGGATGGTCGAGGCGTGAGATGGAGGCGCTCGGGAGGGAGCTGGCCGAGGCGAAGGGGCTGGCCGCGAGACCGGTCGTTCCGCCGGCCGACCCGGTCAAGGAGTGGCAGGCGGGGTGAGCGGGCCGCAACCGCCACTGACGTGATCGGTGGGAAAGAGAGAAATCCTCCCGGCCCGTTTTCGCGTAAGGTCTGACGCATGAACGACCGCCCTTCGACCCTCGGCGAGCTGAAAGAGGCCGGTTACCGCCCCCGCAGCATCCGGGACGAAATCCGCGAGAACCTGATCGCACGGCTCAAGGCGGGAGAGAACGTCTTTCCCGGCATCCTCGGCTACGAACGGACGGTGATCCCGGCGCTCGTGAACGCCCTCCTCGCGCGGCACGACGTCGTCCTCCTCGGCCTCCGCGGGCAGGCCAAGACCCGGATCCTCCGTGCGCTCGTGGGCCTCCTCGACGAGGAGATGCCGATCCTCGCCGGCTCGCCCCTGAACGAGTCCCCGTTTACGCCCTTCACGGCCTACGGGCGGCGGATGGCCGCGAGCGCCGGCGACGACCTGCCGCTCGAGTGGATCCCCCGGGAGGAGCGCTACCGGGAGAAGCTCGCCACCCCCGACGTGACGATCGCCGACCTCATCGGCGACGTCGATCCCGTGAAGGCCGCCACGCTGAAGAAGTCGTTCGGCGACGAGGAGGTGATCCACTACGGGATCATCCCGCGCACGAACCGGGGGATCTTCGCCATCAACGAGCTGCCGGACCTGCAGCCGCGCATCCAGGTGGGCCTGCTCAACATCCTCGAGGAGCGCGACCTGCAGATCCGCGGCTTCCCCGTCCGGATCCCGCTCGACATCCTGATGGTCTTCTCGGCCAACCCCGAGGACTACACGAACCGCGGGAACATCATCACGCCCCTGAAGGACCGGATCGCCTCCCAGATCCTGACGCACTACCCCACGACCGTCTCCGTGGCCGCGGCCATCACGGAGCAGGAGTCCTGGACCGAGCGCGAGCTGGGGGGCGTCACGGTCCTCCTCGGCGACACGCTGAAGCTCCTCGTGGAGGAGATCGCCTTCGTGGCGCGGCGGAGCGAGCTGGTGGACCAGTCCTCCGGCGTCTCGGCGCGGATGCCGATCGCCGCGCGCGAGCTCCTCGTCTCGAATCTCGAGCGGCGCGCGCTCCGGACCGGAGAGAAGATCGTCGCCCCGCGGCTCGTCGACCTCTTCGCGACGCTGCCGGCCATCACCGGGAAGGTCGAGATGGTCTTCGAGGGAGAGCAGCAGGGGGCCGAGATCGTCGCCAAGAAGCTGATCGGCGACGCCGTGAAGGCCCTCTTCGAGGCGACCTTTCCTCCCGTGGAGGGGCCGCGCGGCCGGGCCGAGCGCGCGCGCCGGAGCCGGAACGACTTCGAAGACGACGAAGCGGGCCCCGTCTCGCTGGAAAAGGCCCAGGAGCGGCGGAGCGCGGAGAAGCCCGCGGCGCCGGGACCCTACGACCGGATCGTCGGCCACTTCTCGACGGAGAAGAAGATCGTCCTCTCCGACGAGACCCCCTTCGCCGCGCACCTGAAGGCGCTGGAGTCGGTCGACGGGCTTTCGGAGCTGGTCCTGTCGCACGCGAAACCGAAGGACCACTTCGAGAGGGCGTTCCTGATGGAGCTCGTCCTCGAAGGGCTCGTCCAGAACCTGCGGATCGCCCGCGAAGACCTCGACTCCACGGTCACCTACGCCGAGCTGGCGAAGTTCAACCTGATGCGCAGCAGGGGCTGATTCCACCCGATATCATCCCGCCGAGATGCCCCGAACGGCCGGGACCGGCACGCCTGAGCGGTGGGATTATCGCCGCGTCCTCCGCCTGCTCGGGGCTTTGCCTGGACTGCTCGCGTTTGCGGCGTCCATTCTCTTCCAGATCGGGCCTGCCCTCGACGTGGCGGGCCGGCGTCTTTGCGACGCGATTCGGAACGCACGAGAGACGGAGGAGGCCGCGCTTTCGCGCTTCCGGGGCCCCGAATATTTCGCGGCGCTCTCGAAGATTCTCGAGACGATTCCCCGGGACGCGGCGTACTACCTCCCGCAGGTCCCCTTCGGGCACAGCGAATATTTCGTCCGGTTCGACCTTGCCCCGCGTCGGCCCGTTCTCCTCGAGCGCTTCCCGAAAGGTACGCCTCCGGCCGGAGCGCCCCGGTGGGTCGTCCTGCCCCGGATGGGTCCGCCCGGACCGGAAGTCATCGAAACGGCCGCGTACTTCCGCCGGGAAGCCCGCCCGTGACACTGGCGGCGCGGCTCGTCGCGAGCTTCGGGGGGATCGGCCTGATTCTTCTCGCGGGAAACGGGATCCTTCGATTCCTCCCGTCTCTCGACAAGAGGCCTTTCTTCCGGCGACTGGCCTACGCGTGGCTCCTGGGTGCCGCCGGCGTGGTCTCCGCTGTCTTCGCCCTCGACCACGTCGCGGGATCGCCGCTGAAGCGACGGATGATCCTCCCCGTCTTCCTCGTCTTCGCGGCCTGCGCGTTCCTCCCGCGAAAGGGTTCATCCGGAGGTCGGGCGCCGTGGAGAACCCCGCGCATGCCCGGGGCCCGGATCGCGGTGGCGGCGGCGGTGATCGTCAACCTCCTCGTCACGGCCGGCCTCCTTTCGGTAGCCGTCTCCGAGGTCACGCGCGACTGGGACGGCCAGATGACGTGGGTCGCCGCGGCGCGGTGGATCCGCGCGGATCGGACGGTGGACTCTCCCGTTCTCCGCGAGGAGCGCTGGTACGTCTCTCACCCACAGTACCCGCCTCTTCTTCCGCTCATGCAGGTCAGCGTGCAGGAGACCTTCTCGACGACCGACGACACCCGAATCCTGCGGCCCCTCTACGCCACGTTCTTCCCGGCCTTTCTCCTCGTCCTCTTCGACGCGGCAGAGCGAAGAGCGGGGACTCTCGCCGCGGCCCTCGTGACGATCGCCGCCGCGACCATCCCGCTTTTCACTTCGGACACACTGTACGGCGGGGCGGGGACCGCCTTCTCGGACTTTCCGTTGTCGTGTCTCTGGGGCACGGGCGCGCTTCTTCTTCTCGAAACCAGCGTCGTGCCGTCGACAGGGATCGCGGCGGGACTCCTTCTCGGCGGGGGGGTCCTCGCGAAGAACGAGGGTCTCCCGCTGGCGATGGTGGCGATCGCCGTGGCCACGCTGACCGCCCTTCTCCGGGCACGCCATCGCGGCCAGGCGGCGGGTCGTGCCGTTCTACCTGTTGCCCTCGCCTCTCTCGTCGTGGCGGCGGCGGTTGCCCTGGTCGTCTCCTGGAAATCGGGCATCGTCAATCGCTACACCGTGAGATTCGACGAGCAGCTTCGCAATCTTCCCGTGGTCGAGGAGACGCTGAAACGTCTGCCGGTTCTTCTCGGGCCGATTTTCTGGCAGATGATCGACGGCGGTCCGTGGGCCGGATTCTGGTGGTTCTCCCCCGTCGTCCTTCTGGCCGGCGCGGGCGCCTTCCGCCGGCGCCCCGCGCGGCCGCTCCTCCTCGTGACGGCCGGAGGAATCGCCGTCTATCTCGTCGCGTACGGGATCACGCCGTGGCCCGGCGCGGTCCTCGTCCCCCCGACCTGGAACCGTTTCCTGATTCAGCTCGCTCTCCCCGTCTTCGTCCTTCTCGCGATGGCACTGGGCGACGCGATCCGCCGCGTTCGGGACCTCCGTGCGATCACCTACGCGGAACCGGCGAAGGTCAACCTGATGCGCTCGCGCGGCTGAGGCCGAACCGGGAGTGGACTCCCGCCCGTCTAGAATGCGCGCCGTGTCTGGGGAAGAGAGCGATCGGCCCGTCGCGCGGCGCGCCGCGCGCGACGCGCTCGTTTTCGCCGGCTTTCTCTTCCTCACGGTTCTGATGACGTGGCCCTGGGCGCGTCACCTACGCGACACGGCGGCGGACTGGGGAGACCCGTACCTCACCTCCTGGGTCCTCTGGTGGGACTTTCACCAGACGTTCCACGACCCGCTGAATCTCTTTCAGGGAAACATCTTCTTCCCGTACCGCTACTCCCTCGCTTTCAGCGAGCACGACTACGGCCTCGCCCTCCCTCTCTTTCCGCTCTTCGCCCTCGGTCTCCGGCCGCTCACGGCGCAGGGCATCGTCACCCTTCTCGGCTTTGCCCTGTCCGGATTCGGCTCTTTTCGGCTGGCGCGGACGCTGACCGGCTCGACCGGTGCCGGCTGGGTGGCCGGGATCGCCTTCGCCTTCGTTCCCTACCGCTTCCAGCACCTTTCGCATGCCGTCTACATCTCCGCGGGGTGGATCCCGCTGACGCTCGAGGCGATCGTTCTCTATCTCCGGAAGCCGGACCGGCGGCGAGCGGCGTGGCTGGGAGGGGCCGTCCTTCTGAGCGGCGTCTCCGTCATCCACTGGTTCATCCTCTCGCTCGTGCCGCTCGCGCTGACCGGTTTCTGGCTCTCTGCACGGTACGGCCGCGATCTCTTGCGCGACGTCGTGCCGAAAGCCGCGGCCGCCCTGGCCGTCGCCGGCCTTCTTCTCCTTCCGTTCTTCATTCCCTATGCCCGGGTCTCGAATCTCTACGGATTGATGCGGGGCGAGGACGAGGTGCTCGGCTGGTCGGCCAAACCGCACCACTGGCTGACGTCTGACCCGCGCAGCCGGCTCTGGCGCGGCCTCGGGGAGAACCCGCCTCCCGGCGAGCTGAGTCTCTTCCCCGGGCTTCTGCTGATTCTCCTTCCCGCCGCCGCGCTTCTCCTCATACGACGAGGCGAGGTGTCCCCCGCCATCAAGATCCCGCCGTCACCGTCTCCGGGCGGCCCGCCGAGGCCCGGCGTTCTCCCCGTTCTCGACGGCCTCTCCATCCTCGCCGCCACCGTCGCCCTCTTCGCCTCGAATGTCGAGCCGCTGAGGCTCACGATCCTCGGGCAGACGTTTCTCAAGGCCTCCAGCCCCGCCCGGGCGCTCGCGATTCTCTCCGTCCTTCTGGTCGTCCGCTGGTGTCTCGCGTGGCCTCGGGCCTTCCACTGGGTCCGCCACGAAAACCTCCGGGAGAGCCTCCGCCACGGCCTGCGGGGTGACCTGGTCGGCGTCGGCCTCATCTGCTTCATCACGGGCTTTCTCGGCTCGTTCGGCCTGAGGTTCTGGTTTCACCGGGCCCTCTACGAGCTGGTTCCGATCTTCCGGAGCATCCGCGTCCCGGCCCGATGGGCGATGGTGGCCGACCTCGGCCTGGCGCTTCTCGCGGGCGCCGGCACTCTGGCCCTCGCCGAGGCGTGGCGGCGGAGGCGCGGCGGGTCAGAAAGAGCCGGCGCGGCCGTCCTTGCGGCGACGTGCCTTCTCCTCCTCTTCGAGCAGCGTGTCGCGCCGCTGGCCCTCTTTCGCGGAAAGCCCGACCCCGACGGGCTGACGAAGAAGCTCGCCACCCTGCCGATGAAGGGAGGAATCGTCGAGCTTCCGTCCGGCTCGGGCTCCCACGGCAACTACGAGTACGTCCTCCGGGCGGCCGACCACGGCAAGCCCCTCGTGAACGGCGTCTCGGGCTTCAGCATCCCGATCGTCCAGAAGCTCGAGGAGCTGAGCGGCCGGCAGCCGGTCCCGGACGAGCTGCTCGATCTCCTCGAGTCGATTCCGGCGTCCTACCTGACGGTCCGCGAGAGCTGGCTCCCGCCGCCGCAGCGGACGGCGATGCACGAGTTTCTCCAGCGGGGCCTCGACACCGGGAGGCTCCGGTACGTCGGCCGGTTCGACCCGGAGACGACGGGCGACCTGTGGGCGGTCACGAAAACCGAGCCTTCGGCGGCCTCCGCCCCTTCGCCGCAGTGGCGCCAGCGAAAACCGGGCGAGCCCGTGGAGAAGATCGTCGCCGGCCGACGGCTCGACGCTCTCCTCACCGGCGGCCTCGATACGATGCCCGAAAACGGCGTCGTCCGCGGTCCGCTTGTGGTCCGGGGATGGGCGCGGATCCCCGGCGAGGACCTCGGCGTCCGGATCTTGATCGACGGCGAGGAGGTGGCCGACGTCCCGGTCAGGCGCACCGCCCGTCCCGACGTCTGCGCGGCCCTTCCGCAGATGCGCGACTGCGAAAGCGCCGGCTTCGAGGCCCGATTCGAGCCGGTGGAGGGGGACGAAGGGCCGCACGAGATCACGGCGATCTTCTTCAGCCGCGACGGGCGATACCGTGTCTACCCTCCGGCTCTCTTCACGTGGAAGCCGTGATTCCGCCCGGTCCCGCCCCGTCCCTGAAACGCCCGGCCGTTGAGGGCGTGCTCGTCTTCGCCGCCTTCGTCGTCCTGACCATAGCGATGACCTGGCCGTGGGCGATTTACCTCCGCGACGCCTGCTCCGACCCCGGTGATCCCTACCTCGTCTCCTTCATCCTCTGGTGGGACGCCCACCAGACCTTCGCCTCCCCGCTCCGCCTTTTCGACGCGCCGCTCTTCTACCCCCACCGCGACACGCTCGCGTACAGCGAGCACCTCTGGGGGATCGCCGTCCCGTTCTTCCCCGCGTTCGCCCTCGGCGCGCGCCCGCTCATGGTGCAGGGTCTCGCCACGCTTCTCGGTTTCGCCCTCTCCGGCTTCGGAGCCTTCCGTCTGGCGCGAACGCTGACCGGGTCGGCGGGCGCGGGATGGGTGGCCGGGATCGCCTTCGGCTTCGCCGCGTACCGCTTCCACCAGCTCCCCCACCTTCCTTATCTCTTCGCCGGCTTCATGGCCCTTCTCTTCGACGCGGCCGTTCTCTTCGCGCGCCAGCCGACCCGAAGGCGCGCGGCGTGGTTCGGCACGGCCTTCTTCCTGAACGCCGTTTCGGTCATCCACTGGTTCGTCCTCTCCCTGATCCCGCTCGCCATCGCGCTCCTCCTCGTCGCCCGCCGCCACGGAACCCTGAAGAGAGGCGATCTCTGGCGGCGCGGCGCCGTGGCGCTGGCCATTTCGGGCCTGGCGCTCCTGCCGTTCTTCCTCCCGTACCTTCGACTCGCGCGCGAAGCGGGGCTCGTGCGCGACGAGAAGAACATCGCCGCATACTCCGCCCGCCCGATTCACTGGCTCACGGCCGACTGGCGCAGTCCGATCTGGCGGGGCTTCGGCCGGGAGAACGTCGCCGACGAGCTCTGCCTCTTCCCCGGAGCCCTCGTCCCGCTGCTGGCGGCCGTGGCGGTCGCCCGCCGGAGGGACGAGGCGTTCCCGACAGGCGCGGTCCTCGCGGTCGCGGGCTTTCTCGGCTCGCTCGGAATGAACTTCGCCTTTCACCGACTGCTCTTCGAGTACGTGCCGCTCTTCCGGAGCATCCGCGTCCCCGCCCGCTGGGCCATGGTGGCGAACCTCGGCCTCGCCGTTCTCGCGGGGCTCGGAGCCCTTGTCCTAGCGGCGGCTCTCCGTCCGCGTCATCCAAGAGCCGCACCGGCCGTCTTCGTTCTTCTCTCGGCCGCCCTCCTCTTCGAGCTCCACCAGGCGCCGCTTCCCCTCCACGCCGGCGACGCCGAGCCCGACGCCCTGACGCGCCGGCTTGCCGCCCTGCCGATGAAGGGGGGCCTCGTCGAGCTTCCGTCGGGTGGTCCGCGTGGAAACTACCTTTACGTCCTCCGTGCCGCCGACCACGGGAAGCCGCTCGTCAACGCCGTCTCCGGCTTCGGGACGCCCGAAGGGAGCCGGATCGAGGAGCTGACCCGCCGCCGGCCGATACCCGACGAGCTGCTGGATCTCTTCGAGTCGATCCCCGTCTCCTATCTCACCGTCCGCGAGGCGTGGCTTTTCCCCGAAGAGCGGGAGGCCATGCGCTCCTTCCTCACGCGCGGTGCGGCGTCAGGTCGACTCCGTTTCCAGGGGCGCTACGACGAGCGTCTCCACGCGGACCTCTACGCGGTCGCGAAGACCGAACCGGGTACGCCGGCGGAACGCCCGCTCCCCTGGCTGCCCGCCCTCGCGATGCCGGCCGCGCCGGGCGTCCGCCTCCGCGGACCGGAGGATCCTTCCCTCACGGGAGGTCTCGACGGGGCAGAGCCTGGAGCCGCCATCCGCGGAGAGCTGGTCGTGGCGGGCTGGGCCCGGATTCCCGGCGAGGACCTCGAGGTCACGGTTCTCATCGACGGGGAGGAGCGGACGCCTCTCTCCATGAAACGCGTCCCGCGGGACGACGTGGCTCGGGCGATCCCCCGGATGGGCGACTGCCGGAGGGCGGGCTTCGAGGCCCGCTATGCCCCGCGTCCCGACGACGCCGGGACGCACGAACTCCTCGTCCTCTTCCGCGCGAAGGACGGCCGGTATCGTCCCTACCCCATCCGGCGCTTCACCTGGAGCCCGTGACGCTCCGGGAAGACGGTGCCAGGGAGCCGCTTCACGGAAACCTCCACCCGGCCGGAATGAGAACCATGATCGAGAGCGTCCGGTCGTCACGCCCGAGAGGCCCTTCGCCGGGGACGAAGGTCGGCCGTGCCGCCAGGCGAATGATCTGGCCGGGCCGTAGGTCCGTCACGGAAAGCGTCGCCTCGCCGTTCTTCGGGACGACGGCCCCGGGGCGCGACGAGCCGTCGACCTCGACGCTGAGGGTGACCGGCAGGTCGTCCGGGCGTCCGTTGGCGAGGCGGAGTGCCAGGGACGTCTCGCCCGGGCGGACGCGCCGCAGGGCCACCGGACCCATCCAGCGGTGCGAGGACATGTCGCTCCGGAGCTCGGGGCGGTAGAGGCCGACCCACGGCTCCGCCCGAAAGGCCGCTTCAGGACCCCACGTCGGGAAGACCGTGAGGAGCGACGCGAGAATTCCGGCCGCGGCGAGGACGGCGCCGACGCGCTTCGGCGCGGCGAGGTCGGGATCCGGCGCCCCTTCGGGTTTCCCCGTCACGAGGAGGAGCGCCGCGAGAAGCGCGGCCAGGACCCCCACTTCCGGAAAGCGGAGATGCAAGCCGGTCATCGACGCCACGGCCAGCCCCACCAGCGCCGCGCCGGCGGCGCGCGCGCCGATCGGGAACACCTCGCGCGTCAGAGCCGTCTCCCACGCGCGGACGAGGACGGGAATGATCGCCGCCAGAGCGAGGAGCAGAGCCGGCAGGCCGGACTCGGCGGCCACGTCGAGAAGGGCATTGGTCGGGTTGTCGGTGAAGTCGACGGGCTCGTGCTTCACGGCGAACCGGACGGGGAACTCGTAGAAGAAACC
>Ga0335085_10011975_pt1 | contig 12812 bp, 12 predicted proteins | sample Lox_Sample_45_FD_206712 | JGI IMG/M metagenome (GOLD analysis project Ga0335085, IMG submission 206712) | Soil microbial communities from Loxahatchee National Wildlife Refuge, Florida, United States - Lox_Sample_4.5 | ecosystem: Environmental > Terrestrial > Soil > Wetlands | place: USA...
CGAAAACCTCGGGATGGCCGGCGGCGCGACGTACTTCTTGACCAGTTTGCTCGATCACCCGGACTTCACCCCGGCGCATCTCGCCCTGATGCCGTTCGCCGGCCTCGGAGGATCGACGGTGCCGGCCACGGTGACCGAGCGCGCCACCCGCCTCGGCATCAAGTGCTACCGCTCGTACGGCAGCACCGAGCACCCGTCCATCACCGGATCGTTTCTCGACGAGCCGGAGATCAAACGCAACACGACCGATGGCCATCCGCTGCCCGGGGTCGAGATCCGGCTTGATGATGGCGGTGAGATCTCCAGCCGGGGGCCGGACTGCTGCGTCGGCTACACCGACCCGGCGCTCACCGCGGCGGCGTTTGACGCGCAGGGCTGGTACCGCACCGGCGACGTGGGTGTCCTCGACGCCGACGGCTATCTGACGATCACCGACCGGGTCGCCGACATCATCATCCGGGGCGGCGAGAACATCAGCGCCCAGGAGGTCGAGGACGTTCTGCTCGGGATGGACGGGGTCGCCGAGGTGAGCGTCGTCGGCGTGCCCGACGACCGGTTCGGGGAGCGGGCCGCCGCGGTCGTCCGGGTCCGCGGCGGTGCGAGCGTGCCGACCCTTGCCGACGTTCAGGCCCACCTGGCCGCGGTCGGCCTGGCCCGGCAGAAGTGGCCGGAGTCGGTGCACGCGGTGGCGGAGTTCCCGCGTACGCCGTCGGGCAAGGTGCAGAAGTTCAAGGTGCGCAACGAGCTCCGCGAGGGCCGCTTGCCCGCGGTCGAGCAGCGTTGAGCACACTGGTGACCAACGACGACGAGGCCGAGCCAACCTGGCCGGGCCTCACCGAGAAGTAGGGAGCACACCGGTGCCGAACACCGTGATCGTGGCAGCGGCGCGGACGCCGATCGCCAAGGCCCGCAAGGGCGGGCTCGCGAGCGTCGACGCGTTCGCGCTCGCACGCACCGCCGTGGCGGCGGTCATCGAGCGCAGCGGCGTACCGGCCGTGGACATCGACGACCTCGTCCTCGCGGAGTCGATGCAGGGCGGCGGGGTGATCGCGCGGCACACCGCGGTGTCGCTCGGCCTCACCCGGGTGCCGGGCCTCGCGGTCAACCGGCACTGCGCGGGCGGGCAGGCTGCCGCGCAGGTCGGCGCGGCGGCGATCCGGGCGGGCAGCGCCGACGTGGTGGTCGCGGGCGGGACCGAGAGCATGAGCAGCATGCCGGCGGTCATGAAGCCCGGCCCGGACGGGACGCTTGCCCGCTGGGCGTCGCCGAGCCATCCGGAGACCCCCGACGCACCGGCGTTCGACATGTCGATCACGGTCGGGGAGAACACCGCCCGGATCGCGGGCCTCACTCGCCGCGACGTGGACGAGTGGGCGGCGTACACGCACGGCCGGGCGGTCGCCAGCCAGGACGCCGGGTACTTCGACGCCGAAATCGTCCCGGTTCCAGTGACGCTCGAGAGCGGGGAGCAGGTCGAGGTGACCCTCGACGAGCACCCGCGCCGCGGGGTCACCGTCGAGACCCTCGCCCAGTTGCCGTTGATCCACCCCGAAATCGAGGGGGCGACCGTGACGGCGGGCAACGCGGCCGGCGTCAACGACGCGGCCGCCGCCCTCGTGCTGACCAGCGAGGACTACGCGGGCGCCCACGGGCTGGCACCGCTCGGCGCCGTGCGCCAGTGGGCGAACGTCGGTGTTGACCCCGTCGAAACCGGCCTGGCCCCCGTGTCCGCGATCGAGCAGGCGCTGGCCCGGGCCGGGCTGGGCATCGGGGACATCGGTTTGTGGGAGATCAACGAGGCGTTCTGCGCGGTTCCGGTCGCCGTGACCCGCAAGCTCGGGATCGATCCGAGCATCGTCAACGTCAACGGCAGTGGGGCGAGCCTCGGTCACCCCATCGCCGCGACCGGCGCGCGGATGATCGTCACCATGCTCGCGGAGATGCGCCGGCGCGACGTTCCGCTCGGGTGCGTGTCGATGTGTGCCGGCGGCGGTATGGGCGCGGCACTCATCCTCGAGCTCCGCTAGCGGTGTTGCCGCTGGACGGCGTCCTCGTCGTCGGCCTCGAGGTCGCCGTCTCGGCACCCCACTGCACCCGCCAGCTTGCCGACCTCGGTGCCCGGGTGATCAAGATCGAGTCGGGCGGGGGTGATTTCGCCCGCTGGTACGACGACGCCGTCGGCGAGGTCTCGGCCCACTTCGCCTGGGCGAACCGGGGCAAGGAGTCGGCGGTCCTGGACCTCAAGGCGGAGGCCGACCGGGCGGTCGTCGAGCGGATGCTGGCCCGCGCCGACGTGCTGGTGCAAAACCTCGCTCCCGGATCGGCCGAGCGACTCGGTCTCGACGCCCGGTCTGCGGTCGACCGGCACCCACGACTGGTGGCGGTCGACATCAGCGGCTATGGCCACGGCGGGCCGCGGGCGACCTCCCGGGCCTACGACCTGCTGGTCCAGGCCGAAAGCGGATCGTGCGCGGTGACCGGCGAGCCGGGGCACCCGGCCAAGCCAGGGATCCCCCTCGCCGACATCGGCACCGGGATGGTCGCCGCCAACGCCGTACTGGCCGCGTTGCTGGCGCGGGGACGGACCGGTGCGGGTGCGGCGATCTCGGTGGCCATGTTCGACGTCGTGACCGACTGGATGAGCTGGGCTTTGCATCAGGCCCGCTCGAGCGGCACCGACCCGCTGCCACGGGGCATGTCGAGCCCGATGGTGTCGCCCTACGGCGCATTCGAGACCGCCGACGGCCAGACGCTCGTCGTCGGCACCACCAACGACGGGGAGTGGCAGCGGCTCGCCACCGACGTGCTCGGCCGTCCCGACCTGGCGGACGACCCCCGGTACGCCGGCAACGCCGACCGAGTGCGTCGCCGCGCCGAGATCGACGCGGTGATCGCCGAGTGGGCGGCCGGGCAGACCTTCGCGGTGGCGAGCGCCGCCGCCGAACGGGCCGGGATCGGCTGGGCGCGCTACAACACGCCGACCGAGGTTCTCGCCCATCCTCAGCTGTCGGAGCGTGATCGCTGGGTGACGACCGCCGCCCCCGGAGGAGAGTTCTCGAGCTTGCGTCCGGCCGCGGACTGCCCGTCGTGGGCGTGGGAGCCGCAGGACGTGCCCGGACTGGGCGTCGAGACCGAGGCCGTTCGCCGTGAGTTCCGCGCCGGCCCGGGGTGAACTACGTTCTCGGAAATTGTCTGTAACAGCGTCACAGAAAGCCAGCACGATTCTCGGTCCCAAGAGTAGGCTTCTTACCATGGCGCGGGATGGTGGGGCGGCCGGAGAATCCGCCGGTCGGACCGCCGTTACCCGGCGCGAGTTGGCGGTCGCGAGAGTGCTCGACCCGGCCCGCGAGCGCGCCGAAAGCAAGGTGCAGGCGTTCCTCGATGCCGCCCTTGACCTGATGAACGGTGACTCCGGTCAGGAATTCACCGTGCAGGAGGTCATCGAACGTTCCGGGCAGTCCCTGCGCAGCTTCTACCAGCACTTCGACGGCAAGTACGAGTTGCTCCTCGCCCTGTTCGAAGATTCGGTTCGCTCTGCGGCCGCCGCGCTGCATGAGGCGGTGGCGGAGGAGACGACCCCGCTCGCGAAGTTGCACCGCTTCGCCGTCGACTATTACGACCAATGCCAGCCGAGCCCGAAGCGTCAGAACAGCTCGGGCGGTTTCGCGCCGACCTTCGCGACCTTCGCCCAGCAGCTGCTCACCGACCACCCGCAGGAGGCGTCTCGGGCGTTCGTCCCGCTCACCGAGATGCTCGAGGGTCTGCTGATCGCCGCTGCCGCGGACGGCGCGATTCGTACGGGGATGGACTACAACCGGGTGGCGGGGGTGATTCTTCAGGCGATCATGTTCAACGTGTTCGCCGCGACGATCAGCGGGCCATCGGTGCGTGCCTCGTCGGGCGGTCATGCCGAGGAGCTGTGGGACCTCCTGGTTCGCGGGCTCGTCACCCCGGCCCGCTGAGCACCGATCTGAGGAGGGTGAGTCACCGTGAGTGAAGCCGTGATCTGCGCCGCTGTTCGAACTGCTGTCGGCAAGCGCAACGGCAGTCTTGCCGGCACGCACCCGGTCGACCTGTCCGCGGACATCCTGAACGCCGCGCTTGACCGGGCGCGGATCGCGCCGGAGGTCGTCGAGGACGTCGTCTGGGGCTGCGTGTCCCAGGTGGGGGACCAGTCGAGCAACATCGCCCGCTACGCCGTGCTCGCCGCCGGATGGCCCGATCACATTCCCGGTGTGACGGTCAACCGGGCGTGCGGGTCGAGTCAGCAGGCACTCGAGTTCGCCGCCCAGGCCGTCATGTCCGGCCAGCGCGAGCTCGTGGTTGCGGGCGGAGTCGAGACGATGTCCCGCGTCCCGCTCGGATCCGCCCGCCAGTCCGGCTTCCCCTACGGCCCGCGCGTCCTCGAGCGCTATGACAACTTCTCGTTCAACCAGGGCATCTCGGCCGAGCTCATCGCCGCGCGGTGGGGATTCGGTCGCTCGCGGCTGGATGAGTTCGCGGCGCGCTCGCATGCCCTCGCCGCGGCCGCGATCGATGCCGGGGCGTTCGAGGAGCAGATCGTGCCCGTGGAGGTCGAGACCGGCGTGTTCGCGGTCGACGAAGGGGTGCGGCGAGGCACGTCGGTCGAGTCGCTGTCCGGGCTCAAGCCGGCCTTCGTCGACGATGGCGTGATCCACGCCGGCAACTCCTCGCAGATCTCCGACGGTGCTGCCGCCATGATCGTGACCACGCCCGAGCGCGCCCGCGAGCTCGGGATGGCGCCGCTGGTTCGCTACCACACCGGGACGGTCAGCGGCGCCGACGCGAAGCTGATGCTGACCGGCCCCATCCCGGCCACCGAGCTGCTGCTCAAGCGCACCGGCCTCGCGATCGGCGACATCGGGGTCTTCGAGGTCAACGAGGCCTTCGCACCGGTTCCGCTGGCCTGGCTCGCCGAGACCGGTGCCGATCCCGACCGGGTCAACCCGCTCGGCGGTGCGATTGCGCTCGGCCACCCGCTGGGGGGCTCGGGGGCGATCCTGATGACGCGGATGATCCACCACATGCGTGATCACGGAATCAGGTTCGGGCTCCAGACGATGTGCGAGGGCGGCGGCACCGCCAACGCCACCATGGTCGAGCTGGTCGCCTGAAAAGAGCGTTTTCGCCAGCAGAGTTGGCATTCTCGGCAGGCGGTATCCTCGCCGGGTGCAGCGCGATCTCTACACCGAGGACCACGAGGCCTTCCGGGCGACCGTGAAAGGCTTCATCGACCGTCACATCCGTCCCCGCTACGGCGAGTGGGAGGCCGCCGGGATCGTCGACCGATCGGTATGGCTCGAGGCCGGGGCGCAGGGGCTGCTCGGCACCGACGTCGACGAGCGCTACGGCGGCGGCGGTATTCGGGACTTTCGCTACAACGCCGTCCTGCGCACCGAACTGGTCAAAGCCCTGGCGAATGGAGTCGGTTTCGGTCTGCACAACGACGTCGTGGCGCCGTACCTGACCCGGCTCGGGACCGACGAGCAAAAGGCGCGCTGGTTCCCGGGCTTTTGCTCCGGACAGATCATCACCGCGATCGCGATGTCGGAGCCGGCGGCAGGTTCCGACCTCGCCGGGATCCAGACGACCGCGGTTCGCGATGGTGACGACTGGATCATCAACGGACAGAAGACCTTCATCACCAACGGGATCAACTCGGATCTTGTCATCGTGGCGGCCAAGACCAGCCCGGACAAAGGGTCGAAAGGCATCACCTTGTTCGGCGTCGAGCGCGCAATGGCCGGGTTCGAGCGCGGCCGCAACCTCGCGAAGATCGGGATGAAGGCGCAGGACACCGCCGAGCTGTTCTTCACCGACGTCCGGGTGCCGGCGACCAACCAGATCGGCATCCTCGACGCCGGCTTCGTTCACCTGATGGACAACCTGCCGCAGGAGCGGCTCGCCATCGCCGTCGCCGCGCTTGCCGCCTGCGAGCGCGCGTTCGAGGACACCGTGGACTACTGCAAGACCCGGACGGCGTTCAACAGGCCGATCGGGACCTTCCAGAACTCGCGGTTCGTCCTGGCCGAGCTCGCGACCGAGATCGAGATTGCCCGGACCTTCATCGACAAGGCGATCCTCGAGCTCAACGCCGAGCGACTGTCGGTGACCGATGCGGCGATGGCCAAGTGGTGGACGACGGAGTTGCAGAAGCGGGTCGTCGACGCCGGCGTCCAGCTCCACGGCGGGTACGGCTACATGCTCGAGTTCCCGATCGCGCGGGCCTACCTCGACGCCCGGGTCCAGACGATCTACGGCGGAACCACCGAGATCATGAAGGAGATCATCGGCCGGTCACTCGGAGTGTGAGCGGTTCGCTGCCCCGGGGTCGACGACGATGGCGGGAAGCGGCGCCCCGAGCAGTGCCGCCGGGTCGAAGTCCGGGTCGAGCGCAGGGAAGTTCGGCGGGCGTTTGCCGATGAACGCGTCGATCCCTTCCCGGAACGTCGGTTGACGAGAAGCGTGCACGGTTGCGCGGTAAGCCCGGTCGAGTGCGGCAGCGTACGTCGCGTCGAGGTCGGCGAGAATCTGGCCCTTGATCAGCGCGACTGACTCCGGCGCGCAGTTCGCGGCGATGTCTCGCGCGTAGGCCTGCGCCTCGTTCAGCAACGAGTTCGGCTCGGTGACCCGGCTGAGGATCCCGAGCTCGCGCGCTTCACGTGCGTCGAAGACCCGGGCGGAGAGCAACAGGTCCGTCGCTCGCTCAAGGCCGATCAACCGGGGCAACAGCCACGACATGCCGTGCTCGGCGGGCAGGCCGCGCCGGGCGAACGACGTGGAGAACTTCGCGGTCGCAGCCGCGAAGCGCACGTCGCACATCAGCGCCTGCGCGAGACCGGCGCCGGCGCACGCGCCGTTGATCGCCGCGATCAGCGGCTTACGGAAGGTCAACGTGGTGCTGAACGGCAGGCGGCCGGTGAAGTCGACACCACTACCGGCCACCTGATCGAGTCGACCGCTACCCACCCCGGGACAGAACGTCGAGCCGGCGCCGGTGAGGACTGCGGCGCGGATCGCCGGATCGCGGTCGGCCGTGCGGAGCACGTCATAGAAGGCCCGCTCGAGCTCCGGACTCCAGGCGTTTTTCGACTCTGCTGCGTTCAGCGTGATCACAGCGACGCCGGAGTCGTCGGCGTCGAGCGTGACCGCCTTCACCGCCGCACCATCAGAGCATCATCCTTACAGCGTGAAGGAGAAGCCGCCGTTGACCGCGATCGTCTGCCCGGTGATCCACCCGGCCCGCGGGCTGACCAGGGCGGCGACCATCCAGGCGACGTCGTCGGGTTCGCCGGGTCGGCGGATGAGGTAGTCGGCCATGAGCGCGCGCTGGGCCTGCTCCCGTTCCGGGTCCGCCCAGAACTCTTCGGATACCGGCGTGCGCATGGTGCCGAGCGCGAGTGCATTCACCGTGATGGCATGGCGAGCAACGTCGCGGGCGATCACCCGAGTGAAGCCCGCGGCGGCCGCCTTCGCCGCCCCGTACGCGGCGGGGGCGCCACCTGTCCGGCCTGCGTCGGAGACGATCGTGACGACCCGTCCCCAGCGGGCGGCGATCATCCCCGGCAGCGTCGCGTGGGTGCAGTTCATCACGCCGTAGAGGTTGACGTCGACGAACCGCCGCCAGTCGGCCGGGGAGGTGTCGACGAACGGCGTGATCGTCCCGAACCCCTGCGGTCCTGCGTTGCCGGCATTGTTGATCAGGATGTCGATCGGGCCCGACCTGGTGAGCGCCGCGGTGACCTCGTCGTGGTCGGTCACGTCGAAGGCCACGGTGTCGGCTAACCCTCCGGCGGCGGTGATGGCATCCGCAACAACCTGGGCACGCGCTTCGACGATGTCGTTGACGAGCACCTCGCAGCCGGCGCCGGCAAGCTCGCGCGCGATCGCGTCGCCGACCCCCTGCCCGGCCCCGGTCACCAGCGCACGTCGGCCGTGCAGGTCCCCGGCGTCGCTGGTCCCGGCTGGCACGGCACAACGGTAGCGGTCAGCGATCCTGCCGGGATCCTCACTATGCTTGCGGCCGAGAGAAAGGCGCACCGATGAGGCTCGAGCACGACACCATCCTGTGCGAGGCGCACGGCCTGTGCACGGCGATCGACCCTGACCGCTTCGAGCTTGATGACGACGACATGCTGATCGTTCACAAGTGGGAGGTCGAGCCCTCGGAGCTCGAGACGGTTCGGCACGCGGTCGACAGCTGCCCGCGCCAGGCGCTGAGCCTGATCGACGAGTGATCGGCGAGGCGTCCCGCGGCCACGTCCGGCGATGAAGCGGTTGACCGGTCGCGTCGCGGTGGTCACCGGCGCGGCGAGCGGAATCGGCCTGGCCGTCTGCGAGGAGTTCCTTGCGCGCGGCATGCGGGTCGCCATGGCGGATGTCAACGCCGACGCGTTGCGCGCACAGGCGGACCGGTTGCGCTCCGAGGGCGGTGAGATCCTCGCCGTCCTCACCGACGTCCGCGATCCCGATGCCGTCGACCGCCTCGGCCGCGAGGCGGTGGCGCGCTTCGGCGCTCTGCACGTCGCGGTGAACAACGCGGGCATCGTGATCACTGGCACCTCCTGGGAGCTGGCGCTGGAGGACTGGCAGCGGGTGATCGACGTGAACCTCTGGGGGGTCATCCACGGGATCCGCGCGTTCGTTCCGCTGATCCTCGACACGGGCGAGGAGGGTCACGTCGTGAACGTCGCCTCGATGGCTGCCGTCGTTGCCCATGCCCGCCTCGGTCCCTACACCGTCGCCAAGCACGGCTTGCTCGGGCTGACCGACGTGGTGGGTGCCGAGCTCGAGGCGATCGGTGCACCGGTCGGGGTCAGCGTGGTGATGCCCGGCATGATCCGAACCGGCCTCAACCCGATCGGCACGGTCGAGCCCGCGACGGTGGCGGCGAACGTCGTTGACGCGATCCGCCATCGCCGGCGGTACGTCTTCACCGACGATCAGCACGGGGGTCCCGGCGGACCGGTCGACCAGCGGCTGCGAGCCATCGTCGCCGCCGAGAGCGAGGTGCTCGCGTGAGCCGGACGACCCCATGAAGGCGGTACGCGGCGTTGACGGCGCGGCGCAGGTCGTCGACGTGGACGAGCCGCCCGGAACGGGCGAGCTGCTGACGATGAAGGCGACCAGCGTGTGCGCCTCCGATCTCAGCTACCTGCGGTTCGGGACGACGCACATCCTCGGGCACGAGCTCGCCGGTGTCCGCGCCGACGGCACGAAGGTGGTCGTCGAGGCGCTCTACGGCTGCATGGAGTGCGACCAATGTCTGGCCGGCGCGTACAACCTGTGCCCGACCCACGGCGAGCGAGCGCTCGGCATCTTCGCCGACGGTGGGATGGCGGAGAGCTTCCGGGCTCCGGCCGGGCGGCTGGTCGAGGTCCCCGAGGGGCTGGACATCCACGACGCGTCGATCGTCGAGCCGGCGTCGGTCTCCTGGCATGCGCTGCGCCTGGCGGACACCGGTCCGGGTCGGCGGGTGGCGGTCGTCGGCGCCGGTGCGCTCGGCCTTCTCGCGGTGGCCGGCGCGCGCCGGATGGGTGGTGAGGAGGTCTGCCTCGAAGCCCGCTACCCGCACCAGCGTGAGGTGGGTGAGCGGCTCGGCGCAGGGATCGGCACCGATGGCCTGTACGACGTCGTGGTCGAGGCGGCGGGATCGCCGGAGAGTCTGGCGCGATGCGCCGAGCTGGTCGCTGCGGGCGGGACGATCGTGGTCCTCGGGGTGCACTTTGGTCCGGTGGAGCTCAACTGGATGCCGCTGTTCCACCGCGAGGCGCGACTGATCCCGTCGCTCGGCTATTGCGCAACCGATTCCGGTCGGGAGATGGCGGACGCGGCCGCGATGCTGGCCGATGATCCGGAGATCGTGCGCGCGCTGATCACCCATCGCTTCCCGCTCGCCGACGCCGCGGAGGCGTTCCGGGTTGCCGGTGATCGCGAGTCGGGGGCGATCCGCGTGGTCATCGAGCCTTGAGCCCGGGATCAACCCGTAGCACTCACCCGGACGTCGAGCGCGCGGAGCGCCATCGCGACGAGTTCGCGGCGCAGTTCGCTGCGGCGGGGCATGTGCGGTGTGGAGTTCATCAGACCGAACGCAGCGTGCACCCGCAGCCGGGCCACCCGCTCGGGCACATCGGGTTGAGCGCGCCGCATGACCATGACCCAGGTCTCGGCGTAATGCCGTTGGAGCCGTCGCACCGCCTGGCTGTCGCGTTGGGTCAGCGTGTCGAGGTCACGGTCCTGGACCCGGATGACGTCGCGCTCGGCAAGGGCGAACGCGACATGGAACTCCACCAACGACACGAGCGCGGCGTGGGGGTCGGGGGTGGACGCGACGACCGCCCGGCCGCCGGCGTCGAGCTGCTCGGAGATGTCGAGGAGCAGGCGCGCCAGGACGGCGTACTTCGAGCGGAAGTGCTTGTAGAGCGCCGGACCGCTGATGCCGCACGCCGCGCCGAGGTCGGCCACGGTGGTCCCGCCGTAGCCGCGCTCGGCGAACAACCGAGCGGCGTGAGCGAGGACCACGTCGCGGGTGCGGGCGGCGCGGGCCACGGCACCTCCTGGGGCGGGTCGGTGGACACGGCGGCTCGCCGCGCTCTACTCTTAGGTTAATAGATGTTAACCAGTAATGGATAGCGACCCAGGGCGGACAGATGACTGAGTCACGCCTGCGCTCCCGGATCGATCCGGCGAGCGAGGCGTTCGCGCGTAACGCCCGGGGGCAGGAGGTGCTCGCCGCCGATCTGCGCGAGCGTATTGCCCGGGTGCGGCTCGGCGGTTCGCAGGCCGCGCGGGATCGCCATGTGGAGCGAGGCAAGCTGTTGCCCCGCGACCGGGTCGACGCGCTGATCGATCCCGGGTCACCCTTCCTCGAGCTCTCGCCGCTTGCGGCCGACGGCATGTACGGCGGGGAGGCTCCGGGGGCCGGATTGATCACCGGAGTTGGCCGGGTGTCGGGACGCGAATGTGTGATCGTCGCGAACGACGCGACCGTCAAGGGCGGCACGTACTACCCGATGACGGTGAAGAAGCACCTGCGCGCGCAGGAGATCGCTGCGCAGAACAGGCTTCCGTGCCTCTACCTCGTCGACAGCGGCGGTGCTTTCCTGCCACGCCAGGACGAGGTGTTTCCCGACCGCGACCACTTCGGCCGGATCTTTTACAACCAGGCCACGATGAGCGCTCGGGGGATCGCGCAGATCGCTGCCGTGCTCGGATCGTGCACGGCCGGCGGCGCCTATGTACCGGCGATGGCCGACGAGGCGGTGATCGTGAAGGATCAGGGCACGATCTTCCTCGGCGGGCCGCCGTTGGTGAAGGCCGCGACGGGCGAGGTCGTCTCGGCCGAGGATCTCGGCGGTGGTCTGCTGCACGCTCGCACCTCCGGTGTCGTCGACCACCTTGCTGACGACGACCAGCACGCACTTCGCATCGTCCGCCAGATCGTGTCGACGCTTGCGCCGCGGCCGCCCTCACCGTGGGAGCGGGTGTCCTCCGAGGAGCCGGTCGTCGATCCGGCCGATCTCTACGGCGCACTTCCGGCCGACTCCCGCACTCCCTACGACGTTCGGGAGGTCATCGCTCGGGTAGTCGACGGCAGCCGCTTCGCGGAATTCAAGGCGGACTACGGCACCACCCTCGTCACCGGATTCGCCCACATCCACGGCCATCCGGTGGGGATCATCGCCAACAACGGCGTGCTGTTCTCCGAGTCGGCGCTCAAGGGTGCGCATTTCATCGAGTTGTGCGACCGGCGGATCGTCCCGTTGCTGTTCTTGCAGAACATCACCGGCTTCATGGTCGGTCGGGAATACGAGGCCGGGGGGATCGCCAAGCACGGCGCGAAGATGGTGATGGCGGTGGCGTGCGCTCGGGTGCCCAAGCTCACGGTCGTCATCGGCGGCTCCTTCGGTGCAGGTAACTACTCGATGTGCGGGCGGGCCTACAGTCCGCGGTTCCTGTGGATGTGGCCCGGAGCGAGGATCTCGGTGATGGGCGGCGAGCAGGCCGCGTCCGTGCTCGCGACCGTCCGCCGCGACCAGCTGGGTGAGGGCTGGAGCGCCGAGGACGAGGAGGCGTTCAAGGCCCCGATCCGGGAGCAGTACGAGGAACAAGGCAACCCGTACTACTCCACCGCCCGGATCTGGGACGACGGCGTGATCGATCCGCTCGACACCCGAACCGCTCTCGGACTCGCGCTCGGTGTCTGCGCCAACGCGCCACTCGACGATGTCGGGTACGGCGTGTTCCGGATGTGACCGCCATGTTCGACACGGTTCTCATCGCCAACCGCGGCGAGATTGCGGTGCGGATCATTCGCACGCTGCGCCGCCTCGGCGTGCGCTCGGTGGCGGTGTACAGCGACGACGATCGCGGTGCTCGACACGTCGTCGAGGCGGACTTCGCGGTCCCCATCGGTCCGGCCGCCGCACAGGAGAGCTACCTCAACATCGATCGCCTGCTGTCCGCGGCGCGCGCGAGTGGCGCGCAGGCGGTTCACCCCGGCTACGGCTTCCTCGCCGAGAACGCGGAGTTCGCCCGTGCCTGTGCCGCCGCGGGGTTGGTGTTCGTCGGCCCGCCGCCCGCCGCGATCGAGGTCATGGGGGACAAGATTCGTGCCAAGCAGGCGGTCGGAGCCGCCGGCGTACCCGTCGTACCGGGTCGCAACCTCCCCGGGATGTCGGATCCGGATCTGGTGGCCGCGGCCGAGGAGATCGGTTACCCCGTCCTCGTCAAGCCGTCGGCCGGCGGCGGCGGCAAGGGCATGCGCCTGGTCACGGACCGCAAAGCCTTGC
>Ga0335085_10011976_pt1 | contig 12811 bp, 11 predicted proteins | sample Lox_Sample_45_FD_206712 | JGI IMG/M metagenome (GOLD analysis project Ga0335085, IMG submission 206712) | Soil microbial communities from Loxahatchee National Wildlife Refuge, Florida, United States - Lox_Sample_4.5 | ecosystem: Environmental > Terrestrial > Soil > Wetlands | place: USA...
CACGGTTCGTTGGGATGCGCGGCGAATTCGCTTTGCCAGATGGCTTTGCGGACGACGCCGCGGATGCCGTGGGCCAGGAGAAACAGGCCGGGGGCGCCGAACATGGCGGCGATCACGTATATGAGCGCGGGGGGAGTTTGCTGGTGGTGGACACCGTGGCGCAGAGTTTGTTGGAGAGCGGCGCTGGAAACCCTGGTGGCGATGAAAACGCCGATGGCCGCGAAGGGGAGGCCGAAGAGCACGCTGGGCCAGCCGTTGATGGTGGTGGAGCTTTGAGGGCGGTGATCGTTGAGCACTTGCGCGGAAGGATCGGAAGCGAGCGGGGGGTTGAAATAGTTGGGGGCGATGGTGGCCGGGGTTTCGATTTTGATGGGCATGGGGCGCGTCTGGTACCAGCGTGCAATCGGGAAACGGCGGGCGCAATGGGACTTTGGGGAATGGGTTAATGCGGCGAAATTTCGGCTGGCGCGGCGCGTAGTAAGGGGCATGGGGCGCAGCGGAGGCTGATATGTCTTCGAAAGGCTACAAAGGCATGGGGATGGAAGGAGCGGTGGCGCGGTGGTACGCGAAGACGACCTATAAGGACATTACGGAGTTCCGGGCGCTGGCGAAACGAATGGCCGAGGGCCTGGCCCCGGGGGCACGGGTGCTGGAGGTGGCGCCTGGGCCGGGTTATTTCGCGATTGAGCTCGCGAAGCTCGGGAATTTTTCGATCACGGGGCTGGATATCAGCGAGACGTTTGTGGAGATCGCGCGCAAGAATGCGGCTGAGGCCGGCGTGACCCTGGATTTTCGGCAGGGGAACGCGTCGAAGATGCCGTTTGCGGACGGTTCATTCGATCTGATTTTGTGCCGGGCGGCGTTCAAGAATTTTTCCGAGCCGGTGGAGGCGCTGCGGGAGATGCGGCGGGTGCTGCGGCCGGGCGGGCGCGCGGTGATCATCGATTTGCGACGCGACACGCCGAAGGAAGAGATCGACGCGTACGTGGACAAGATGGATCGGGGGAGATTGAATTCGGCGTTCATCAAGTTTACGTTCCGGGTGATGCTGTGCAAGCGGGCTTGCACGCGGGAGAGCATGGGGCGATTTGTTGCCGAGAGCGGGTTCGAGAAGTTTGAGATTGCGGAGGCGCCGTTGGGGTTTGAGGTGACATTGTGGAAGACGTAGGGGCATAGCGACGATGCGAGAGCTCCGGCGTCGATATCCGATCGCTGGCCGCGATCGACATCGCCTGTCGCGACCCGGAGGTCGCAGGAGCCGGCGAGACGCCGGCGCTACTTTACTGCGAGCGCGCTGCGACCTGGGTACTTTGCGCTCGGGCCTAATTCTTCTTCGATGCGGAGGAGCTGGTTGTATTTGGCGATGCGGTCGGTGCGGGAGGCGCTGCCGGTTTTGATCTGGCCGGCTCCCATGCCGACGGCGAGATCGGCGATGAAGGCGTCCTCGGTTTCTCCGCTGCGGTGCGAAATGATGGAGGCGTATTTCGCTTTGCGGGCCATTTCGACGGCTTCGATGGTTTCGGTAACGCTGCCGATCTGATTCAGCTTGATCAAGATTGCGTTTGCCACGCCCTGGGAAATGCCGCGGGAGAGAATTTTCGGATTGGTGACGAAGAGATCGTCGCCGACGAGCTGGATTTTCTTGCCGAGTTCCCTGGTGATCAGGCTCCAGCCTTCCCAGTCGTTTTCCGCGAGACCGTCTTCAATCGATACAATTGGATACTGGCGGACCCAGTCGGCCCAGAAGGCGACCATTTGCTCCGAAGTGCGTGAGGATTTGTCCGATTTCTTGAAGACGTATTTTTTCGTGGCGGGATCGTAGAACTCGCTGGCCGCGGGATCGAGGGCGATGGAAATTTGCTCGCCGGGTTTATAGCCGGCGGCGGTGATGGCTTCGAGCACGCGATTGACGGCCTCTTCATTGGATTTCAGGTTGGGCGCGAAGCCGCCCTCATCACCGACGGCGGTGGAGTAGCCGTTTTTCTTCAGCACGGATTTCAGCGCGTGGAAGACTTCGACGCCCCAGCGCAGGCCTTCGTGAAAACTGGGCGCGCCGAGAGGCATGACCATGAATTCCTGCGGGTCGACGGAATTATCGGCGTGGGCGCCGCCGTTGAGAATGTTCATCATCGGGACGGGCAGGATGGCGGCGGATTTTTCGGTCGAGTATTTCGAAAGGTATTTGTAGAGCGGTTGCCCGGCGGCCGCGGCGGCGGCGCGGGCGGCCGCCATGGAGACGGCGAGGATGGCGTTGGCGCCGAAATTGGATTTGTTGGGCGTGCCGTCGGCTTCGATCATGCGGGCGTCGAGGGCGCGCTGATCGGAAGCGTCGAGACCGGTGACCGCTTTGGAGATTTCGGCGTTGATGTGGCCGACCGCTTTCAGGACGCCCTTGCCGACGTAGTGGGATTTGTCGCCATCGCGGAGCTCGATGGCTTCGTGTTCACCGGTGGAAGCGCCGGAAGGGACGGCGCCGCGGCCGAAAGCGCCGCCTGCGAGGCGGACGTCGGCTTCGACGGTGGGATTGCCGCGCGAATCGAGGATCTGGCGGCCGTAAATTGCAACAATCTTCGTGGACATTTTTCCCCCTGGGATGTCAGGCGGCGATTCGGATTCCGCGCCGACAGTCGAAACACTACTTGCTGCGATAAGGGCAGCGCATCAGGGCGCGCTTTGCGCAAACGATTATATATGTCGAAGCTGAAGCTCCGAGCCCCAAAAAATGAGGGCTGAATCGAGCGCGGTGCGTATTGCGGCCGCTGTAACAGGGGCTCTTCGACTGCGTGACCGGACCCGCCTGCGGCGGGAAATGCCAAGGCGTCGGGCTACTCCGCTCAGAATGACGGCGTCCGGCAGGGCTACTCGGGTTCTTCGATCATGGATTCGGGGCGGACTACGACCACGATGCCATTTTCGGAGACGGAGTAGCGGGCGCGGTCGGTTTCGAGGTCGTGGCCGATGACGGTGCCTTCGGGAAGCTCGACATGGCGATCGATGATGCAGCGGCGGATGCGGCAGTGGCGGCCGATGCTGACGTGGTTGAAGATGATGGAGTCTTCGACCTCGCTGAAGCTGTTGACGCGCACGTCGTAACCAAGGACGGATTTGCGAACGCGGCCGCCGGAGATGATGGAGCCGCCGGCGACGATGGAATCCAGAGCGACGCCCATGCGCTCGGGATCGGCGAAAACGGTTTTTACCGGCGGATACTGGCGCTGCCAGCTGTGAAGCGGCCAACTGGCGTCGTAGAGATTGAAGACCGGCGAGACCGAGACGAGGTCCATATTGGCCTCGTGGTAGGAATCGATGGTGCCGACGTCGCGCCAGTAGGACATTTCTTTTTTGTTTTCGTCGTGAAAATTGTAGGCGAAGACGCGGTATCTGCTGATGATGCGCGGCAAAATGTCTTTGCCGAAATCGTGCGATGAGGCCGGGTTTTCCGCGTCCTCGATCAGGATGGGAACCAGCAGCTGCGTATTGAACAGATAGACGCCCATGGAGGCGTTGCATTTTCCGGGATTGGCGCCCGAGGGTTTGGGATTTTGAGGCTTTTCCTGGAAGCCATTGATGCGCCATTCGTGATCGGTTTCGAGCACGCCGAATTTCCCGGCGGCTTCGGCGGGATCCATTTCGAAGGTGGCTACGGTGACGTCGGCTGCGGACGCGACGTGCTGGTCGAGCATCTTCTGGTAATTCATTTTGTAGACGTGATCGCCCGACAGGATGAAGACGTAGTTGGACTGCTCGCTGCCGATGGAATAGATGTTCTGATAGACGGCGTCGGCGGTGCCCTGATACCAGTGCTGCGAGACGCGCATCTGGGGCGGCAGCACTTCGATGAAATCGCCGTGGCCCATGAGGGAGGACCAGCCGCGGCGGACGTGACGATTCAGGCTCAGGGCCTTATACTGGGTGAGCACGAAAACGCGGCGCAGATCGCTATTGAGGCAGTTGGAAAGGGTGAAGTCGATGATGCGGTAGACGCCGCCGAAGGGGACGGCGGGTTTGGCGCGATCGCGGGTCAGAGGCCAAAGGCGCTCGCCCTGGCCGCCGGCCAGGAGAACTCCGATCGCGTTGCGCATGGGCGGCATGGTCAGTACGCGGCTGCGGGCTCTCCTCCTTGTTTGACGAGACCATTCTAACAGCATGTGGGCTAGCCGGAAGATAGGGTGAGGAGGTTCGTTCACCCGAGCCGGAACGGGCGCGTGAGGCGGCAGCTACCTAATGGTCGCGGAATCGCAATCGAGTTTGGCGACGGGGTCGCGCCAACCCTTTGTGGCGGGCGCAGTCGGCCCTCCGAGAGGCGGCCTTCATTTACCGAATAGTTAACTGCGGAAGAATTGGCGTTAGTAAGCAATTTAAGTCTTGACTTGGGGGATAGCCTCCGATAGAAGAAGTGGGCAATAGCCGGTTCGCAAAGATGCCGGTTACGCTTGCTGGAATATTCGGTCCAAGCCAAGACAAAAAGGGACGGGGGTGAATACGCGTGGCAGAAGTTGTCATTCAAGAGGGCGAGTCTTTGGAAAACGCTCTCCGGCGCTTCAAGAGGAAGGTGCAGTCGGAAGACATCATCAAGGAAATCAAGAAGCACAGCTACTACATGAAGCCGGGGGAAAAGCGTCGAGCCAAGCAGGCCCTTTCGCGTAAGCGTCTCCGTAAAAAGCAGCGGCGTGAGCAAGACTAGGCAACCGCATCACTTCAGTCTTTCCAATCAGTTTCGAGCCGGCGGGCGCCACGAGGCCGCTTTCATCAGCGGATTTTCGTGCGCCCGCAGGCGGCGAACTGCGCCGATGCCTGCCCCGAGCGAACCCGGCCCCCGGAGCAGCGTATGGAATACCATGACAAGGTCCTGAAATGCGCCGATTGTGGAGCGGAGTTCGTATTCACGGCCGGCGAACAGATGTTCTTCGCGGACAAGGGATTCAAGAACGAACCGAAGCGTTGCAAAGCCTGCAAAGCCAATCGCGCGCAAGGAACTGAGGCGGGTTCCGGAAGTGTACAGCGCGTCGAGACCAAGACGGTCTGCTCGCAGTGCGGGAAAGAGACGACCGTTCCCTTCAAGCCCACACAGGGGCGCCCGGTCTACTGCCGGGAGTGTTTCCAGCACCGGCGTTCCGCCGGGTCGGCCGGAGCTACGGCCTAGCGACATCGATCGCGTGGGACCGCGGCACCGCGAGAACTAAACAGTAAACAGGGATATTCCTGCGTGCGGCGTTTCGCTGACGGTGGCGCGCTGCGCCGACGCTCACGTTCCGGGTAACCAGACTCCGCAGAGCGCATTTGACCCTTGGCGAAGCGCCGCCCTAGAATCGGTGGCGAGCGGAGGTCCGGCATGTTGGATGAGAGAGGCGTGCGCGACTATTTGCGGCGAGCGCTGACCTGGCACGAAGCGCACGTGGATTGGCTGAAGGTGGTTTCGGGCGTGCCGGAGAAGTTGCGCGGGAAGCGTCCCAAGGGCGCGGACCACTCGCTTTGGGAGCTGCTCGAACACATGCGGCTGGCGACGTGGGACATTCTGGAATTCTGTCGCGATGGCAAACACGTGTCGCCGAAATGGCCGGAGGGATACTGGCCGAAGAAGCCGGCTCCGCCCAATGCAGCTGCCTGGGACAACAGCGTCCGGACCTTGCAAAAAGACCTGGAAGCGATGGGCAAGCTGGTGACCGACCCCAAGACCGATTTGCTGGCGCCGATTCCCGACGGCGATGGGCAGACCATCCTGCGCGAGGTGCTGCTGATCGCCGACCACAATGCATATCATTTGGGCCAGCTTGTGCTGGTCCGCCGGCTGCTGGGTTGCTGGCCGGAAAACTAGAGCGCACTTCCGGCCTCGTCCGCCATTTGCGTCACCCTAAAATTGATACAATGGAGGCCGGGGGAAAACTGGCAGCCAAAGGGACACGCACGAAATGAGCCGGGAACAGGCCATCGCGGAAACCGCGTCAACGAAAGAACAACAGGAACGTCTTTGGGAGTCGTTTCGCCGCTGGGGATACCTGCAGGCGAACCTCGATCCGCTGGGCGATCTGGAACCGGGGCCGGGGCCCGAGCTGGATTCCTACGGCGCGGAGGCGGACGCCGCGCGGCGCACGTATTGCGGAAGTATTGGCGTGGAGTTCATGCACATCCCGGATCGCGAGAAGCGAGCCTGGGTGCAGGAGCGGATGGAATCGCAAGCTCCGGCTCCGGACCGGACGCGCATCCTCGACCTGCTGATTCGCGCGGATATTTTCGAGCAGGTGCTGCAGACCCGCTATTTGGGGACGAAGCGCTATTCGCTGGAAGGCGAATGCTCGCTGATTCCGCTGTTGGACTCGATCCTGAGCGCCGCAGCCGACCAGGGCGCGGAAAAGGCCATGCTGGCAATGAGCCATCGCGGGCGGCTGAACGTGATGGTGCACACCGTGGGGCGCGCGGCGGCGGATGTGTTCGCGCGATTTGAGGATGTAGATCCGCGCAGCACGCTGGGCAGCGGCGACGTGAAGTACCACATGGGCGCGACCGGAACTTTCCATTCGGCCAGCGGCCGCGAGGTGGAAATTCACTTGGTGTCGAACCCGAGCCACCTGGAGGCGGTCGATCCGGTGGTGATCGGCCGGACGAGGTCGAAGCAGCAGCGGCGCGGAGAAAACGGACGCAAGCGGGTGGTGCCGATCGTGATGCACGGCGACGCGGCATTTGCGGGCCAGGGCATTTGCGCCGAGACGCTGAACATGTCGGGCGTCGAGGGATTCAACGTGGGCGGTTCGGTGCACATCATCGTGAACAACCTGATCGGATTCACGACCGGACCGCAGGAGGGCTGTTCGTCGCAATTCTCTTCCGATCTAGCCAAGCGGCTACCCATTCCGATTTTCCACGTGAACGCCGAGGATCCGGACGCGGTGGTGCGGGTGGGCAAGATGGCGCTGGACTACCGCTACGAATTCGGGACGCCGGTGATGATCGACCTGATCGGCTACCGCAAGCACGGGCACAGCGAAGTGGACGATCCTACGATCACCCAACCACGGCGCTATCGCAAGATCGAGGCGCATCCGGAGATCTGGAAGATATACGCGGAAAAAGTCGGGGCGAATCCGGAACCGACGGTGCAGCGGGTGCGCGAGGATTTCGACGAGGCGCAGCGCGAAGCGAAAGAAATCGAAAAGACCCCGCAGATGCGCAAGCTGCCGCGGTATTGGGGCGCGTTCCGAGGCGGAAAGTACGATCCGTCGATGGAAGTGCCGACGGCGGTGCCCGCCGATGTGCTGGCGAAGATCGGCGCGGGGCTGACGAGCTATCCCGAGGGATTCCACGTCCATGCGAAGGTGAAAAAGCTGCTGGAGCAGCGGCTGGAAATGGCGCAGGGCAAGCGGGCCATCGATTTCGGCATGGCGGAGGCGCTGGCGCTCGGATCGCTATTGAATGAAGGCGTGCCGGTGCGATTGACAGGACAGGACAGCCGGCGCGGAACGTTCAACCAGCGGCATGCGGCGCTGATCGACGTCGAAACCGAAGAAGAGATCGTGCCGCTGGCGGGGCTGGCGCAGGAAAACGCGTTCTGCGAGATCTACAACTCGCCGCTTTCCGAAGCGGGGGTGCTGGGATTCGAGTACGGATTCAGCCGCGATTATCCCGAGGCGCTGGTGCTGTGGGAGGCGCAGTTCGGGGATTTCGCCAACGGCGCGCAGATCATCATCGACCAGTTCATCGTCGCGAGCGAAGACAAGTGGAATCTGCTTTCGGGGATCGTCCTGCTGCTGCCGCACGGCTACGAAGGGCAGGGCCCGGAGCATTCGAGCGCGCGCATCGAGCGGTTCCTGCAACTGGCGGCGCGCGACAACATACAGATTTGCCAGCCCTCGACCGCGGCGCAATATTTTCATCTGTTGCGGCGGCAGGCGCTGCGGTTGTGGCGGAAGCCATTGATCGTGTTCACGCCGAAGAGCATGCTGCGAAATCCGGCGGCTTCGTCGCAGATCGCGGAATTGGCGGGCGGGCAGTTTCAGACCGTGATTCCGGACGCGGGCGACGGATCGGCGGAACGCGTGCTGCTGTGCACGGGCAAGATCGGGCATGAGTTGATTGCGGAGAGGAAACGGCATCCGGAAAAGGCGCCGGCGATTATTTTCGTGGAGCAGATGTATCCGCTGCCGGAGCGGGAGCTGGCCGCCGAGATGGACCGGCATGCGAAGGCGCGCGAGTTTGTGTGGGTACAGGAAGAGCCGGGGAACATGGGCGCGCACGAGTACATGATTCCGCAATTGAAACAGCTGGCGCGGGAGCGATCGGTGTTGTCTGTAAACCGATCTTCCGCGGCGAGCCCATCGACGGGATCGCACAAGGCGCATGAGATGGAGCAGAAGACGCTGGTGCAGCTGGCGTTTGGAGTTTAACGGCCGGGGCTAAAGCCCCGAAATCCGCGACTATTTTTCGTGGGCCGAAAGGCCCACGCTTTTCCCCCCGGCATTTCCCTTCAGACGCCGCGCTAAACCCTGGACAAAATCAGTGTGTGGCCGGTTGGGAGTGGATGGAGGTCGTTTTTCGTGAAGCCCGCGCGTTCAAACATTTTGAAATATTCCGAGGCGGTGTAGGCGTCGCCGTGGCGCGTGGTGCCGAGCATGGTCATGGCAAATCCGGCGGAGCGGACCGGCGTGACGCGGTCTTCGTTGGGAATGAAATCGAGGGTGACGACGAGGCCTCCGGGGGCGAGAGCGGCACGCAGGCGGCGCAGGAGAGTTTCGTTGGTGGCGGGATCGAAGTGATGCAGGAAGTTGGTAACCAGGATCACGTCGTATGCGAAGCCCAGGTCGGCGTCAAAGGCGCTGCCGGGCACGCGGTGAATGCGGGATTCGACGCCGGCGGCGCGGGCATTTTCCATGGCGACTTCGAGCACGGGGGCCCAATCCACCGCGTAGATTTCGGCGTTGGGATTTTGCTGCGCGATGGTGATGCCGTGAGTGCCGTGGCCGGCGGCGAGGTCGAGCACTTTCCATTTTTTCCCGGCGGCGGCGTCGATGGCTTTGGCGATTCCTTCGGCGGGAGCCCGCATCATGGGCGCCATGGACCGCGCAAAATCGACCCAGACGGGATTCTCGGGTGAGACGGAACCTTCGCCGCCGGAAGGCGGTTCGCCGGTGCGAATCACGTCCGCCAAATGCATGAAGCCGGCGACGACATGGGGCAGGGTGAGGTACCCGGCAGTGGAAGCCATCGAGGTGGGCGAGCGGCGATCGAGAAAGGCAGCGGACTCGGGCGAGAGAGCGTAGCGCTGATCCCGCTTGGCGAGAAAACCGATGATGACCAGGTAATCGCAGAGGATGCGGATGCCGCGCTCGGTAGCCCGGCAGCGCTTTGCGAGCGCGGCGATGGTGTCGTCGCCTTCGCCGATGGCGGTGAAAACGTCCAGTTCGATGGCGGCGCGCAGGGCGGCAGTATTCTGGTAGGCATTTAGCGTGTGATAGACGATCTGCGGATTCGGTTTTGCGCCGCCGGTCGGCGTGGCCATCTTCCTCTCCTTCACATCAGGACGGTTGGTTCAGTGCGCTTCGGAATTCTCGGCGAAGCACCAGTGTACGAACTGCGGAGTGTACCGCGCGGTGACCGCCGCGGGCACGCCGGATTCGTCGAGGCGCTGGAAATCGATTTTGATTCGATCTTTCCTGTCGACCGTGGCGAGCAGGAATCCGTAGACGTTGGTCATGGCGGCATCGGCGCGGCCGGAATCGGGAGGCAATTTGTAGCGGACCGCACCGGCGGTGCCGATGATCCATCCCGGCAGGATGCCGCCGTGGGTTTGCCAGTAGGCGGTGTTGAAAGTGCCGGCCATGAAATAGTGGGAATGGCTGGCGAGCACGTAGATCTGCTTGTGGTTGCGCTTCCGCACGTCGAGTAAATCGTTGTAGACGCGGAGTCCGGTTTCTGCGCCGCCCTCGGATTCGTCCATGCTGTGGCTGCGCGAGATGCTTTCGGGGAGCGCTTCGTGCATGCCGACGACGATGGCGTGAATGCGGGAATTTGCGCCGTCTTTCTTCAAGAGCTTTTCGAACCAATCGAGCTGTGCGGAATCGAACTGATATTTTGTGGCGTTGTCGAGATTGAAGAAATCGACTCCGCGCTCGATCCAGTGATAGTAAGTCTGCGGCTGGAGCGCGGCAGGGTCGTCCTTCAGCCGCTGGGAATGCAGGTTCGGCAGATCGAGCTGGCGGGAAAACTGCGCGACGAAGGGGTCGTGGCCTTTCGGCGGGTAGGTGTCGTGATTGCCGATGCCGAGATAAAACGGAACTTCGCCAAACGGCGCCATCTGATTTTGCGAGAAGTCGTCCCAGGCGATGGCCTCGTATTGGTCCTTGCTCAATGGAGCGGCGAGATGTTCGGGCTGGTGAGCGATGTCTTCGTCAACGCTGGTGATTTTGCGCAGGTCGCCGAGATGCCAGTAGAATTTCGCGCCGGACTGCCGCACGGCGGCGGCAATGCCGGGCATGACCACGTCGCCGCAATTGCGCGAATCGCCGGAGACGGCGAATCTCCATTCCGAACTCTGCGCGTGCGCTGCGGATACCCAAATCAACAAGAGCGAGAGTGCCGAGATGAATCGAATCGTACCGGTCATCCATTCTCCTGAACGCCAAGGCAGGCATTGTCGCCCGCTGGCGGGAGGATGGCAACCCGCGGCTAACGGCTTGGCGTCAGGCGGCGTCCAAGAGTCATGAAATCGCAACGCCGCCACGGTAAGATGGGCCTAAGGAAGATGCCCGCCAAACGCATCCTGATCGCCGAAGACGACCCGACCACCCGGAAATGGCTGACGGAAATTCTGCGCGCCGAGAAATTCGCGGTGACGCCGGTGGCAGACGGCCGGGCGGCGCTGCAGGCGCTGCGGAAATCGAAATTCGACCTGGTGGTGCTGGACGTGTGGATGCCGAAAATGAACGGGCTCGACGTGCTGGCGGCGATGCGCGGAAAAAAGGGTCCCAAAGTGATCGTCATCACATCCGACGATACGCCCGGCACGCTGCTGGCGGCGGTGCGCGAACAAGCGCATCAGTATCTCGCGAAACCGGTGGAGCGGCAGACGCTGCTGACGATGGTGTGTGATTCGGTGGGGCACAAAACGAAGATGGCGCCGATCGAAGTGATTTCCGCGCGTCCGGAATGGGTGGAGCTGGTGGTGCCCTGCTCGATGGAGTGCGCCACGCGGCTGGAAAATTTCATGATGCATCTGGAAGCGGGGCTTTCCGAGGAGGTCCGCAATTCGGTGGCGCAAGCGTTTCACGAGCTGCTGATGAACGCCATCGAGTGGGGCGGCAAGCTCAATCCGAAACGCAAAGTGCGGATTTCGTACCTGCGCGCGAAGCGCATGCTGCTGTATCGGATTGCGGATCCGGGGCCGGGATTCAAGTTCGCGGATCTGGATCACGCCGCGATCACGCACGACGATTCCATCGAACACGGGGCCATCCGCGAGAAAAAGGGCCTGCGGCCCGGCGGATTCGGACTGGTGTTGGTGAAGGCCAAGGTGGACGAACTGCTCTACAACGAAGCGCAGAATGAAGTGGTGTTCGTGAAATACCTCGACTAGGTCCCAGTTTTCATCAGGCCCCGGGCAGCGAATCCAGCATTCCGTATTGTCCGCAAACCAGTACGTCCGTAACATTGACCATGGCGTGCCCGCCGATTACATTGATTTCATTGGGGTTATACCCAATTGAAAGGGATGTAATCAAAGAAGATGGTGGTCGCCGCGTGCATCGCCGGGGCTTCTCTGGTGGCTTTGTTGCCACTCTATTTGTCGTCCTGCCGGACGACTTTGACGATGGCTGCCCGGGTGCCGCTCTCCGACCGGGTGACCGCTCTGCTGGGAGCGGATGAGGCGGAGCTCTCCGGGGACGATTTTCAGCGGATTCTGCAGCTGGTGCGGATGTGCCCGGAACACGGGGCGGACCGGGAAGGCATTCGCGCGGTGATGGTGTATTACCGGACGGTGCAACTTTGCGGCGGCCTTTTCGGAAAATTCTCGCCTCGCTGGAATTCCTGGAGCGAGCGCGAACGCGGCCACTGCGCGCATTTCGCGGCGGGGGTTCTGGACCGATCGATCTCTTCCAGCCGCCGATTGACTACGCAGCAGGCCAGCGACCAGCTGTAGCTTCGCGGCCGCGCGGAAATCCCAAAACCACGACGCACGCATCGCAGTGCGCTACCATACAGGCAGTGAAATCGCTCGAAAACCGCTTGCTGCAGGCGATCCGGACGGCCGGAATGCTGTCGCCCGGCGATCGCGCGGGTGTGGCCGTTTCGGGGGGCGCCGATTCGGTGGCGCTGTTCCGGTTGATGCTGGGCCTGCGGAGGCGACTGGGGATCGCGCTGGTTGCCGTGCATTTCGATCACGGGCTGCGCGGGACGGATTCCGAGGCGGACGCGAGCTTCGTCGCGGAACTCGCGCGTGCGCATGGTGTCGAATGTATTGTGGGCCGCGACGACGTCCGCGCGGCGGCTGCGTCGAACAAATGGAATCTGGAGGACGCGGCGCGGCGACTGCGCTACGCGTTTTTCGAACGCGTGGTGGCGGAGGGGCGCGCGACGAGAGTCCTGGTGGCGCACACGGCGGACGACCAGGCCGAGACGGTGCTGGCGCATATTTTCAGAGGCACGGGTCCGGCGGGTCTGGCGGGGATTTATCCGGCGGTGGGAGCGGTGGCCCGGCCGCTGCTGGGCGCGCGCCGCGAAGACCTGAAGAAATACCTGCGGGAGCTGGGGCAATCCTGGCGAGAGGATGCGACGAATCGCGACACCAGCCGACAGCGCGCGCGGATTCGCGAGCGTTTGCTGC
>Ga0335085_10011977_pt1 | contig 12811 bp, 13 predicted proteins | sample Lox_Sample_45_FD_206712 | JGI IMG/M metagenome (GOLD analysis project Ga0335085, IMG submission 206712) | Soil microbial communities from Loxahatchee National Wildlife Refuge, Florida, United States - Lox_Sample_4.5 | ecosystem: Environmental > Terrestrial > Soil > Wetlands | place: USA...
CAACGATAACACCGGAGCCGCCGCCTCCTTCGAGTTCTGACCTTGATGTCTATGTGGATGGCTCCATGTCGATGCAGGGCTATGCGGTCGCGGGCTCCAACTACACGCGGGTGTTGCGTGATGTGTTGCAGTCGGCCGCAAGCGCACAATTCAACTTGAATGTGTTCAAGTTCAACGAGAAGATCACGTCGGTAACGGATCTTCCGGTGAGCGACCTGGTACTGCCCGACTTCTATGCAGGAAAAGATACCCCTCTCACCGCCTTGGTGGATCGTATAGCTTCGACTCCCGACCATACTGCCATCGTTATCAGCGATTTGGTGCAGTCTGAAGGTACTCGCACTCGCGACACGAATTCGCTCATTAAGTCCTTGGCGAGATTGGCGGTCAAGCGCCCCCAAATCAGGTTGCTGGCCTACCGGTCAAACTTTGTCGGGTTCTACTTTCCCGAATTCAAGCACGTGGGCAAATTTCATCTAGCTTTATCGCAAGCCCTGCCGGGCACCGGGCGTCCATTTTATCTTCTGGTTGTTGCTCCAAGTCGGTCCACGATGGATCGAGTTGACGCGGATGTACTTAGCCGTGTTCCACCGATCCACATATTCAACCCGACGGCGCCCCCTGTTGTTGTTGACAGTATTGATCTCAGGACGGATTCGGGCAAGCCCTCTACCTGGGGGAAGTATTCTCCGACCCAGCGCAAGCCGGGACGTATAGAAGCTGCTTTTGCCCTCCACAAGAAAAGTGACGCGGATTCAATAGCCCTTCCATTGGTAGTGCGAGTTCACTGGAATGAACCGCTTCACGAGCCAGGGCGTTTAGAGCTCGACGTGACCCGCGCTGTGTGGCGGGGCGGGAGCGATTTCGATGCCGCCGAGGAAGTGCCGATGCCCCTTTCAGCGAGCCTCACCCATAACGGGGAACAGCTCGCGCTGGATCTCACGGTGCGGCCGCCTCAGTCGAAATATTGGGACATCTACGACATAAAAATGCGGGGTGGAGAGGGTAATGTCGACGTACCAGACTGGGTTTCGTCTTGGAACACCGACGACGATTCTCAGGGCAGCAACGGCAATCGTACCTTCCAACTAACGCCACTCATAGACACAATGAATAGGGCGATTACGCAACATGTTGTTTTTTGTGAATATGTTGTGACTATAAGAAGAGGTGCATAAATGGGATACCTGCTGCTCTCTTGGTGGTTGGAGAAACCGAGTGAGGAAATTGCTGACACGTCATGGGAGTCATTCCTAAACACCATGGGCATCGTTGTAGCGCTGGCAATTCTAGTTATTGTAATTGCCACTTTGGTCTGCTACCAGCTTCTGGCGAGGCAACGTAAGATTCATTCTTTGGGAGACGTGTTTGCCCCGTTCACTCCTCTGTATTCCCTTTTTCTGTCGGTCGCGGCCGGGTTGATCGTTGCCCTGGCAGCATCTTCGCAGTATGCATCAGCACTGGATACCACACAGGGAGAGATGGGGGTTCTGCTGAAACTGGCAATCGCTAGTGTTCTTTTCTCGGCTGCCCTGGCGTATTTGTTGATCGTTGTCGTGCCGTGGCTTACTCCTGACAAATTCCGGTATCGGCCTGCGCCTTATTTGCATAGAAGGTGATGCTTTCCTGCGCCGGTGAACTGAGCAAGGAGCCATACGATGAGGATGATGACACTGATAGCCGCTGGCGGCTCTGGAATTCAAGTACTAGAAGCGGTTTTACATCTGTGTGCGGCCGGGGCAGGTCCCGATCGCTTGAGAGTTTTCGCGATTGACCCCGACTCCGCGAACGGCAACCTGGATCGCGTAAGGCAACTGATTACGTTGTACTCCAAATGTCAGTCGGCATTTGCCGGCGACGGTCAACCCTTCTTTCAAACGACACTGGATCTGCATATCGGGGTTCGAATCCCTGGGGGGCAGCCAATCACCATCCGCTATCTCCTGTCATTTCTGACATTTTCAAAATAGGGATTTACGGCTTTGTCGCACAATGATGCGCTTTATCGTCTGGCAGGGGTCACAATAGGGGTCACAGCTTTGAGGGAGGCGCTTGGTCCCCAGGGTACACGCTTCCAGCGCGCAGCCCTGATTCCCGAGACAAGTTCCTGACAAACGGAAATAAGCCGGACTCAATGCTCACCCTCTCCACGTCGTTTGAGGTAACGTTGCCCATCCTGAGATCGCACTGGTCCTCCGTCGAAGAAGTGGCTGTGTTGCCGCCAGTCGCGTGCGTGCTGACCACCCGCCCGCGCTGTCGGGCCGTAGCGTCGTCCAGACCAAGTGCCGAAGAGGTATTCCTTCGCACGCGTCATCGCCACGTAGAGCAACCGTCTCTCTTCGTCCAGATTGGCATCTGGTCGGGGCACAATGCCGTCGTCCAGGCCAGCTATGACTGTGGCGCGGACAGTGAGTCCTTTTGACCCGATCATTGTCATGATCCGCACTCCTCTGCTTTCGGCGAGCGCAAGGTCCTTTCCCAACGGGGTTATAAGTGAGAGGTATCGGCCGAAATCCTGGTCCGAGTCGGCGAGGCTATCTAGGGCTAATAATAGTTCGCGACAGGTCTCAGTCGGGGCAGGTACCACATCTCCACCGGCCGTGTCCACCATCCAATGTCCCCAGCCGGTTTCCGGGGTTTCGTCGGGAGGCCGATGCGCCTCCAACCAAGCCGTTACACTTCTCAGCAGCACGGCTGCTCGCCCGCACGTTCGCGGGGCTCCGGCGAAGTTTGCCTCGTATCCTTCCCATAGTGCTTGGCCAAATTGAACCCGCCGCTCACGCGCTCGCTCGTACACATAGTCCGAGAAATTCGACTTTGGTCCTATGCCTGGTGCAAGATGCAGCAGCGTGGCCCATGCAAGGGAATCTTGACCGTTGACCAACAACCGAAACGTTGCGAGCATTCGACGATTTGTTGGTTCGCCAAGCGTGCGGATGACGGCATCGGGGTCCGAATAGGCTATCCCACGTTCACCCAGTGCTTGCTTGATCGGCCGACTGAAGTTGCCATTGTGGTCGCCCCGGAGCAGTACCAGGATTTCTTCAGGTGCTACGTTATCGCGGTGTATTAGCTGGTGAATGATTTCTGCCACTCCGTAAGCCTCGGAGTCCTCTCCGTCAAATGCCAACAATCCTACTTCGCCGGGCGGTGAACCGTCGGCACTGTGCAGCATAGGGCGGCCCGCTGGTCGTCCTAGATCGCCCGCGATGACGTATGCGGCCCAATCAATGATTCGATTACCGCAGCGTTGCGTCACCGAGAGTGGATACGTGGCGGAGCCGGGATAGTCCTCGGAAAAGCGCCGAATCCCGGCGGGTGCCGCGTAGCGGAACGAATAGATCGATTGATCGTCATCTCCTGCCGCAATAATCGCGCAACCGCGGTCAGCGATCAGGTGCAGTACTTCCAGATCGCACGCGTTCAGGTCCTGGTACTCATCTACGATCAGCATGTCGTACTCGACGCCATTCAGCCCTGCGTGGTCATGAAGAGCTTGACGTAGCGCGAAAGGGAGCTCAGCTAACAGCGCATAGCCGTATACCTCTCGATGCTCATGCCACGCAGCGAGGAATCGGGCACGTTCTGCGGGGTCAACCTTGGGCAATTCTTTCTGCTCCAGAAGTTCCCAATTGGACGCCATTTCACGGATCAGGTTGTCCAGCCTGGTGACCCGGACGTCGATACGACGGGCCAGCGTCGGCTTAACGATTTCGTTGTCCTCCCACGTATCAGCAATCCGCAGCGGCTGGGGAAAGTCGCCCGTCCCTGGGTTCCGTAGGAGCACAGAAATTGAAAACGAGTGCATCGTGCTCGGGCGCTCGGCGGCTGCCGCAGGATGGTCGGAAACCTTTTTCGCCAGTTCAGCAGTAGCAGCTCTCGTGAACGTGATCAGTTTGATCCGAGGCGCTGGATTCCCGGCCAGCAATCGATCAACTAAGGCCACTAATGTGGCGCTTTTCCCAGTCCCTGGCCCCGCCAGCACACACGCAGGACGGTGCCAGTCGTGGGCTAGAATCTCCTGCTGCTCCCGTGTCGGTTGGTAGGGCATACGTGGCGCGAGTGAAAGCCATTATCCGCCATTTGAAAGCTGAAGTCACAAAGAGACACAGTTGAGGACACGATACTTTTTGTTGGTCACGGCACGATCAGTAGGCCCGTATCGCCGCGCGATTCCGGGGTTATCGAACCAGGCTCCGGTTTCTGGCTTGCGGGACGGGCTCGCGTGAACGGCCGGGGACATGCCTGACATTTTAGACCGGGCACATCCCTGACACTTTCTCCGCCCCAGCTTCGAGGGGAAGGGGTGCAGGGGAAGGGGAAACCTCCCCTGCCCCTGCCTCATCCGTTTCGAAGCTCAGGCTGCGCGACAGCGGCAACACTCGCCGCTGCCAACTATCGAACCTTCCCAGCGGCACCTGCATGAAGTACACCGTGTACCAGCGTCCGTCAACGGGCAACAAACCAATGCGCTCCCCCCACAACACCTCGCTCAAGAACACATCCTGCTTCTGCCAACGGAAAATCCCTCGGCTTTTCACGCTGCGCACCAGCATCGTGCGGGGATACTCCGGCTCCGGCAGCGGCTGCGAATACTCCCGCTCCGATGGCTGATACACCCTAGCTGGGGTCTCTATCCCCAGCGCTTCGTGCGGCCGCACCTGGTTGTACTCTTGGCGGAAGCGATCCAGCTCTCGCTGTTGCCCTCGCCGATCCTGAGCCGGCGGCACCGCCACTTCCTGCTTCAGCGTGCGATGCAGCCGCTCATGCCGCCCGTTCTGCTCCGGATGCCCCGCCGCAATCCGCTCCGGCACGATCCCCAGCTTGATCCACCACACCGCCAGACGCGACAATCCCGCCAGCGCCGTCGAGGCGAATGGCGCCCCGTTGTCCGTGCGGATTGCCTGCGGCATGCCGTACTCCCGGAAGGCCGCTTCGAAGATCGCCTGCACCCGCAGCGTGTCCGTCTTCTCCACCGCCTGGCAACGCAGCAGATACCGGCTAATAAGCATCGGAAATCGTCAGCGGATCGATGCGCTCCCCTTGCCGGTGCGGAACCAGCCCTTGAAGTCGGCGCACCATACTCGGTTGGGTCCATCGGCATGCGCCAGCGGCGCGCTGTAGGGCACCGTCTTCCGCGGCTTCCGCCGTGGCACCACCAACCCGGCGCGCTTGACGATTTCCCCAAGCCGTGCGCTCTCAAGCCGCGATGGTCAAAGTAAGCTGCGGCCCGGCAGATTTCAAGTTCTAGCGACGGCTTACAGTAACACCCCAATCCAGCGGGAAATTGCTCAACGTCTTGAAAAGCGCCCCCGCCCGGTATAGCTGCGTCCACAAACTGACCCACTGCCGGAAATAGCCATTACATTTGGACTCGCCTTTACAGGGGGCGATTCCTGGCGAGTGGTCGGTAGCCGGAAGTGATCCATTAACGCGCTGTCACGAAGCCATCCGTGTTCAGCACCAAGGTGCCGCCTCAGGCGTGGTTACCCTTCGCTTGATTTGTTACTAAAATACAGTTACCAAACTTGTACCTTCGTAACTTGCGTCAAGTGGCCTCAGCTTACATACTGCCCCTACGAGCGCCACAGTGGAAGTAACGCAACAAGACCCGATCAACGTTGGCGAATGCGAGACGTGTGCTGAGCGAGGACGGCCAAACGAGCCTGTCTACAGGCTGCGAATGTGCAGATTCTGCTATCTCGGCTTGCCCCATCCGAAAGCGAGCTCGGAGCAATTGGCCCGAGAGAGAATGGGCGCTTACTCAAGACAACGACTGAGTCTGCTTCCCCGCCGGGCAGACCTTCCCGTGCCTGATCCGGATGTCGACGCCGGCCAGTGGGAGAATCAAGATCGCCAACACGAGCACTGTTGAGTGTTCGGGCCTTCATGCCGTTATGCCCACGTGACCTCTTTAAGTGAACGGATTCACCTTTACTTTTCGACCACAACAATCCACCGCTGCAACCTGGGTCGAAACGGCGGCGCCCTGGGCATTTGGACAATTCTTGCCGATAGAAAAAGGGCCTGCAGCCCGCGGCAGGGCCAAACCGTTAACAGTTCGGCGGCACCGGAGCGGGGTTGGGAGTTCTTTGTATGTTCATCATCTTGGAAGTGCTATTAGGCTCGAACTCAGGAAAGCATTTTCGGATAACCCCCGGACAGCGGGTTCAAGTTGGCCGGAGGGCGCCTGCTGACATCACCTTTCCGACGGACAGACTTCTCTCAGGCACACATTTCTCGCTTGAGGATGACGCTGAGAAATGTTGGATCACGGACCTGGATAGCCGCAACGGGACCTTTGTGAACGGGAAGAGGGTGCGACGGGCTGTCCTGAACGACGGTGACATGGTCCAGGCAGGCCTTACGGCCCTTGCAATCCGGATCAAGGCAAGCGATTCAAATTCCGGCTCTTCGCAGGATCTTGCGGTACCCTTAACCACGACGCATTAGACCACTCTCATACTTCTTGCTAAACGGCGATCCCCAGCAGGTTCGGTGAGCCCCTCCCGATGTCCTTGCCTAATGGCTGCGCTGGTCTGCACAATTCTCAGTGTGATCGCGAGTGATAACGCAGAAAGGTGTGGGCTTAGTTGCCGATGAATCAGAAGGCGATTGCATGACCGAGGCGAGCTATAAGAAAAAGCACCGGCTGCGGTGGGCGTGGCCTCTTGGCTTGCTCGCCGCCGGAGCCGGCGGAGCGGCGATCTTCCTCTTGCGCGGCTGCTGGCATAGCAAAATGGGTTGGCCAATGCGAGAGGGTGATCACTCGTATCAGGTGTGCCTCGGATGTGGGATCAAGCGTCTGTTTGACGAGAAGAAATTCCGTGGCTATGGACCCTACGGCTATGACGTGAAAGAACTGATCGCAAGAGAAAGGGCAGCCCGCATGCGGCAGCGACACAAGAGTACCTGAGGGTCCTGCTCACGCACCAAGCCACGCGTCCTCTGTTGGCTTGGCGCCAGTTTCTGATGGCCGTGCGATTGGGCAAGGGTGACGCCGGTCTGGAGGAATTCGACGGCTACCCGTATCCGAGGGGTGGGAGGAAGGACCGAGGTACGGACCGGGCGGATGGCTGACAGAACAGACCGGGAGCATTCCTGACACTGGGCAGTTTTTCAGGAGGCGTGTAGAAGGAAGGCGTGCCATGGAAAGCGAGCAGTGTAATGGAAGAGAAGCTACGGTTCATCTTTGAATATGAACGAGATGAGCAAAGCAAGAGCGAGCTATGTGCCAGCTTCGGGATCTCGCGGGAGACGGGGTATGTGTGGCTGCGGCGGTACCGGGAGTTGGGGAAGTTAGGATTGGTGGAATTGAACCGGGCAGCGCGGCGGCATCCCAACCAGACGCCGTGGGAGATCGAAGAGCAGGTATTGGAGTTACGACAGGCGCACATGCGCTGGGGCCCGCGCAAGCTGAAGCGGGTGCTGGAGCGGGACGAGCCGGGGCGGTGCTGGCCGACGGTGAGCACGATTACCGACTGGCCATCGCGCTTCACGAACACGTCGGTCCAAATCCATTTTTCGCTGTTGTTTTCTCCATTCGTGGCGCTCCTTTCGGTGTGGCTGCCCTGGACCAAGGCAACGTTTTCCAACACCTTTACATCCATGCGTCCTAACTCGAAGGACTGCACGTTTGCCAAGCCAGATTTCCTCTGGAGGCTCTTCTTACAGCCAAGAATAGCGTATCAGCGCAGCACTGTGATGGAAACGCGATACTCATGGCGCAGACGCCCTTCCTCGTCCTTACGTGACGGCGGTCAAGCCCTGACTAATGCTCGGTCGCTGGGCAGTGAACGCGCAGATGGGTCACTTCGGTTCGACATGAATCAGTCTCCTCACGCCAATTTGGGAATGGGTTTCGGGAGGAGTCCTTAAAATGTATGATCAGTTCGCGTACTTGCGAACGCCGTATCAGCAGGCGCGAAACGAGTCGTTCCATCTCCTGGATCGCGCCACCTAGCCACTCTCGTGGGATCTTTTCTACTAACTGCCACAGCCGGTTCTCATTGAAGGTTTCAATCCTGCGCAACCAAGGCTGGAAGCTGTCCCACCCAGTGACGCCGACGTACACGTCGTTGCGCCCGAAGACGCCACGCAAGGGCGCGTCGGGAAAATTCCACTCGCCAGCGTTGAAACAATATCCCTGGTCAATAAAGCAAGCACAAAACTTGCGCTCGCGCGACCGCTTCCAGAAGACCGCTTGGCGTCCGTCTGCATTACAGGTCCACTTGTCGAAAGCAAGAATGCCTGCGAATTCCCTTAGACTACGCACTTTGTCCATCATGGTTTCAGGCAAGTAGTCATATGCCTGCCCCTCCCATGGGGATACAACGTAGCGTGAGCCAAAGCACGGCCCGGACATAACCATGTTTCGCAGCCCACCGATTTCGACGCGCAGATCTGTGCTGCGTTCGATGAGCTGATCATCCACGTAGATGATTGCGGGCGTCGGCACCGTTAGGCCGATCATTTCGGCTAAACGTGTGCCGAGCCAGTCGTTAACTAATACACGCGGATGTTGCGGGTTGTTCTTAAACTTGACCACGTAGTAGTGGCCATCGGAGCAGCGCATCAGATGAGCTTGTGCGCCGCCACGCATCCGACGAACCTGCTGAATGGCTTCAAGCCGCAAGTGTGACCGGCCTTGAACCGCACTGAGAGAGCGGGACAATCTCCACACAGCCGTCCAAACGGCATTTCTTTGCCAGGAAATGGCCGCAAGCCTCTGCATCGCGGTTATAATTACGTCCCATGAATGCCGGACGCAATTGCGAGTACTTCATAATCAAGTACGTTCCCAATGTTGCGAGCGGGGACGACATGAACATTGGCGTGCTGTTGCGTGAAGCGGCAGTACAATCAGACCAGACGACGGGTGTTTCACCTCCGTTCGTGGGGGTTCGGTTTCTGGAGGACTGGGCGGTCCTGAATCGCTTTGGCTCCGTTGTCGATTTGGACGTCGTCTTGGCCATCGTTGCAGAAATCGCCTCCAAGGTTGATACAGCCACTGCCGGACGCAGCCGTCTTTCCAATCTTTTGCGAGAGTTGGGCTCGGCATCTAACGGAGTTGTCCTTGGGCCGCCACGAGGATTGGTTACCACGGACCCTGAGGAGACGCTCAGGGAGTTGGCTGCGAGATATCTCCCCGAACGGTCCGGTCGAATCCGAGTGTAGCTCCGACCCATAAGTGAGCGAAACGTCGCAGTGCCAGCAAGACAATTGTTGCCGAGAATCGGCCTTTCTGAAGGAGGCAACAAGACCCTCCTCGAACTAGTCCGGTGGGTTTGGTGGTGGTGCGATATGTGGTAGGTCCGATAGGAGTAGTTAAATGGGAAACCGCACTCCGTGCTCTTATGGCACTTAGCGCTCCCGGGCTTCTCATCCCATGCAGCCCGTGTGACGTCCAACACAACGTAATGGGAATAAACGAATTGATGGAACGCGTTGCCTCCCGCGATGAGAAACAAGAGGGATCCGTGTTCACCCGTGGTGAATGACACCCCACACTCGACAGGCAGACGCGCGTTAAAGGTCAGCATCAAAGCACATTTTCCCTCAGCTTGTTCATATAAACCGGGCATTCTACTCGAATCTGCATTGGGGCCTCGCGAAGGCTGACGCATTAGCCCGAGGCTCCGCCACCAAATAACGCTGCCCCTCCTGCGCCATAGTGAGTCACCCCCTTCCTTGGTTCATCGACAACCATTTTTCCCCCATTTCCAGATCGTGGGTTCGACGTGTTGGCTTACGATTACCAGCAGGCGCTTCGTTCCCCCAGCTCGGAAAAGTATCGCGATTGCTAACCAAGTATTGCGCGAGTAGATCGCGAACCACTGATCTTCGTTCATCCAGGACCCTTACCAGCGCAGGAATTTTATTATTCGTTTCGCGCCAGCATTCTGGAATTTGTGCGGCGATGCCTGCGATTGTCTCTCCGCTCAGTCTTTCGATCCGGCCGAGAAATGGCTCAAAGTCGTCCCATTTGGTGAGATGCCGATACACAGCTTTGTGCGCGTACAGACCGACGCCTGTCGAATCCAGAGCCCGGTCCCCACTGCTAAATTCTGAAGGTAACAGGCATACCTGCACATCGACAAAGGCGACATCGTACTGTGATTCTGTGCGGTTTCGCCACAATAATGCCCTGCGTGCGTCCGTTTTGTTCATCCACATATCGAACGCGAGAATGCCCGCAAAGGCCTCGGGGTTTCGCACTTTGTAAAGCATATTCTCAGGGAAGTAACTAAAGATTGTGCCCTGGCCAGGCTCAACCAAATAGCGGGAGCCTAGCTGCGAACCTCCTTTCTTCCTTCGATGGAACCCGGGCACAGACCACCTCACATCTTGAGACTGACTCCCAAGCCAGGGCGCGGTGGCGGTTCGGGACATTTCAGGGGAATGGTCGAGCAGCCATTGATCGACCTCAATGACTTCAACTTCAGGCACCGGCAGCCCGACGTAACGAGCGAGATTGCGTGCCAGAAACGCAACACCTAGCGCCTGGTTAGAGACTGTGAATTCTTGACACTTTGCGACGTAGAAATGGCCAGTGGAGCACTTGAGAAGGGCAGAGCCAGATCTCCCCTTCATCGTGCAGACGAATTCTGTGGCGAACATCGTGCTTGTCCCTTTCTAACACCAGTTTCACTGCTTTACCTACCTTCATGGAACCTTAGAACGTGTTGCCGGAATCTCGATGTGACAGCAACATCCATTCAACCGCAGTGTTGCAGACGTGCCTCAGTGAATGCAGACTTCGCAGGCCTTTTCACAAAGTGACCGCCGTATCTGCGTCGCGCTCGGTAGAAAAGCCTTACTTGGCATCGATAAGTCTCGCCTTCTTGGCGAAACTCAAGATCAACGACTTCACCAACGTCAAGATCGGCCGCAGTAACAAACGCTAGGCCGCCTTCACTAAAGTCCACACACTTGCCCTCGTGATATACCTCAGCCAGCGGGTTGCGGCTGATGATGCGCACGGGAAGGCGCAGAGGTATCCGGTTCTGCTGGCGTCTGTCCACCGTGACAGATGGCAGGGAAAGGAATTGATCCTCTTCCGTCATGTTCTTTGGCCTCCTGTAACTGGTTGCTTGCATCCCACGGTCTCGCGTGGGCCGAACGCACGGTAGGTCAAGAGCCGCGTCAGTAGGCTCGATGAATGAGCTGCGGATGATACGCCTCCGACGACCAGATCGGAGTCCATTGAGCAAGTAGCACCTTACCAGCGGAGGAAGGCACTCAACGGTTGCGGCCCGCTGTAGGGAAACACAACTACAGGGTGGCGGTTGATCGGTCTTAGGTAATCGACCCCGGAACAGGCAGAATGCTCGTGCCTGATTGCAACCACCGCGGATACATGGTTGCGATCCGACGACGACTGAGATAAGCAGTAGACGACTTGAATGGCAAGGCGCTTCGCGCGGAGCATCCACAACTGGAACGCTTGCCCGACGGTTGGCACCACTAAGAAAGACCTTGGAGGAAGTCATGGTGCTCTCGCCTACCAAGATCCGGGAATGAAGCTTATTTAAGCAGGTCGGCTGTCCTTTGGATGTGACCGATCTCACGCAGGCATGTGACCAGGTGATGAGTGCGAATAGAGTTTACGGAACGACTGGAGTGCAGAACCTGTTTCTCAGGCCTCGTCGTTACCATGCTCGGAACGTCGAACCAGCATCTAACCTTTCGTACACGTGTGCATGGAAGGTCTAGAAGGGTTGGACTCGAACCGATGGCGCGGAAAGCAAACTGCACCAGTCATTGGAGTTAGCGCGAGCCTGGTTCGAGCATCACTTGGATCCCGGAACGCTCGACGGCACAGGAGAGGGAGCAACGATGAGCGCGTTTTGCTGGGCGTGAGCACCAATTTTCCGGTCTTGTCTCCTGCCGCGAAGTGGTTACCGTCGGTCAGATTTGTTACGAAAGTACAGTTACCGAACCTGTACTTTCGTAACTTGTGGAAGCTTGCGATCAGTGCCCATAATGCACTCAAACCTACCACAGAACCTGGGAGACGGGGCTGGAGGGAACAAGGATTTCTTCTTCCAGCCCTTTGTTTTCGAGCGAGGCCTCAGACGCCTACAAAATGGCCAGCTCACGAGTGCGAGCGACAAGTCCTCAGCCACTCATCAACTGGCGGCCTGGTTGCCCATTCCGCTTGGGAACTACAATACTTGCGGTACGCTCCTGTCGGCTCCGGCTACGCGTGGGCTGCCGCAGGGGAACCCAGCTCATACCCCACACCGCGAACAGTGTGGATCAGGTGCGGTGAGCGGTCCCCGTCCACTTTTTTGCGCAGGTAGTTGATGTAAACGTCAACGATATTCGTTGTGGTATCGAACGATAGGTTCCAAACGTGTTCCACGATCATGGCGCGCGTGACCCGGCGTCCCGCGTTACGCATAAGGTATTCGAGCAGGGCAAATTCCTTGGAGGTCAGGTCGATGCGCTTGCCGGCGCGTTCCGCCTTTCGCTCCATGCGATCAAGCTCCAAGTCGCCGACTCGTAAAACCGTTTCGACTGTCCGCGGCCCGCGCCGCAGCAAGGCCCGCACCCGGGCGGACAGTTCGGTGAAGGAGAACGGCTTGATTAGGCAATCATCGGCACCGGTGTCGAGCGACTGCACCCGATCCTCGACACGGCTGCGCCCGGTCAGCACCAGCACTGGAAGTGACGGCTTTTTCACCCGAGCCGAGTGCAACACACTGAGGCCGTCAAGCTTTGGGAGGTTCAAGTCTAGGATGAGCAGGTCATATTCAATTGCTAAGGCGGTGTCCAGCGCCTGCTCCCCGTCCGATGCTACGTCGAC
>Ga0335085_10011978_pt1 | contig 12811 bp, 13 predicted proteins | sample Lox_Sample_45_FD_206712 | JGI IMG/M metagenome (GOLD analysis project Ga0335085, IMG submission 206712) | Soil microbial communities from Loxahatchee National Wildlife Refuge, Florida, United States - Lox_Sample_4.5 | ecosystem: Environmental > Terrestrial > Soil > Wetlands | place: USA...
GCCGCCGGCAGCGGTAAGCACGACGTACGAGTCCCCGCGGTCGGGCGGCGCCGCGTCGGCGGGCGGTTCGGCAGGAGTCTCCACCGGAAACTCCGCCCCCGCGATCTGGCCGAGCACCCGGGTCATGCTTCCGGCAAGAGCCTGCAGCCAGGCTTGGGCCTCGGCGTCCGGCGGAGAGGGGGCGGGAGCGTTCATCGCGGAATCTTCCTTTCGGCGGACTGGGGCGGGCAGCGTTGCACCAGCTGGGCGGCGCGCTGGCCTCCGCGCCGCGCCACCACCGCGGTAAAAATGGCTTGCTCGGCAACCAAGAGCGTGGCCAGCGGTTCGGCGCGCCGGCGAAGGATCAGGAGCTGGCCCGGCGCCAGACCCATGAGATCGCTGAGACGCACCGATACCGAAGTCAAACCCAGTTCCACCCGGAAGGAACAATCCAGGAGGCGGTGGCGCAGGCGCGGTTCGGAATCGGAGCGCACCCGCGGTTTCGTGGCCGCCCATCCCACCGCCAGTTTGCGCAGCAGGGCGTTCGAGACCACCGCGGGAATTACCAGGTTGAGCGTGCCCCGGCTCTCCGCCAGCGTGATCTCAAAACTGAGGGAAAGGGTTTTTTCCTCCGAGGGCATCAGGCGCTGCACCTGATCGGGCCGCTGGCGCTGCTCGAACTGGAACTCGAGCGCCAGCGATTGCCAGGCAATCTGCAGTTCGCGGCAGATGATGCGCGCCACGGTTTCAATGATCTGCTCCTCGATCTCGGTGATTTCGCGCGCCGGCGGCGCGCCTTTGCCCTCTCCTCCCAGAAGCACGTCAATCAACGGGAAGACCACGGCGAGATCGAGCTGCAGCAGGGCGGTGGCGTCGGCGGGAGTGAGCTGGCAGGATGCCAGATAGGTGACCTCCGGAATGCGCTGCAGAAACTCGCCGTAGGTGAGGTGCTCCGCCGAGACCAGGGCGGCGGTGAAGACAATGCGCAGGTAGGCGCCCAGGGAATGGGTGAGATTGCGGGCAAAGCCCTCGTGCAAAACATTGATGACGCGCATCTGCTCGCGGCCGATCTGGCCCGCCTGACGCGCATCCCAGAGGCTGATGCTTCGCCGCCGCTCGGTGACTTCGGCACCGCGCCCGCCGCGGGCGGCGCGCACCATGGCGTCAATCTGCTCCTGATTGAGAACCTTTTCGACCATCGAGTCTCCGCCTTACGCTCCCCCGGCGGCGCCCGCCGCCCGCTCTCCCGGATGAGCGGCGGTCAGCTCGCTCAACCGCACCCGCAACCGCACCAGCGCCATGGAATGAATCTGCGAAACCCGCGATTCCCCCACCCCCAGCACCGCCCCGACTTCCTTCATGGTCAATTCCTCGAAGTAGTACAGCGCCAGCACCTGGCGCTCCTTGTCGGGCAGATCCGCAATCGCCCGCGCCAGCAGCTGCTTCATTTCCGAGCGCAGGCAGAGCAGCAGCGGAGTCTCGTCGGGCTTGTCGGGCAGATATTCGCACAGATCTTCTTCTTTGCCGTCGCGCGGCGAAGCCACCCGCAGACTGCCGATTTCGAGGCCGTCGATTTCGCCCAGCAGCAATTGCAGGGCGCGCAAATCCATGCCCAACTCGACCGCCAGTTCGGGCTCCGAGGGATTGCGTCCGAGTTCGGCGCGCAGCTTGCTGTGGGCTTCTTCCACCCGGCGCGCCTTGCGCCGAAGGTCGCGCGGGCTCCAGTCCATTTCGCGCAGGCTGTCGAGGATGGCGCCGCGGATGCGGAACTTGGCATAGGAACCGAACTGCACGTGTTTGGAGCGGTCAAACTTGTGCAGGGCATCGATCAGCCCGACCACCCCGGCATGAACCAGATCTTCGAGCGGCACGTGGCGGGGCAGGCGCTCATGAATGCGGCGCGCGATGTAGCGCACCTGGGGCAGCTGTTCCACCAGCAGGCGCTCGCGCTCGTCCTCACTGTGCCAGGCGGTGTAGGCTTGTTTGCTGGCTTCCGACATATCGGTTCACTCACCTCTCCAGCGGACTTTTTTCAACGTAGAACGCCGACCGACAACACCGGCACCGTGGGCGGGATTTCGACCGGCGACAGCACCACCAACTTGGGGAGAAACGGTTCGAGCAGCCGCTTCAGGTGGAAGCGCGCCGGCGTCGGACAGAGCAGCACCGGCGCGGCCACGGCCGCCGCCTGCTCGCCGGCCAGCCGCCGCACCCCCTCAAGAATGCGGTGGGTCAACGAAGGCTGCAGTCCGGGCGCGGCTTCGGCAGGGACGCGCGGGTTGAAGGCGCGGCCCAGCTCTTCCTCGAGACCGCCATCGAGCGTGACCACGCGCAGTTGTCCGTCGTCCCCGAGCAAGGGGCGGACAAGGGCTCGCCCCAGGGCTTGGCGGACCGATTCGACCAGGGCCACCGGATGTTTGCTCGCGGCCGCGGCATCGAGCAGGGTTTCGAGAATGGTGGAGAGGTCGCGGATTGAGACCTGCTCGCGTAACAGCTGCTGCAGCACTTTCTGCACTTCTCCCAGGCTCAGCAGTTTGGGCACGAGCTCTTCCACCAGCTTGGGGTGGCTTTCCGCCAGCCGGTCAAGCAGACGCTTGGTTTCCTGCCGGGTCAGCAGTTCGGCGGCGTGTTGTTTCACCAGTTCCGCAAGGTGGGTGGCGAGCACCGAGGTCTGGTCGACCACGGCATAGCCGGCCGCCAGCGCCTGATTTTCCAGGCCGGGCGCGATCCACAAGGCGGCCACCCCGAAAGCGGGCTCATGGGTGGGTACTCCGGCCAGAGGCGGCGGCGAGGCGTCCGAACTGATGGCCAGGCGATCGCCCTCGTGCATCTCCCAGCGCGCGATTTCCACGCCGCGCAGGGAGAGGACATACTCCCGCGGCTTGAGCCGCGCGTTGTCGGTGATGTGCACCGGAGGCACGATGAATCCGAGCTGCTGTGCCAGGTTGTGGCGCAGGGCGCGCACCCGGGCCAGCAATTGACCGCCCTGCTGCGCATCCACCAGGGGCACCAGGCCGTAGCCGACTTCGAGCCCGAGTTCGTCGAGTTTCAGCAGATCGTCAAAGGATTCTGCCGGCTTTTTGTCTTTCTCTTTCGCTTTCGCCTCGGCCGCGGAGAGCTCATCGCCTTTGACCTTCGGAGCGCGCCAGGCGAGCAGCGCCATCAGGCCGCCCAGAAACAGGAAAGAAAACTTGGGCAGGCCGGGGATCGCGGCCAGGGTGAGCATGACGGCGGCGGCGAGAAACAAGGGACGGCGCCCGGAGAACAGCTGCTTGCCCAGATCGCCGGCCAGGCCGACATCCGAGGTCGCGCGCGTCACCACCATGCCGCCCGCCATCGAAACCAGCAGCGAGGGAATCATGGTAACCAGGCCATCTCCTACGGTAAGCACGGTGTAGGTCCTGAGCGCGTCGCGGAAGGGGATATCCAGCTGAAACACGCCGATGAGAAATCCGGCGACAATGTTGACCGCCGTGATCAGAATGGTGGCCAGGGCATCGCGCTGATTGAAACGGGCGGCGCCGTCCATGGCGCCGTAGAATTCGGCATCGCGGGCAATCTGTTCACGGCGGGCACGCGCCTGGGCTTCGTCGATCAATCCGGCGTTGAGGTCGGCGTCGATCGCCATCTGCTTGCCGGGAAGAGCGTCGAGCGTGAAGCGCGCGGTGACTTCGGCGGTGCGCACCGCGCCGTGGCTGACCACGATGTACTGGATGGCGATCAGGGCCACGAACAGGACAAACCCCACCACGTAGTTGCCCCCGACCACGAACTGGCCAAAGGCTTCAATCACGTGCCCGGCGGCGGCAGCGCCTTCGTTGCCGTGCAGCAGAATGCGCCGGCTGGAGGCCAGGTTCAGGGACAGCCGGAACAGGGTCAGCAGCAGCAGCAGGCTGGGGAAAACCGAGAACTGCGACGGACGCAGGATGTTAATGGCGGAGAGCAGAACCAGGACCGACGCGGTGATGCTGGCCGCCAGCAGCAGGTCGAGCAGGAAGGCGGGCAGGGGCACGAGCATCACGAACACCAGGCCCACCGCCGCCACCGGCACCATCCACTCGATCACCGGGTTGCGGGCCTGGGGCGGCGGGGAATTCGCAGGCATGGGTCAGCGGCCGCCTCCGGCGGAAAAAGCCCGCGCCGCGTGGGCGCGTTCCTGGGCGCGGTAAATGGCGGCCAGAATGCCGGCGACGACGGCATACAGTTTGGGAGGAATGGACTGCCCCACTTCGACGGCGCGATAGAGCGTATGCGCGAGCGGCGGGTTTTCCACCAGCGGAATCCCCTCCCAGCGCGCCATTTCCTTGATCTGGCGGGCCAGCAGGTTGCGTCCTTTGGCGACCAGGCGGGGCGCCGCCATTGTGGGCTGGTATTCGAGCGCCACGGCGAACTCGGTGGGATTGGTGATCACCACCGAAGCCCGCTTCACATCCTCAAGCATGCGGCGGCGGCGGGCCTGACGTTGCAGGCGGCGTATCCGGGCCTTCACCGCCGGATGACCTTCGGTTTCCTTGTATTCGTCTTTCAGGTCCTGGCGGCTCATGCGCAAGTCGGTCTCGAGCTTGTGGCGCTCGATCATGTAATCGGCTCCTGACCAGACCAGCAGCACCAGCCCGGATTTCCAGGCCACCTCAAAGATTCGCCCCAGGCTGAATCCGGCCACACCCGCCACCGCCAGATGGGGCAGGCTCAGCAACGCCACCCAGTCGCGGGAGATCAGAGACACGGTGAGGGCAACAACCGCCGCCCCCGGCAGCAGCGACTTCAGCAAACGCCCGACCGAAGGCAGAGAAAACAGCTGCTCCAGACGGGTGGCGGGACTCAGCCGCGAAGGATTGAAGGCCAGGGCCGAAGCCGCGAACACCAGTCCCCCCTGAGCCACCGAGGCAAGCAGCGCGACCATCCAACTGAGACCGAGAACCAGGGCGCTCCACAGCAACAGGGGCAAGCCGCTGGAGAGGAAGAACGTGAGGTCGTGTCCCATATCCGCGCTGCCGGCCGCATCCAGCAGCCTGCGCAGCAAGCCGCGCCAGCGCAGTCCAAAAGCGGTGGCGGCCGCCGCCATCAGCAGCACCGCCGAGAGCGCAGCCAGGCTGGCCGGCAGATCGCGGCTGCGCGCGATTTGTCCCTGCTCGCGTGCCTTCTGCCGCCGCCGCGGGGTCGCTCGTTCTGTCTTGTTGTCTTCCGGCACCGGGTTCCTCGACCGTGGCCCGTTCGGCGCCTTGCCGAACGTTCTTATTCCTGTGGTTCGCCGTCTGCGGCTGGCCGGGTTGCCAGCGAAGGCAGTCCGGACAAAATCAGCGGGCCAAATGCAGCAGCCGTTCGCTCAACATGAGGGCGCTCATGAAATGCCGTTCGAACAGGCGCGGCCAGAACGTCATACTGCCCGCGAGCACCACCAGGCCCAGCAGGTTCTTGACCGACAGTCCGATGAACACCACCGGCAGCTGGGGGGACGCTTTGCCCAGAAATCCCAGGGCAACATCGGTGATCAGCGTGGCCGCCACGACCGGCCCGGCGATCTCGAGCCCGACGACCCAGATGCTGGCGGCGGTGTGCCAGAGGGCTGCACTCACGGCCCGGCCCGCCAGAACGCGGCCCGGGGGCAGGTCGGCGAAGCTTGCCGCCAGACCGCGCAGGATCCAGTGATGGACATTCAGCCGCAGAAAAATCAGCAGGGCCACCAGCTGATGAAAGGTTGAGAGCACAGGAGTATCCGCCTGGGTCTGGGGATCGAGAATCGTGATCAGGGAAAATCCGATCTGCACCCCGACGATTTGTCCCGCGGCCTCGACTGCATCGAAAAAGAACTGTACGGTCCCGCCCAGCAGCAGGCCCAGGGCGAACTCGCCCAGCGCCACCCGCACCCAGCCGAGAGCATCCACCCGCAATCCGAGGACTCCGGCCACCGGATAGAGAAGCGCAGTGAGCACCAGAGTGAAGCCGGCCTTCACCGGCAACGCGATACTGTCGCTGCTGAGAAACGGCGCGAACGTCATAACCCCGGCAACGCGTGCTCCCACAAAGACCACCGCCGCCAGCAGCGTTTCCAGATGCAGAACTTCCATCAGTCTCCTCGGGCAGCCTCAGCGCAAGTAGGGGCGAAAGTCGGAAAAAAGGTGGATGGTGAATAAATCCAGGCGACGCACCATCCAGGGGAGAAGCAAAAACACGGCCGCCGCCACCGCCGCCAGACGAGGTACGGTGGAGAGCGTGCTCTCCTGCAGCGAAGTCAGCACCTGAACAATATTGATCGCCAGGCTGACCACGGTGGCCACGATCAACAGCGGCGCCGACAGGCCAATCGCGACTTCGAGGGTGCGGCGCGCCAGCTCGACCACCACTTCGTCGGGCATATTCAGTCCTCTTCCAATCCCGCCCAGAACTCCGCCTCAGTGAAAGCTCCGCATCAGCGAACCCACCAGCAGGTTCCAGCCATCCACCATGACGAACAGAAAAATCTTCAGTGGAGTCGAGATCACCACCGGCGGCAGCTGCAGCATTCCCACCGAAGTGGTGATCGCGGCCACCACCATGTCCACCACCATGAAGGGCAAATACAGCGCCGCCCCGATCTGAAACCCGGCTTTCAGTTCCGACAGAATGTAGGCTGGCACCACCACGCGCATATCGAGGTCGGCGGGACGCGCCGGCTGCGGTTCCTTGGCCAGCTCCAGAAACAGGGCCAGATCTTTCTGACGCGCGTACTGCAGCATGAAACTGCGCAGCGGCCCGGCGCCGCGCTCGACCGCGGTGACGGCGTCGATCCGGCCTTGCTCGAAGGGCACAATCGCCTGCTCGTGGATCAGTACTCCGACCGGCTGCATGAGAAAAAAAGTCAGAATGAGCGACAGGCCAATCAGCGTCTGGTTGGTGGGCGTCGTCTGCGTGCCCAGCGCCTGGCGCAGGAAATGGAATACGACCAGCAGGCGCACGAACGGGGTCATCGACAGCACCAGCGCCGGCAGCAGGGTGAGCAGGGTCAGCAGGACAACGATGTTCCAGGGCACCGATCCACTGGCCCCGCCGGCCGCCCAGCGCAAACCCGCCAGCGGACGGCTCTGTACCGTCTGGGCGCGGGCACCGATGGCAGAGAACAGGATCCCCATCGAAAGGAGACCAGGTAAGCGAACCGGCCGTCGCCGCGCCCGATTCATAGTTCGCCTTCTTCCCGTCCGTCATGGTCCCCGCGCTGCCGCTTTGCGATCGAGTCTTTCTCTGCACAGCTCTGTGCACGGCCCTGTGCACTGCTCTCTGCGCCGCTGGTGGTGCCGTCATTCCGGGCAAGACGGGCCAGCAGCGTCATTGCGCCCGAGGTTCCGCCGATCAGAAAATTCTGCTCTTCGAATTCCACGACGGCGACAAAACGCCGTTCGCCGAGGGAGAGGGTCTCGCGCAGCCGCAAGCGGCGTGGCGGACGCGCCAGCCAGTGACGGCGGAGACGGCGCGCCCAGCGCGCCACCCAGATTCCCAGCGGATTCGTGGCGGGCGTCGTTTGCGCCCCGGCTCGACCCACACATGCTTCCATCGGTCCCGCTTTCTTCTTTCTTCGTCCCGGATTCAGGCCAGCTCGGTCAGCCGAATGGCCAGCCGGTCGCCCACTACTTCGAACTCGCTCCAGGCGATGAGTTCGCCGTTTGCCCGCAGCGGGACATCGCTGCTCACCTGCCAATGGGTATCGATCACGGTTTCGCGCTCCAGGCGCAGCAAGTCGCGCACCTTGAGCCCGGGCAAGGCGAGATCCACGGTGAGTTCACAGGGCAGGGACAGGGCCTGCGCCCAGGCGGCGGAAGGCTCCGCCGGCGGGTTCTCGGGGCTTCGCGCGGGTGCGGGCTCGGCCATGGTCAGCGTTGCACCAGAAACTCGGTGAAATAAATGTCCTCGACCTCCAGTTGCGGAACCCGCTGCCGCAGCTGGGCGAGCAGTTCGCCTTTCACCCGGGCTTTGCCTTCGGGGGTAAGCACTTCATCCGGAGTGCAGCGCGTGAGCACGCCCAGAATGGTGTCGCGCAGCAGGGCCACCGGCGGACCGTCATTTCTGGTTTCGCTGGCCACGCCGAGATCGATTCCCACCCGCAAATAGGCGCGCTGGTCGGGGTCCACCAGATTGAGCACGAAGGGCTCGAGGTGAATCACCGATTTCACCCGCGCACGATCCAGGGGCGGGCCCGCCGCAACCAGTCCGCTTCGTCCCCGAAGCACCCAGGCGGTGCTCACGATCACGATTGCGATCAGCAGGATCCACTTGCCACCGATGCGAAGCCGTTGCCGAGGAGCCTGATCTTCGGAGAGTGCTGCTTCCGTCATGGCAAACTGAACAGCAACTGGCGTGCCGAGATTCCGAAAGGAGCGCCACCCGCGCCCTTTCGGACATCAAACCGCCGCAAACGTGTGGTGCGAACGAAGATAGGCCTCGGCCAGGGAGACACCACGATGCATGCGCGCGTTCCGCCTCTTCCCACGGTTGAACGAAAACCAGCGGATCCTAATGAGAGAGCGCTTAAGTGAGCTACGACGACAGCGCCCGCCCTCGATTGTTACGGGGGCGGGTCAGCCGCGGTTCGCTCGATCCTTCGTGCTTATCCTTCGTGCTTATCCTTGCTTGAGGTTGATGGTGTCCTGCGTGATCTGGTCGAACGTGGTCACGGCCTTGGCATTGGCTTCGAAGGCGCGCTGAGCGACGATCAGGTTGGCGAACTCGGTGGCGATATCGACATTCGAAAGTTCGAGCGCGCCTCCGGAGAGCGCGCCTCGCCCACCCGTCGTCGGGGTGCCTACCACGGCCTGGCCCGAAGCCAAGGTCGGGGTGAAATCAGTGTTGCCGATCCGTTGCAGTCCCTGCTCGCTGGCAAAACTGGCCAGCGCAATCTGGCCCAAAGGTGCGGTCTGGCCGTTGCTGAAAGATCCAGTTACTGTACCGTCCGGCCCGATACTGAAGCTCACCAGCGAACCGCTGGCACTGCCGTTCTGCTGGGTTGCGACCGTGCTGCTCGGAGCCGCCACCTGGGTCACAATCGGATTTGTGCCGTTCAGCACGTTCCAATCGAAGGTCATATTGGAGGCGCCGTCCGCCAGACCGGTAATGGGAATTCCCGTGACGTTGCCCAGAGCGCCCGCGGTCGTGGCTATCGTGAAGGCGTCCCCGGCGACAAACGGAGTCGTTCCCGCAGCAATCGTGAAACCAATCTGACCGGAGGTGAATGGAGTTCCCACGGTGGCCGTCCCCAGCGCGCCAGAAACCGAGCCGCTGACCGAAAAGTGGGTCGCATCCACGGCCGTAATCGTGATGGTCTCGGCCACGCTTCCCGGGCCGGCCGCAACTCCGGAGATCGTTCCGTTTCCCGTGCCGGCGAACGCTGGGGCGCCCGCGGTGCCGGCGCTCGTGGCGGTCAGCGCGCCATTTCCGTTGAACTCGAGCGCCCCGCTCGAGAGAATTCCGGTTTGCGGAGTCGACACGCCTCCCACCAGCACGGGATTGAGGTCGGTGGGGGGAATGGCGAGCGAGTAGTTCCAGGTATTCGCCGCCGTCTTGGTGAAGGTGTAGGTCAGCACATGGCTGGCCCCCAGCGAATCGTAAATCGTAACCGGGGTGGAAAAAGTATCTCCCACGGCGGCCGAGGCATTCAGATTGGTGGTCAGTTGCACGCTGGCGGTGGCGCTCGGCTCGCTGATGGTGCCCGCTCCCAATTCGAGCGGCGCCAATCCCTGGCCGGTATTGATCGCCCCATTGACCGCCGGGTAGCCAAGCACCTGCTGCCCATCGCTGGTCACCAGGAAATTGTTGTCATCCACCGTAAAGTTGCCGGCGCGGGTATAGCTGGTGACCCCCGCCTGCTGCACGGCGAAAAACCCGTCGCCCTGGATGGCGACGTCGGTTGGCACGCCGGTGGACGTCACGTTGCCCTGGGTGAAAGTTCCAGGCATCGAACCAATTTGCGTGCCCGCGCCGATCTGCACCGGGTCCCCGGCGCCGGTAGTTCCCAGGCTCTGGTAAAACAGATCGCTGAACAGCACCCGGACATCCTTGTAGCCGGTGGTGTTCTGGTTGGCGAGATTGTTGGCAATAGCCGACAGCGCGGTGGAGTCCGCCGTCAGTCCGGAAAGTGGAATGGAAAAGCTGGGCATTATTGCGCTCCTTGGCTGGATTGGTTCGAGCTATTGGGACTCGTGGTTGCGGTGCCGGCGATCTGCTGCAGCGTCTGGTTGATCTGCGAGAGCTGATCGAGCATGTTGAATTGCACCAGTTGAGTCGTGAACTGGTTGGGATCGACCGGGTCGAGCGGGCTCTGGTTTTCCAACTGCGTGGTCAGAAGCTGCAGAAACATATTGTCGGTGTTTTGCAGCACGTTCGATGGATCCGAAGTGCTGCCGGTGTCGCCGGTGTCGTGCGTCAAAAGGCTGGCCGTGATGGGATTGATCGACATGCTGTCCTCCTTCGGGCGCTGGCCCGTCTCACTGGATCTCTAAGCGTGCACACTCAATCCGGCGGGCATTTCCGGAACTGGTTCTCTTTCGGTCGAATCCGCTGCCGGGGTTCCACCCTCCGGAAGCGTCGCCGGCACGGGATTCCCCTGGCGGAATGACCGTGACTGCCCGTCTCCCCCTCCGGAAAGATTGGCTCCCAGTCCGGAGTTGTGAGTCAGAAAGCGAATGCTCTCAAAATGCAGATCGTGCTGCTGGAAATTTGCCTGCAGCGCCGGAACCTCGGTCGCCAGCAGCGAGTGCAGGTCGCCCCTTTCGCTGCCCACGGCCAGTGTTACCTGGCTGTCGTGAATCATCGTGTGAACATCCACGTTGCCGAACGAGGTGGTGCGGAGGTCGATGTGCATCTCTTGCTGGCCAACGCGATCCACCAGCTGGGCGGTTTGCACAGTGCCGGTGAACGGAGCCGGAACAGGAAGAGTCTCCGCCCCCGCGGACGAAGGCTTGGGCGCGGACGATGGATTCTGCCGGTTCAGGGCTGCGAGATTGTTCGTCGAACCTGGGATGGCCTGCGCGACTTGCGCCGGCGGCGAAGCCGGGGGCGCGCTGGGCTGAGTCGCAGTGTCCCCGAATTGCAGGCCAGCATCAGGCGGCTTATTGGCTGCTTTCGGGTCCATCGTTGATTGGGATTTCGATTCGACTTTCGATTCGACTTTCGATTCAACCTTGGATTCGACCTTGGACCCCGTCTTGGCTTCGGTTTTGTCCCCCGGCTTCGAGATGGCTTTCGTTCCGGCTTTTAAGCCCGCATTCTCCGAATCCGCGGCTCGAGATGGCAAGGCTTGCCCCGCATCGGGCGTACCTTGGTGGGGCAGCGGAGGAGCCGGCGCCGCAGCCGTATTAGCAGCGTTTCCCACCACCTTGGAACCGAGGGAGTGCGTTGCCGGAATCGGATGCGAGTGTGTGTCCGATGGCGTTGCGGCTATGGCGAGGGGTTGCAACGAGCCGGCTGAGGGAGCAGGCGGTTTCGGAGAGTCGTCCGAAGGCGTTGGGGTCTGGCCCGACAGAGTTAGAATCGAAGACGGCGACAGTGCGGATGTTGCACCATCGTTTGCTGTCGCCGAATTGACTATCTCAACGGCGGCGAGCGTCGACACATTTTTGGTGATGGCGCCGACACCGGGTTGCTCGGAATCTGGGGTGGCGGGATTGCTTTCCTTGACGGAAGGACCTTCCGAAAGTGCAGCCGGCACGGGAGAAGTCTTAGGGACCAAGTCCGCGCGATCGCCCACCGAAAGTGCCGGCGGCTGCTCCGGGACATGCTCGCTCTCCGTCCCGATCGCGGTAAACGGAGCGAGGGGCGCACCGGACACAGACACAGTCCGCGATCCTGAGTCGATTGCCGATCTGGATGGCGGCGAATCTGCGGCGGCTCCGTTTGGCAGAGATGCTGGTGCGTTGGTGCTTTGCGGAGAGGGAGTCGCTGGTACCGGCGAGGTGTCAGGCACAGGTGGGGCCGAGACTGGCAAAGAGCGCGGCGAGTCCTGCGCGCGCAAGATGTTAAGCCCCTCGGCTTGTGAGTCGCGGGAACTTTGAAATCCGGTTCTGGCAACCAGTGGAAAGAACTGAGAGTTGGGCTTGATTGTCCCTGACGAGATTTCGGGTGCGGTCGACGCTCCCCCATCGCCCAGGTTCGTCATCGGACGATCCGTACGTGCTGGAAGCGGTTCGACAGAATCCGTGGCGGCCGAACCCTCAAGCGGCAAAACCGAATTGACCGGCGCTGCCACCGGAATAAAACGTGAACCTGCGGGCAACAACTGCGTCGAAGTGTCTGGTGGCCCATTCTTTTTTCCTCGCGGCTCGCGAAGAAGCGGCCTCTGTTCCCAGAATCCGGCGCCCGCGGGCACCTTCATATTCAGCGGAATATTCAGCGGAGCGCCTGGCGCCGGTTTGTCGTCAGCGACGAACTGCAGTGCGGAATCAGCCGGTGCTGCATGTTCCAGAGCACTCTGCAGCCAGTTGACGAAATCAGCTGGCCCCGTTGCTTCCAGGCTCAGGCTTGGCGCGGGATCCGGCAGCACCAGAGCCGGCGTGGCAGACAAGCTCGCGAGTTGGAGAGGACTGGCAGCCATGGAAAATCGGGGTGCGCCCCGTCCAGGCAGGAGCACCCCGACCACCAAACGGAGGGACGAACCCAGCGGACAAGACAACCGATTGAAACTCAAGCCACAAGGGAATACGGCCGATCCGTCCAGAACCGAACACCGAAGTTCACAGATGGATCTTTAGGCAACAGTTGCCGATCGCGTCCGGCAAAGAATCCTGAATGATGAGCAAACAGCAGGTTAGCCCGAAGATTCGGCACTCTGGGCCGTCCGACCATGCAGCGATTTCGAAAAACCGCTAAC
>Ga0335085_10011979_pt1 | contig 12811 bp, 16 predicted proteins | sample Lox_Sample_45_FD_206712 | JGI IMG/M metagenome (GOLD analysis project Ga0335085, IMG submission 206712) | Soil microbial communities from Loxahatchee National Wildlife Refuge, Florida, United States - Lox_Sample_4.5 | ecosystem: Environmental > Terrestrial > Soil > Wetlands | place: USA...
CTCGTCGACGAGAAGATCCTGCCGTACGTCAACTTCGACAAGATGACTCAGCTTGCGGTCGGCCGCGGCTGGCGGCAGGCAACGCCGGAGCAGCGGCAAACGCTGTCGCGCGAATTCCGCACTCTTCTGGTTCGCACCTACGCTGGAGCCATGTCCCAGGTCCGCGAGCACCAGGTGAAGATGCTGCCGTTCCGTCCGACCAGTCCTGACGATGTCGTCGTCCGTACTCAGATCGTTGCGCCGCGCGGCGATCCGATCCAGCTCGACTACAGGCTCGACAAAGCCACCGGACCCTGGAAGATCTACGACGTCAACGTGCTGGGTGTGTGGCTCGTCGAGAACTACAAGAACTCGTTCGCGAGCGAGATCAATCAGGGCGGCATCGACGGGTTGATCAAGTCTCTCAGCCAGCGCAACAGGCAGGCCGAAGCCGCTGCCAAGAAGGCCTGAGCGGTGAAGGTCGACGTCGCTTCCATCACGAGCGAGAACGCAGGAACGCTGCTCGATCAGGGACTGGCGGCAATTCGCAGTGGCGATCTGACAATCGATCTGACCGCCGTCAAGATCGTCGATTCGGCGGCGGTCGCGCTCTTGCTTGCCTGGCAGAGGGCCGCTGTGGAGCAAGGCAAGCGGGCGACCTTCACCAGCGTCCCGCCAGGGGTCGCCAGCCTTGCGGAGCTCTACGGCGTCGACGCGCTGCTGCAGTTCGCACCTACACCGGCATAGCCGGCACCCGTCGCATAGAATCCACGCGTGCCGCCGGCCGTCGGTCGGTGCTTTCTTCGCCTATGTCGTCCGCCGCAATCCAGGTCGTCGATCTCCGCAAAACGTACCCGGGCGTCGTCGCTCTCGACAACGTCTCGTTGCGCATCGAGCCGGGCGAGTTCTTCGGCCTGCTCGGGCCGAACGGCGCCGGCAAGACGACGCTGATTTCCATCGTCGCCGGCCTCACGCGCGCAACCAGCGGACGCGCGCTCGTGCATGGCCATGATGTCGTCGATGACTACCGCGCAGCGCGACGCGCGCTCGGCGTCGTTCCACAGGAGCTGGTGTTCGATCCTTTCTTCACCGTGCGCGAGACGCTGCGCATCCAGTCAGGCTATTTCGGGCTGCATCGCAACGATGACTGGATCGACGAGGTCATCGCCAATCTCGATCTCACCGGCAAGGCCGACGCCAACATGCGCTCGCTCTCCGGGGGAATGAAGCGCCGGGTACTCGTCGCGCAGGCGCTCGTGCATCGACCGCCGGTGATCGTGCTCGACGAGCCGACTGCCGGTGTGGACGTCGAACTGCGCCAGACCCTGTGGCAGTTCGTGCGCGGCCTCAATCGCAAGGGACACACCATCGTCCTCACCACGCACTACCTGGAGGAAGCGCAGGAGCTGTGCGGGCGCATCGCGATGCTCAAGGGAGGTCGCGTGATCGCACTCGATCGCACGCGCAGCCTCCTGCGTCAGCTTTCCGGCCTGCGCATGTCGATGCGCGTCACCGGTGAGCTTCCGGCCGCCGTAGCGAGCCACGTCGCGGAGCAGACGGGCGAGCATGTCGTGCTGCGCCTTTCCGGCGTCGCCGAGGTCGAGCCCACGCTGGCTCTGCTGCGCCAGGCCGGCTGCGCAATCGAGGATCTCGAAGTAGCGCACGCGGATCTCGAAGACGTCTTCCTGCAACTCATGAGCGAGGGCCGCGAGCGGATCGCGGCCTAGGAATCGGATCCCGTGCTCGAAGCTCGTCCTTCGGCGCCTGGCGACGCAAGTACGGCCATGCCGCGTCCGTTGGACGAGACGGACGAGAGCCCAGGAGCATCGGGCTTCCGCACGCTGCTGTACAAGGAGGTGCTGCGCTTCTGGAAGGTGAGCTTCCAGACGATCGCGGCACCGGTTCTGACCGGGGTCTTGTATCTGCTCGTGTTCGGGCACGTGCTCGAAGCGCACGTCGAAGCGTTTCCTGGAGTCAGCTACACGGCATTCCTTGTGCCGGGCCTGGTCATGATGAGCGTCTTGCAGAACGCGTTCGCAAATTCGTCGTCTTCTCTCATCCAGAGCAAGATCACCGGCAATCTCGTGTTCGTGCTGCTGCCCCCGATTTCGCACGCCGAATTCTTCGGGGCCTATGTGATCGCCTCGGTCGTGCGTGGCCTCGTTGTCGGTGCGGGCGTGTTCGCGGTCACGGTCTGGTTTGCGCCGCCCGGCATCCGGGCGCCGCTCTGGATCGTGGCGTTCGGCTTCGGAGGTGCAGCGCTGCTCGGTGTTCTCGGGCTGATCGCGGGCATCGTATCCGACAGCTCGCTGCATTCCAGAACTTCATCATCATGCCGGCCACGTTCCTGTCCGGTGTGTTCTACTCGGTCAAGGGGCTGCCGCCTTTCTGGCTTGCCGTGTCGCACCTGAATCCCTTCTTCTACATGATCGATGGCTTCCGCTACGGCTTCTTCGCCCAGTCGGACGTCAACCCATGGGTCAGCCTGGCGGTGGTTGCGAGCGCCCTGGCCCTCGTGAGCGCCATCGCCTTGCGCATGCTTGCCAACGGCTACAAGATCCGCAACTAGCACCGGTCATGGCACCCACTCCCGAAGACGTCCGTCGCTACATCGCGCAAGGTCTCGACTGCAGCGTGCTCGAGGTGCAAGGCGACGGCCAGCATTTCGAAGCGCTGATCGTCAGTGCGGCCTTCGAAGGCAAAACCCGTGTCGCGCGCCATCAACTCGTCTACGCAGCACTCGGAGAACGTATGCGCGCGGAGATCCACGCTCTGTCGATGCGTACGTTGACGCCCGCGGAGCACGCGGCGCAGCGCACGTGAAACGCACCGCTTCACGCCTTTTTCACGGCAACTTCGCCGGGAGTTCGGCCGCGCTTGCGACCGTCGGGACTCGCCGCCTGCATCCCGCGGGCGCATTTGCGAGGACGGTCAAATGCCCGACACCCTGCCCATTCGCTTCGTCACCGCGCGCCCGCGGCAACCGATACCCGTTCCGATGGACAAGCTGAAGATCCGCGGTGGAACGCCGCTGCGCGGAGAGATTCCCGTGGCGGGCGCGAAGAACGCCGCGCTGCCGATCATCGCCGCGTCGCTGCTGACGGCCGACGAACTCGTCGTCACCAACGTCCCCGAGCTCGCCGATATCTCGACGATGGTGCGCCTGCTGCGCGGCATGGGTGTGGCCGTCGAGCGTAGTGGAGCACGTTGCGCGCTGCGCGCGGCGGCCGTGTCGTCGACCGAAGCGCCGTACGAACTGGTGAAGACGATGCGTGCATCGGTGCTCGTGCTCGGCCCGCTGCTCGCGCGCTTCGGACGGGCACGCGTTTCCCTGCCGGGCGGCTGCGCGATCGGCGCGCGGCCCGTGGATCAGCACATCAAGGGTCTCGAACTGCTCGGCGCAACCATCCATATCGAGCAGGGCTACATCGTGGCCGAAGCGCGCCGCCTGCGCGGCACTCGCATCGTCACCGACATGGTGACGGTCACCGGGACCGAGAATCTGATGATGGCGGCCACCCTCGCCGATGGCGAAACCGTCATCGAAAACGCCGCGCGCGAGCCCGAGGTCGTCGACCTCGCGGCCTGCCTGAATGCGATGGGCGCGCGCATTCGTGGCGCCGGCACCGATCGCATCGTGATCGGCGGCGTCAGCGGATTGGGTGGCGCCGCGCATCGGGTCCTGCCCGATCGGATCGAGACGGGAACGTTCCTGGTCGCCGCAGCGGCGAGCGGACTGTTCGGCGATGCCGACGTGCGCCTCACCGGCACGGAAGCATCGACGCTCGACGCCGTGATCGACAAACTGCGCGAATCGGGCAGCACGGTCGATACTGAACCCGATGCCATCCGCGTGCGTGCAGGAAAACGCCCGCAGGCGGTGAGCCTGCGCACCGCGCCGCACCCCGCCTTTCCGACCGACATGCAAGCCCAGTTCATGGCGCTCGACGCGGTGGCCGAAGGCGTCGCGCGCATCACGGAGACGATCTTCGAGAACCGCTTCATGCATGCGGTGGAGTTGCAACGCCTCGGTGCGCACGTCGACATCGAAGGGAACACGGCGCTCGTGACCGGCGTGCCCAAGCTGTCCGCGGCGACCGTCATGGCGACCGACCTGCGCGCATCGGCCAGCCTCGTGATTGCAGGGCTGGTCGCCGAAGGGGAGACCACGGTCGATCGCATTTACCATCTCGATCGCGGCTACGAGAAAATGGAGCAGCGGCTTGCCACGCTTGGCGCCGCAATCCAGCGCGTGAAGTGACAGGCAGTACACCTGCCGGCACGGTCCGCGCGCGCCGCATACGTTGACGACAAAACGGACGATCGATGATCACGCTGGCTCTCTCCAAGGGTCGCATCTTCGAGGAAACGAGGCCGCTGCTGGCGCGCGCCGGCATCACGCCGGTCGAGGACCCTGAGCGCTCGCGCAAGCTCATCATCGCGACATCCGACCCCGGTGTGCGCCTCGTCGTGGTGCGCGCCTCCGACGTGCCGACCTACGTTCAATACGGCGCGGCCGAGGCAGGTGTCGCCGGCAAGGACATCCTGCTCGAGCACGGCGCGCAGTGGGGTGATGTCGGTCTCGCGCAGCCGCTCGATCTGGGCATCGGGCGCTGCCGTCTCTGTGTCGCCGTGCCCGACGGCTTCGACTATGCCAACGCGGTCAGGCGCGGTGCCCGCCTGCGCGTGGCGACCAAGTACGTCGCCTGTGCTCGCGAGTTCTTCGCCGCCAAGGGCGTGCACGTCGATCTCATCAAGCTCTACGGCTCGATGGAACTTGCGCCCCTGGCGGGACTTGCCGACGCAATCGTCGACCTGGTCTCGACCGGCAGCACGCTGCGCGCGAACCGGCTGGTCGAGGTCGAAGAAATCGTTGCGATCTCTTCGCGCCTGATCGTCAACGCTGCTGCGCTCAAGCTCAAGCGCGCGGAGTTGATGCCGCTCGTCGCCAAGCTGGAAGCGGCGGTGGAGGCGACCACGTGAGTGCGGTGCGTCGCCTCGATACGCGCGCGCCGGACTTCGAGCAGGTCTTCGCGCATCTGAACGCGATCGAGCTGGCGACCGATCCGGCGATCGAACAGGCGGTCGAAGGGATTCTGGCCGACGTGCGCACGCGCGGGGACGCCGCGTTGCTCGAGTACACGGCGCGCTTCGACAACCTGCGCGCGAGCGAAATTGCGGCGCTGGAGATCACGCCGGCGCAGATGCGCGAAGCGCTGGAAGGACTGGAAAAGGAGCAGCAATCGGCATTGCTCGCGGCCGCCGAGCGCATACGAGCCTTTCATCAGCGCCAGTTCGAACTTCTGAAGGCGAGCGACTGGATCGACATCGAAGCTGATGGCACGCGCACCGGTCAGCGCATCGTAGCGCTCGATCGCGTGGGACTCTACGTCCCCGGCGGCAAGGCGGCATATCCGTCGTCGGTGCTCATGAACGCACTGCCGGCTCGAGTCGCGGGCGTGCACGATGTCGTGATGGTCGTGCCGACGCCGAACGGCGAACGCAATCCGCTCGTGCTCGCCGCCGCCTGCATCGGCGGCGTCACACGCGCATTCGCGCTCGGGGGCGCACAGGCGATCGCCGCCCTGGCGTACGGCACCGAAACGATCGCTCCGGTCGACAAGATCGTCGGTCCCGGTAACGCGTACGTCGCGAGCGCCAAGCGCCGCGTCTTCGGCACGGTCGGCATCGACATGATCGCGGGGCCGACCGAAATCTGGGTAATCGCCGATGCGAGCGCGCATCCCGACTGGGTCGCAATGGATCTCTTCTCCCAGGCCGAGCACGACGAGCACGCACAGGCGATCCTGCTCACGCCGGATGCGGCACTGGCCGACGCCGTCGGTGCGTCCATCGAGCGCCTGCTGCCGGCGCAGCCACGGCGCGAGATCATCGCCGCGTCGCTGGCGCGTCGTGGCGCGCTGATCACGACGCGCGACCTGCAGGAAGCGGCCACCCTCGTCAACCGCGCCGCGCCCGAGCACATGGAGATCGTCACGCGCGACCCGCAACAGATCTTTCCGCTCATCCGCCATGCCGGCGCGATTTTCGTCGGCCACTATTCGTCGGAGGCGCTCGGCGACTACTGCGCGGGTCCGAACCATGTCCTCCCGACGGTACGCACGGCGCGCTTCGCTTCCCCGCTCGGCGTGTACGACTTCGTGAAGCGCTCCAACGTGATCGAGGTCTCGGCGGCCGGCGCACGCAAACTCGCTCCCATCGCTTCCACCCTCGCGCGTGGCGAACGGCTGGAAGCCCACGCTTGCAGCGCCGAGTTGCGTACACAGACAAAGGACGCGGAATGAACGACGCAGCTCGTGCGGAGCCCGATCTCTCGCCGATTCGTCCGGAAATCCGCGCGATCGGCGCCTACCACGTCGCCGATGCGACCGGCCTGATCAAGCTCGATGCGATGGAGAACCCGTACCGGCTGCCGGCGCCGTTGGCCGACGAACTCGGCAGGCGGCTTTCCGACGTTGCGTTGAACCGATACCCGCCTGCGGACCCCGTGGCGCTCAAGGCCAAGCTCGCACGCGCCATCGGACTGCCGGCGGGCCTGCAGCTCATGCTCGGCAACGGTTCGGATGAGCTGATCCACCTCGTGATCCAGTCCTGCGCGCGACCTGGCGCGGTGGTACTCGCGCCGTGGCCGGGGTTCGTGATGTACGAACTCAGCGCGCACTTCGATGGATGCCGCTTCGTCGGTGTCCCCCTCGCGTCCGATTTTGCGCTCGATCGCGAAGCGATCTTGAAGGCGATCGCCGAGCAGCGACCGGCCGTGATCTTCCTTGCGCATCCCAACAATCCGACCGGCAATCTCTTCGACCACGCGACGCTCGAGGCAGTGCTTGCGGCGGCGCCCGGCCTCGTCGTGCTCGACGAGGCGTATCTGCCGTTCGCGCAGGACACGTGGTTGCCTGCTCTGCCCGCGCATCCGAACGCTCTCGTGCTGCGCACGTTGTCGAAGCTCGGCCTGGCGGGCGTTCGCCTCGGCTACCTCTGCGGTCATCCGGCCTGGATTGCAGAGTTCGACAAGGTCCGGCCGCCGTACAACGTCAATGTACTGACCCTGGCAGCCGTCGATCTGCTGCTCGATCATCTCGGCGAACTGGACCAGCAGGCGGCGCGCATCCGGCAGGAGCGCACGCGATTGCTCGGCGCATTGCGCACAATGCCGGGCGTCACCGCCTTCGATTCGGCGGCGAACTTCATCCTCATGCGCGTGCCGGACGCCGATCGCATCTTTGCCGGCCTGAAGGCACGCGGCATACTCATCAAGAACGTTTCGCGCATGCATGCCCTGCTCGCCGGCTGCTTGCGCGCCACCGTTGGAACGGCCGAGGAAAACGACGCCTTTCTCGCGGCGCTCGAGGCGAGCCTCAGGGATACTCAATGAATCCGCGTGCCGCGGAGGTCGTCCGCAACACGACTGAAACGAAGATCCGGGTTTTCGTCGACCTCGACGGGAGCGGACGGAGCCAGCTCGCAACCGGGATCGGCTTCTTTGACCACATGCTCGATCAGATCGCGAGGCATGGCGCGCTCGATCTGACGATCGAGGCCAAGGGCGACCTGCACATCGATGGCCACCACACGGTGGAGGACGTCGGCATCACGCTGGGTCAGGCGGTCGCGCGCGCCGTCGGTGACCGCAAGGGTATCCGCCGCTACGGCCACGCCTATGTGCCGCTCGACGAAGCGCTGTCGCGCGTCGTGATCGATTTTTCGGGAAGGCCCGGACTGGAATGGCACGTTCCCTTCACGCGTGCGCGCATCGGCGAGTTCGACGTGGATCTCGCGCACGAGTTCTTCCAGGGCTTTGCCAACCACGCGCTGGTCACTCTGCACGTCGACAACCTGCGCGGCGAGAACTCGCATCACCAGTGCGAAACGGTGTTCAAGGCATTCGCCCGCGCCCTGCGCTTCGCCGTCGAGGCCGATCCGCGCGCGGCGGGCGTCGTTCCCAGCACCAAGGGCACGCTCTAGCGCGCTGTTCCCGCACACCACATCGCAGCCGTCAGCCGTGGCCTCGATCGCGATCGTCGACTATGGGATGGGCAACCTGCATTCGGTCGCCAAGGCGGTCGAGCACGCAGCGCCCAACGCGCGCGTTCGTGTCAGTTCCGATCCCAAGGTGATAACCGAAGCGGATCGTGTCGTGTTTCCGGGCCAGGGTGCGATGCCGGACTGCATGCTTTACCTCCGTCAGGCGGGTCTGGAAGAGGCGGTCGAGCGGGCTGCGCGCGAGAAGCCGCTGCTCGCGGTATGCATAGGCGAGCAGATGCTTTTCGACCTGTCCGAAGAGGCGAAGCCGCCGGCGACACAGACACCCGGGCTCGGCGTTTTCGCGGGCCGCGTGGTGCGGTTTCGCGACGCCGAGTTAGTGCAGCCTGAAGGAAACCGCCTCAAGCTTCCTCATATGGGCTGGAACCGGGTACGGCAGGCGCGGCCCCACGTGCTGTGGCACGGCATCGCCGACGAAAGCTGGTTCTACTTCGTTCACAGCTACTACGTCGCCCCCTCCGACCCGGCCGTCATTGCGGGGGAGGCCACGTACGGACGGATCTTTACCTGCGTAGTCGCGCGGGATAACATTTTTGCAACCCAGTTTCACCCCGAAAAGAGCGCCGCAGCCGGACTGCGAATCTACGAAAACTTCACGCGCTGGAATCCCTGAGCGAACACGCCGGGGCTCCGCCAACTGGGTTCACTCCTCATCCTTCTCTCCCCGACCCCGACTCCCTCTATTCGGACTTGCCTGGTGGTGCACTAAGCCCCCCATGCTTCTGATCCCCGCCATCGACGTGAAGGACGGACGTTGCGTGCGCCTGCGCCAGGGCGACATGAAGAGCGCGACCGTGTTCTCGGAGGACCCCGTGGGAATGGCGCGCCACTGGGTCGCGGAAGGGGCGCGCCGGCTGCACATCGTCGACCTCAACGGCGCACGGTCGGGGCGCCCCGTCAACGAGCCGGTGATTCGCAAGATCATCTCCGCGGTCGGCGCCGATGTGCCGATCCAGCTCGGCGGTGGCCTGCGCGACCTCGACACGATCGAGCGCTACATCGACGGCGGTGTCAGCTTCGTCGTCATCGGTACCGCGGCAGTGAAGAACCCCGGGTTCCTGCACGACGCGTGCAGCGCATTCGGCGGCCACGTGATCGTGGCGCTCGACGCGAAGGACGGCAAGGTCGCAACGGACGGCTGGAGCAAGCTCACGGGCCACGACGTCGTCGATCTGGCCAAGAAATTCGAGGACTACGGCGTCGATGCCATCCTCTACACCGACATCGGCCGCGACGGGATGCTCGTCGGCGTGAATGTCGACGCGACGCGCGCGCTGGCGCGCGCCGTCAAGATCCCGGTGATCGCCAGCGGAGGGGTGGCCAACGTCGCCGACATCGAGCAGCTGTGCGCGGTGGCGGAAGACGGCATCGAGGCGGTCGTGCTGGGCCGGTCGCTCTACGAAGGCACGCTCGATTTCAAGGCTGCGCAAACCCGTGCCGACGAGCTTTCCGATGAATGATCGGGGCTGCTAGCGCACGCCTTCGCGCTGGCAGATCGCAAAATCCTCGAAAGCGCCAGCGGCTGCGAGCGCGGGTCGGGAAGTGCCGCACAGGTCAGGCCTCGCTTGGACCCCCGCAACGCGCGCGGGCAGCGTGCGAAAGCGCAGGTCGAGCGCGTCCGCATCCGCGAACAGCTTGCGCACCGGATGCCACCCGAGGTAGAGCGCCCAAAGCGGGGTCGTCACGTTGTTCTCCTCGTACAGGAGAGCGTCTTCGCGGGCGCGGATCGTGCCGTCGACCAGGTTGCCAGTGACCAGCGCGGTGCTCTCCGGATAACGGAGGTACACGCCTGCCGTGTCGAGCAGCGTGTTCTGCGCAAGGCGTGAACGCGGCGACTGGCGGATGTAGATCCCTTCGTCGGAGCATGAAGCGATCAGGTTGTCCGCCATCACGCCGTCTTCATGCTCCAGCACGCACTTTCGATCCCGGCATGCTCCCGGTGCGCTGCCACCGCCGCCGAATGAAAGCCCGACGCGGCGACCGGGTACTCCGAGCAGCCGCCATTCGCAGATCACCACATTGCGCAGGAACTGGTTGCCGCGTCCGCCGCCCTTCGCGAAAGCACCGTAGCTCGTGAAGTCGCCACCGGCCTTCGCGAAGTCGGCAATCAGGTTGGCTTCGATCGACCAGTCGTTCGCGGCGACGATATCGATGGGCGTGACGGGCGTGTCCGTCCGCCGTGGTGCTCCGTTGACGAATGTGTTGTCGGCGATGCGCCCGCTGTCGGGGAACCGCCCGTCGCGTCCGTTGATCTTCACGTGGGCGTTGAAGTCGCTGACCTGGTTGTTCCGGATGACGACGTGATGCGCGGGGCCGACCACGTGAAACGCGTGTTCGCACCCTGCGTGGTTCGCGCACACCCCGCGTATCACCAGGTTCTCGAAGCGCCAGAACGGCGCGGTGACGAGGAATCCCTCGAGCAGATCGAACTCCAGCGTGACCGTGCCGAAGATCTCGGCGCGTACCGTGATCGGTGCAGATCCGGTCCCGCCGCCCGCCGGTGTCTCCATTGCCGCGCCGTTGAATCGATAGATGCCCGGCGCAAGAACGATGACATCGCCTGGCCGTGCGGCGGCAATGGCCGTGCGCAATTGTTCGGAACGTTCGACGATGGTGGTCGGTGCAGCTTCCTTGGTCGGCGCGTCGACGCGCGCACCGGCCCACATCGGCAGAGCCAGGCGTGGCGACATGTCGCCACGGTCGAGCGCCCGCATGGTGCGGTTGGTCATGCTGCCGATCGCCTCGATCCAGGAAGCGTGACCCGAGGCCAGCTTCTCGACGTGCAGACCGACGAGACGCGGCGCCACGCCAACGCGCTCGAGCACGTATGCGAGCGCGAGCGCGCCCGCCGCCAGCACCAGCACAAGGAAGCCTCTGCGTATCCACTTTCGGCGCGAACGGCGTCCGCTGCCGCTCTGAGGGGCGGCGTAGTTGCTGCGGCTATGCTTGCGCTGTTGCGTCAAGAGACCGATCGGCAATGCTGGCGAAACGCATTATCCCTTGCCTCGACGTCACTGCAGGACGGGTCGTGAAAGGCGTCAACTTCGTCCACCTGCGCGACGCCGGCGATCCGGTCGAGATTGCACGCCGTTACGACGAGCAGGGCGCCGACGAGCTGACCTTTCTCGATATCACGGCCTCGTCCGACGCCCGCGACATTCTTTTGCACGTGATCGAATCCGTAGCCGACCAGGTGTTCATTCCGCTCACCGTCGGCGGAGGCGTGCGCCAGGTCGAAGACGTGCGGCGCCTGCTCAACGCCGGGGCCGACAAGGTTTCGATCAACACTTCCGCCGTGGAAAACCCCGGCCTGATCGAGGCGACGAGCGGGCGCTATGGTTCGCAATGCATCGTGGTGGCAATCGATGCCCGGCGGCGCGATGGCTCCCGCCCGGAGCGGGGCTGGGAAGTGTTTACGCATGGCGGTCGTCGCGCGTCCGGCCTGGACGCAGTCGAGTGGGCGCGCCGCGTCGTGCAGTTGGGTGCGGGCGAGATATTGCTCACCAGCATGGACCGGGACGGCACGCGCGCCGGATTCGATCTCGAGCTGACGCGCGCAGTCGCCGATGCCGTGCCCGTGCCGGTCATCGCATCCGGAGGCGTCGGCTCGTTGCAGCACCTCGCTGACGGCGTGACCGTCGGGGGAGCCGACGCCGTGCTCGCGGCTTCGATTTTCCACTTCGGCGAATTCACGGTGCAGCAGGCGAAGGAGTATCTCGCCGCGCGTGGTATCGCGATGCGCCTGAACTGAACTCAGATGGCGTGGCTCGACGACGTAGCATTCGATGAACGCGGCCTGGTGACGGTGGTCGCCCAGGACGCCGCGACGCAGCGTGTGCTGATGGTTGCATGGGCGAATCGGGACGCGCTGACCGAGACCGCCGCGACCGGGCATGCCGTGTACTGGTCGCGCTCGCGCGGCAAGCTCTGGCGCAAGGGCGAGGAGTCCGGTCACCGCCAGCGCGTTGTGGAAATCCGCCTGGACTGCGACGGCGACGTGGTGCTCTACGCTGTCGAGGCGGTGGGCGGAATCTCGTGCCACACGGGGCGCGAAAGCTGCTTCTTCCGGCGCCTCGGGGATGACGCGTGGCTCACCGTCGATCCGGTCCTCGAAGACCCTGAAGTCGTATATCGCAAGTGACCTGTGCGCCATGGACGAATCGACGCTGACCCGGCTGGCGGATGTGATCGAGTCCCGCAAGGGGGGTGATCCGGAGCGGTCCTACGTCGCGCGCCTCCTGGCGCGTGCCCCCGATGCGATCCTGAAGAAGATCGGCGAGGAGGCAACCGAGACGGTGATGGCGGCGAAGGACGAAGCGCCCGAGCGCATCGTCAGCGAGTGTGCGGATCTGTGGTTTCACTGCCTCGTGATGCTGGCGCACTACGGGCTGCGGCCCGAGGCAGTCCTCGCCGAACTGGAGCGGCGCGCGGGCACGTCGGGGATCGAAGAAACGGCCGCTCGCGCGGCCGTCGCGCGCGAGCTCGGGGAAAAAGGCTGATTCCCCACTTAACTACGGAAGCGATGATGAGTGCCGATCCGAACTGCATCTTTTGCCGCATCGTGCGCGGCGAAATTCCGAGCAAGAAGGCGTACGAAGACGACGAAGTGCTCGTATTCCACGACATCAACCCGGCTGCGCCCGTGCACCTGCTGATGGTTCCCAAGGAACATTTCGAGACGCTTGCGGACGCGCGCCCCGAACACGAGCATCTGTTGGGTAAAATGATGCTTCTCGCACCGCGGCTCGCACGAGAACAGGGCGTCACG
>Ga0335085_10011980_pt1 | contig 12810 bp, 9 predicted proteins | sample Lox_Sample_45_FD_206712 | JGI IMG/M metagenome (GOLD analysis project Ga0335085, IMG submission 206712) | Soil microbial communities from Loxahatchee National Wildlife Refuge, Florida, United States - Lox_Sample_4.5 | ecosystem: Environmental > Terrestrial > Soil > Wetlands | place: USA: Florida...
GGGATTGACGAACCCATAGGCCGCCGCCCGTTCCCGGATGATCGGAATCGGCGCGTTGAGGTCTTCCTTGACGGAGTACTGGCTCTTGATCTCCGTAAACGCCGCGCCGAGCACCACGTTGCCTGCCCGCCCGACCGCGTCGGCCAGCGCCCGGTCATCTGCCGGACCTCTCGACGACGGCTCGGGAAAGACGATATCAAAACCGATCGCCGCGGGCTTTCCCCGGCTCACGATATCGAGAAACTGGCCGTGCAGGGCGCGCGGCCACGGCCACTGGAGGTCCAGCTCGTCGAAGGAATCCTCGTCGATCGAAACGATGATGATCGGGGTCTGCGGCTGGATCGGGCCGCGCAGGTGGAACTGCGTGTTGTACGCCCATCGCTCCACCCCCTCCATAAGCCCGAGGACGGACGCCAGCGCCACGACGCCCCCGAACAGGGCTCCCCGGAGCAGGAGGCGCGCCGACTTTTTCTGCCAGTCCGTGGCTACCCCTTCTTGGCGAACGGGATCTTGAGTTCCTGGATCTTCTTGCGGAGGGTGTTGCGGTTGAGCCCGAGCAGCGCGGCGGCCTGGTTCTGGTTGCCGCCGGTCTCTTCCAGGACCAACGCGATCAGCGGCTTCTCGACCGCCTTGATGAGGAGCGGATGGAGGTCCGATCCCGCGCCCAGCTTCATGCGCCGGACGAAACCACGCAGCTTGGTCCCGATGAACTCTTCGAGGCCGAGTTCCTCATGGGGTTTCGCCTTGCCCCTCGACGCCTTGTGGCCGTTGCACAAGGCCTTCACCGGTTCGGTCGCCCGCCGGAGGAAGCCGGTCCCGCCCACGAGCACCATCTGCGGAGACGTCCCCAGCGCCTCGCTGAGCATCTTCATCTCATTGACCCAGTCCTTGCGCGACTCGAGGATCACGGCGTCGTAGGGCCGCCTGGGCGTTTTACGGATCGCCGCCGCGACGTCCTTGGCGATCGTGACCACGCATTCGGGGCAGTCCTGCCGGTACAGTTCGATAAGGTCCGGGTTGGCGGTCACAACGAGCAGATGAACGACGGCTCGGGCAAGCATCGGAACTCCGGACGTTCTAACTGGAGAGGGTCGTACTAATAGCAGCCCGTCCGGAACCTGTCAAGCGCAAGAATGCGCCGCCGGAGGATTGTCAGAATTTTTCAGAGCGCGACGGAAAACACCAGCCCGCCGTCCACCGCGTCCACCCGCACCGTCTGCCCTTCCTTGAGCGTCCCGTCCAGGAGTTTCATCGCCAGCGGGTTGAGGATCTCGCGCTGGATCATCCGCTTGAGCGGGCGCGCGCCGTAGACGGCGTCGTAGCCGGTCAGCGCCAGATGCTCCTTGGCCTCGTCCGTCAGCACGAGCTGGATGCGGTGCTCGTCCAGGCGGCGGCCCAACTGCTTGACCTGCAATTCGACGATCGCCGAGAGCTGCTCCTGCGTGAGCGGGCAGAACATCACGATGTCGTCGATGCGGTTCAGGAACTCCGGCCGGAAATGGCCGCGCAGGACTTCCAGCGCGCGGGCGCGCATCTCGGCCTCATCCCCGTCCGCCGCCGCTTCCTGGATCTCCCGGCTCGCGATGTTGGACGTCATGATGATCACGGTGTTCTTGAAATCCACCGTGCGGCCCTTGCCGTCGGTGAGGCGCCCGTCGTCCAGCAGTTGCAGCAGGACGTTGAGGACGTCCTGATGCGCCTTCTCGATCTCGTCGAACAGCACGACCGTATAGGGCCGGCGGCGCACCGCCTCGGTGAGCTGCCCGCCCTCCTCGTAGCCGACGTAGCCGGGCGGCGCCCCGATGAGCCGCGCGACCGCATGCTTTTCCATGTACTCCGACATGTCGAGCCGCACCATCGCCTGCTCGTCGTCGAACAGGAACTCCGCCAGCGCCCGCGCCAGCTCGGTCTTCCCCACGCCGGTCGGCCCCAGAAAGATGAAGGAGCCCATCGGACGCTTCGGGTCCTGGATGCCCGCCCGGGAACGCCGCACGGCGTTGGACACCGCCACAATCGCTTCGTCCTGGCCGATCACCCGGCGACGCAGCCGGTCTTCCATGTGGACGAGCTTCTTGGTTTCGGTTTCGATGAGGCGGGTCACCGGAATGCCGGTCCATTTGGCGACGATCTTCGCGATGTCCTCGTCGTCCACTTCTTCCTTCAACAACCGCGTCTCGCCGGGCAGGCCCTGGAGGCGCGCGTTTTCCGCCGTCAACTGCTTGGCGAGCTCCGTCATCCGCCCATAGCGCAGCTCGGCCGCCCGGCCCAGATCGCTGTCGCGCTCGGCCCGTTCGGCTTCCTGCTTGGCCGTTTCCAGCTTTTCCTTGATCTCGCGGATCTTCTTGATGGACTCCTTCTCCGCCTGCCACTGCGTGGTCAACGCCTCGGTTTCACCGCGCAGTTGCGCGAGTTCCTTCTCGACCTTTTCCAGACGCCCCTGCGCCGGCGCGTCCTTGTCGCGGCGGATGCCCTCGCGCTCGATTTCGAGCTGGCGGATGCGGCGCGTGCGCTCGTCCAGCGGCGTGGGCATGCTGTCGATCTCCATGCGCAGGCGCGACGCCGCCTCGTCCACGAGATCGATCGCCTTGTCCGGCAGGAACCGGTCGCTGATGTATCGCTTGGACAGCGTGGCCGCGGCAACGAGCGCCGAATCCTTGATCCGCACTCCGTGGTGGACTTCGTACCGCTCCTTGAGCCCGCGCAGGATCGAGACTGTGTCCTCGACCGAGGGCTCCGCCACCATCACCGGCTGGAACCGGCGCTCCAGCGCGGGGTCCTTCTCGATGCGCTTGCGGTATTCGTCCAGCGTGGTCGCGCCGACGCATCGGAGATCGCCGCGCGCCAGGGCGGGCTTGAGCATGTTGGACGCGTCCATCGCGCCCTCGGCCGCGCCCGCGCCGACCAGCGTGTGAATCTCGTCGATGAAGAGGATGATGGTGCCGGCGCCTTCCTCGACCTCGCGCAGCACGGCCTTGAGCCGATCTTCAAATTCTCCGCGGAACTTGCTCCCGGCCACCAAGGCTCCCAGGTCCAGCGCCACCACGCGGCGGTTCTTGAGACCCTCCGGCACATCGCCGTTGACGACGCGCTGGGCCAGTCCCTCGGCGATCGCCGTCTTGCCGACGCCCGGTTCGCCGATGAGGCAGGGGTTGTTCTTGGTGCGGCGCGAGAGCACCTGGATCACGCGGCGGATTTCCTCGTCGCGCCCGATGACCGGGTCCAATTTCCCCTTGCGGGCCAGATCGGTGAGGTCGCGGCTGTACTTGGCCAGCGCCTGGTACTTTTCCTCCGGCTCCTGATCCGTCACGCGCTGCGTGCCCCGGACGGCGGTCAACGCGGAGTACAGACGGTCCTTCGTCACGCCCAGCCGCTTGAGCACGCCGGCGGCCGCGCCGCCGGCATCCGCGATGGCCAGCAGCAGGTGCTCGGTGCTCAGGTACTCGTCCTTGAACCGCTCGGCTTCCTGTTCGGCCGCGGAAAAGACGTCGCCCAATCGGTGCGAAATGGCGACCTGCCCTGCGCCCGATCCGGAAACCTGGGGGATTTTCTTCAACTCCTGTTCGAGTTCACGCCCCAACACGGCGGGATCGACGCCCAGTTTTTGCAGCAGCCCCGGCGTGAGCCCTTCGCGTTGCCGAATCAGCGCCAACGCGAGATGTTCGACATCGATTTGCTGGTGTCCGCCCTTCTCGGCCAGCTTCTGAGCCTCGGCAAGGGCTTCCTGTGTCTTGATGGTCAGGCGGTCGAAGCGAATCATAGCTCTCCTTCTCAGCGCGTCTACGCGCCGCTTATACAATGGGGATAAGGCGGAGAGACGAGAAGTCAAGGAAATGAATTTCGCTTGACAGGCCTATGTTAATCACGGTATAAGGTCCGTAATACTGTTTTCCTATCGGATCAGTAGGGATTAACGAATGTACTTCTCAGCCAAGGGAGAATACGGCATTATGGCTGTGCTCGATCTAGCCCTGACCAAAGGGGCCGATCCCGTCCAGGCCAAGTCCATTGCGGATCGGCAGGGCATCCCGCTTCGGTTTCTGGAGCAGATTCTCAGCGCGCTCAAACATGCGGGCCTCGTCGAGAGTTCCCGTGGCGCACATGGAGGGTATCGCCTGGCCAAGCCGGCTGAAGACATTCGCGTGGGGGACGTGATCCAGGCGGTGGACGGGCCCATCGCCGTGAACACCCGCGCGCTGCCCCGTCATGGAAACGGCAACGGCCACCGCGCCGGCCATGGCTCCATCGTCCAGGGCGTCTGGAAAGAGGTGAAGGACAAGGTCCTGGAAACCATGAACCGCACCACGCTGGCCGACCTCTGCCGGCGGGCGCGCGACCTTGAAGAAAAACGCGTGCTGATGTACCACATCTGAATTCTTTGGAGCCCATACCATGAAGACGCCATCGACGCAGACGATACGGACGATCCCGATCCCGCCCGAGATCCTCGGCGAGATCGAGTCGTTCGAAGAAGAAGTCGCCAAGCTACTGAAGGGCGACGTGTCGCTCGACATGTTCCGGCCCTTCCGCCTCCAACACGGGATCTACGGCCAGCGCCAGCCCGGCGTCCAGATGGTCCGGATCAAGATTCCGTTCGGCGGCCTCAATTCCAACCAGCTGCGCGTCATCGCCGAGATGGCCGACCGCTACGCCACCGGCGTGGGCCACGTCACGACCCGCCAGGACATCCAGCTGCACTACGCGCGCGTCGAGGACTGCGGGACGATCATGCGCCGGCTGGCGGAAGTCGGCGTCACGACCCGCGAGGCCTGCGGGAACACCGTGCGCAACGTCACCGCCTGCCACCTGGCCGGCGTCTGCCAGGGCGAAGTCTTCGACGTGACGCCGTACGCCAAGGCGGTCTCCGCCCATCTGTTGCGCAACCCGCTCAACCAGAGCCTGCCGCGCAAGTTCAAAATCGCCTTCTCCGGGTGCCGGCACGACTGCGCCATGACGCCGATCCACGATCTCGGCTTCCTGGCGGCGAAAAACCCAGACGGCACCATCGGCTTCCGGGTGACCGCGGGCGGCGGGCTGGGCTCCGCGCCGCGGATCGCGCAGCTCCTGCGCGAGTTCATGCCCATGGAGGACCTGCTGCCCACCTGCGACGCGCTCATCAAGGTGTTCGACAACCTGGGCAATCGCAAGAACCGCAACAAGGCGCGGATGAAATTCGTCATCGAGAAGCTGGGCTTCGAGGAGTTCAAACGCCGGTTCGAGGCCGAGTACGCCGTCATCCGCAAGAGCTACAACGGGAAGCTGAACCTGCCGACCATCGCCGACGCCGCGCCCCAACTGATTCAGCCGACCCGGTCGAACGGCGGCAACGGCAGCGGAGGCAACGGCCACGCGGAGACGCCGTTTGAAATGTGGCGGCGCACGAACGTCGTCCTCCAGCGGCAGCCGGGCTTCTCCACCGCCTTCATCCGGCTCGCCATGGGCGACATTACCTCCACGCAGATGCTCGAGGTGGCCGATCTCATCGACGAGTACGCCAACGGCAATATCCGCACCACGATCCAGCAGAACCTCTGCATCCGGTGGGTGCCGAACGACAATGTGCAGGCACTTTATGATCGCTTGGTCGCGGCCAACCTCGGCGACCCCGGCGCCGAACTCGTCGAGGACATCATCGCCTGCCCCGGCACTGATACGTGTGGTTTGGGAATCACGTCGTCCAAAGGACTGGCGCGCGCCCTGGCCGAGGTCTTTCCCGCGGGCAAGGTGCCGGCCGACCTCAGCCAGGAGTCGGTGAAGATCAGCGGCTGCCACAATTCCTGCGCCCAGCATCACATCTCGACCATCGGGCTCCACGGCGTCGGCAAGCGGATGGGCGAGCACTTCGCCCCGCATTACGAGCTGCACCTGGGCGGGCGGATCGACGGCGTGCCCAAGATCGGCCAGATGACCGTCAAGCTGCCGGCCAAGAACGTCCCGGCGGCCGTTTCGCATCTCCTGGACTTCTGGCGGCAGCACCGCCGCGAGGGCGAGCGGCTTCTGGACTTCATCGAGCGCACCGGCAAGGCCCGGCTTAAGGAAGAGCTCATCCCCTTCACCATCGTGCCGCCCTTCGAGGAGGACCCTTCGTACTATTTCGATTGGGAGGGCGAGGACGAATTCGTCCTGGAGGACCTCGGCCCAGGCGAGTGCGCGGGGGGCGCGCTGGAGATGATCGAGAACCGCATCCTCGAAGCCGAGCAGGAGCTGTACCAGGCCCGGCTGCTGGAGGGCAAGGCGCAGCACGCCACCGCCTTGAACAAGGCGTACCGGGCCGTGCTGGCGGCCGCCAAGGCGGTGCTGGTGCCGGAAGGCATCGACCCCAACACGGACGCCGAGACGTTCGTCGAGTTCGAGCGCCTGTTCGGCGCGACGGGGCGCATCTCCAAGGCCTACGCCGCGCCGTCCGCGAACATCGGCGACCTCGGCCCGCAGAACACCACGGCCGCCTTCGCCGCCGAAAAGCTGGCTTATGCGAAAGGCTTCGTCGACGCCTGCAAGATCCTCACGGAAGACATGAGCCAGAGCCTCAAACAGAAGGACCTGGACGAGAAACAGGCAACAGGAGAGTGCGCCATGCCCACCCCTTCGGCTCCCGATCAGGAGCCTTCCGCGAAATCCGTGACGACGCTGGACCTGCGCGGCGTCATGTGCCCAATCAACTACGTCAAGACGAAACTCAAGCTCGAGATGATGGACGAGGGCGAGATCCTGGAGGTCTGGCTGGACGCGGGCGACCCGATCAAGAACGTGCCCCAGTCGCTGCGGAACGACGGCCAGAAGGTCCTGGCGGAAACACCGGCGGACAATTACTTCAAGGTCACCGTGGAGAAGGTCGGATGACGCCGACGGCTTCCACTGCCGACTGGAAGGCCCTGAGCGACTCGTTCGAGGCCAAGGCGCCGCAGGACGTCCTCTCGTACGCCCTCGCGACGTACTTCCCGGACATCGTGCTGGCCAGCAGCTTCGGCGCCGAGGATGTCGCGCTGATCGACATGGCGCACCGGATCAATCCCCGGACGCCGATCTTCTACCTGGACACGGACTTCCTGTTCACGGAGACCTACGAGACGCGCGACCGGCTGATCGCGAAATACGGGATCGCGCCCATCCAGGTGAAGTCCCTGCTCACGCCGGAGCGGCAGGCGGAGAAATTCGGCGACAAGCTCTGGGAGCGCCGGCCGGACGAGTGCTGCAACCAGCGGAAGGTGGAGCCGCTCGCGCGGGTCCTGAAGGGGTACAAGGCCTGGGTCACCGGCATCCGCCGCGACCAGGCGCCGACCCGCGCCAACGCCGGGCTGGTCGAGTGGGACCAGAAGTTCCAGCTGGTGAAGTTCAATCCGCTGGCCCGGTGGACGTGGGAGAACGTCTGGACCTACATCAAGCTGCACGAGGTCCCGTACAATCCGCTCCACGACCGGAACTATCCGAGCATCGGCTGCACCTACTGCACCCGTCCCGTCCTGCCCGGCGAGGACCCGCGGGCCGGCCGCTGGGCCGGCCAGGCGAAAACCGAGTGCGGCCTTCATAGTAAGTAAGACATCATGGATACTCATCTCCGCCAACTCGAAGACCAGAGCGTCTACATCTTTCGCGAGGCGTACAAGCATTTCGACAACCTCGCGATGCTGTGGTCCATGGGCAAGGACTCCACCGTGCTCCTGTGGCTCGCCCGCAAGGCGTTCTTCGGGCACGTCCCCTTTCCGCTGATCCACATCGACACGAGCTACAAGATCCCGGCCATGATCGAGTACCGGGACCGGTTCGCCCGCGAGTGGCGGCTGAACCTGGTCATCGGCCAGAACAAGGAGGCCTTGGCCGGCGGGATGAACCATACGCTGGGCCGCGTCGAGTGCTGCACCGCGCTCAAGACCAACGGGCTCAAGAACCTGATCGCCGAGAAGGGCTACACCGGCGTCATCCTCGGCGTGCGGGCCGACGAGGAAGGCACGCGCGCCAAGGAGCGCTACTTCTCCCCGCGCGACAAGCACGGGGACTGGGACTTCCGCGAGCAGCCGCCGGAGCTGTGGGACCAGTTCAAGACGACGTTCCCCGAGGGCACGCACATCCGGGTCCATCCCCTGCTGGACTGGACCGAGATCAACATCTGGGAATACATCCGGGCCGAGCGCATCCCGATCATCGACCTCTACTTCGACAAGGGCGAGGGGACCCGCTACCGGAGCCTGGGCTGCGCCCCCTGCACGGCCCCGATCAAGTCCACCGCCAGGACCGTAGACGAGATCATCGAGGAGCTGCGCCGCACGACCGTGGCCGAGCGGTCCGGCCGCGCCCAGGACGAAGGGCGCGGGATGGAACTGCTCCGCAAAGACGGGTACATGTAATGAAGACCGCGCCCGCCAAGACCGCCGAGCATCTGAATATCGTCATCGTGGGCCACGTGGACCACGGCAAGTCCACGCTGCTCGGCCGCCTCTACGCGGACACCGGCTCGCTGCCGGAAGGCAAGCTCGACAAGGTCCGGGACATCTGCCGCCGCCAGGGCAAGGAGTTCGAGTATGCCTTTCTGTTCGACGCGTTCCTGGAGGAGCAGGAGCAGGGCATCACGATCGACACCGCCCGCACGTTCTTCAAGTGGCAGGACCGCCATTACATCATCATCGACGCGCCGGGCCACAAGGAGTTTTTGAAGAACATGATCTCCGGCGCGGCGCGCGCGGAGGCGGCGCTCCTGGTCATCGACGCCCAGGAAGGCGTCAAGGAGCAGTCGAAGAAACACGGCTACCTGTTGTCATTGCTCGGCGTCCGGCAGGTGGCCGTCGTCGTCAATAAGATGGACCTGGTCGGCTACCGGCAGGACGTGTTCGAGGCGATCGAGAAGGAGTACCGGGAATTCCTGGCGCAGCTCAAGGTGACGCCGGAGCGGTTCGTGCCGGTCAGCGCAAAGCTCGGAGACAATATCGCCACGCAGAGCGCCCACATGCCGTGGTACAGCGGCCCGACGGTGCTGGACAGCCTCGGCCTGTTCCGGAAGGAGACCTCGCGCGAACAGCAGCCGTTGCGCTTTCCGGTCCAGGACGTCTACAAGTTCGACGCGCGCCGGATCATCGCCGGCCGCATCGCCGCGGGACGGATCAAGGTCGGCGACCGCCTGGTCTTCTCCCCGTCGAACAAGTCGGCCCTCGTCAAAACGATCGAGGCCTTCAACGCGGAACCGGTCCCGACGGAGGCAACGGCCGGCCAGTCCACCGGCATCACGCTGGACGAACAGATCTTCATCGAGCGCGGCGAGATCGCCTCGCTCGAGGACTCGGCGCCGCTGGTCTCCACCACGTTCCGGTGCAACCTGTTCTGGATGGGACGCCACCCGCTCGAGGCCGGCAAGAAATATCTCCTGCGGCTGGCGACCCGCGAGGTGGAGTGCGAGGTGGCCATCATCCACCGGATCATCGACGCGGCCGACCTCGCGGCCCGCGAGGCCCGGGCGATCGTCGGCCGGAACGAAGTGGCCGAGCTGACGATCCGCACGAAATCGCCCCTCGCGTTCGACCTGTACGGCGACTCCGAAGTCACCGGCCGCTTCGTACTGGTGGACCAGTACGACGTCTCAGGCGGCGGGATCCTGACCGAAGCGGTGAAGGACGAACAGACCGTGCTGCGCGAGGAAGCCCGGCGGCGCGACATCGCGTGGGTCAAAGGGGACGTCGGCGCCGAAGACCGGGCGAGACACTTCGGGCACCGCGCCGCCCTGGTGCTCATCACCGGCGGGCGCCACACCGGCAAATCCTTCCTGGCGAGACGCCTGGAGAGCCGGCTCGTGGCCGACGGCCGCCATACCTATCTCCTCGACGGCGCGAATCTCCGGCGAGGCCTGGACGCGGATTTGCGGGAGGACGGCACCGGCGAGATCGTGCGGCGGTTCGGCGAGGTGGCGCGCCTGCTGATCGACACGGGCCTGATCGTGGTGTCCACCACCAACGCGTTCGGAGGGGCCGACCATCAGGCGATCCGGACGCTGGTTCACCCGGCGCCCGTCATTGCCGTCCACATGTCGAAGGGCGAGGAGGATCCCCCGCCCAACACCGATCTGGCCTTCCCCGGGCCGAAGGACTTCGAGGCGATCGCCGCTCAGGTCATCCAGGAACTGAAAACCCGCGGCGTCCTCGCCGAGGCCCTCGGCGCCAAACCGCAGTTCCACTACTCGATCTAACCATGTCTGAGACGATGCAAACCCTGATCGCCAAGGTCGGCAGAGGCGAAAAGGGCGCCAAGGACCTCACCTATCAGGAGGCCGCCGGCGCCATGCGTCTGCTGCTGGAAGGCACCGCCACGCCCGCCCAGGCCGGCGCGTTCCTCATCGCCATGCGGATCAAGAGCGAGTCGGTCAGCGAGCTGGCGGCGTTCATCAGCACGGCGCGCGAGTATGTGCCGCCCCTGCCGGTCCCGCCCGATCTCGTGTTCGTGGACATTCCCAGCTATGCGGGCAAACAGGACAGCTGGCACGTCCTGCTGCCGGCAACGATCGTTGCTTCCGCCGCGGGCGTTCCCGTACTCCTGCACGGCTATGACGGCGTGCCGAACCGGGTCTCGACGGCGGCGGTCGCCGCGAAGCTCGGCCTTCCGGTTGACCTGGAACCCAAACAGGCGGCGGAGTGCCTGGCGCAGAAAGGGTGGGCCTACCTCGACATTGGACTGTACCACCCGCTCGTCTTCCGCTTTCTGGAACTGCGGAAGGAACTCGGCGTGCGCAGTTTCTTCCAGCCCGTCGCCCGGGCGCTGAACCCGGGACGGGCGCGGATCTCCATCATCGGGATGTCGCACCCGCCCTACTTCGAGAAGATCGCCGAGGCGCTCCGGATGATGGGCACCGCGCAGGCGCTCGTGGTGCGCGGGCTTGAAGGCGAGCCGGAGCTGTCGATCAGCTCGATCACCAAGGCCATCGAACTGCGGGAGGACCGGATCACCCCCTTTACCCTGCAACCGAAAGATTTCGACATGACGTTCGGGCGCCTCGAGGACCTGGCCTCGCCCGGCCTTGACGGCGAGGCCGCGGTGCTCGCGAAGATTCTCGGGGACGAGTTCAAGGGCAACATGCGCGATTGGGTGGTGATGAACGCCGCGATGATTCTCTACGCCGGCGGCAAGGCTCCCTCCATTCGCGACGCCGTCTCCCTCGCCCAGGAAGCCCTCGCCTCCGGCGCCGCGAAGAAAAAACTTTCGGAACTCGCCCAGTAAGCTTTAGGAAACAGCTGCCTTACTTCTCCGCGGGCGGTTTGACGGTGGCGCCGATGATGGTCAAGCCGACGCGCGCGCAGGCTTCATCCAGATGGCCGCCCGGAGCGCCGCCGACGCCGATGCCGCCGACGACCTCACCGCCCATCTCGACCGGCAAGCCACCCCCCAGGATGACGACCTTGTCGCTCATGTCGCGCAGCCCCTGGGCCGCGGGGTTTTTGGTGACCATTTCGACGATCTCACTGGTCGGTCGCCGCAGACTGGCGGCCGTGTAGGCCTTCTTTGTGCTGCTGTCCGTCGTGTGAGGGCCCGCCCCATCGCCCCGCAGCAGCACCCGCAGCACCCCGGCCCGGTCCACCACCGCCACGCTCACGCGATAGCCGTCCTGCCGGCACTTTTCCTCCGCGGCCGCCGCGGCCTTGCTCGCCAGCGCAAGCGGCAACACGGCTTCACGCGGCAACTCGTCCGCAACCGCCGCAGCCTGTCCCAACCCCAGCGTCAGCATCATCATGAACGCGATCGCACGGGTTGCTCGCCAGGCGAATCCGTCAAACTGGTCGATGAATGGCATCGTTCCCTCCTTCAATCAATTTGGGCCCTACCACGGGGGCAAACGTACAAGGGTGGACGGGCGCTGTCAATGGGCGCGTGGCAGCCGGTCCCTGTGAAAAATTGACACCCTTTCAGGCCCCATGATAGCTTGATGCAGATTTGAAGGGCTCCAAGCGCCTATGGCACTGCAAGACCTGAAAGAGATCCTCGGGAAGCTGAAGTATACCGACGACGCCAAGGTCGTCCAGCAGGTCACCGAGCAGATCAAGGCCGTCAAGCGACGCATGGCCTCCGTCCGCCGCAAGCTCGTCGTCATGAGCGGCAAGGGCGGCGTCGGCAAGAGCATGACGACGGTGAACCTCGCGCTGGCGTTCGCGCGGCAGGGCCACACGGTCGGCGTGCTGGACGTGGACCTCAACGGCCCCTGCGTGCCCCAGATGCTCGGCATGCGCGGCCAGCGCTTCACGATCACCCCCGACGGCGCGATTCCCCCCATCGGCCCGCTCGGCCTCAAGGTCGGCTCCATGGATTTCTTTCTGGACGAACTCGCCCCGGTCCGGTGGAAGGGCCCGATGGACCTCAGCCCCGTCTGGCTCGGCCTGATGGAAATGAACGTGATCCGCGAGTTCATCGCCGACATCGTCTGGGGCGACGTGGACTACCTCCTCACGGACCTGCCGCCCGGCGCCGCCGCCGACAAGCCGCCGGTCATCGCCGGCTTCATTCCGGACCTGGACGGCGCGATCGTCGTGACCACGCCGTCCGAAGTCGCGTCGGACGTCGTGCGGAAGTCCATCGCCTACGCCCGCGACCTCGGCATCAACGTGCTGGGGATGGTCGAGAACATGAGCATGTACCGCTGCCCACAGTGCGGGACCGAAAGCGAGCTGTTCGAGGGCGACACGGAAGCCCTGTGCCAGGCGCTGGACCTGCCGCTCCTGGGCCGCATTCCCTTCGACCGGACGCTGGCGAAATCGTTCGACAAGGGCGCGCCGCTGATTGATGGCGACTACCCGACCCTCAAGCGGTTCGATGAGATCGTGACCCGCATCAAAACGCTTCTCGATT